>Ga0307997_10000985_pt1 | contig 13227 bp, 14 predicted proteins | sample Davwhametageno36_FD_203165 | JGI IMG/M metagenome (GOLD analysis project Ga0307997, IMG submission 203165) | Marine microbial communities from Davis Island wharf, Antarctic Ocean - #36 | ecosystem: Environmental > Aquatic > Marine > Unclassified | place: Antarctic Ocean: Davis Island wharf... | reverse complement strand
AGGCGATAGGATAAAACCACCCAAATAAATCAATCGATTCGCAATATGAGCTTAACTTTGTGAAACTTTTTCTGACAGTCGCTGGAATTGCTTACTGACCTGCGAGCATTGTGCGGAAGGATTGGACCGTCAGCCACTTTCTCCTCAAGGCACGCGGCGCGTTAGCAAGTAGGGTCGGTTTTGGGCGATCCAACTTGATATCCGGGGTATTCCTGCCGGCTACCAGTGCGATGGCGGCTGCGTAGAGGCCTTCATTTTCCGATATCGTTGGCAACACGACAAGCGGTCCCGTGGCGCGGCGGCTTGTCATGTCATGCCAATTGGCCTGCCGGGCAACGATTTTCGTTTGCTCACCGCCGGAAGCGTCGGCAACCACAATGGCTTCAGCCGGTGCTAAACCTTTCCAGACACGGGCCACTTTCTTGTAGTAACTGGCACCCCTCGTCCCATCCGCTGAGTGATAGTTTCGCGTTGCGGCTTCCCAGGTGCCGAAGCGACGTTTGAGTTCCAGCATGAATCTTACCGCGTATTTTACGTTGCTGCGAGGATTCATCATGTTTTCCAGTGACGTGAATTCCTTGTGATGCCAGCGATAATTGATCTGCATACAGCCAACATCGATATTGCGAACACCACTGTTGACCGCCTTTGTCAGGTAGGCCATGGCCTCTTTCTTGGTGTCGAAATACATCCCCTTCCCAGCCTGGTTTAACGTCCACTGCCAGGCACGCACTTTGCCTTTGCCGATGGCCCGACCGGATTCAATCCGCGAAATTGCCACCAGAAGCCCGGGAGGCAGTCCCGCGCGCCGGCTTTCTTCTTCGGCCATTGCCTCACAATCTGCGGACGGCGTCGCAGCAGCGGGTATAGCCACGCCCATCAATGCCATTCCCAATACTGTTGATGCCAACAGTCGGGTCAAACGGTGCGAAATTTCATATAGTTGCGCCATTGCTGTCTCCGTCGTTCTGGTGTCTGCAGGTCAGCGCAGATAATCAAACAGGCTTTGTTTGCTGATTTTGGCGAACGTCGCCTGCGACGCTTCGCGATTGATCAGCAGGGCCTGAAGGCGGGTTATGACCTGCGCAATGTCGGCGTCTTCTAGTCCGGAGACTGATTTTTCGAGGGATAGCTTGCGGTCAGAGATCCGGGCCGCCTGGGTGTCAGCCACACTTGAGATTGCACCAGCACGGGTGCGTTGCACAATGAGATGCCCGACCGCTTTTTCAAGATTGGACAACGCTGGGTTCTGACTATTTTGCAATGTGTCATGGCCTAGCGCATCAATGAATTCGTCGACAATGCCAAACAGGCTTTGTGATCCGGTGTCCGTGTCTATGTCCATAAAGGCTGTGGCCCCGTCGATTCCAGTTGGCAATCTCAGGGTCTCGGAGACCCGCAGGCTATGATTTCCCGTGTCCCCCAGATAGCTGATCACGCCCAACGCATCTTCGCCGAAAACCACTCCTTCAGACCGATAACCGCCAAAAAGGTTCTGCCCGATAGAATCTTTGGAATTGGCCAGCGACGTCAGACCCAGCCGCAACTGCACGGCTTCGGCACGAATGGCCAGCCGGTCATCGGCAGACGATGTGTCCGACGCCGCCCGAGTTGCAAGTTCTTGCAGACGAATGGTGGTGGTGCCCATTTCCTCCAGAACAGAATCGGTGTTTGCCAGCCGACTTAGAACGTTCCCTAGGTTACTGTCAAAACGGTCAAGACTGCTGCGCTGATCCGTCAGTGCCGATAATTGTACTGCCCGACCCAAATCCGTAGATGGGCGCGGATCATTCTTGCCGCTTGAAATTTGTTCTTGCAGCGCACCTATTTCTGCATCCAGACGTGAAAAACCCTGAATTGAGAGGGTGGTGAACATTGTGGTTCCGATGGTCATTGTGTCCTCGCTAAAGTTTCAGGTCAGAGTTTCAAAATTGTGTCGAAAAGCTCGCGCGCGACCGAAAGCACTCGCGCCGATGCCTGATAGGCTTGTTGCTGCTGCAGCAGGTTGGCGGCCTCCTGATCCAGATTGACATCAGTCAGTTCGCTGTCCGCAATCGCTGCGGCCTCATGTGCGGCCGCAGCTGTGTCGCGGCGTGCCCGCCCCGAAGTCACCTGACTGCCAGCATCCGTGACCATGGTTGCAAACAATTCCGAAAACCCACCACGCCCAGCCTCTTGGTTCCGTACCTTAAGGTCGAGCAGCGCCTCCAGATTTCTGTTGTCACCGGTGCCGGTGGTGCCTGCGCTAATGTGAAACACGTCACCGGTCGCGGCCTGCCCTGAGATACTGAATTGCAGGCCAAATGCCGTCGCTGTGCCGGTCGCATCAAGTTGCCTTGTGGCGATGGACTGACCTGTCGCAGGATCAATAATTTCGATCAGACCTGCGTCGGCAACACGGACGTCCAGTTCCTGTGGCATATCCACCGACTCGCTAGGCATCAGGTCAAAGGCCCCGGTCAAGCGCAACGCCGTGTTTGCCCCGGTCATTACGACAATCAGTTCCTCGGCAGGCAGACCAGTCAGGCGGAGGTTTTCCGTGGCATCAGGTGTTGTGCGCTCCAACATCAGACCCCGATACCCGGCGTCATCGGTCAGGTTAAGATAATCAGCGTTGTAACTTGCCTCAGCAGAAAAACCGTTTTCGCTGGTCAACAATCCGGAAATTTCGCTTGCGGACAGTGGCGTACCAGCGATATGGCGTCCCTCGCGGGTGAAAATCTGGATCGAAGATGCCGCCCCTTGCGCCGGGCCCGGACTTGCAGCAATGCTGGAGCTTGACGTCTGAATGGTGGCTGATGCATCGAATTCACCAGTCGCCGCCTCAAGCGTCAACTGGCCTCCGATGCTGGATGCATACAGGCCGAGTTCGGGGAAACCTGCCCCCGTAGCGCTCTGTAGGGTGCCATCGTTCAACTGAGCAGCAAGTTCACTCAAGTCAGTCCAGTCTACCCCAGCCCCAACTGATAAATCGAACTGATGCGCCGGCCCACCTATTGAAAAACTCAGGGCCTGAATCCCACTTGGCTGGACTCCGTCAAGATCAAAGGCAAGCGACGATTGTCCGGGCAGGCTGATAAGTTCTACCGCCGACGCATTGGCTGGAACAATGCCAATCACTCCGACATTCAGGAATTCTTGTGCATTCTGCGCCGATGACGTGCCAGAAAATAGGCTTTCAAGAGCAAGTAATCCTGTGGGTTCGGCGAGGGGCCCTTTGGAAACCAAAAGGGCCGCCGCACCACTATTGGAACTATCAGCATGAACCAGTGTAGAACCCGCGGCCGCGATTTCGTCTGCTTCACTTAGCAAAAACCGCATATCGGCGGCACCCTCGGAAAAATCAAGGGCTAGAACATCACCGTCAGCCGCTTGTCCCGTCAGTCGCAAGGTCACGCCTTCAAGCACGATTGTGTTGCTGCCGCTGCCCAGTTCGGTTCCGTCGCTGTCATAGACACGCCAAAGCTGTTGCTGGGCGTCGTGTTCCAATATCAGGCGTCCAGATACCGGCGCACCGGTAATCACGGCCTCAACGTCTACGTCACCACGATTTTCAACCCCCGGTGAAGCTCGCCAGCCATCAACAGCAAACAAATCGCCGCCCGGATTGCCCGCAAGATCAAGCCCCTGCCCGTGAATAGCATTCATATCAGCAGCCAAACCACTGGCCAGCGCGTCAAGCCGAGAAATAGCCTGGTCGACCACGCCCCAAGCTCGGATCTGGCCGTTCAGTGCACCAGAGTCCAGTTGGTTGCCCTGCAAGCGCCCGTTGGTACTGCGGATAACCGCCAAAGGACCGTTTGCGGTGCCATCAATCTCTATTTGCGCTGTTGTTGTCTTGCTCAAAAGCACGGGGCCGTCACCGGTCGTCCCAAGCGAGACGCTGATCTCGTTCGGACCAGTATAATCGGTTCGAATTCCGACCAATTCGGATAGCGAAGACAGCATTGCGTCGCGGCGGTCCATAAGTCCGGCAAGGGATCCTGAACTTCCGGACGACGCGATCTCGCGCTGCACCGCCGCGAGATTAGTAAGGACAGTGCTGCCAGCATTTGCCGTCCGGTGTGCCTGTTCCGCGATATTGTCGCGCAACCCCGCAAGATCAGAGGCCAGAGCGGCAACCGTCGTGGCAAAAGCGCGCCCAGCATTCAGGGCAACGCTGCGGGCCGACGGATCATTCGGGGTTTGCGACACGGTGGCAAAATCTGTAAAAAACCCCTCTAGCGCACCCGCAAGGCCGGTATTCCCAGACATAAGGGTGGTTTCCAGCGACTCGACGTTTGAAATAAATGAATCAGATGAGGCCAGTTGCGATGTGCCTGTCGAAAGGCGCTGAGATACAAACGTATCAAACGCCCGGCGAATACTGTCAACGCTAACCCCGTTTCCGCCCAATTCGGCAGTTACGGCCGACATCTTTCCGCCAGCATTTTCCTCTAACACAACTTCCCGACGGTTGTATCCGTCGGTATTCACGTTGGCGATATTCTGACCGGTCACTTCAAGGGCGTTGCGGTAAGCCAGAATGCCACTGCGGGCGATATCTATGAGTCCGGACATGCGCTATTTTTCCCAGCGAGCTAGCGCAGGCGAGAGCTGCTTCACCAATGCGTCGGCAATTCCAAGGTTCAACTGACCGGCTGCCCCTGATGCCTGCTCCGCGTCCAGCATGGAACTGAACTTGTCCTCCGCTTCGCTGGAAAGAAGCGATGGCCCCAGCCCACCTTCACGACCCTTCTGGATCATTTGTTGCAGAAAGAGCGCCTCAAATGCCTCGGCGGCGGCATGCAGGGATTCCTGACCCGATGTCTTGATGCTGTCAGATGAGGCGGCGGGCACCTGGGCCGGATTTAAGCCAGAAATATTCATTACGATCACCTTTCAGATAATCACGAGCTCGGCGCGAAGTGCGCCAGCTTCACGCAAAGCTTCAAGAATCGCGACCAGGTCAGCCGGGCTTGCGCCAACTGCGTTGATGGCGTCCACCAATGATGCAAGCGACACCCCTGTATCAAAGACAAAGGCCCGCACATCATCGTCGGAAACGTCGATGTCGCTATCTGGGATCAAAACAGGATCGCTTGGGATTGTCACGATCTGACCGTCACCGATTACCGTGGTGGAACTTTGGGTGACTTCGGTGTCTTCGCTGACCTTCACAGTGAGCGACCCGTGCGAGATAGCCGCCGGTGTTACCCGGACATTGCCGCCAATCACCACGGTCCCTGTACGCGAGTTAATGATAACTCGGGCAACAGGCGCCGCCGGTACAATCTCAACATTCTCAAGAATGCTCATGAACGATACACGCTGCGCCGGATCAGCCGGTGCCCGCACCCGGATAGAAGTTGCGTCAAGTGCAACCGCCACATCGGGTCCGAACATGGCATTGACGCCGTCCGCCACGGCTGCCGCTGTGGAAAAATCGCCCTGATTAAGATTGAGGATCAAGTGTTCTGCTTCCAGAAATGGGCTGGCAACCATTTTCTCGACAGTTGCGCCACGCGGAATACGCCCGACCGTCGGAATATTTACAATCAGTGACGAACCATCACGCGCCTCCACCCCAAGACCGCCGACCACCAAGTTACCCTGAGCGATAGCGTATACCTCACCATCCACCCCAAGAAGTGGCGTCATCAGCAACGTCCCGCCGCGAAGTGAACCAGCCTTGCCAAGCGTGGAGACGGTTATGTCGAACGTCTGACCCGGCTTGATAAAAGGCCGCAACGACGCGGTCACCATGACCGCAGCGGCATTCTTGGCGTTCAAGCCTGACGTGTCGGTAACAAGCCCGAAACGTGAAATTATTGACTGGATGGATTGAAGTGTCAAACCGGAATTCCCGTCGCCGGTTCCTGGTAGGCCGACGACAATTCCGTAGCCAACCAACTGGTTGGAGCGGACGCCCGAAACAGAAGTCAGATCCTTTAGACGGTCGGCTCTTACGCCAGACGGTGTCAGAAATAGATGTATGGCCAGTAAAGCAATAAAAAACCGTGACATTTTTCTACCCCCGATCAAATTGGTGAAACAAGGTTGAAAACACGGCGAAGCCAGCCCATGCGGGCGGTATCCGCCACATCTCCAGCGCCAGTATACTTGATCTCGGCATTGGCAATCCGGTCTGACATCACGATATTGTCAGAAGAAATATCTTCGGAGCGGACAATACCACGCACCCGGATATATTCATCGCCATTATTCAGTGTCAGTTTCTTTTCACCTAGAATTTCAAGGTTCCCCCTCGGCAATAGTCGCACGACATGGACTGACATTCGGCCGCTTAGCGTGTTGGACTGGCTGGCCGACCCGGAACCTGAGAAATCCTGCGCGGTCCCGCTGGTCAATCCGGAATCGTCGAACCCGCCGGTCAGAGCATTCGGCAGATCAATTGTGAAACTGTCGGACTTCGCGGCAGCAGTCGCTTGTGATTTTGTCGCAGAAAAGCGTTCCGTGAAAGATACCGTCAGAATATCGCCTACAGCTGAAGCCCGACGGTCCGCCGCAAACAATCCAGGTTGATGCTGGTTATAAATCGAACCCGTAGCCAGCCCTGCGCTGACGGTCTGATCCGGCGTCGGATAGACGGGTGCATATTGTTCAGAAGCACTGTCTTCTATTTGGGTGCTACACGCAGCCAAAACGGCCAGGGCAGCCAGACTGAATTTATTTTTCATGGCGATGATCCGTCTTAAAGGTTGTTAGAGATATAGCGCAGCATTTCATCGACTGCGGTTATGGATTTTGAACTGACCTCATAGGCGCGCTGTGTCTCGATCATGTCGACAAGCTGTTGCACGACATTGACGTTCGACGCCTCAAGCGAACCCTGAACCAGCTTGCCAAAACCTTGATTAAAAGGGGCGGCAACAACGGCTGTACCGCTGGCTGCGGTTTCGACCACAAAAGATTCACCAACTGGTTGCAGACCTCTTGGGTTGGCAAAGGCGGCCAGCAGAATTTGCCCCACCTCCTGCGCCTCGACCTGCCCGGCCTGAGTAACACTAACAATGCCGTCGGCTGAAATATTGATGCCTGTCGTACCATCGGGTATGGTGATTTCCGGCTGCAAGACATAGCCGCTCGCGGTGGTTAGCGTACCTTCGGAGTTACGTGCAAAAGTTCCGTTCCGAGTATAACCAATTTGGCCATCGGGCAGCAAAACATTGAAGAAACCCTGACCATCAATTGCCACGTCCAGCGAATTCTCTGTGTTGACAAGACTACCCTGGGAATAAAGTTTTTCCGTGCTAACGATCCGGACACCGGTCCCAATCGCAGACGCTGAGGCCAGTTCGGTCGCCTCCGAAGTCTGCGCGCCGCCGGGCCGGTATACCTGATAGAGAAGCGATTCAAAGTTGGCTCGGTCGCGCTTGAAGGCGGTGGTATTCACGTTGGCAAGATTGTTGGCGATAACCTGCATACGGGTTTGCTGAGCGTTTAAGCCGGTTTTTGCGACATGCATTGCACTGGACGACATTTTGACAAATCTCCTTAGAAACTGGTTGTTACCAATGTTCTGCAAGAGCCGTGCCAGATGTGCCGTATCTATCCTTCTGGCATCCGCATTAGCCGCGCACCGGCTTCATCGTTTTGCTTAGCCGTGCTGATCAACTTGATCCCAAGTTCAAATCCGCGCTGAAGTTCGATGGTCTCAAGTAATTCCTCAACGGTGTTGACATTGCTTGCTTCTAGAAATCTTTGCCGGATCATTGCCCGCTGGTTAGGTTCGGGCAACGACCCCTCAACGGATCGGATCTGTCCGTCATCAAATTTTCGCAATGGGGTGTTTTCGGGAACAACCGTGGCCAACACGCCAGCCTCTTCCCAGACACCAGGCGCGCCGTCCTGGGGCATAATCATTATCTGTCCCAGTCCATCGATCTGGATGGCCGTGAATGACGGCAACACGATCGGTTGCATATCAGGGTCAAGCATTTGCGCGCCAGCGCCATTGACCAGTTCGCCGTTGGCATTTCGATTAAGATCACCGCGCCGGGTCAGTGCCGGATCGCCATTTTCCGGCAAGATATAAAAATAACCCTTGTCCGCGATTGCAACATCCAGCGGCTCGCCGGTTTGGTTGACCGCCCCCGGTTCCTCGCTGAACTGGTGTACACCGGTTTCGATTTGAAACGCCCGTGCCGAAGCCCCTTGCAAGGCGTTCAGAAACAGGGTCCCGCCTTCATTCGGAAGGTCCCGCCGATAGCCCGGGACCGACTGATTTGCAAGGTTCTGGGCCGATATTATCTTGGAATCCCGGTTGTTGCTAATCGAATTCAACGCGGTGTGTATCAGACGTTCCATTTCGTCCCCTCGAGTTTAGTTTAACCGCGAATATTCATCACTGTTTGAACAAGCGCCGACATGGTTTCCAACGCTTTTGCCGAAGCCTGATAATTCCGCTGCGCAGCAATCAGATTTACAAGCTCACCAGTCAGATCGACGTTTGAACGTTCAATCGAGCCTGATAGTAGCATGCCGAAACCGTCTTCACTGGCTTCACCAAACCGAGCGGCACCAGAATCAGCGGTGGCGGCGTAAGCGCCGCCACCTATTTGCTGCAACCCGTTCAGATTGGTGAAATCTGCAATGGCGACTTTACCCAGCGCGTTTGTCTGACCGTTTGAGTAACGAGACCAGATAACGCCGCTTTCATCTACATCGATCCCTTCAAGGCCACCGGTCGCGTAACCATCCTGTCCAACTGACTTAACCGAAAACCCCGTGGCAAGCTGCGAAGATCCTGAAAAGTCAATCGAAACCGGCTCAGTGGTGCTGCCAGCCGCTGCCTCAAAACTAATGGCAGTGGTCGGGCTGATCAGCGCGCCTGACATGTCGAAACTCAGCTCATTTCCCGCTCCAGTTTCCATCACTTCACCATCTACGTACAACCGGGAAACATAAGTACTGGAGGGTGTGAGCGCAGTCGCCTCCTGTGTTTTGGTGAAATAGACATCGCCCGTGGATAGGTTTCCAAGCGCGTCAAACACCTGGACGGGCGTGGATGCAGCATAACTGGTAGGGTCGGTCGGATCAAAGGCCCCGGCTGGTGGCACGCTGGTTTGCCCCCCAAGATTGTCTGCAGAGGCTGGCAAGTTCACGCCAAGGGAAATCAGTGTGGTCGCTTTTGGCGCGCCTGAAGATATCGGAATTTGCATCCGCGAAGAATTTGCCCGATCGCGAGAGGCCACCGATCCGTCGGCGTTGACAGCATACCCCAGAAGATACTGATCGTTGCTGTTTACAACAAATCCGTCCTTGTCCATGTTGAAAGTACCAACCCGCGAATACAGGGTCTCCATTGAGTCCGCTGACGGTTGCAATGCAAAGAACCCCTGCCCCTTAATCGCCATATCAAGTGAATTCTTCGAACCGGTGACCGAGCCCTGGGTGAATTCCTGACGGACATTTGCAACCCGCACCCCCGACCCGACAGCCGTGGCACGCACTTCGGTTGGCGACGAGGAATAAAGATCAGAAAATTCGACACGACTGGCTTTAAACCCGGTTGTCCCGATATTCGCGATGTTGTTTGATGTGGCGGCGATGTCTTTTTGCGCCGCATTCAGCCCTGACAGGGCAGTATAAAATGACATGGTGAACCTCGTCTATTTTGAAGTGGGAAAAGATTGACAGTCCCGCGATCAGCGGAACGCTACGATTTCTCCGCTCGCAATAAGACCAAAATCTTCGACTTCAAGATTTACATCATCGCTTTGCGGGTTGGATACAGCGGAAAGAACACGCGAAAATACAGAGGCTCCGATGTCCTGCACACCTTGAGAGGTTGTGGCAGTGACACCAACCTGAACAGCGCTGCGCGATTCCCGCAATTGTGCCGGGATATCTTGCCACTCGAATCCCAATAAGCCAGCAGGATTTGCCCCTAGATTTTGCTGGTGCAGCACCTCGCCGGTACTTGAATCACGATAAGTGATACGGACGTCGCTGGCGGCACCCGGAAGATCCACCACTCCGTTAATCGAGCCCTCAGTATCAGGCCGCGCGATATTCCCGGGAACCAAAACCGAATGGCCCAGCATATTTGTAGCGGTCGAAATGCGGGTTTCTTTCATTGATCCCGCGACCGAAGACAGCGTCTCATTCAAGTCGTTGATACCAGACACGGTCGAAAATTGCGCCATTTGCCCAATAAACTCTGCATTGTCCATCGGTGCGAACGGGTCCTGATTTTGAAGCTGGGTCGTCAACAGTTTCAGAAAATCATCCTGACCAAGTTGGTCATTTGATGCGGGTGCAGGGGCTGAACTGTTGACCCGAAGACCAAGCAACTGCTGGTTTGAATTTGTATCTATCATTGACATTTCAGATCCTATTTCTGCCTATTGGCCCATGTTGACGGTGCGCATCATTAGTGACCGCAACGTTGATACAACCTCGACCGTGTTCTGATACTGGCGGCTTGCCTCCATCATTTCGATCATCTCTTCCTCGGTATCGACTGCGGCCTGATAAATGAAACCGTCCTTGTCCGATGACGGGTGTCCGGGCTCGAATATCCGCATGGGCTCACGATCAAGCGCAACGATTTCGGCGACATCCACTGTTGCCAAGCCGGATTTACCGGCAGCGTCGGCATAAGATGTTTCAAAAACCGGACGGATGGCGCGATAGGCTTCATCGGTCGACGAAGACACACTATTGGCATTGGCAAGGTTGCTGGCAACCGTGTTCAGCCGGACCATCTGTGCTGACATCGACCGACCGGCAATATCGAATATGTTATTGAGATCTGCCATGATTACTCTCCCTTGATTGCGGAAAACAACCCGTTGATCCTGCGGTTAAGCAGCGTCAGACTGGTTTGATAACCGGTTACATTTTCGGAAAATTCCATCTGCTCCACCGACAGTTCGACGGTATTGCCGTCCAGCGAAGGCATCACCGGAACACGGTACATATGCTCCGCACCGTCCGTGGTCTGGGTTTTAGAAATATGTCCAGCATGACTGGCTTGCAGCCCACCTTGACCAGCGGCAGCACTCAGAACCGATTTAAAATCAATGTCACGAGCCTTGAAATTCGGCGTAGCGGCGTTAGCGATATTCGACGCAAGAATTTCATTACGCTGCGACCTGAGCACCAGAGCCTGTGCATGTAAGCCAAAACTTTCGCCGAATCCTGCCATTGTTCTCGTCCTTCCATTTAGTGCCACATTCACGCCAGGGGTTAGGTTGTATTCTGCAATTAGCGTGCCACATTCGTTTCATTTAAAAATCTGCAAAATCAAACAGATGGAACTTTGCCCTGCGGCGACGTGACCGCTTCAGCGCCGTCATCCATCAAGGCCCGCAGCTTTTGTACCGCGCTGAGCTTGATCTGAGAAATCCGGCCAACAGTTACGCCAAATACAGCCCCTATTTCATGCAGGTTGAGTTCTTCGACATAGTAAAGCTGCAGCACCGTCGCCTCGCGTTCGGGCAATTTTGTAAGGGCTTCGCGCAATTCGTCTTTCAGCTGCGCGCCCACAAGCACCTCTTCCGGATTGTCTTCGTTTGAGCTGAACAATATCGAATGATCGCTGTACACCTGATCTAGCGATTGGGTATTGTTGGCTTCAAATTCCTCAAGCCAATTTTCATATTTCGAGGCGGTGATCCCAAGTTCAGTCTGGATTTCCGACGGGTCTGGCGACCTTCCAAATCGGCGTTGCAGTTTTTCACGTGCAAATTTTACCAATTTTTGCCGTCCGATGGCCCCACGGCTCAGGTTTGAGCTTTGGCGCAGATGATCGACGATTGCTCCGCGAACGCGGATCGCGGCATAAGCGATGAAGGTTACGCCTTCATGTGGTCGATAACGCTGGCTAGCGTCGATCAGCCCGATAAACCCGGCCTGTATCAAATCCTCAATTTCAGTAAAGTCGCCCACCCGCCCCTTGTAATGCCAAGCAATTTTCCGCACGAGATTAGTGTGCGAGCTGACAAGATCGGCAACGTCTGGTGTTTTTTCGGCATAAGGGTGGGGTCGCATAATTAAGCACTCCCCAGAAAAAGGCCATCAGGTGTCAACGCCAGCCCGTCGGGGATGTTGATCGGGCCTGAAATGGCGGCCTTCGCAAGGGCGTTAAAGGCGCTGGCTTCGGGCGAATTGGGTTTAAAACGCACAACCGGCCTGCGCGTCACGACCGAATTACGCACGGACTGCGAATACGGAATATGACCTGCAAAGGTGATTTCTACATCCAGAAACTTGTGTGCGATGTTGCGAAATTTTTCAAATAGCGCACGCGCTTCCGGCTTACTGTTGGCCATATTGACAACACAGGAAAATTTTCTGATGCCGTATTCCAGCCGGGCTGCTTTCACCATTGCGTATCCATCCATGAAACTTGTCGGTTCTCCGACTAACACCAGCAAGAAGCGTGCCGAAGCCGCGGCAAAGGCCAGTGTATTGTCTGCAGCCCCCGCCGGTGCATCGACTATGACTAGGTCAGACTGTGCCGCGGATGATTGAAGCAACCGGATGGCCTGCGCGCGCGTGGTCTTGTCAATATTAAGCATCTCAACGGCACCGGAACCTCCGTAAACAAGGTTAATACCTTCTACCTTGACGGTCGCTTCAGCAAGGCTGCATGCTCCTGACAGAACGTGCTGCAAACCAAGGCGCGGGTTACTTCCCAACAGCACATGCGCATTTGCCAATCCGAAATCAGCATCAATTAGAGTTACCCGCAGACCCTGCTTTGCATAAGTCAGCGCCAGATTGACCGCGATGCAGCTTTTGCCTACGCCACCTTTACCACTTGCAATTGTCATCGTCGTTGTCATCAATTCATTCCTTGATTCAGGCTGCCCCATTGAGATGTCCGACCTGTTCAAGCCTTTGGGATATATAGGCTTTAAGGGTTTCCTTTTTTGCTGGAACCAAAGGTTCAATCAGGTTGTTCGCACCGGTCAGCCAGCCCAGCTGAAGGCCTGTTTCGGCCAGCATCGAGATTTCCCTCGGAGTGAGGTCGCATTCATCCAGACGTGTAAGAACAACGACAGGATCAAACTTGGCGTAAATCGAATGCAACTGGGAAATCATATGGGAACTGGCCCCAGCAGGTAGCGCGAGTATGACTTGCAAATCGTCCGCTCGCGTTTCGCGCTGCAGGTCCTGTAACAGGCGGACCGCCACCTCTGGCCTAGATGGCAGATCAAATATTTCTGTCCCAGAAGAGGCGGAAATGTATGGCAAACCCAATTTCGCAGTGGC
>Ga0307997_10000984_pt1 | contig 13227 bp, 19 predicted proteins | sample Davwhametageno36_FD_203165 | JGI IMG/M metagenome (GOLD analysis project Ga0307997, IMG submission 203165) | Marine microbial communities from Davis Island wharf, Antarctic Ocean - #36 | ecosystem: Environmental > Aquatic > Marine > Unclassified | place: Antarctic Ocean: Davis Island wharf... | reverse complement strand
CGTTCAATAAACTTAGCTCTATTAAACCTTGGATTATCTTTCTCAAGTTCATCTGCGATTGTATGCAAGTGAGAGGGCCACGGTATTAGTGGCCCAATCTTATCTGCAATGTATTCAAAGTGCTGAGGTGTCATCTTCATATTACTCTACCTTCTTTCATTGATGTCCATAAGTTGTGACGCATAGCATTACTTATTGCAGCCTCACGATTGTATCTCGCCACATGAGGGGCTCGAAGATCGTTCGTGTGTGTGGCCCATGAGGTTAGGCAGTTATACAATGCCCACTTGTTGCGACCCAGCAATCTAATCTCGTCTTGCCAACCTGATATTAAGTTTTCTAATTGACGTTCATTAGTCTTCTCGACTTGCTTCTGCTTAGTAGTTACCTTGCAAAGGGTGCTACGAAAGAAGTTCTCTGCTTGGTCATCGTTAAGCTGTGACTTCATCCATGACTGCCACTCTTCTGCTCTGTTCATAAAGTGGTCAGCGCCAGAGATTACTTTATCTGCGCTGCCTAGTACATCGACTGATGCTGTATGCTTGAAGCGTGATCTCGCAATAAGATCTGGTGTTGTGCATCCATTGAGGCACCATAACCTAAGAGCGTTAGCTTGCTGTGCAAATGCCCATGACCCATCGTAACTATTAAAGAAACTAATGCGGTACTTAATGATGTCACCTACTGATGGCTGTTGAATGATGTCACCGAATACAATCTCACCTCGTATCTTGCGTCCATTATCTATAACACTTACGTTTACTTCGTAGTCAGTAGATAAGTTAGCTGCGTTGACACCATCTATGATTGAGTTAACAACGTCATCATGTGGTATGATCCGGTATTGATTACCGTGTAAGCCAAGCGTGTCACCTGTATCTGTGCGTACAACACACTTATGATTCTGTATCTCATTGCCTTCTTCTGTGAAGACAGGCTGTAGTTCTACTGGAAAGTTATACTCTTCTGAATTAAAATCTAACATTACTTGTTACTCCTTTCGTCTCTTATTGGTAAGTAGTTAAAGAATAGTTTATCAGCATCGCTACCAAACAGTTTGATTAGATAGCTTGATCCTGTGTCGTCTGTTATTTTTATACGTTTGACTGTGAACCCGTTGTAAATGACTGGTTCTATTGTAACTTCTTCTACTGTTTGGATAGTTAGTTCCATGATCGTTCTCCTAAACGGTTTTTATATAAAGATAATACAAGTTCTAAGTTAAAATTAAACCACTGTTCTGCTAAGTGACGTCGCGTAACACACACTGTAACCACTAGGCTGGAACCTTTGCATTACCCTACGTCATAGCAATGTGTTGATAGTGTTGTGCCATATGAGCGTAGCGAACCTGTGCGAGTGAAGCGAGTTATAATACAGGCCGAGTGAAGCGAGGACACTACCCGCCCGAAGGGCGAAATTTTGGGAGGCCATTTCTGACCTCCCTTGATTTATAGTATGAGCCACAAACAAATTGCGGCACTGATAGCAAGATATGTTACCAGTATTAATGTATCCTGTTTCATGAGGCCTCCTTCTTTTGGGTCGTGTCTTTGTTGGCGGCGTCCAGTGATTCCATCTCCTTCATTAGCGCGAAGACATCAGCGGGCAGGTCGCCATCTATTTGATTGGCCTTGAGGCTGGTAAAGCTGCGATTGTACTGCTCCTTAAATGAGGCCTGTAAATTGGCAAGCTCTGCTATCATTAAGGTGGTGAGCATGTGGTCGCCTTTGTATCTGGCAGCCGCACCCATAAAGTTGTTGCGCGATAGCTCGCTATCTGAGCTGTACTCTGCCTTGTATTTATCGGCGAAATACTTCGCCTTTGACTCGCGGTCTTTCTGTTTTGGCAGCCAATATTCGTAGTGGCCTATCATGCGTTCCATCATAATACGCTTGTGGAAATCCATAGTGTCTACGTTGCGCCAGCCATCGTTGCCATCGCTGGACAGGTTGTCCTCGTGGTAATAAATATCCGCGTGATTGGTCATAGTGTTGCAGATGTAATTGCCAAGGCCACCAGCCTTAGACTCTGCAAGCTGTTCGGTAAGCACGCGCACTTGGTTTGTGAGTGCTGCTAATGTGTTATCAGTTTTCTTAATGGTCATCTTATGTACTCCTAAAGTTTAAATTATCGTTCTTTCTTTCTACCACCACAGTCTTTCGGCAGGCGAAAGCGGGTGGGGCCAGACGACTAAGAGATGCCTACAAACTGAAGACCGCTTGGGATGAGGCTTGACGTTCGCAAGGGGCCGAAGGGCGTAGCGTACCCCTTGCGAATGTTTTGGGGGTAGCTCATAGACGGTTGGACCTACACGGTTTTGCCTGTTGTAAGACGCCGAGCGTAAGCGAGGTGGTTAATTCAGTAATGCGCGCAAGCGCCCTATTCTGTCTTTCCTACTTCTTTACTCTCTTCTCTTGCGATAGTCGGCAGGTGCCCGTCAGGGTCAAGACGGAACGGCTTGATGCTCTTGCACACCAGAGCGTCCGACCCTATGTCGGGATCGTCCGTCAATAGCAGAACGAGGTACTAGAATACCTATTTGGTACTGTGACGTTACGTTACGGATTGACACTGGCTCTTGCCAAGGTGCTTATTGGGGGGAGAGAGGGAGAGGGGGGCAAGCAAAGGGATATATGGAAGGTATGGAATGAATGTAGTTACTAAGAAGCTGACTGATAAACAGACAGCACTAGTGGACACTCTCGTAGCAAACGGGTGTACAATTAAACAGGCCGCTGAGTTGGCTGGATATGCAGTAGGCGAGTCTGGAAGAGTGACTGCAAGCAAGGCTTTAAAGCTAGCGCATGTGCAGCAATACATGCAACAGAGGATCAATGAGGAGTTCGGTCTTAGTGCTACACTAGCAGTAGGGACAGTGCGTAGACTAGCTACAGGTGCTAAGTCTGAGTACGTGCAGTTGGAAGCGAGCAAGGATCTACTGGATAGAGCTGGTTACAAGCCGATAGAACGGGCACAGGTACAGGTGGCGGGTGACATCCGTGTTAGTATTGACCTCGGATAGCGTGCAGCCCTCGCTAGCGCTCGGACATTGTAAGAGAGGGGGGTGGGGGGTCAAAACTGCAAGCACACTTGCTATGTTACGTCTACAGCGCACACCATTTGCTGAAAAGGTTTATTGCCAGATATATTTTTATTAGTGTAAGGTGATCTTGAAAAGGAGAATGTTATGGCTGAAGAGAAGAAAGACTTTAGGAAGGATGTAAGTTATTACTTAGGGACTGACCGCCAAAAAGAACTGCAAAGAATTGCTAGAGAAGGAAGGAGAATCTTTCGTAAAAGCAATCCTCCAGCAGACCCAAACTCCAAGATAGGAACTGACAAAGAAGTGGAGAGGGAGCGCCAGCTTAATATTATTGACACAAAAAGAGCGCCCACTAAAGCTGACGTATTAGCTGCTGCTGGTCCGAAAGGCCCAAGAGCTTTTGGCCGCAAGCTAAATAGTTTTTTAAAGAAACTTAATCTTCCTAGCATTGTTAAGCCAGATAGCGTTATAGGCAAAACAAGAGCAAGGGAAAGAGCAAAGGTCCTTAATCTCATAGTCCGTGATATGCGCGGTGGAAAACCAGACTAATTATTAAGGAGAATGTTATGGAACCAATGGCAAGGCTATTAGAAAGCGTCCCCGCCGACAGGAAGGCTGCAATTAGTTATCTTAATAAAGTTGTTGTCAAAGAGCAAAAATCTATTGGCAAGTTAAGCGGCAATGCCAATGCTCCCACTGTGAAAGAAAAGATTAAAGAAAAGAAAAGCTTTATTAGAAATGTCAGGACTCTTTTAAAAAGTTACCTCCAGATAGGAAAGATGGATAAAAGTGACAATCGTGGAGGCACTACTAATAAGATTACGGGAGAAACTGGTCAGAAGAGAAACGCTTCTACTGGTAGAAAGAGCAAGGGTGCTGTTAAGGCGGGTCGTGGTGGCGGTGGTGGAGGTGGCGGCAAGCCCACAATAGACATGGGTAGCCACAAGGTACGATTAGTAAAAGATTTGATTGGTAGGTAGGAGAAGAATTATGGCCGAGGCTAAGAAGAAGAAAGCAGTTGCGGAGAAGAAGGTAGTTTCTCTTCCTCTCTCAGCAAACGCCATTAACAAGAAGCGTCTTAGCGATCTTCGAGATGAGATAGCTCGTGCTAACTCAGGGAAGAAAGATGCGTAAGGAACACAAGAGTCCTACTGGGGGCTTGACCTCTGCTGGACGCGCTCACTTTAAAAGAACCGAGGGCGCTAATTTAAAACCAGCAGTGCGTAGCGGTACAAACCCTCGCCGTGTTTCTTTCGCTGCAAGGTTTGCTGGAATGGCTGGACCTATGAAGGATAAGAAAGGGGAGCCAACCCGTAAGGCATTGGCACTGAAGAAGTGGGGCTTTGGTTCTGTCGAAGCTGCCCGTAATTTTGCAAGGAGGCATAAGAAGTCATAATGTGTTTTAGTGGAGCAAGCGCGGAAAACCGCTACCAAGCAATGAAGAAGACATACGATCCTCTTCCATCATTAGGAATGAAGTCTGACACCAGTGAAGACGCGGCCCCAGAGGCATCGCCATTAATGGATGTCCGCCGAGGAGGCAAGAAGAAGCGCTCTCTGCTAACGCCTATGTACAACGCAGGATGAGTTTTTTATCGACTCTACCAAGAGCAGACTTAGCCCTTCTTCGCCACATTGTTCGAAAGACTGAGTACGCTTACATTGAAGCGAAGCACGGTAAGAGCTTTGTGACTGATGCTGAGTGCGACAAGCTCATAGATAGCATCGCCCCTGAGATAGTCGAGCGTATGATTAAGTTCGGCGTGGATAAAGGATTAAGGTAATGGGACTATACTCTAACATGAATGCCCGTAAGAAGGCTGGCACCAGCAGGTCTAAGAAGAAATCTACGGTTACAGACAAGGCATACTCTAATATGAAGGCTGGCTTCCCTAAAAAGAAGAGCCTTCTTAAAAAGAAAGTCTAGCAAATGGCAAGTTTAACCGCAAAACAAACAGCAGCAATGAAGAAGCACAAGGTACATCATACAGCAAAGCACATGAGCAGTATGACTAAATCCATGAAGGCAGGTAAAACCTTTGGCCAAGCGCACACCATTGCAAAGAAAAGTGAAGCATCTAAAAAATAATGGCTGAGTTTAAGTACAAACCTGACGGTGATGTCCTCAAAGAGTTTATGAAGAACACCACCTTTTTTCGTGGCATAAGAGGCCCAGTAGGTTCTGGTAAGTCTGTAGCCTGTTGCGTTGAAGTATTCCGACGTGCGCTTGAACAAGAGAAAAGCCCAGATGGAATACGACATAGCCGATGGGCTATCATCCGTAACACCAACCCACAGCTTAGAACCACAACCATTAAGACATGGCTTGATTGGTTCCCCGAATCTGATTGGGGCAAGTTTACTTGGTCCGTTCCGTACACCCACCACATTAAGAAGGGTGATATTAATCTCGAAGTCCTTTTCCTAGCATTAGATAGGCCCGAAGATGTTAAGAAATTACTATCTCTTGAGCTCACTGGAGTCTGGATTAACGAAGCTAGGGAGCTTCCTAAGAGTATTATTGATGCCTGTACAATGCGTGTTGGTCGCTTCCCTTCAATGCGTGATGGCGGTCCTTCTTGGACTGGCGTTATTGCCGATACCAACGCCCCTGAGGAAGATCATTGGTGGCCAATCATGGCTGGGGAGGTTCCAGTGCCAGATCATATTCCGCGTGAGCAAGCTAAGATGCTGGTTAAACCTTCGAACTGGAAGTTCTTTACGCAGCCCTCTGGTATGGTGGAAGACAAAGGGGACGAGGGGGAAATAAAAGACTACGTTCCCAATAAGAACGCTGAGAACACTAAGAATATGATGAAGTCTTACTACCCAAACCTCATACAGGGTAAGACTAAAAGCTGGATTGACGTGTATGTAATGAATAAACTAGGCCATATCCAAGACGGAAAGCCTGTTTATCCTATGTTTGCACCTGATATCCACGTAGCAACAGACGAAATACCAGTGGCAGCAGGGGTTCCTGTGTATGTGGGGGTAGACTTTGGCCTTACTCCAGCCGCAGTATTCGGCCAGAAGATACGAGGTCGTTGGTTTTTACAGTCTGAGATAGTGGCTATCGACATGGGCATTGTAAGATTTGCTGAAGTTATGCGCAATGAGCTATCAACTCGTTTTGCTGCTGCTGGCGATGTTATTATATACGGCGATCCCGCAGGTGACTTTAGAGCGCAGACTGATGAATCTACTCCCTTTCACATTCTGCGTGGTGCTGGCTTGAAGGCGTACCCAGCGCCTTCCAACTCTGTTGACCTTCGTCTTGAGGCTGTATCTTCCCAGCTAACCAAGATGGTAGAAGGGAAGCCAGTGCTTTTAATTGATAGGCGCTGCCCACAGCTAATCAAAGGCTTTGAAGGTGGCTATGCTTATAAGCGTATGGAAGTATCAGGCGAACGATATGCCGATAAACCAGACAAGAATATGTTTAGCCACGTTCACGATGCTGCTCAGTACCTATTCTTAGGTGCCGGTGAGGGTCGAGCATTGATGAACTCACAGAAGCCAGCGGTCCCAGTGGTCGCCAAGCGGAACTTTGATGTGTTTAACAGAGGTTCAAGCGCCAGAAAGAAGCCTAGCTTCTGGGCTAGGATGTAGTTTGTGCATTGATATTTTCTCATATTTGTGTTTACGAATAACAAACGAAGGAGAATGGTATGTGTTTTGGTCCTAGTGGTTCAGCAAAGCAGGCATCTGCTGAACAGCGTGTAGAAGCTGACGATGTAGAACGTGAAGAGTTAGTTGATCGCGCAGAGCAAAAGCGTGAAGACATATCAGATGTTCTTAAAAAGAAAAAAGGCGGGGGTACACGCAGGTCTTTATTCTCTAACAACCGTCAAGGATTTTTAGGTAGGTTCGACTAATGGCTGATGACCCAATTGCAAAGCAGTACGTTCAAAGTTACCAGAAGGCTAAGGCTTTCCGAGAGAATTGGGTTCCATTGTTTGAAGAGTGCTACGAGTATGCCCTTCCACAGCGTGAATCGTTTTACTACGAAGAAGCTGGCCAACGTAGAGATGATAAGATCTTTGATGAGACTGCCGTAGTAGGTGTGCAAGAGTTTGCTAGCCGTCTACAGTCTGGCATTGTTCCTAACTTTGCTAGGTGGGCTGACTTACTTGCTGGTAGCGAAGTACCAGTTGAGCAAAGGGAAGAAGTAAACAACGAGCTAGATGAAGTAACAGACTATGTGTTCGAGGTTCTCCAGAACTCTAACTTTAGCCAAGAGGTGCATGAGTCATTCATGGACTTGGCTGTTGGCACAGGTATTCTATGCGTAGAAGAAGGTGACTCGGTTAACCCTGTTCGCTTCTCTGCTATACCGTTGCCGCATGTTGTCCTAGACAATGGACCTGATGATACGATTGATCACGTTTACAGAGAGCGCAAGAAGGTTAAGTTCGACCATCTTTCTTTGATGTACCCTACTGGTCAGTTCAACTCTGAAGTCATGGCGCTAATGGGATCTGGTCGTGAGACTACTGTTCTTGAAATAGTATGCCGAGATTATTCTAAAAAGAATCAAGAAGCCTACTTCCACTTTGCAATCTGTATGACGACAAAGTCCTGTATCTATAAAAAAGAGATGTCCGGACTAGGCTCAAACCCCTTTGTTTGCTTCCGCTGGTCTAAATGTGCTGGTGAAATCTATGGCCGTGGCCCATTAATGAACGCATTATCTGCGATTAAGACTACGAACCTTACAATAGAACTGATCCTTGAGAACGCTCAGATGTCTATCTCTGGTATTTACCAGATGGAAGATGACGGAGTTATTAATCCAGATACAATAAACCTAGTTCCTGGATCTATCATACCTAAAGCTATGGGTTCTGCTGGCCTACAGCCTATCCAAGCGGCTGGTAGGTTCGATGTGGCACAGCTTATTTTGTCTGATATGCGACAGAACATTAAAGCTGCACTGTATAACGACATGCTTGGCAATCCTGACAAGACACCAGCGTCTGCTACTGAGGTTGCAGAAAGAATGGCTGACCTTTCTAGGCGTATGGGCTCTGCATTTGGGCGTCTACAAGCGGAACTTGTTCAGCCGGTACTTCAGCGTGTTATATATATCTTAAAGAAACAGGGGCGTATTGATGTACCGAAGGTTAATGGAAGAGAAGTTAAGGTTCGGTCGGTTTCTCCACTGGCTCAAGCACAATCCAATCAGGACATTTCTAGCGTGGCTAGATTCCTAGAGCTAGTTGGCGGGGCCTTTGGTCCTGAGATGTTGCAGCTATTAATTGATGGGGAAAAGACAGCTATTCACTTAGCTAAGAAGTTTGGTGTACCAGAAAGCTTGATACGCGACGAAGATCAGCGTAAGCAAATAGCTGCAATGGCGCAGCAAATGGCGCAACAGCAACAACAGCAACAACAACAAGGACAGATGGTTGAACAACCAGAAGGTTAACATAGGGATAGACGGGGTTCAGAGGAAGTCGGACCTTGATCGACAAATAAGCCACAACATATCGAAACTATTCGAGGGGGTGACGGGCAAGGAAGTCCTGCGCTACCTTCGCTCTATTACCATTGAGATGGTAAATGGGCCTAACGTGACCACTGATGAACTGCGACACCTAGAAGGCCAGCGCTATATAGTTGGCCTTATAGAGCAGCGGATTTCACATTCACATAGGAGTAAGAACAAATGAGCGATAGCTTAATGAACACTGAGTCAGCGGAAGCTGCGCCTGTAGAAGAGCAGCGCGACTTCGTAGTTGCAGAAGACACACAACCAGATCGGCCTGAGTGGCTACCTGAGAAGTACAGCAGTGGCGAAGATCTAGCCAAAGCTTACAAGGCTCTTGAGTCCAAGCTTGGTGGCAAAGAAGACGACATCCGTAGTAAGCTTATCGAAGAGATCCAAGCAGAAGGATTTAGTGAACGTCCCGAATCTGCTGGAGCTTACGAGCTTCCTGAGTCGGTAAACGAAGATCTTGCTGTTGATAACGATCTACTGAAGTGGTGGTCGGACCACTCGTTTGAAAATGGCTACAGCCAAGACGAGTTTAAAAAAGGCATTGAGATGTATGCCGAAGCAGTAAACGGGGCACAGCCAGACATGGACGCTGAGTCAGAGAAGCTTGGGGAGAATGCAAACGAACGCATTCAAGCTGCTTCTATGTTTGCAAATAAGTTCTTTCCAACTGATGCCATCCCTGCAATCGAACGGATGTGCGAAAGCCACGAAGGTATCATTGCTCTTGAGTCTGTGATGGAGGCAATGAAGGACGGTTCGTTTGCTGGCAACACTGAGCCAAGCGCGGGTACTTCAGAACAACAACTAAGGGAGATGATGAATGACCCAAGGTACTGGAAAGATCGCGACCCAAGCTACATCAAGCAAGTTACCGATGGGTTCCAACAAATATATAAATGAAGTTAAGATAATAAGACGGGGCAGGCATTACCTGACCCCGTTTACTACTGACCACATTGATGAGGTTGTTGAGCTACTAAGCAAAGAAAGCCGTAGAGAGCTAAAGCTTCTTGGTCATGTAGACATAAGACAAGCAATCGAAGAGATGCAGAAATACTCTGAGTGTTTTATTGCTAGGAAGGAAGGCGGTTCGTTCCTAGCGGTAGGCGGTCTTTGGTATGATGCTGACCAAGACTTCCCACAGTTGTTCGCTATGTTCTCTGATGGTATCAAAGAAAACTTCAACGCAATGGCCCGTGGATCTAAGATGTTAGTCAAGTTCTTTGACACCACACAGTCACACATGAGCATGACAATCCTTGCTGATTACGAGTTTATGCTAGACTGGGCTAGCTGGTTAGGCTTTGAGGCTGTGGGTGTATCGGTCAACGGCCCCAACAAGTATGTTGATTTTGTGCGTTGCAATCCTAACAGAAATGATGTTAGTGATAAATCACTGCGGCCCGTTACGCACTGAAAGGCCCGAAAGGATACCCTTGCTGAAGTGAAAGAGTGGATACCCGTGTAATCGTAACTTCAAAACAGGACTGAAAAAATGGCTAATACTATTGACACAGCCTTTATCAAGCAGTTTGAAACCGAAGTTCACATGGCTTATCAACGTATGGGTTCCAAATTACGGAACACTGTTCGCACAAGCAATGTGACCGGTTCAGTTGCTCGATTCCAAATCATTGGAAAAGGCGTCGCAACCACTAAATCACGCAACGGCAATGTAACTCCTATGGAGTTGGCGCACACAACAGTCGAAGTAACTATGGCTGACTTCTATGCACCAGAGTACATCGACAAGTTAGACGAGTTGAAGATCAACATCAACGAACGTCAAGCTGTTGCTCAATCTGCTGCTGCTGCTCTTGGTCGTAAGACTGACGAGCTTATCTATGCAGCTATGGATGCTGCTGGTGGTACATCAATTCACGATACTAGCTCGGCTCTTGAGATCGCTGACTTGTTATCACTGTTCGAGACTATGGGCGTTAATGACGTTCCAGAAGACGGACAGCGTTACTTGGCAATGAACCCAAAAGGTTATGCTGACTTGTTCGGCATAAGCCAGTTTGCTTCTTCCGACTTTGTTGGTGAGCAGAACCTACCGTTCGCTGGTGGCATGACCATGAAGGAATTCTTGGGATTCAAAGTGTTCTCTACTTCTGCTGTAACGGCTGGTAAGAACATTGCGTATCACACATCATCTGTTGGCCTTGGCATTAATGCTGACGTACAGACTGAAGTGAACTATGTCGCTGAGAAAGCTTCACACCTAGCAACATCAATGATGTCAATGGGCGCTGTCGGCATAGATGCTGATGGTATCTGTGAAGTCCTTGACAACAACTCCTAAGAAAGGGACTTAATATGGCTTATACTGCATCTAGTCTTGTTCGTGTTGGTGGAGGTTCTGGTAGGGCGCTTTGGTATTACACCAGTGCTGACACCATTGCTGACGCAAATACAGCGGGATACTTCAATGCCGCTGCTCCGATGTTGAACTTGAACGACTTAATTATGACAGTGACATCTACAGGTGGAACGCCTGTTATCACTCATGCTTATGTTAATGCAAACAATGGTTCTGTTGTCGATATTACTAACGGCGTTGTCGTTACTAATACTGATGGCGACTAAATAGGGTGGGGGGTTTCGGCCCCCCAACTTACTCATGCCAGACGTAGCTGACACAGCGATAAAAATATGTTCCCGTTCGTCGATCTTGATCGGCGGCGAGGCTATACAGTCCTTCGATGATGGGACGACTGAATCTGATGTTGCAAATTCCATCTATGAAGACATTGCAAGATCTTGCTTAACCAACACGCGATGGCGGTTTGCAACTAACCAAGTACAATTAAGCAGGCTAACTGATGTGCCTGCATCTAGGTACTCTGCTTCTTACCAATTACCACACGACATGCTTATGCTTAATGCCCTTACAGTAAGTGATGACGTTATTAAGTATGACACATATAAAGACAAAGCATTCACTGATGCTGATGTATCTGATGTTGTGATGGCTGATTATATATTTAGAGTTGGCGAAAACTATTGGCCACCTTACTTTACTCTCGCTGTAGAGCTTTCTTTATCCAGTATCTTTGCTGTGTCTGTAGCTAGGGACGCACAGCTTGCGGCCGCTATGGAGCAAAGAGCAGAGTTCCAAATGAGGAAAGCTAGGACGCTAGACTCTCAGCAGCAGACTACTCGCAAGCTGAATACATCAAGGTTTATTGCTCAAAGGCGAAGCTAATGCAGAAAGTTAGAGTACCAATTAACAGCTTTCAGTATGGCGAAGTTAGTGATTCTCTCTCAATGAGAGTTGATACTCCTATCTATGCCTCTTCTGCGTCTACAATACAGAACATGGTTGTTATGGCGGAAGGTTCCTTGATTAAACGCAAGGGTCTAAAGTTCCACGTCAACCACGGTATAACCTATAGCTCCACCTATGAGGAGCAGTCTAGACTAATACCGTTTCTGTTTGATGAGAACGAGCAGTACCTTGTTTCTATCCAGCACCAAGCAGTCAAGGTTTACAGGGTTAATACAAACGGCACTGTTGTAAACACTAACTTAAATATTACTGCTGGAATTGATGGAGTAAATGTTCCTTTCGATAGAGAGTATCTTCAAGAATACACAACAGCGCAGATTGGGAATGTGTTATATATATCTCACCCCCTCTTTGCTCCAAGGATACTTACAAGAACTGGCTTAACAGCCTTTGAGATCAGTACGTTTATCTTTGACCAACGCGCTGACAACAAGAAAACCTACCAACCATACGCTAGGTTCCAGCCGCAACACACTAAGCTTGACCCTGACGATGTAAGCGGAAGCTCAGTAGTTCTTATTACGCACAACAATACTGAGGTTGCTGATATAAACGGGATCAGGACTTCATCTACTTTTACTACAGGTAACATGACATTAAACGGTGCGCTAATATCTAGCGGTACAGCTACGTTTAGTGACGCTAGGCAAATAACGCTGAAGTCAACGGGAAACCTTTCTGGCATGGTTGTTACGGCTACGGGGACCGACCAAGATGGAACTTCTATAAGCGAAAGCTTAACAGGACCTAATAATTCAACTGTTACTTATACTAAGTTCTTTAAGACTATCGCTACCATCGTGCCTCAGACATCATCTAGCTCTGTTGCAATTGAGATAGGTGTTACAGACCGTCAGTGTGTATCTTACTTTGACATAACAGGCTCTATAAACGCAGGATACTATGGTAGCTCTACGCATGTCGGAACAACCATTCGCTATGCTGGAAATGAAATATTAATAACTAACGTAGCAAGGTCAGATAGCGCTTTAGGCACAATACTTGATAGCCTCCAGACAAGATTAGACATACTTAATCCATTCCGAACAAACAATGGCAGTGCAATAGTTGAAGTCAGTCAACCCGTCCACGGGTTTGCAGGCGGCGAATCGCTAACTGTAGCTGACGCAACCGCTGTTGGTGGAATCGCTGCTAGTAATTTAAACGGAGCAAGGACTGTTACCTCTGTTATTGATGAGAACACGTTTACCTTTACGGCTGCTGCTAATTCTAACTCTTCGGCTGACGGCGGTGGATTTGTAAAGATAACAAGTCATGCTCCTACTTTAAACTTTGATGAGCAATCCTTCTCTGCAAAGCGTGGATACCCTGCGGCTGTAGCTATACACCAGAATCGCTTGGTCTTTGGTGGGACTTTATCAGAGC
>Ga0307997_10000981_pt1 | contig 13240 bp, 5 predicted proteins | sample Davwhametageno36_FD_203165 | JGI IMG/M metagenome (GOLD analysis project Ga0307997, IMG submission 203165) | Marine microbial communities from Davis Island wharf, Antarctic Ocean - #36 | ecosystem: Environmental > Aquatic > Marine > Unclassified | place: Antarctic Ocean: Davis Island wharf... | reverse complement strand
GATCTAAACAAAAAACTATATGTGGCTGAGACATGTTTTCATGTCCTATGCATATAGCACCAAAATAGATCTGCTCCCAAGAGCAAGCAGGAATAAGGCGCGACTTAGTACCCACTGATTTCGCAGATAAGAAATCGGGGCATGGGGTACGCACGGGCTGGGCCGAGCACTGACTGGTATTCGCTGGATCTTATGTATTCCCGCACAGATGAAAAGTCGGATCTACTCCATACAACCGACGTCGCTGGATCTTATGCATTCTCGCACAGATAAAAAGACGGATCTATAACCCTCTATGCAACCGACTTCGAGCTAAGCAGTCCGTCCGCAATCTAATCTCTTGTCCGATCTCTCGCGTCCGCACTGACCGTCGCCGACAACAAGGGCCTTCCCCCCTCCCTCGGGCCGTCCCCCAGAGGAATTTTGTTTTCCCCCCCTCCGCACCCAACAAATTACTCGAGACGAACTCTTCGATAACAGTGAAAGGCGAGATGAGTGCTGCCCTTCTATCACTCAGAATGGCAGACACTCCGCCCGAGGAGAGAGGCCGGATTTCAAGACCCAATTGCCATCGGCTGTTGGGGATAGTTTTATTCATAGCTATTCTCGATAGTTTTCCATGGAGCTCAATAGTTCTCTATGGCAATTTCGGTCTCCAGCGGGCTGGTCCCGAAACCTCTTTCTCTTCGTATATGCCACTGGCATCGATCAGCGGATCACACATCTTTTGAATTGCAGATCTAAACAAAAACTATATGTGGCTGAGACATGTTTTCATGTCCTATGCATATAGCACCAAAATAGATCTGCTTCCAAGAGCAAGCAGGAATAAGGCGCAGACCCAAAGGCAGACCCAAAGGCAGACCCAAAGGCAGACCCAAAGGCAGACCCAAAGGCAGACCCAAAGGCAGACCCAAAGGCAGACCCAAACGTCGCTGGATCTTATGCATTCTCGCACAGATAAAAAGACGGATCTATAACCCTCTATGCAACCGACTTCGAGCTAAGCAGTCCGTCCGCAATCTAATCTCTTGTCCGATCTCTCGCGTCCGCACTGACCGTCGCCGACAACAAGGGCCTTCCCCCCTCCCTCGGGCCGTCCCCCAGAGGAATTTTGTTTGTTATGGCGGACGAGGCGTCCGCGGAGGAAGAAGTCCAGGCGGCCGGGAGCGCCCCGGCGCCGGGGGCGCGGCCGAAGTTGCAGGTCCCGGTTGGAAGCGCGCCCGCCCTGGCGCATCTCAAGTTCCTCGCCAACAGGGTCACCCCGGGACAACTGCATCACAAGTCGGGGTCACTCGTCAACGATTACTGCGCGTCCACCATCCCGCCCTCCGACCCAGACTCGTTGCTCGTCTCCGACCTCTTCGATGGCGTCGGACTTGGCCCTAAGATAACCGCCACCCTCTTGTCGGAGATCGACATAGGGCGGACTGGCCAAGCCTACTCCAACGATGCTTTCCCGACCAGCGACGGCGAGTTAGGCAGCGCATCTTTCGAGGAGCGCCGCATCATTATCAGCACCTTCAACTCCATGCACGGCGTTTTTCCGACCAAGGTCCTCGCGCAGGTCTCCCACTCGGCCGACGTCATCGGTGCGGATGTCGTCTGGGACACGCAGGAGAAGCTTCTTGAGACGGTCGTCAAGACGAAGGCGGCAACACTGAAGGCCTCTGGCAGCACAGGTGAGATGCATTCCACAGCAGGTACTAACAACGTCCTACTTCCGGCCAAAGCCGCCCTATCCGCGAACAACATTGGAAAGGAGCAATTCGACTTCGGCCGGCTCGTGGCGTCGAGCATCTTCACAGACCTCGTCGTCCCCCTACCAGCTTCCAACGTCCCGCTAGCTGACCTCCAGGCCGTGGTAATGTGCTTCCAACGCTTGGCCGGCAAACAGCCAGGGAAGGCGGCGGATGGGTCGACTCCCTCGGCGGACCTGACCCTCAACCAGCTGCCAGCATCCGGCACGGCCGATTTCGAGACCTTCACCGACGAATTTAACCTGGCGCACATGGTCATATCCCTCATCGCTGAGACTTACACGGTTCCTAACGACCTAGATGCTAAGTTCCGTCCCTGCCAGGTGACGATGATGAACCTCCTGCATGCGTTGGTCTCGTCCGTCACTACGTCGTACAACCAGTACGCGCTCACGTTCGGCGGTCAGCAGACAACGGCGGGCGTGAACCTGATGACAGAGGCCGCCGCGAAGGACATCGTTAAGTCACTGTTCACCGGCGACATCAAGAAGCTGGTCACCTCTGATCTCCACCTCTTCTACCCGCGGACGCACATCGCCACCTCAGGCATGCTACTCTCGAAGCTGGAGCCTGGAGTGGCCACAGAGTGCCTCCGGGGCCTCGCGCACGTCATCTACACAGTCTTTGGACCCCTCGCAGCAGGCAAGGGCGTCTCCGAAGATGAGTTCGCCACCGTTTTCGTGGCCGTCATCACGAACTTCACGTCGCTCAACTCGGGAGGCTCGGTGCTCGCAGAGGACGGAAAAGGCGAGGCCTGGATCATCACCCGTATCATGTTGCCTGCCCTCGAGAAGGGATTCTTTCAGCCGCTCCTGAAGAGCATGCGTCACTCGGACCTCGGAGCGGCGCTGCGGCAGAGCCTGCCCACGGTCGAGTCAATCGATGACATCATGGCGCCCGACTCGCTCACGACTAACGTGCTCAGCCGGGCCGCTGCCACATACCAGCGTGCACTGGAGCACCTCCTCTCCCTTCTGTCCTCGGGCGACCCAACGTTGAAGGCGTCGTACAGCTCCTTCTCCGTGGAGTGCATCTACTCCACCAAGACTGGCGTCCCCACGGGCATCGAGGCTTCGCCCAAGAAGTCCGCCAAGACCAAGGAGGAGGGTGGCGCTGCTCGGCGACCAGCCAGGGACAGTGACGCGAAGCCCTGCCGCAACCACCAGAAGGGCCGGTGCAAGTACGGCTCGGACTGCAAGTTCTCGCACGCGGACGAGTCTCCGTCTTCGAAGCCAAACCGCACAGTCCCCGCGGGCCTCGAGTGCTACATCTGCCGGGGAAACCACCTCAAGGCTGACTGCCCGGACGCCAGCAAGAAGCGCGGTGGGCGTCACACGGCTCCCCGCGACCGCGATCGCAGCCCGGACCACTCCCCGCGTGGGCGCTACCGCAGCCGTAGCCGCGACCGCGAACGCCGCAGCCGGAGCCGCTCCCGGGACCAAGACCGCGACCAAGACCGCGATCGCAATCCCAACCGGCGCAAACGCTCGCGTTCGCCAGTGGCTCGCGGCCAGAAGGTCGAGATCAAGATGCTCCAGCATCAGTTCGACGCGCATTGCAAGGACGTCCGCTGCAAGCCATCGTGCCTAACGTGGACCCTGACGGGAGCGTGCTCTACACGCGACCGATGCCCGAACGGCCACGATGTCGACGTCAGCACCCGACAGGTCCGCGACTTCGTTTACAACTGCGCGGACTGGACACACTTCGTGAACAAAGAGGCCCACGGCCGGAGCCTGCTGAAAAAGATGAAGTCGGAGTTCATGTGAGGGCGCAGTCCCCCCCCCACCCAAACCCGATCCATGGGCTAGTTGGCCAGTGCCAGCGGTGTTTCCGAGTCGGAGCAGTATCACACTGCGTGTTATCATGGCCTCCGTGCCAAATGAAGGGCCATCCCCCCTCTTTTCAATCATCGTCTCCACATCGTCGCCGAAGCCGCTGACTTCCTCCTTGTTTTTGTTGTATCTTTGTTGTTGTTTTAAGTAGCCAGGCGCCGGCTATGCCAATCATTGGCACCGGAGAGGGATCTGGTATCCATCGAGGACCCTGGCTGCCCAACCAGCTAAACCTCCTACATACTCCAACGACAACCTCTCCCTCACCGACCAGCGCAGGCGACATCCCGTCGGCGCACCTCTCAGCCCAAATCCCACGGGCGCATCACATCTCAGCCCACATCCCACGGGCGCATCACATCCTCCCACCGAAGGGCGCCATAGCGAGTGCAGGAGTCTCTTCGGGTCCACCGCCTCCAAGCACGGCGCTCCCTCTGATCATCGCCCCACCATCAGTGGTCGCCCCCTCCATATGGCAAGAGTCGATCACGAAGACCGTGGCGTCAACGAAGGCTCAAATACCCGTACAGGCCGCCAAATTCATCAATTATAGGCGGTCGCGTGGCCGCTCGGGTGACTGCTCCGCGAACGGCATGTTCTTCGACGACGCGATCACAATTGCCCATGCGTGGTTGCACGCCCTAGCGATGGCGACATCGGCAGCGGTGTGGTGCCTGATCGGGGTCTCCATGGCAGACGGCCGCAGTCACGACCTGCGCGTCATCAAGAACAAGGGCCTGAGCGCCGAGGCCGGCGAAGAGATGCCTGCCCTGGGCAACTACCTCGACGTCAGCGTCCCTGGAGCCAGACGACCGGCATCGAGCAAGCTGTCGGCGTTCGTCGCATTAGGGCGCGAAATCCTCTCGCAGGCCCAAGATAGCATGTCGCGGCAACTTAGACCGGTAGCCCAGAAGGCAGTACTCTCTTGGACGTGCAAAGTTGTTTGGATTGCCCAGATGGACTCGCGCATTTACGCCCTTGTACTCGTCTGGGCAGAACACAGCCAGATCTTCCTCTGGCCGGACAACTCGGTGCGGACGCTGTCAGAGGTAGCCATCGGCGCGATGGAGGCGGTGCTGGACGCGCTGCCAGAACTGTGCGGTCACGCTCTGTTGCCGACCCAGATGCGGATGGGGCTCATGCACATTCTGTTCTATCTCTACTCTGACGCTGCACGCCAGGTCGGAGTCGCCGACTCGATATTCAGAGGCTTCGGGTTCTTCTTCTTCGAGAGTGACTCAAACGTCATCCACTTCAACAACGGCAGGTGGTCGAGGGCAGAAGAGTCACTGCTCGAGATCCCGTCACTGGAGCTGATGGGGGCCAACCTGGGCCTGAAGGCAGTGTTCCACTCGGACCCAGCCTTCGCTGCAGAAGCTCGGCGGCAAGGCCCCGGTGTCCACAGCGAGTGGGTCCTGGACGTCATCCAAGTCGGTGACAACCAGGGTGTCTCGACACATACGTCCAACACCGGGAAGTCTAGAGGCGCGGTGCGAGCGATATACAACGAGCGCTCCGCGTTCCTCGAGCAGAGCCGCGTGCGAGTCCACTCCGAGCACGGTATCCGCGAAACGATACTGGCCGAGATGGCGGACGACCTCTCAAAAGACGACATCGCCGCATTTAAGCGCAAGGCGCAATCAATCTTTGGACCAAGCGTATCTTTCCGGCGCGCCAACGATCCGAATGCCGAGGACAGGGACATGTCCGCAGCCATCACGATGGCTAGAGCCGCTAAGAAGCGTCGCGTGCAGAAGGCCCGTCAAGCTCAAGACTCAGGCGTGTCGCCTCTGTACATCGGCTCGGCGGACGCACCCGCACTCGAGCGCATCGGTCCAGAGGACGAGATGGCCCCGACCTGGTCACACTCCACCAACGACGACACCGGCCTCGACACTCCACTGGTGGCCGCGACAGACCTAGAGGCGAACCCAGATGCGGACCCAGCCGAAGACCCGTGTGCGACTCCGGCTCTCCATAGCCAGTCTCAGCGACAACCACCTCCTCAAGGGCACCCTGACAGCCGTGAGGCGTGCTATCACAGGGCGGCAGAGTTTTTCTGGTCGCGCCACGAAGCCGGGCAGCTACGGCCATCGGAAACCCTCCGGATGCATGTCCTGCCGTTCATGCCCCCCGAGGATAGCCCAGTGCCGGTGACGAAGCTCTCCCACCCGAATAACCGCTATGCAGCGCCGAGAGACGAAGCTCGAGCATCCTCGGACGTGCGGCTGAGCGCAGCGCCCCACACGAGCCCATCCTCTCCCGCGGCAACACGGGCATGGATCGCCGAGGCCTTCCAAAAGCTCCGAGAGGAGAAGGAGGCGTACGCAACCCACCGAGAAGCTTTCCAGAAGCTCGGCGGAGTGTACGCAGCTGAGATCCTGGACGATCCCGAAGCCTGGCCGCGGATGGGCGAGTGGTTCGGCGCGGCCCGTGACGAGATCGACCGCGTGGAGCGGTCACCACGGTCTCGCTTTAACTATAGCAACCTCCCGGGCGGCCAGAACGGCTTGCGATGGGGCTCGGAGGTCTTCAAGCCTTGGTACCGTGGCCTGTACTTCGATGTCGCAGCCGACGGCCTCCTCACTGCGAGAGCCTGGCAGGACCCGTCAGGCAACTGCGAGCTCAACCTCCAGGAGATCTGGGGGTACTGCGTCGACGCGATCGAGTCAGGCGACCCATGCCTGGACATAGAGATGGCCTTCGAGCTATGCTGGAAAGGGATCTCGAACCGCAGCAATCTCCGCCCGGACGGGGTCATCCTCGCGGCGAGCTACTCCAAGCTGTGGGAGTGGTTGCCAACCGCCCAAACGAAGATGTGGCAGAAGGAGACGCAGTTCGATCCACCGAGGTTGACGCCGACGACGCCGTTCCTGAGCTGCCTCCCAGCGGGCTTCGCCGTCGCAGGCATGGCGACGGACCAGCTGAACGCGGATGGCAGCGTGAAGCCACGGCTTACGCTGGACCACGGTTTCGGTGACAGGCCGGGTCAGCGCGACTACGATCCAAACGCCGCCCCAGTCTCGATTAATGCGAACACGCCGCAAGACGACGAGGGCCGCTTCCCGAAGATCGACTATCTCGCGATGGAGAAGGTTGCCGAAGCCGCCGGAGTGCTGCAGTCGGCGGGCGTCCCGCTAGCTCAATCAGCCGCGGATGCAGAGTCGTGGTATGAGCAGCTCCCACGCGAGTGGAGAGAGAGCCACTACCAGCTCCTCCTCCTGGAATCGACGGGGATGCGACGCGACGCCAGACTCCAGTTTGGAGTGTGCGCTGAGTGCGCAGTCAGCCAGAGATGCAGCTTCCTCTTCACATGGATGCGGACGCGCGAGATCCGGGCGCAACAGCGTCGGATCGAACTCTCGGCGCTCAGCCTAGCCAGCCCTCCGCCTGATTGACTCCCCCGGCCTTGGGTCTAACGTCCGCTGTGCGACGGCAGGCGGACCCATGCTCGGCATGCATCACCTAGTCGCATCGCCGGACCACAGGCTCGACCCCTACTCGGGGGCCACGGAGAGCGTCCCGGCCAACTCGCTCGCGAGTCCGGTGCCTTCCATGCCGTCGGTGCAGGTGTCGGACGACCGCTCGCGCTTGGCGGCGTGGTCGGACGCAGCACTCCTGTGCATGCCAGCCGAGCTCACCGATTGCTTCGGGACGGTAGTCCGGCTACAGGCGCCGCACTCCCTGAACTGGTCCTCCGAGAGCTCCGTCGCACAAGAGGCGATCGAGCAGACGCGAGCAGTGCAATCGTCCCGGCGGATGATGTCAGTCGTCGATGCACGCAGCATGAAGTCGTCCCTGAACTTGGCGAGTTTCATGCGACCCCAAGGCCCGATGAAAGAGAAGCGCCTGGCGACGTTCGCAGCCGTGCTCACGACTCGGGACTTGCAAGAACTCAGCACGGCGGGCATCGCGAGCACGACAGTGGAAAACCTCGTCGACGCCTCTAGCAAGAACGCGGCGTCAAACTTTGACGCCTGGGCGGAGTGGACCCTAGCGCTGGGCTTCTCGCCGTTCAGGTGGTACTGGATCCTGGCGGACCGCATGCCAACAGCGGCACTGATCGCGGAGGAGTCCCTCCTCACCAACTTCCAAGCGTACCTGGCGGAGAGGATGGACCACGGCTCGGCTTCGAACGTGCTCGCCGCGGTCCGGTCGTTCCACAGAGACGTCCTTGCGGCCGCAGGCGCTAGCACGCAGCCGATCTTCAAGCGCCAGTTCGAGCTATCTGCTAAATCACAGATGAAGGACAACCCGATGCGCAGGCGGCGCGACGTGCTCGCGCCTCCAGTCCTGCGCGTCCTCGTCAACTTCTGGGAACAGTCTGCGCTTCAAGCTGATGCTGACCAGAACTGGGTCCAGGCCGTCCACCTCACGATGAACCAGATGATCATCGCCGCCGGTTTCACCCCAGGCTTTCGCATACATTCCATCTGCCCGGGGCAGGCGGACTGGTCGGCCGATGGCATGCGAGAGAGACGCTCGTACTGGACACTCCGCACACTGATGCAACTCGAGCAACTCCTGCCGGTGACCGAACGGCCTGACGGCCCAATCGCCCAACATGAGGACCAGGACAACTGGACGGACGACGCTCAGCGCTATATTCTCATCCCGCCGCCACTCCAGAAGGTGACGTATATGTCCCAGATGACGAACGAGGTGGCAACTCGTCCGTGGCCGCACAGGTTGTCGGACAACGTCTTGAGTCTTCCAGCGACGTACTTCCGCCTGATGGCGCGGCTGGACGCCTGGCACCCCTCGTGGCGACAAGAGGCGGGTCGGGCCCCGGCGATCTTCGACCCTTACCAGAAAGGCTCGTACCCGGCACTGGCGCCGCTATCGCCGCAGGAGTGCCACACACGGCTCCAACAGGTCGTGATGGCCGCATTGCCGGACGACATGCACGACCTCGTGATCGGGGACCAAACCATCAGACTGGCGACGCACACGGCCTGGTCGGAGATCGTGGTCGTCGTGCCCACCAGTGCGGGTCAACAGTTCCGCAAGCTCCTACCCGAGGAACGCGACAGGGCTCTCGCGCGGGGCCCCTCGTCGCTCGGCGTCCAGGGGAACGGCTCGGCTCGCCACTACGACAACGCCGACATCGCTTGGTTGATGGACTGTGCTGACGCCGCCCTGGTGGTCACCTTCCAGGCTGCGTCGTCCATCCGCCTAGGGGCGCCGGTTGACCATAGCGGCCCGAACGACTTGACGGCGTCCCACGTCGAAGCACGCACGGGAGTGGACGGCGCGGCTGGTGCGAATCAGGCACTCGCGTCCGCGGAGGCGGCCATCGCCGCCGCACAAAACGGCCGCGCCCTTGCGCGGCAAGCGTTGGAGAGGCTATGATCTCGAAGCCTCTAAGGGTGGTCGCCCGGTTCTCGGTCATCCTGGGGTGCCGCCGGTGACGTCGTGTTTTTGTTCATGGTGAAAGACAACGAAGAGGGCTCGTATTTGCTCTCGCAGCAGGCCCGCCCACTCAGACTCTACGCTTCTTCACCGGGCCTTCCTTCTGCGTCGCCGCCCTCTTCTTCTTCCTCTCCTTCTTCCTCGCTGGGGTCCACACCGGCACCCACGACGCCGGCCAAGGATTCACGCTCCGCGCTGTGGAAGCCTCTTGCCAGCGGGCGTAGATCGCGCCGTTATCACACGAGTGGTACCCCGAGTAGCGGACCCGCCTCACGAGCTGGAGCAACCCATCCTCCGTCTCCCTCACGTGCACACCCGGGAAACCAGGAGCCGAGCACCATTTGTGGACGATGGCACTGCCACTCACAGCCTTGTCGAGAGCTCGGTCGCCCTCGCACGGCCAATTTTCGAACTCGCCCTCACCATCGCTCGGCATAATGACGCCAGCAGACGAGAGCTCAGCTCGGAGCAGGATCTCCAGCGGCGACCGACCAAGCCGCAAAGCCTCCGAATAGCGCAACCCCGCCCGCCGCATCTTCTTCTTCGTCCCGGTGCCAGCCGGAACCCAGCCGCCCCGAAGGATCGCGTCCAACATAGCGGCGGACGGTTTCACGCTCTTCGTTGTGACAAATGCGGTGATGATGCCGAAAAGCACGACGCCGTTCGTGGGGTCGACGCCGGAAACCAGACCGAGCTCGCAACACGCGGCCCTCAACTGCACCAATCGCCGTCGCTTGTCGATCTCGTCACGCAACGCACGAAGCCCGACTTGGTCGACTCCCTCCGGAAAGACCAGCCGCGCGTAGCGATAGTTCACGGGCGGACTCAGCGCCTTCAGCTGCGTGCGCACAGCATCCTCGCTGGCGGTGTCGTCGTCGCCGCCAGAGCACGGTAGAGCATGCACAAGCTCCAGAGCGGTGAAACAATCTTTCTGGTGGCACGCCCGCCTCGCAGCGATGCAGCGAGGGTGATCAAAGTCGAGCAGCAGATCGCGTGCAATACGCAGGTGGTCCAAGATCTCGGTCGCGGAGTTGAGAGCCTCCTCCTTAGTCGCGGGCCCCCACTGCTCTCCCTCCGGAGCCGGGTCACAAACCCGGGCACGCAACACCGCCTCGCACGTCTTCTGGAGGAGCGCTTGGGTGGGCATCCATCGGTGAAAATCCTTGCCCTGCCCTCGAACCGCGGGGCGAGGCTGGCTCCACGCAGGGAGTTCGCCGCCCTCCTCGCGAGCGCTGAGCGCCACGAGCGCGCCGATCATGAGCCTCGCGGCAACCGTAGCATCAGCCCCACACTCGACCTGGTACAGCTCAGCCGACCCGTACTTGGGGAAGTAACGGCCGAGGCAAATGGCAGCGTCATTGAGGCCGCAGGCTCCGATGATGTGACTAGCAACGAGAGAGACGTCGTGCCCTTGAGGCCAAGTCCGATAGTCCCCAGAGCACAGGCCTCCGTAGTTGGCGGACTTGTGATCCCAGGAGCTCCGCGTCCTCTCATGCTCCAACTCGACCGAATCCAACGCCGCGACCTTGCGAAGCGGCCAGCGCACTTTCGCGACCTCGATCATCGACTCGACGAGCGCAGCCCGGTACTCCAACTGGACCGGGGTAGGAAGAGTCTCGGAGTAGCTTCGCTCCACCCAGTGGCCGACGCATCGGCGCATGTACAGCGCTCCGACAACGCGGTATTCGCGTTGCGTAGAAACGCAGCGACCAAGGAACGATAGACCAAACGTCTGTTGAGAAAGCGGCCCGTGGTCATTGCTGCCATCAATGTGGATCCCGACCTTTCGCGGCTCCTGGCCGGGCGTCTCGTCAGGCAACGCGGTCCCATAAGTCAAGAGCCCCGCCTTGGCCTCCGCAATCGGAGCACACTCCCAAGCGACACCGGTGGCAGGGTCCGTCTCGCCACTGACGACATCTGCGAACCGGCCTCCACCGCGGCGCACCATACCAAGGCTAGCGAAAGTCTTGTTGCCATGTCGCTCAGCGGCGAGCATCGCCTTAGTGGCGAAGACGGCCTTACCGCCCATACCTTCACCAGTAATGGTCGGCTCGCCGTCATGTCCCTTGATCCCCGACAAATTGCTGATGCCGTGACTGCTGACAAAGTTCAACCGCTTCTCGTTAGGGCCACGATCGCGCCGAGTATCCGATCGGCAATCGGCGTCGACAGCCCGCTGGAAATCGCCGACGTCGGCAGCGTCGAGGCCGAGACCAGCGAGATCAACCCGCTCGGCGGAGACGTGACGGATCGGAACGGGGTCGCCCCCGAATTTTCGGCACAGGTCGACCATCTTGCGATAGTCGGCAGCATCCCCAGTCCAGTGAGGGCGCTTATACGCCTCTTCGAGGACGTATCTGAAGGCAGCAGCCTCTTCGTCGGCGACCAGACTCCCGAGGTCCACAATGTGGAGCTGCTGGGCGCGGCGCCCCTGGAAAAACGCTTCGAGGTCAGCGCCAGCGTCCAGCCAGCTGCGCGTTTCCGCCAGCTTCTCGGTCGCGACGGGCTCCACCGAGAACATATACCCTCCGTGGAATGTGCGCGGTGACAACGGCGGCGATGACGCCAGTGTCGACAACGGCGGCAACGGCAGCAGCCCGAGACTCCCTCGGCGCGGAACCGGAGAGAGAGCAGGAGCCGGAGCCGCGAGGGGGGGCCCGCAGGATAGCGCTCGCCAGTCCTTGATCATGTTGTAGCACCCGTACGGCAGCCGCATCGTCTCGAGCTGCCGGTCGGTCAGGCGCCGCAGGTTAGCCTCATCATACACGCCCTCCCCAGCCAGGTGATGAAACGCGGCAGAACAGCACATGTCGTAGAGCATCTTCTGGAGGGCCATCTCTTGCGCGGGCTTTGCGCGATCGCCGTCGCGGTACCCGGTGGTGTCGCGCGGCAGCGGGCCCGTGGTGGTGCCCGGCAGCTGAGTCGAGGTGTCGCCCGGCAACTGGTCCGTGGTGCCGCCCGACAGCTGGCCCGTGGGTTCGCGCGGCAGCTGGCCCGTGGTGTTGTGCAGCAGCTGGTCCGTCGTGTCGCCCGGCGGCAGATTCGTGGTGGTGCCCGGCGGCTGGTCCGTGATACCGCCTGGCAGCTGGACCAGGGTGTCGCCCAGCGGCAGGTCCGAGGTGGTGCCCGGCAGCTGGGTCGTGGTGTCGCCCGGCAGCTGGTCCGTGGTGTCGACCGGCGGCAGGTTCGTCGTGGTGCCCGGCAGCTGGTCCGTGGTACCGATCGGCAGCTGTTCCGTGCTGCCGCCCGACAGCTGGCCCGTGGAGTCGCTCGGCAGCTGGTCCGTGGTGTTGCGCAGCGAGGGCGGGCCGGAGTACGCTATTGAGGCAGCTAGTCCGCCAGCGACAGCAGGGGCGTCTGTTTCTCCGGTTCCGGCGCGATCTCCGAGGAGCGCACGCGGACCGAGTAAACCGCCGCCAACCAAATCTGAAGCTGAGGCAGCAGCACCCTTATCGACGCCCTCCGACCCCCGCGGCGACGCCGTGGAGACGGAAGTCGGCCGGCGGTGAGCGATGTCGCGCGGAGCAGACTGCGCAGCTGAAGCTGAGGCAGCAGCATCTTTAGCGGCGCTCCCCAACTCCTGCGAATGGTGGCTGCGGCGGTCGCCCAAGCCGCCGCTCTTCAACTTGTGCGGCGTCGCCGCGGAGAAGGAAGCCGGCTTGAGGTGCGCAGACTGCGCGGCGTCCGAGGCCGCCGATCTCGGTCTGTCAGTCTTCCTCCACCTGCGCTTCCCCCCCCGCCGCCTGGCGGTGCGGCGGCCGGTCGAGTCTTTATTCTTCCGCGTCATACCGCGGCCTGGGCGTGTCACGGGGCGCTGGCAGCCTCAGCAATGACCCGATGACTCACTCAGTGCATTGTTCGCCATATGACAATCGGCCAATCGAATCGCAGTATGCGACGGGCGAGGAGGCGAAGTCAGCCAATCTAGAGGATTTTAGATCAGCACCGAACAGCACCGAACAACACCAAACATCACCGAACAGCACTGAACGAGTCCGAGTCGTGAGCACCGCTCACAGAAAGGACAAAAGCGGGCGTCGCGTAACTCTGCGCTCGTAGACTGGACTGGCCTAGGCGGGCAGTCCGCGCAGGAGGCGGTGCCATCATGGGGGAGTCACAGCGCCTAAAGTGGCAGACACTCCGCCCGAGGAGAGAGGCCGGATTTCAAGACCCAATTGCCATCGGCTGTTGGGGATAGTTTTATTCATAGCTATTCTCGATAGTTTTCCATGG
>Ga0307997_10000979_pt1 | contig 13261 bp, 15 predicted proteins | sample Davwhametageno36_FD_203165 | JGI IMG/M metagenome (GOLD analysis project Ga0307997, IMG submission 203165) | Marine microbial communities from Davis Island wharf, Antarctic Ocean - #36 | ecosystem: Environmental > Aquatic > Marine > Unclassified | place: Antarctic Ocean: Davis Island wharf... | reverse complement strand
TTGTACAAAATTAAAGTAGTAAAGCATTCCAATCCAAGTGATGCCAAATAAGACGTGGCCCCAGCGAGTCAGTAAATTGATAAATTCCATGGTCATAGGTGTACCCTCAAAAAAATTAATACCCTTATAGGTCGTGGGACTATTATAGCGTCATTAAAAATTTTTATTGGGTTAATTGTTGTTTTCAATCTAAAAAAAGGTACAAGATGATGCTTCTTTGTTTTGAACAATGACTTTTTTGAGGGCAAAAAAAACCCCGCAACAAGTTGCAGGGTTTTTTGATCAGATCAGGCTTACATCATGCCGCCCATGTGGAACTTAAACATATGATTTAATTGAATTAATGGTACGGGTGAAATCGGCGCCCCCCACTTTATACCCCATGACCTTTAAGTGCTTAAGCTAACCAATTGAATAATAAGCCTAAAATTTATTGTTTTGAAAATCATTAAAGGCTTGCATCACTTCAGCTTTGGAATTCATTACAAAAGGTCCGCCTCTGGCAACGGCTTCATTAAGTGGTTTACCTGATATCAGTAAAAACTGACTCATACCTGATGATGCGGTAATTGATACCAAATCACCTTGGGATAATAATCCAAGGTTGTTTTTCTTAATGTTTTTACCCGTACTTCCTACCGAAATAGAACCTTCGATGACAAAAACAAAGGCATTATCATACTCGGGTAGCGTTTGTTCAAATATAGCTCCTGCCGGTAATTGTACATCCATATAGGTGGGTTTAACGTGAGTATTAATAACTGGGCCAACGGTTCCTCTGTTAGTTGTGCCTGAAATGACTCTAATTTCGCTGCCATCATCACGATATTCCATGGCCAATTCATTGGCAGGAAACTCTTGATAAGCAGGCTCTGTCATTTTATGTGTTTTAGGTAAATTAACCCAAAGCTGAAACCCTTTAAGCAAGCCAGACTCTTGTTCCGGCATTTCAGAATGTACAATGCCTTTTCCAGCCGTCATCCATTGCACACCATTCGCTGATATAACACCTTCATTACCGGCATTGTCTTTATGCCGCATTTTGCCTGCCAACATATAGGTGACGGTTTCAAAACCTCGGTGCGGATGTTCAGGAAAACCGCCGATATAATCATTGGGTTGGTCAGACTCAAAAAGGTCTAGTAGCAAGAACGGATCGAGCATATTGAGATCTTTGTTGCCGATCAAACGAGTCAGCTTTACTCCGTCTCCATCTGAGCCAAGTTGCCCTTGAGATATAATGGAAAGCTCTCGAATATTCTGTCTTTCTGTAGGTTTTGTCATGTTCATTTTCCTTAATCATTTTACGATAAGTTATATAAGTAAATCGGTAAGATAATTTTCAACCATTCGGATGTGATTAAACTTGATGAAAAAATAATAATTGTTTACATTATGAGAATAAACATTAGTTAACTGAATGCACAGTTAACTAAATGGAAATAATCTTTCTTAAATTGGAGATGATATGGGACAACTTGAAGATATGTATATATTTCTGCGTGTTGTTGAAACAGGCAGTATCACCAAAGCAGCTGAGCAAATGAATATTGCTAAATCAGCAGTGAGTAAGCGATTATCTTTGTTAGAGCAAAAACTAGGTATTAAGTTAATCAATCGAACGACTCGAAAATCTAGCATTACCGAAGCGGGTCAACGTTATTATCAACGCAGTAAACTCATTGTTGATGAAGTAGATGAATTAAACAGCCAAACGTCTAGCAGTAAAATAGCATTAGAAGGCACAATTAATATTGCAGTACCTTTATCATTTGGGCTTACTCATCTAACTACGGCACTTGATCTGTTTTTGTTACAGCATACCGACTTAAAATTAAAAATTAATTTTTCCGATCAAAAAATTGATATCGTTGAGCAAGGAGTAGACTTAGCCTTTCGTATTGGCGAATTAGATAATTCAACCTTGCAAGCTAGAAAAATAGCCCCGATAAAGCATGTGTTATGTGCCAGTCCCGAATATTTAACATTATACGGTGAGCCAAAGACACCTAGTGATTTAAATAAACATAAAGTCATTAAATATGGCAGTACAGGCCAAAGTGGTTTGAAATTTTTAGGTCTGGACGATAAAGAGCAGATTGTACATATTGAACCACATATTCTGGCTAACAATGGTGACTTTCTAAAATCATTGGCTGAATCAAGTCACGGGATCACCTATCTACCTACCTTTATTGTGTGGCAGTCGTTAGCAACTAAAACGCTAATACCTGTGCTACCAGAATTTAAACTGCCTACTATGCATGCTTATGCCGTTTATCCACCTAACAGACATCTACCGCTTAAAGTACGTAGTTTAATCGACTTTTTGGTTGAGCGATTTGGTGATAATCCTTATTGGGATCAGTTTTGATTAACTTACGCTGCTTTTCCTGAATTGAAAATAAAACACTGCATTTCTACTGCCTGTTCGATTTACTTTTTTTAAATTAAAAAAGCTACAGATTAAGATGGGATAGCCATTTGTTTGTATCTAGTGAGCGACTCTATGTGCTCTAAGCTAGTGCCTTTGCATCAGGATAGGTTGCGGAAGTAGCCTATCGTGATGCACATCGCTGGCGCAGTCTGACGATGCAGAAATGTACGCTTGCCGATTCAAGCCTGTCGCAATGGAATATTGTTAATATGTTAGTTACTTTTCAAGCCAAGCTAGTATCGTTTTGCGATAGGCTTCACCTTTTAATAACCTAAGAAAAGCCTGTATTTTTTCAGAGCGATGCTGATCACCATGCGTCACGACCCAGTTGTTCACCAGCCACTTTTTTTGGGATGGAAATATTTCAACTAAGTCGACGTGTTGTTTTGCTTCATGATCGAATAAATGCCCGATACCAAGACCTGACTTCATCGCATTTAACCTCATTGTACTGCTATTGCTTCGGAACACGATATTAGCAGGAGGTACATGAGATTCCATCCATTTCTGGGAAGAAATTTTGCTATTCAAATTATCAAAAGTAATGAAAGTGTGTTTATCGATATCACTCTCATTTAATAGCTTACCTTTTTCTCCAATGTAATCTAAATGCGCATAAAGACTGATTGTATAATTAAAAAATGGCTGGACGACATAATCGTCGACATCGGGCTTAGGGCCCGTGCGTATTGCGATATGTGCTTGACCATACTCCAGTTTAAAAAGCTTCTCACTGGTCAAATATCGGATGTTGATTTTTGGGTGCTGTGCGCGAAATTCCTTGATAGCAGGCATCAACAAAGGTGCAATAGGATCCATTGAAGTAATGATAAAATCACCCGATAGTTCACTGTTTTGTCCTTTTGTGCGTTGGATAAAGTAGCTGAATTGCTCATCGGTCTCCCGAGCCACCCGCAATAAATCTTTACCAGAATCAGTTGGTGTATAACCTTTGGCATTGCGTATAAACAGCTTCGCGTCCAACCTGTCTTCCAAAGCATCGATGTGCCTGAGCACAGTCGCACGGTGCACCCCCAACTCATCAGCAGCGGCACTCAATGTTCCCAGACGTGCGACTTCATAGGCCGTTTTTATTTCATTCCACTCATTCATAATTTGATAGATCCTGTGTTTTTCAAGATAATTGTCGTCTAAATTTTTAACAAATTCGCGCACTAATGTGCATATTCGCTCGTTGCGATAAAATACGCAACAAAGTACATTTAATATTCTAATATTCGTTTAATAATGAGAAGAAAAATGATGAAAACAAAAGTCACTCAGTTAAGTCTCGCCATGCTCATAGCGGGCGTATTCGGCATAAACGCTCACGCCGCTGATAATGCGATCCAATCGGTTAATGTTCTGGAGTTTAACGACAAAAATGTTTTGTTTGTGGGCGACTCTAAAGGTGGGAATATTGTTGCGTATGAGACCATGACGGCAAAGAATCCAAACAAAGGCATGGCCTATAATCTGTTCGACTTTAGTGCGGATATTGAAAAATTATTGGCTTTAAAAAATGGTGACTACCTGATTAAAGACCTTGCGGTGCATCCGGAGTCTAATGAGGCTTACATTGCACTATCAGTGATTGAGGACGGTCAATACCAACCTAAAATCGTGATTGCTAATCAAGCCGGTGGTGTTCGCTTAATGGATTTAAGCCGTAAACACACGACTTTAAATGTTAAACATGCCCCGGCAGAATCGTTTATGTTTTACGATAAAGTCAATGGTCGTTCCCTAACCTTTACCGATATTGAGTATCATAAAGGCAAGCTGTATATCAGCGGTTTATCCAATCAGGACTTTAAGTCCTCATTGCGGGTTGCAGATTATCCATTTACGGGCAAAGCATCGTTTACGTCGGTTGAGATTTACCATGCGGTACATAATCAAAACGAAACACGAGCGCCGATTCGCACCTTAAGCATTGCCAATTTTAATGGTGAAGACCACATCATAGCGGCCTATACCTGCACGCCGTTAGTCACTATCCCATTATCTGCCCTGAAAGATGGTGCGCACGTTACTGGAAAAACAATCGCTGACCTGGGTTACGGCAATACACCTCTGGATATGATTTCATTCACGGGTCAGGACATGAAGCAGAATCAATTCCCGGCAATTCTGGTCACGAATAAAGAACGTCAAGCAAATGTGTTACCGCTAGAGGGGATTGCAGCAGCTTCAGCGATTACCACTCCCTCCGGTTTTGCACCCGCTGGCTTTACCGGTTATTCCGCACCGTTATCCGGTTTGTCTCAAGTAGCTGATCAAGATGGATATCACATTGCAGCACTGCGCCGTAACGCTGAAAGTGGAAAGTTAGAATTAGTTTCTTATATGAAAAATATGTTCTTCCGGTTATCAGAATTCCAGAGTGAATATGAAATGCCCAATTATTCATATGACGAATCGCAGAAAGCCATGAAACCCCTTCAAGAAATGATGAAAAAAGATGAAGGCTATTAAACTAAGAAAGTGGGGATTAATCCTGTTAGCCATGGTATTCAATACCGTGGCGGCAGGGGTAAACCCAGAAGTCGTTGCTATTTACCCTAAAGCTAACGAACTGCCTGAAAATACCTTGAAATTCCAAATTGAATTCAACGTGCCAATGCGCGAAGGGAATTTTCTCCAGCACATCCAATTGCAATCAATAGACGGGGTGTCATTGAGTGGCGTATTTTTTGATAATGCCTACGAGTTATGGAGTAACGATCATCGGCAAATTACCATTTTGGTTGACCCCGGTCGCGTTAAAACTGGACTGAGCGAAAACCTGAAACGAGGCCGTGCCTTTATCGCAGGGCGAGAGTATACACTCAGTATATTAACAAGCTGGCGCTCACTACGCGGTGAGCCCTTGCAAAAGATTTACACAAAAACGTTCACGGCGATACCAGAGGATCTTGAATCGCCTAAGGTTAGCTTAATCAAAACGAGTTTACTTAAGCCTGGGTCGACGGATCTTTTATCGATAACATTTCCTGAGCCTTTGGATGAACAACAGATTCAAGAATATGTGCGTATTGTGAGCGTCAGAGAACACCAGCCAACTCAGGTTGTTCAGGGTAAATTTACCATTGAGTCTTTTGGTAAAGTATTGAACTTTGTACCACGGATCCCCTGGGAGGCTAATCAGATCTATAGCTTACGTATTGATACTCGCTTGGAAGATTTAGCCAGTAACAACCTGCAAGCGAAGTTTGACCGACCGACTACAGAGAAAAAGGGTGAGTTGCATGATCAACCTTTTTACTATCGTACCTTGAATCAAGAGACAGCCTTAGGAAAAGGCATAAAACTAAATACCGTTAATATAGGAGAAAAAATATGAATATTGTTCTGTGGACCGTAAAAGCCCTTTTAGCCATTGGTTTTTTGATGGCTGGTGGCATGAAGTTATTCACCCCTCATGATGCGTTAGCAGCACAAATGGCTTGGGTGAATCACTTTCCAGCAATTGCACCGAAATTGATTGGCTTACTGGAAGTGCTCGGTGGCTTAGGGTTGATTTTACCCTCACTGCTGAGAATCAAACCGTGGCTAACACCATTATCAGCTCTTGGTTTATGTCTACTGATGGCGGGAGCATTTCTTACACATATTGTGCTTGGCGAGTACAGTATGTCAGCACCTTCTCTGATAATGGGGCTGTTGTCGGCATTTGTGGCTTGGGGTCGTAATAAGCGGTTTCCCATAGTAGAAAAATAAACATTACGTTGTTGTTCTTAATACCACCTGCTTGCGTTAGTAGGTGGTATTAAGACTTTTGGCTATCGTTGCCTATGCTCATTGCGATCAAATAACGCAACGTTGACACCTGAACACTTTTAGCAAACCCGTTCTTCAATATAAAAACCAACAACTATTAGAGACAAGATATGAATCAAGATCCAAAAACAGCTTTAGTTATCAATGCAATACCCCATATGGATAAATTTGAAAAAGTGACTGAATACTTTTCCAGCCTTTACAGCATTTTCCAAAATTATGGGGCAACAAACACCCTAAAACTCAGAACATCTGAACAGATATTTGGTGATGCCGATATCATGGCCACTGCCGTCATTGAATTCCCGAATAAAAAAGCCATCGAAGATGCTTTTTCAAGCGATGAATTCACTTCCTTAGGTAATGCTCACGAGACACTATACAAACTATTTGATGTGAGAATTTGTGACTTGCATTAAAATAATCTCGTCATAATTCTTGAAGTCATTGCTTATTGTTCTTAGTGCCATCTGTCTTCTGTGGGTAGATGGCTTTCCCCAAAAAGCAGGTTTTTAAAATGATAAAGAAAACTCTCTTACTTTGCCTTCTCTTGCTCTGCATTGCAATGCCTGCATCTGCTCTGGACAACTGGCAGGATAAAGTCCACTTCATGGAGCTACTAGACACATTAGACCGCAAACAGGACGGCTATTGCCTAGATATCGTTGGCTCTGGTAATAATGTGCGCCTTGATATGCCTCTGACTACTCACAATTGTAAGATGGAAAACCGTGGCTGACACCATTGGCTGGTCTGGGCTTGTGTATGCTGATGGCGGGGGCATTTATCACACATCTTGTGCTTGGCTAATACGGTATGTCAGCACCCTCTCTGATTATGGGTCTACTATCAGCATTTATTGCTTGGGGAAGAAAAAAACGTCTTCCAATAGTAGAAAAATAAACTATTACCCTAAAGTAAACATTTTATGAATTTACTTAAATAATTCCAAATGACTCTTTTGCCAGACCAAATAATTATTCTTAATATGAGCACAAGGAATTCTTGTTACCTATGTTTATCATCTTTTAAATTATCAATAACACAACTATTTACAAAGAAATATATGGACGCCACCACATTATTTACAAAGATACCCATCATAAAAATTTCGAAATTAATTACGCTGGGTGTCTCTGTAATTGATGTCTGTAATTGTTCGGCAGTAATCAAGTAAATATTAGTATTAGCCATCTCATTGTTCTCAAAAAAATAACAATGTTTTCTTATTTGATATGTTTATTCTTATTTTGATTGCGAATAAGATCACTACATAAACGAAGCAACTGGTTTTATACAATATATAACAGACAATTTTATTCAATTATATTTGGAGATTTACCATGAATACCTTACAAAATTTTGCAGCACCAACAGGTCGTTTTTTCTTAGCCATAATGTTCTTTATGTCGGGGCTAACAAAGATATCACAGTATTCAGGCACTCAAGGTTACATGGAGGCAATGGGGGTTCCAGGTTTTTTATTACCGCTCGTTATTTTAACTGAAGCGCTTGGTGGCTTAGCGATTATTTTAGGTTGGAAAACAAAATATATCGCCCTTGCGTTAGCCGGTTTTAGTGTGCTGTCAGCAATACTTTTTCATGCTGATTTCAGCAACCAAGCAGAAATGACTAACTTTATGAAAAATATCGCCATTGCAGGTGGTTTCTTAACGTTATTTGTTCATGGTGCAGGTGCTTATTCACTTGATAATCGTGCTAACAAAAAATCGGCTTAATTGATGATCTTCGAAGGGTGATAATTTCTATTACCCTTCATGTAGCTAATTATATATTCAAAGAATTTTAGGAGTAAAAAATGGGACTATTAGTTGAAGGTAAGTGGCAAAACGAATGGTACGATACAAAATCAAGTGGCGGCCGCTTCGAACGCAAAGCCCCTAGCTTTCGTAATTGGGTAACGGCGGATGGTAGTGCAGGACCATCAGGTATCGGCGGTTTTAAAGCGGAGCCTGAACGTTACCACTTATATGTCTCTTTAGCCTGCCCATGGGCACATCGCACCATCATTTATCGAAAACTTAAAGGTTTAGAAGGCATGATTTCTATGTCTGTTGTTAATGCCTTTATGGGAGATGAAGGCTGGACGTTTGCAGAAGGCGAAGGCGTTGTCGCCGACCCAATTTTAAACGCGGTTAACGTACATGAAATTTATACCGCCGCTCAAGCCGATTATACCGGACGAGTCACTGTGCCCATTCTATGGGACAAAAAAACCAATACCATCGTCAGTAATGAATCCCCTGAAATCATCCGCATGTTCAACTCGGCTTTTGATGATGTGGGTGCAATAGCGGGTGACTTTTCACCACCAGAATTGTTAGCAGAAATCGATGAACTCAATGAATTCATCTACCCAACGATTAATAACGGGGTCTATCGCGCAGGTTTTGCCACCACACAAGAAGCTTATGACGAAGCGGTAGTAGAAGTGTTCGATGCGCTAGATACATTAGAAAAGCGCCTAGAAAGCCGCCGTTATTTAACAGGTAATACCACCACCGAAGCGGATTGGCGATTATTTACCACGTTAGTACGTTTCGATGCGGTTTATGTGGGCCACTTCAAATGTAATTTACGCCGTATCGTCGACTACCCAAATATTTGGGGCTATTTGCGCGACTTGTATCAAGTACCCGGTATCGAAGAAACCGTCGCAATGGATTATATCAAGACTCATTATTATGGTAGCCACGAAAGCATCAATCCAACACGCATAGTACCCATTGGTCCTGATATTGATTTTAATGCGTCCCATGGTCGTGAACAACTATCAGTATTTAATAAATAATAGGAAGTGATCATGGGTAAATTAGTTGATGGTAAATGGCTCAATGATGAGCAATTACTCGCGTTTGAACAGCAGCAATATAAAGCAGTTAACGGGCGATTCCAGCGAGGAACGGCTGTCTTTAGAAACTGGATCACCGCTGATGGTAGCGCAGGACTTTCAGGTGAAGCAGGTTTTAAAGCCGAAGCTGAACGATATCATCTGTTTGCTGCCATAAATTGCCCGTGGGCACATAGAACCTTAATTTATCGTCAGGTTAAAAACCTTGCACCCATTATCGGATTGTCATTAGTTGCACCACTGCGTACAGAGGATGGTTGGGTATTTAACACTGACGAGAACCGTTTTACCGACAACCTTTATCAACTTAAGGCGATGCATCAACTGTATAGCAAAGCCGAGCCTAAATTCACAGGTCGCGTAACGGTACCTGTACTGTGGGATAAAAAACTGCAAAAAATTGTGAGCAACGAATCGTCTGAAATTATTAGAATGTTCAACAGCGCTTTTAATGAAGTAACGGGTGATAAGCAAAACTTTTATCCCGATGCACTAGCGACTGAAATCGATGAACTGAACGATCTGATTTATAACAACATTAACAATGGGGTATATAAAACGGGCTTTGCCCGCACCCAAGAGGCCTATGACGAGTCGGTAACCAAGGTGTTTGTTACCTTGGATACACTTGAAGCGCGATTAAGTACCCGTCGTTACTTGTTAGGCGACAATATCACCGAAGCCGACTGGCGATTTTTGCCGACATTGGTACGTTTTGATGTGGGTTATTTCAGTGCCTTTAAATGTAATTTAAAAGCGATACGCGACTACCCGAATCTCTCAGCCTATTTGCAGGATTTATATTCTCAACCTGGCGTGGCAATTACTGTGGATCTGGATATTTATCGAGCAGGCTACCATTCAAAAAGTTCACTTAGAAACCCTCATGGCATTGTACCTGTGGGCTTTGCAAGCGCATTTAGTTAGCACTGCTAAATAGGACGCAGGCAATGCAATAAATAGATAATAGAACAAATGTTTAACCTCAAATAAAGCAGGAAAATAAAAATGTGGGATCAACGCTACAGTGGATCAGACTTTGCCTATGGCACAGCAGTAAATGATTTTCTAAAAGATGAGTTTCACAGAATACCATCAGGCGGACGAGTGCTATGTTTAGCTGAAGGAGAAGGTAGAAATGCGGTGTTTTTAGCCCAGCAGGGTTACCGGGTCACGGCGATTGACCTATCTGAAGTTGGCTTAAACAAAGCGCGGCAATTGGCTAGTGACAAGGGCGTAAAAATCTCAACTGAGGTTGTAGACCTTGCCGACTATCAATTTGCAGAACAACAGTGGGATGCCATTATTTCCATATCAGCACATATGCCTGAAGCAATACGCCAACGTGTCCATGCTCAGATTGCAACTGCGTTAAAGCCCGGAGGTGTATTTATTCTTGAGGCTTTTACCTATGCACAGACCCAAATGGAAGGCTTCGGTGGGCCACCGGCCTCACAGAAAGAGATGTTCATGTCTCTGGAAAAATTGCAGCTAGAGCTTTCACAATTACATGAAGCCACTGGCATTGAAAAAAGTCGCACTATTTCCGAAGGGAAATTTCACCAAGGACTCAGTGCGGTGGTGCAGTTCATTGGTCATAAATAATCATTATTAAAATGTAAAAAATGGGTCATTTCGATTAACAATATAAGTAGACACACAACGTGAACTTTAAAAACACACATGAAAACTATGGTCTGATTGCCAAAACCATTCATTGGCTAACTGCATTGTTATTTTTAGGCGCTTATGCGAGCGTTTATTATCGGCATTGGTTTACTGACGCTAAAACACCGGGAAATTGGAATGCGCTGCAAATACATTTGTCATTTGGTGTAACCATTGCCGTGTTCGTATTATTAAGAATAATTTGGCGACTGATGAACACTAATACTGCTGAAGAAGCGGGGACGGCGCTAGAACATAGGGCCGCCAAGCTAGGTCATTACGCTCTCTATGCCATTATGATCATTATGCCTATTACTGGCTATATAGGCACAGGTGTCGCTACCGAATTTTTCTTTATGTTTGATATAGAAAAATTTCCAAACACATGGTTTTTTACTCAGGTGATACAAGAGGGGCTGGGAATCAGTTTTGAAACATTTGAAAATCCTATTGATTTTATTCATAAAGAAGTACTTGGAGCATGGCTTGTATGGATGTTGATAGCCGGACACGTTATGGCCGCGCTGTATCATCATTTTGTGAGAAAAGACCGTACATTGAAGAAAATGACTATTGATAGTTCTGAACAATTAAACAACTAAGTAAGACAATAATTAAATAATCACGTGAGGATCACCAATGACTAACCCAATAATAGCAGATATTAAACCCAAAAAAGTGGCGCTTAATAAAGGCGAAGAATACTATTTTTGTGCTTGTGGCCAATCTAAAAACCAGCCATTTTGCGATGGCTCTCATGCAGGAACAAGCTTCAAACCTAAAGCCTTTACCGCAGAAGAAACGGGTGATGCTTATTTATGCCAATGTAAACATTCCAATAACAGCCCCTTTTGTGATGGGAGCCATAAGCAGTTTAACGCAGAGCAAGTAGGTAAAGAAGGGCCAGGGGTGCAAATTCAAGCTACCAATATACCTGTCGCAACTGCAACAAAAGAAGAGCCTACAGTAGAGTTTATCCATCAACTTGCACGTGAAGGTTTATCTAAAATGGGGCATCACGGACCGATGACATCCATGGGCGTGCCACGTCATCAACTTCCTCACTGGGATGACCTGCAAGTGATGGTGGCGCAAATGGCTAACAAGCCACTGCTAGAAGATGTGCCGGTCAGCACTGAGCTGGTGATTGGTCCAAAAACAAAAAAACCACTAAAACTTAACATCCCTCTGTTTGTTTCAGATATGAGTTTTGGTGCATTGTCAGAAGAAGCTAAAATTGCCTTAGCAACAGGTGCTGAACTTGCAGGAACAGGTATCTGTTCGGGAGAAGGCGGTATGTTGCCTGAAGAGCAAGCAGCCAATTCACGTTACTTCTATGAGTATGCGAGCGCTGGTTTTGGTTATGATGAATCTAAACTAAAAAACGTTCAGGCCTTTCATTTTAAAGGTGGGCAAGGTGCAAAAACAGGTACTGGGGGTCATTTGCCGGGTAATAAAAATATAGGGAAAATTTCCGAAGTTCGTGGTATACCAGAAGGCACGTCAGCTATTTCACCGCCTACGTTTATAGACTTGCATACAGCTGAAGATTTCAAAAAATTTGCCGATCGTGTACGTGAAGTTACGGGTGGCATTCCCATTGGCTTTAAACTCAGTGCTAACCATATCGAAGAAGATATTCAATTCGCACTCGATGCCAGTGCCGATTACATAATTTTAGATGGTCGCGGTGGTGGTACAGGCGCTGCACCAGAGATGTTCCGTGATCACATCAGCGTACCCACTATTCCCGCACTTGCTCGAGCTAGAAAATATCTTGATGAACAAGGCGAAAGTGGACGGGTCACCTTAATTATTACCGGTGGCTTACGCGTACCGATGGATTTTGTAAAAGCGTTGGCATTAGGTGCCGATGGTGTAGCAATATCAAACAGTGCAATGCAATCTATTGGCTGTGTGGCAGCACGCATGTGTAATACCAATAACTGCCCTGCCGGCATTGCCACTCAGAAAAAAGACTTACGCCAACGTTTAAATGTCGATAAGGCCTCTCATCAGTTAAAGAACTTTTTTGAAGCCTCTACCGAGTTAATGGAAGTGATGGCAAGAGCTTGTGGGCACGATTCCTTTGATAAGTTCAACCAAAAAGATTTAGCGACTTGGCACCGAGAAATGGCATTATTGTCAGGCGTAAAATACTCAGGATATAGCAGGTTAATCTGAATTTGATGTTGCTGAAGTACTGGCTACGCTCCAATACTTGGTCAGCTAAAAGCGGATAGGCAAAGCACATAATGAAGACAGGAAAAATATTATTAGCATATTTATAAACAACTAATAAAAAGCCCGAATATTGCTATTCGGGCTTTCGTTTAAGTAATTATAACTTTATATAAATAGTGTTAAAACTCTATTACATCATGCCGCCCATACCACCCATACCGCCCATGCCACCCATGCCGCCCATATCTGGCATGCCGCCAGAAGCGCCGCCGTCTTCAGCAGAATCAGCAACCATTGCTTCGGTAGTGATCATTAAA
>Ga0307997_10000977_pt1 | contig 13264 bp, 18 predicted proteins | sample Davwhametageno36_FD_203165 | JGI IMG/M metagenome (GOLD analysis project Ga0307997, IMG submission 203165) | Marine microbial communities from Davis Island wharf, Antarctic Ocean - #36 | ecosystem: Environmental > Aquatic > Marine > Unclassified | place: Antarctic Ocean: Davis Island wharf... | reverse complement strand
CACGGTGGTTTCGGTGGTTCCGGTGGTTTCGGTGGTTCCGGTGGTTTCGGTGGTTTTGATTATGTCTTTCATGCCATCGATTGTGCCATTGACGGTGTCTAATATACCACCACCCACTTGTTTATCATTCTCCCCCTCCTCATCACCATCACCCCCACCCTGCCCCTTCCTACTCCCCCCCTTTTTGCTCTTGCTCCTCCTCCTCTTCTTGGTCCCCCTCTTCGTGGCGACACCCACACTCGCCGTGCCCTCCTTTTTCATCTTCGTCCATTGGATGGATGCCGCTGTCATCGCCTCCTTCAAACTTTGACCAGGTTTGGAATTTTCCTTTACAACTTCTCGCCACGTCTTCATTTTACATTATGCAGAGAAATTAACGAAAAATTGATTTGACTTGTTCCCGAGAACAACTGTCACTATACACCATCTCTTAACAGTCCAATGAATTCAAACGCAGGCGGAAGAAACAAAAAAAAACAGCGTGCCTCTAAAGGCGGGGGCGGTCGGTATTTGGGGAAACTCCGGCTCGCAGAAGAGGGTGAAATGTACGCGTGTGTGGATAAGATGGTAGGGAATGGTCGGGTCTCGGTGGTTGGGGTCGACGGGAACCCATATAATTGTGTGATTCGCCAAAAGTTCAAGGGGAGACATAAGCGGGATAACATGATGTGTGCGGGAACATGGTGTCTCGTAGGAGCCCGGGAATGGGAATCGCGTCAGAATGGGGTTGCAGTTTGCGATCTCCTACATGTATATCGCGACGCGGATGTTTCGGCCATCAAGAAGAAGGAGACGATGAATCTGGGAGCCCTCGTCGCCACGGAAGATTTGGCGAAATCCGTTCATATTGATGCGATCAATGATGGTATCGTATTCACAAATGATATTGAGGATGTGGGTGTCCAACAGGAACGCGAAGACCGACTGCTTGGTGGAGAGGTTGATTCGGCCGATGGGGAGAAGGATAGCAATGTCATTGGGGAGGTTAGCAATGTCATTGGGGAGGACGATGACATTGATTTCGATGATATTTAATATCCACACTTCCGTGTTCCGCTGGAACGTTTTGGGTGGGCGTGATGATTTCGGTGGTTGCGTCGTGTACTATTTGCTATATTATTTTTCTTCTCAGATCGCTGCTTCAATACGATAACCAACATGGACGTGTTGAATGTACCAGGTTGAGAGAATCGCGTGTCGGTCATGGGAATGGATTTAAATTCCGTTGCCTCGCGCGTATGCTCGTCGTACGATATCGAGAATGAATACTCGGCGTTGTGGGATTTCTGGATATCGGTCAAGTACATTATGAAGGCATTGTTTGGTATCACATTGTCCGTCGCACAGGGGATAGAATCGGATACGGAATACCCAATCATATTGTTGGCATCCACTACATGGATTTGGACGGGAATTGTTTTTGTGGATTCGTACTCGGTTATCAGTGACATCTAATATGCGATGGGAATATTAGATGGGTGGTTTTGCGTATTTACATTACAACTACCCCGATCCCCCATCGCTATCATCGTCCGAATACGCGCAGTCGTCCAATTCGTGTAAATATACATAATCATTCCTATACCCCGACAAGGCGTTCAGTTCCTCTTCCTCTATTTTCCTATCGTGCATTAGTTGGGTTGCGTAATGATTGTCAAAATTAAACGGTACCCGCTGAGGCCGTGATGGAGTATTCCGTTTGGAATGTTTTGCAAACATGGTGGTCGAATGTATCGGTTTAGTGGTTGGTGGGGGGAGAGGGGAAGGGATTGGCGTGGTTGGCGTGGTTGGCGTGGTTGGCGTGGTTGGCGTGGTTGGCGTGGTTGGCGTGGTTGGCGTGGTTGGCGTGGTAGGAACAGCGCCCCATACACTCGTCGCAGTTTTCATAGGTATGCTGTTAGATATGCTTTCGGATGGCATTGTTACCAACTCGGGGAACAATGATTCACACGATGTATCGGGTGGCTTCTCTACAATCGGTCGATTGCTTATAAATCTATTTCTCTGGTGCGATGATAAGGATGTGTTTGCGGGAGTAGATGAACTCTTTGAGCCGGGAGGACGGTATGCTGAAGATGACATTTATTTGAAAGACGGGGGTGTATTGGCGTAACTGTGTATGTATACAACACGCGGTATCTTTAAACCTATATTGCGGTATACAGATCGTAATACCGTATAACACACCCAGTCTGGTGCGTAAAAATTGATTTGTGTGATACTTATAACCATATAAATATACCCCTCGCATATAAACTACCATGTCATACAAGTCCGCATCTACTCCCCAGTCAGCCTACGTTGCAAGCATCTGCATCCCCCGTGCATTTCATAAACTCACGTGGAGCGATGTGAAGACCGCATTCGAGACCGCATTTGATGCCCCTGGGTGCGTCCAAAAAGTGGACCTCGTGAATCGCACGGACGACAACGATCGCCCGTTCAAGCGTATATTTGTTCATTTCAAATACTGGCCCGACAACGAGACCGCCACGTACGCTATGGAACGAATGAAGGATGATAACGGGACGTTCCAACTCGTATACGACGAACCGTGGTATTGGAAGTGTTCCCTCAGTCGCGTTGCTCCCCCCGCCCCGTATTCAAATTATACCGCCAAGAATAAGACCACCCCGTTCGTATCGGTTGTTTCATCCTCCACCGCTACGCGCGATGATTCGGGGGAGGACTCGGACGATGGAGATATTGATGAGGCGGAAACATTTAATACAAAGATGAGTTTGGAGGAGGCGATTAGAGATGCCGCCGAGAGTTAATTGGGATTGGTCATATCTATACATCTATACATTTACATATTTTTATACTGTAAATGTACCATGTCAATCGCTACATTGAAACGCAAGAATGCCGCCATGAAAGGTCGTTCGACCCCAAATGTCGCGTGGAAAACGTCAAACTCGTCCCACCGAACCGCACGTATAGGGAGGTGTTGTCCCGCGATCGTATATGATCCATCTCAACCATCCAATGGATGCGATTCGTCAAAGGGGGCCGAACACGAATCGTACGCTACGGTGAACGATAAGAACGCTGGTGCTCACATTGAGTGTGGAGAGGACTCCAATGGAGGCGGTGGAGGAGAGGGGGATGCGTGCGTGTTGAGTCATGTGCGGGTCGGGGGGCGACACGTACCTTACCGAAACACGGTCAAACATTTGGATAAAAAAGTGGGGCGCGCCCACGCCGCCACATCGTACGATGATTACATTCGCGCATTGAAAAACAAATCGTGTTAAAATTGAAATAGAATATGAACCCATGTTGTGATGTACTGTTACTATTATACACACACCACAACATGTCTGGAATCACCACACTGGATACTCACCCCGCCCGCCCCTTTTACACACTTCGATGTTTCTACCCGGGAACCGATGATATGTTGCGTTCCCAGTACGAGACCGAATTCGTAAAGAGACGAGAGTTCATTTCCAGGTACGTTCGATCGGGCGGAGATTCATCAATACCATGTCCCGAAATTGATGCCGGAATAGATCTCTTTGTACCAAAGGACATTTCCATCACTTACACACCATCGGTTCAAACGGTGACAGTGAAACACCAGTTCCACTGCGCGATGTACTTTGGAGATATCCCGTGTGGATTCCACATGTACCCCCGATCCAGTGTATCCAAGACCCCGCTCCGGCTCGCCAATTCGGTAGGCATCATTGATGCTGGATACCGAGGCGATATCATGGCGAAGTTTGACGTACATCCCCACGTATCCCATGTATCCCATGATATTCCCAAGTACGGACGGGTGGTCCAATTGTGCGCACCCAACATGACCTACCCAGTGTGTCCTGTGATGGTGTATTCCATGGATGCGTTGGGAGGTCCCACCATTCGCGGATCAGGAGGATTCGGGTCGACTGGATGTTAATGATGTCATATCAATCATTCGTACCGAACGAAATTCGGGCGTTTCAGTCGCATTCGCCGCACCATTTTTTCCTGAACCACATCCACCCGGTGTTGTTCGTGTGTATTTAGCGTATCGTATGATTCATGGGCGATCATTTCAGTGGTGCCCGGATCGCATACGGGACACGAATGGACGATGATTCCGTTAAAGTTGACAGGATTACCGTCCCGTGTCACGATTCTCTCTGGGAACTTGAATATATTTATGGGAAGTATCGCGGTATGGTAGGTTATTGTACCGCACCACACACATGTATGTAGCCAGCCTGTTACGGGTAAATCGTCGTCTGTTGGGATATATCGTATCAGACCAGATTTAAACGCAATGGGACAGGTCATGGTACATTGTACGGATATTATTGTACGGATGATGGATTATTTGCCATATAAGTAATGGACGCGCACGACCCGATGCATGATATTGAATTGGGTGATTCAACGAGAGAACCGCTCAGTGAATCGCCCGACGATACCACCGTATTCGAAGAGTGCGATGAGACCGCCACCAACTCGCATATTAACATGGGAAATTATTTAACATCGGACGATTCCAACGGGTACACCTCGTCAAACACATCGTCTCCCCCCATACCCCACTATTCGTCGGGGAAATATACATATCGTCAAGTTAAGGCATATGTGGATAGGAATTTTCTCCCCGATACCGCTCACAAATACTCGTCCGCCCTGGATATCCTCGCCAGTTACCTGAAAGGCCAGAAGTTGGTATACACCGAGTCCAAAAGTTACATGGTCCGCAACCTCAATTGTCTCATGTTACCGGCAATTTTCATTGCCGCCGTATGCTCGGTTCTGTCGTCAACCGAATGCGACGCATCGGGCTCGGGGCTCGGGGGGCCATATGTAATCAGCGGACTCAATGCCATGATAACGCTGCTTCTCTCCATGGTGAACTATCTAAAATTGGATGCCGCTTCGGAAGCGCACAAGATTTCCGCGCACCAGTACGACAAACTCCAATCCTCTGTGGAATTTCTGTCGGGGCGAATTCTGCTTTTCAGTGACCCCGTGCTGAGACGCGATACCAGTGTGGGGCGGGGACGAGAGCGATATTTACCCGCGACAGATGATGTTACAGTGGTTCCCCGCACAATCGCCCAGGAAAAACTCTTGGAGGATGTAAGAGAGAAACTCAATGACGTGGAGAAGAAAATAGCGGAAATCAAGGAAACCAATCAGTTCATTGTGCCCCGCAACGTCCGTGTCACGTACCCGCTCATATACGGTTCCAACGTATTTGCGCTCATAAAACGGATAGACGATCATAGGTGTGCTATGATTAACGAACTGAAGAATATCAAGAATGAAATTGAATTTCTACAACAGGAAGGGTGTGAATTGGTGACACCCGATGATAAATGTATCCGACTCACTAAATTGTTTTCCGAAAAGAAACGGGCGGTGAATCGATTGCTGGTTCTCAACACCGCCTACTCCGCGGTAGACAATATGTTCCAATGCGAAATAACCAATGCGGAACTGCGGAGGAAACACTACATTCGATTCTGGGTATCTGGGAACCTCTCGTGTGTATCGGATAAATGGGCGCAGCGCATTTTACCGGCCCAATACAAGGATCCAGAAAATGTCGCGGGAGTTATTTTGGAGCAAGTGATTTCGTAATGTGGATATGGTGGTATAATTGAATTTCAATGATTAATGAAAAATTGGGGGCAATTCGCGATCTCGGGATTGAGATTGTGAACCAGTATGAGATACCCAAACGCACCCATGTGGAGATCGATGCGAAGATCAAATCGGGGTATTTCACGGGATGAATATAGGTTGTTGATATGCACGGTATTTGATATGTAATTGTAATTTATTTTGAGTGATTATTGTATATAATGTCAGGTTTAATGAAACCCAGAGACGACCCGGTTCCCGACCCGGTTCCCGACCCGGTGCCTATCGAGGAGGATGCATTGCCCGATTATACAGGCGATGATGAACAGGAAGTTGATTCGGATTATGAGGCGGATGATATGACCAGGGATCAGGAGGAAAAAAAAGTGGCTGGTATTAAACGTATGCGTGAGATGTCCCGGGATGAATTGAAAACGTATCTAGAAGAAAACGTACCTACATCAAATATTTATGGGTCGAGGATACGGTCAAACGGTTATGTGGCACACAACGCGCCCATGGCCACGAGTGCGTTTGAACGGCTGTCGCCCCGATCTGGTAAAGACCAGCCTATTTATCAGATTATGTCAACCAGTGGTGAAATTGTTTTTCCATTCAATGAGAACGAATCTGTTGCATCCGAGACGAAATGGAAACACATCGCGTCTAATATTGACTGGATTGGTGATGAGAATAAGACCATGAAAGATTACCACTATATCGTAGATAAAGTTCCCAAGAACGGGATTATTTTCAACAAATCTATCAAAGATGAATTTTCTAAACCCAATCCTCCAGTGGTACCAATTTTTCTAATTACATCTCCGTATCATGCGACATTGTATATACTCTATAAGTCCATCTGGTATACCATTGGGTACGGATTTGCCGATGATTCGAGAGGAAATAAAGCCGCATCAAAAATAAACATAAAGAATAGTGTTGGGGTGCCAAATGGTGAAAAAAAAGTCCATAGAGTCGAGAAATTACCGGCCGCCTTGTACACGGTAGATAAATATCAGCCCTCATCCGATGATGTGTCAAATATTGCATGGATTGACATATTGAATGTAGAACACATCAACAGGATTGAAAGTTACCTTGCCAAAGTAAGAGCAATCCAGTTCAGTCGTGATAGGTCTTTTGACAGACTAGATCGCATTGATCATGTAACCAATGAAACAGATTTATTGTTCGACGATGATGTGTTTTACAATGAATTGGCAGGGGTTTGTGGAAACCCTAATAATTGTATTGAATGGGCCAAATACATATTGAATGTTTCTCCGGAATGTGGTATGTTTATTAGCCGCCCTGGAGTATGTAAAGGAATAAGTGATGACCAATGGAATGAATACGTGGCCGCGTATAAAAACGATGATGGGGTGATGGGTGAAGGAAACCTCCATCGTAAAGCGATAATTACAATTCGGGATACGTTGGGGGGAAAGTCATCGTGGCGGGGTGGAAGCAGGAAGAGGTGCAAGAGCAGGAAGAGGTGCAAGAGCAGGAAGAGGTGCAAGAGCAGGAAGAGGTGCAAGAGCAGGAAGAGGTGCAAGAGCAGGAAGAGGTGCAAGAGCAGGAAGAGGTGCAAGAGCAAGCAGAGGTGCAAGAGCAAGCAGAGGTGCAAGAGCAAGCAGAGGTGTTCTTTACTCAAGTAAAGTGGTATCTACATAGTTCACTGACTTTATCGGCAATCAAATATCCCAAAAGAGGTGGAACAGCATTTCCAATGTACTTGTATGCGACCATACTTTTCTTAACACTGAATACGTGATTGGGCGGAAATGTTTGAATCAACCCCGCTTCCCTGACACTTAATCGTCGCTCGGCCATGTTTTGTTCGTTTGTATTTAACGTACTATTTTCATGTCTGCGGAACTCAATGTTTCCGTGATGTTCGGCTCTCATTGTTGGTGCGAATGAATTGAGGTTTACCTCCGTTTGCCCTTGCCCCTTTGCGAGTTTTTTGGATCTTGAATACATCATTTGGGAAATATCAGTTGTGATGTTGGGTTCTTCCAGATGCTCAAAATATTTTCCAATCACACACTTCGTTTGGTTTTTCGTGAGTAGATTCCACCCCTCACCAATATCCACATTTCGCTCTTTTGAGATTCCCATAATTATAACCCTCTTACGTGTTTGCGGTATGCCAAACTCGGGGCAATATACGACTTGGTAATTGACATCGTATCCTACATCTGAGAAATCTTTGATAATTTGTTTGATCGGATCGCCTTTCATAGTGACCAGACCGTAAACATTCTCGGCAACGAACATCTTGGGTTTTGCTTGCTTAACCACTTCCACGAAACTCTTGTACAAGGTTCCCCTACTATTAGCCTTTTCAGCGTCCACCGTTTCCTTCAAGTCATGCCCCTTCTTGCTTTTAAATCCGGTTCGTTTTCCCGAGTGCGAAAAGTCCTGGCAAGGAAATCCTCCGATGACTACATCTGCGTTTGGAAATGTGAAGTTCTCCGAAACCAAGTTGTAAATACTCGTGGTATTGTATTTCGAATTATCACCGTTTAGCCCAAACACATCCTTCGCCCCTTCAAGTATATCATTTTGAAACACACATTCGAAATTATGTTTTCTCAGTTCGACAAAGTCCTTTACGGGATGTGGTTTATCTACAAACTCCTTGTTTACGATCGAATCTTTGTGCACGACCACATTACCACCAAACCCCATATCCATGCCACCAATTCCCGTGAACAGTGAAATTACCTTCAACTGTTCTACAAGTGCATTGGTGTCCCCAACATTGTTTTCGCATTGCGTTTTGCGTTTATTGTGAGAATCATAATGAGATTTTTGAGAAAAATCTTTTCCGCATCGTTCGCAACTGTAATTAACCATTTTCGTTATATATTACAAAATGGTTAAATTTAAATCAATTTATACAACACCACTCATGATCTCATCGCCGCATTTGGTAACCTATTCCCTTTTTAACCGTTACCCACATTCTTTTAAGGGGGGGGCGGTGTCCCCCTTAAAAGAATGTGGGGGCGGTGTCAATTTGGCCCATTCGAAGGAAGTGTGCCTTCACACCGAAAATGTCATATATAAAACTCGTGAGCGCGCCGTGGATCATATGCAAGACATCGTCGTCAATCACCACGACCATCGTGCGTGGCGTTGTCTGTTTGAACATAAATGCGATCTCGTTCCAAATAATATGCGGTAGGTTCGACAACGTCCAGAACTCCGGCGATACCAATGCTTTCTTGTCCGGGATTACAAAAATGAATCCCTTTAGTTCGTTCTCTTCGAACAATCCATTCATTTCCTCGTACACGTCGAGTGTCATAGTATTCATTGTGTAAGTTAAGATATCGTCCTTCAACTCGTGCGAATTCATTGTATATTAAATTGAGAAGTAAAATCGAATGGTATATTTTAGCCGTTAACAACCCCATTCTTTTATAGCAAAACTATTACAGATAAACGTGTTCCTAAAGATAAAAAATATACAACACACGCCACACACACACCACACCCACTCATGATCTCATCGCCGCATTTGGTAACCTATTCACCTCCCCAACCAACCCATGCTTCTTCCGCTGTCGCTCTTCCACATACTCGTCCATGGACCGCACCGATTTCTTCGCGGACGGCCCGAATCCTTCCATGGAGAATCGGTACACACTCACCCGTTTCTTCTGTCCCATCCTATCGCACCGCGCCACCGCCTGAGCCTCCATTGATGGATTCCAGTTGGGACAGGTGAAGTACACCTCGCTCAACATCTGGAGGTTCAGTCCCTCGTTCCCCGCCCGAATATGAACCAGCAACACCGTCTTCCCCTGACCTGCGATTTCGCCCGATGTGAGACCGGCGACCACGCGGCATCTCCTCGCGCGACTCACTCCGCCATCAATCACCGCCACACGGAACCCGCGTACCGTCAGTGCGGTTCCAATCACCGCAATCTCATCCCTGTAATTGGTGAATACCAACTTGTCGTGCCCGTTCCCGAACTTGGACGCGATATCATCAATAACTCCCCGCATCTTGCTCGACACTCCACACACGCTCCCCACCACACACGCCTTCCGCATCGCATTGTAGAGTTTGAACCTGTGGCCTGGAATATGCGCTCCAGGATCGATCCCTGCGTTCACCATCATTCGTTCGCGCTCCTCGGCGATCCCGTCGCGTCCCGCCACGTCAGTATGTGATTGGCCCACAAACTCCCCAATGAGTGAAATGATTCCCGTGTACCCGCCCACCCCCTTGGCATCCATCGACCGACGCACCGCGACATCCGCCTCGCTGGATCCAAACATGGATGTGGTGTTGCGTTCCATATGTGCCACGACGGCATGGGTCGTCTGTGCCAACTGCTTCTCGTTCGGTTTCGTCCACGCAACCTCCACGCGCGACGAAATTGGGGGGGTGGATACACCACCACGTCCCTTTTCCCTACGCATCACGTGTTGTTGCATTGCGACCTTGAGGTGGATGTGGGTGGGGACGTTCACGCCAATCAGACGGAACAGGGTGCGGAGGTCGCTGATATTGTTCTGGACAATGGTACCAGTGACCAGCCACAGATGGTCGGTCTTCAGGGACTCGGCACTGTGGTACACCGCCGTGGCACGGTTGCGGAGACGGTGGGCCTCGTCGTACACGACCCGTCCCCACGCCCGCGAGAAGATGAGGTTGGGACGTTTCGCCTTTTTGTTGGGGACAGTGGTACCGTAAGTGGTGATTACCACGGGTGCCGCGGCGAACTCTTCCTCGCCCACCGCGCGTTTCTTATGGCCGTGGTACACCAACGGGGTGTGACCCAGGTACACGCGGAAGATCTCCGCCCACTGGTCAACCAATGCGGTGGGGACCACAATCAGGGTGGGGACGGGGTTCAATACCATCGCCCCGAGAACCTGGAGGGTCTTCCCCATTCCCATATCGTCCGCCAGGATACCTCCGCGGACTGCGCTGTGGACTGCACCACTATCCACTCCCCGCTCCTTCTCCACCATCCATCGAATCCCCTCCAACTGATATTGTTTCGGAATCACACCCGCCCGCTCGCACATACGCGGGAAGGCGATGGGGATACGGTGGGGGGTGGCGGATTGATTCATTGATTAATAGGTTTTTATATTTGAATTTTTTAACGGTCTTTTAGTACATTGACGGATACCCGAAGAGGGCGAATCAATTTTTCAAAAAAATTTCCACAACACACCCATTTTTGAAAAATTGATTCACACGCCCGATATTCAAACACATGTACTTATACAACTGATTCAATCACTACCATAACAATGTCTTCCACTAACGGCAACATGTACTCCACCAATAACCGATTTGACAGGGCATCCAAGATGGCGGAGCGCGACATCAAATGCCGCATCTGCTACGATGCTGGGAAGGGTGCCGATATGTACACGACGCATTGCGTCAGGGAGGTCGTGGGTGGACGAACCGTTATCTGTCCCACCCTCGTGGCGACCGAGTGTCGCAATTGTCATCGTATGGGACATACCGCGGGTAGGTGTACCGTTTCCTCGGTTGGGGGGCGTCTTACTGGTAACTACCATGGCACCAGTGGTAAGTCGTATGCCCTTCCTACCGTATGTGCACCGGTCGCGAAGAATACTTACAAGGATAATTCTTCGTTCGGGTTGCTCGCATTTGATTCCAGCGACGACAGTGAGAGCGAGGATGAGTGTGAGGATGGGGTGGGGGACGAGTACGTGATTCCCAAGAAGGCGACGTCTTCGTGGTACGATAGTGACGATGAGTGAGGGGATGGGATGGGGGGATGGGGGGATGGGGGGATGGGGGGATGGGGGGTGGGTGGGGGGTGGGATGGGATGGGGACAAGGAAGGATAGTACGACCGCGTTAGGAAAAACCGACCAATTACCATATAACCATGGGGTTATTTTTTATACCCCGCAGGTATTTTCACACCATACGGTAGTTCGATAAAATGGTGCTATCCGTTCCCAATTCAGTGGCATTGGAAATAACATCCTCCGATACAAATGTAGACAATTCTCATACAAATATTAATGTCGTGGGCGAAGTCCGTTCGTGGGGAATCCATGTGCGAAATTTCATAAACGATACAGTGATTCCGTACCTAACCCCATGGTGGTTAAAATGTTACGTGGGATACACGGGTTTATTTTGGGGGCTGGTTGCATTATTGTGGCATTTTAATAATTCACACGGGAACATGGATTCCGAACTCACCTATCCAAATGACTGGTACATCTCAAACGCATTCAATACGTGGACGTCCATCGCGTACATGATTGCCGTACCGTACACACACATAACCATGAAACTCCCGCTCATATCGCTCGCGGTATCCAGTTTCTGTTTGTGGTAGGATTCGGGGGATATTTGTAGATTCATTGATGTCACGTCCATTCACTGGGTCATTGTCAGTGTGATGCTTCAAAAAACCACAAGTTCCCGCCGATACGCGACGAACCATATAGTGAATATCATTGCGGTGATATTCATGATCTACTACATTTCAAGTGATGCGTATCACGGCATACTGGTGTTCTATGGCGACCACATTACATTTACGGTTGGAGCCGTCACCGCGTACAATATACTCATTACATTCAATTCTCACGGGGCACGCCCCACCCTACTGAATGGGTGCGTGGTATGTTTGATAGGATTCTGGTGTAAATTCCGCGATATATTGTACGGGGATGCATGGGGAACTGGTGTATTTCATCTAATGACCGCTATTGGGTTATCGGTGGTTCTCCTCCCGACGAAACCACTTAAACTTACCGAGTGAATGGGTTGTTAACGGTTGTATTGATCCAATGGGCTCCAGTCTAACACATGAAGAGATTGATGATATTGGTCGGTCCATCGCAAAGAATCCGAGGGGTTATTTCATAGCATGCGTTGGTGTTGGTGTTGGTGTTAGTGTGATGGTCGTGGGTATGTATTTAATCAATTGGTGATTTTTCACAGGCATTCCAATACCTGTGAAAAATTGAATCGGTGGGGGGAATGTCCCAAATTTAACAAACCCCTCTGAATCCATCGAATGTCGCACATATAATATGGGTGGATTATTTTTGTCACACCCAACTGTATATGATACCTATAATGGGAATAATTCCTTCCTATACAGAAACGGACCCATCCATAGTTTCCTTTGTACCTCTGCCGACAGTAGCCGATACAACTCAATCCACCCCCATCACATATATATCTCCGGCCCCCAACTGTAGGGTAATACTCAATCTCCAACCATCGCTACACGATTCGCGCGACTATACATTCGTGCTCCCGAAAAAGCACGTGGTGGGGATAACCACCACCACCACCAACACAGACCAGTCGTTCGTGGGCGATACCGCCCGCCCCCTCCCTGAAAAATTGGATTATACGTCCCAGATGATGCCGATCCGCAACCAGGGGGATTTGTTCGGGACATGCGGTCCCCAGGTCTTCTGTTCCATGTACGAATGGGACGAGAAGCAGGGGTGCGACCATTTGAGTCCCCAGTTCATGTTCAATTGCCGTGCGACCCAGAACCAGAATGGAATGACCTGTCGTGATGTGATGAAAATAGGACAGAAGATTGGGGTGCCGAAAGAGACGGAGTACCCGTACGGAACCCAGGGAGATATGGTGGACGTGGCCCGCAACTCAGTGCTGAT
>Ga0307997_10000973_pt1 | contig 13281 bp, 14 predicted proteins | sample Davwhametageno36_FD_203165 | JGI IMG/M metagenome (GOLD analysis project Ga0307997, IMG submission 203165) | Marine microbial communities from Davis Island wharf, Antarctic Ocean - #36 | ecosystem: Environmental > Aquatic > Marine > Unclassified | place: Antarctic Ocean: Davis Island wharf... | reverse complement strand
GGATTTTAAAACCAGGAGGAATTCTAGCGATTACTGTTCATCGTGATTTATGGCAAACCCATGGCTTTGAAATCAAATTGAAATCTTTGGTGTCATCGAATATTTTAGAGCTTATTACTTTGCAAGAAGGCGCCTATTATAAACTCGGTGTCTTAGAAGGTTGGTTTTGTGTTTACCGAAAAAGAGTGCTGTAACTCTTTTCAAATATTTTATTTGAAACGTCAAAGCTTAAAAGTACTACGATGAACTTGATGATTCAATAAAATGTTTGAGCAAGGTAGTGAAAAAACAGCCGCTTGGCAAAGTGGCGGTTACTTTAAGTGAGTGTGAATTTAAGTCGTGAACGACATTAAATCCCTCTACTGTCACCCGAGTCGTACGCATTTGAAGCTTTACCTTTTGACCTACAAGACACGCTATGACCTCAGGATATTGATTATAAACAGCTTCTTCTATGGCTAAAGCATTTTCAGACAGCATACTAACACCCTCACCATACAAGCTGGCAGCACTGGAAATATCTTGCTGTTGGTAGCGTTCAAGAATACTGTCATCAATTGTGCCAGAAAATAAAGAATGGCTGCCTGACAGCATATAAACATCGCCTTGAAGAGGCTGATGCCAGTGGTTTTTTTCTAAACGCTGAGATAATATCTGATTGAAAAGAAAACTCCGAAGTGAAGAGATATAAAGGCCACGTTTGGTTCGGCTCAGTTTCCTAGTGCGCCTCTCATTAGTAAAGGTATGAATTGCACGCTCAACATTATCTTGCTGAGCACCGAAGCGTTGCTCACCAAAATAGTTCGCCATTCCTGTCATTTTAATGTCGTTAATTTGCTGCTGAGTTTGATTTGATAGCTCAGTAACACCCCTCACCGTAACTTCAAAGCTATTAGAGCGATGACTACCTGATCGAATTTTTTTATTATGCCAGCCATGTTGCAAAAGCTGATAGTGCGAAGATGATGGTATTTTGACACTATTCATTTGACCCGGTAAATGCACGCTGAGCCACTGTTTTGTCACAGCTAGTTTATCCTTTAAACCGCTGTAACCAATGTCGCGAGCTTTAACAGAGAATTCTCGTGCTACCTGCTCTATTAAATCCTGCGTAGTTAAGTTTGTTTTTTCTATGTGGAGAAAAAGGTGCTCGCCCTCACCACAGGCATCGAAACCTAAATTTTCACTCACTCTAAAATCGTCAGCTTGGCTTTTAATGACACCAGTTTGGTGAGGTGAACCATAGGGATATTTCAAAGCTTTAACCTCTCGCCAAGGGATTCTTTTTCGATTTCTCAGCGACGTTATTTCGAAGGTAGTTAATTGAAACACGATCAGCAGACACAACGGTTCCATTGCCAATCGCCCGCTGCGCCAGTTTTAGCAGAGCGGTCGAATTGGGTAACAAAGTTGAATCTAACGTTATTTCTTGAGCCCCTAAGAACTTCTGGCGCCAGATATCTTCACCTACCGTCCAACCATGGCCTGTTCCAGCGGCAGGTATATCTTGAAGATACACATCAGCTAACTTATTCAAGTTTTCGCAACCTTTGAGTACGGCCAAACCTAGAGTGTCACTTTCATAAACAGCCCAGTAAACCTCGCTCATACGCGCATCAAGAGCGACCAGAACATTAGGCACGGCATACTTATCAAAGCTTACTTGAGCTAGTACGGCTAGTGAGGAAATAGATGCAATTGGAACATCTAAGGCCATTGCTATACCTTGAGCAGTCGAAGCAGCAATTCGAATACCAGTGAAGGCGCCAGGCCCATTGGCAAAGGCACAATGTGTAATATCACTTTTTGATAACTGAGAGTGACTTAATACGGTATTCAACATCTGTGGCAATAATCTAGTGTGCTGACGGGGAGCAATTTCAAACACACTAAAGACTTCACCATCGTCGCGAAGCATGGCAACTGAGCAGGCCTCGGTAGAGGTATCAAGGGCTAAAATATTCATACGACATTAAGGTTGCAATAGATAAATGATTTATTTTTAATGGCCAGACTAATAAACCATAGGGTGATTTCGACTAATAATTTAACCTAAAGTTTTTTATAATACCCCAAGAAATGAACCAAAATTTGATTTAAAAGTAGTGACACTGTCCAGTAGAATAATTGCATTGCCACTGTTTAATTTAAAATTGGCGGCCTAATTAGAGAATTAAAAGCTCACTTGAGCCTCAAGGGATAGAAAAATGATTTCTATTCAATTATCGGGCAATGCCTCTTTTACTATTTTTAATAAAATCAACAAATTCCGATACTTCAGGATACGCCTTGCACAATGGTAGTAACTTTTCAAACGCAGCTTCTTTAGTTACTTTCGATTTTAACAGCTCTCGAAAGGACTGATGCAGAGCTCGAATTAAATTTTCAGAGAATCCTTTCCGTCGTAACCCTTCTTTATTAATACCAATGGTTCTTGCACGATTCCCTGCAGCCGTAGAAAAAGGTGGAATATCCTGGGTCACAACGGATCCTTGGCCGCAAAGAGACTTTGAACCAATCTGAGTAAACTGGTGAACTGTGGTAAAACCACCTAATATAGCGTAGTCACCGACCTCGACATGTCCAGCTAAAGAGGCAGCATTCGCAAATACTGTGTGATTACCAACAATACAGTCATGGGCAACATGGCTATAAGCCATGAATAGGTTATCACTACCAATCACAGTTTCACCAGTTCCGCCGGCTGTACCTCGATTAAAGGTAACAAATTCTCTAATCACGTTTCGATTACCAACAATCAGTCGGGTGGGTTCCCCATTGTATTTTTTGTCCTGCGGCATTTCACCAATAGAGCTGAACTGAAAAATTTTATTATTTTCACCGATAGTCGAGGGACCTTGAATAACAACATGAGGTCCAATTTCGGTTCCAGAGCCTATTTCTACTTCTGGACCAATAATACTGTAGGGGCCAACCGAAACGTTATCACCCAGTTTGGCTCTTTCATCAACAATTGCAGTGGCATGTATCATATATCTTTATCCTGGGCTGACAGCATCATATCAGACTCAGCAACCATCGACTCATCCACAAAAGCCTGACAATGATAGAGGCCAATGCCACGCATATTTCGGGTCAGTCGGACTTTGATTTCTAATTGATCTCCAGGTAATACTTGACTCCGGAATCTCGACTTATTCATGCCCACTAACATATGTAACTTTGTTTCTGGATCTACCGCTAATGATGAGAAGGACAACAAACCTGTGGCCTGAGCCATGGCTTCGAGTATTAAGACGCCCGGCATAATTGGTTTACCGGGAAAATGACCTTGAAAAAAAGGCTCATTAAAGGACACATTTTTAATTGCCGTAAGATACACTTTATTGTCAGTGTCGATGACTTTATCAATTAACAAAAATGGGTAACGATGAGGTAATAACTCCATTACTTTATTAATATCAAAACCCGACATACGACCTCTATTTTTTATAAAAAAAGAATTATTTACTCTTTTCTAGTGAAGCAACAGACTTGGCTAATTGATCCAAGGCTTTATAACGCACATTGCATTTATGCCAATCTTTATTATTTAACATTGGCGTACCAGACGAGTACACACCAGGCTTGTTAATATTTTTTGTCACTAATGACATAGCGGTCACTGTGACATGATCAGCAATGTTAAGATGCCCAGTAACACCAACACAACCTGAAATTTGACAATAGCGTCCGATTGTAGCACTACCAGCAATCGCAGTATGAGCTGCAATAGCCGTATGCGCTCCAATTCGAACATTATGAGCAATCTGAATCAAGTTATCCAATTTACAGCCTTGCTCTATAACAGTATCGTCAAGAGCACCTCGATCGACTGTCGTATTGGCCCCAATTTCCACATCGTCTTCTAGTATGACAGTTCCAATTTGCGGTACCTTGTGCCACTGCTTTTCATGCATTACCAGCCCAAAGCCATCCCCACCCAATACAACCCCAGGGTGTAATATACAATTATTGCCTAGCATTACCCGCCGACATACAGTAACTCGGCTATGCAATAAGCAGTGATCACCCATTTTGACATCTGGTTCAATAATACAACCAGCGCCAATGGACGATCCCAGGCCAATAACCACATTATCACCGATAACCGCCAGAGCACCCACCGACACCCCTAGACCTAACTTTGCACTATCAGAAATTTGGGCTGACGGGTGTATTACAGCTAAGGGTAGGCTCGGTAGCTCAGGCACTAATAAGTGCAGTGCTTGAACGAAAGAAAGTTGAGGCGTGGCTGAGAATATAAATTGCTTTTCAATTCTAGCGAAGTCGAAATCAAGGGGAACCATGATTGTTGCACAATTACTACTTTTTATCCTGTCGGTATATTTTGCATATTGAATAAAACCTAGGTCGCTAGATTTGCCATTTGAAAGTGATCCAACGCCACAAATAATCGATTCAGGATCCCCTTCAAAATTTAAATCCAGATTAGCAGCAAGACTTTGTAGGGTGAAAATCATTAACTTAATTCTTCATATAATTGTTTTAAATTTTTTTATAAAACGTGTAGTTAAAGATTCATGTTTAGCTAGCAACGGCGCGATATCAATATTTAAAATAAATACCCTTAAAATTAGAATTACTGTGGTTCTTCTTCAGTCAGTTCAGAGGATTTTTTTAGCAGGTCGATTACTTGCACCGTAATATCAATTTGATTAGAGACATAACTCACGCCCTCCGTGAGTATTAAATCGAAACGTTCAGTATCACCTAGTCCCAACAGAACATTCGCTATCACTTGCTGTAATTCATGAATTTCTTCGTTTCTTCTTAAATTTTGGTCTTCTCTAAACTCCTGTTCAAGAAACTTTAATTGACTCACTTTAAGTCTTATTTCACGTTCAAGTTTACGCCTTGTTTTTACACTTATCTGAACCTCAGTCGATTTAAGCTGCTCTTCTATTTTCAGTACTTCCTGTCTTTTTAACTTTAACTGCGCTTCACGCGGTTCAAACTCAGCTTTCAGTCGCTCTTCCACCTTACGTGCCTGAGGCGCTTCTTTTAAAACACGTGACGTGTTGACAAAGCCTATTTTATAACCGTGTTCAGAAGCCGTTAATGCACTGCAAACTAACGAGAGCATTAGAATTAGCCAGAATTTTGTCATATCAGTTATCTTTACTCTCATCAGAATGAAGCTCCCAATGCAAACTGAAAACTCCGTGTATCATCACCTACTTGATTATTTAGCGGAAAAGCATAGCTAAACTCAAGCGGACCAACTGCAGAAAACCATTTTGCAGATATACCCGCTGACTGCCGTAGTTCACTGCTTTCAAAAGATGCCATATCTTTAAATACATTACCTGAATCTAAGTATAGCGCAACCCGGAAAGTATCTGAACTGACGAGTGATTCTATAGGGAATAGTAACTCTACTGTCGACATCACCTGAACATTACCACCAAATGGGTTACCTTTGCTATCAAGTGGCCCCAGACTATTTCTTTCATAACCTCGTACAGTGCGAACACCACCCGCGGTGTATTTGTCAAAAAATGGAACATCAGATGTTGCGCTGTAACTTTTCCCCCAACCAATACGATTACGCAATCCGATAATTACTTTTTCTGCCAAAGAAAAGGCACTTTGATGACGATAGGATGCCTTATAGTAGTCAAGATCACCATTAAAAACTTGAAGAGACAATGTATTCAAATGACCAGAATCAGCAAAAATTTGCCTATTTCTGCTGTCGCTTGAAACACTCGCCGAACCAAATGCACTTGAATAACTATCCCCACTAATACTCGACGTGTCGGTACTTTCATTAAAATGACTAGCATTACTGACAATAAAATCTAGAACCTCAGTCGAGGTTGTGCTGGTTACCCGCAAATTATTTTGTACGGCACCCACACTAAAACCAAACGAATTATATTCAGAGGTAGGGATATTATATTGAACAGACACCTTAACTTGATCGAGTAGGTAATTGGTAAAGTTATCCTCTGATGAATCTGACTCCCTCAATGACAGGCTAAAACCTCGGCTAACCCCCTCTGGGCTGTAATAAGGGTTAATATAACTCAACACATATCGTTTACTAGACGCTGAATTTTCGAATGTGAAACCTATTGTTTTACCCGTGCCAAAAACATTTTCGTGATTTAAACCTAGATTCAATAAAACGCCCTGTGTCTGAGAATAGCCAAGACCCATTTGAAAATTGCCAGAAAAACGTTCAACGACTGTGACCTCCAAGTCAAGCAAATACTCATCATCCTCAACAGGTAGAGTTACAATATTGGCTGATGCTATAAACTTAAGTCGCTGAAGGCGAATTCGAGACCGATCAACTTGACTTCCCATGTAGATAGCACCCTCCAATTGGCGCATTTCGCGTCTTAAAACGGTATCCTTGGTTTTATCATTTCCCACAAAGTAAATAGTTCTGACCATCATCTTGCGACCAGGGTTAATCAGAAATTGTAAGTCAATCGATTGATCTTCATCATTAATATCTAGGGAAGTTCTAACATCAGACAAAGCATAACCCTCTTCGCCCAAACGTTTATTCATAAGGCCAACAACTTGAATCATTTTTTTACGCGAAAAAAGGTCTCCTTCCCGAAAAGTCACTAACGCTAATAGTTCAGCTTCGTCGACAACAGACTCACCGCTAATACTAATGCTATTAATCTTGTTTTGCTGTCCTTCAGTAACATTGACCGTTATATTGATATCTTTCCGATCAGGGCTAATTGTTACCTGCTTTGAGTCAATTTTAAAATTCACGTAACCTCTATCTAAATAGAAGGACCTAAGACTTTCTAAATCACCCGTTAATTTTGCACTATCGTATTCGTCTGATGGAAACCACCCTGAGTTTGCAGTTTCTAATTCAAAGTTATCTAGAAGCGTTTCTTCATCAAATATTTGATTCCCTGTAATATTGATCGAATGAATCAAGGCGACATCTCCTTCAGAAATATTAATATCAATTTCTACCCGATCATCATCAAGATAACGCCAATCTGCAGTCAACTTAACAGCATACTTTCCAAGAGAAAAGTACAATTGTTTTAGTTCTAATTCTAACTTTGATAACTTTAACTCATTGAATATTTTACCCCGAGTCATGCCTATCTGTTCTAGCGCCTGTTCAAGACTTTCATCTGTGAGCTTGTCGTTACCCTCCACATTAACAGCAGAAATTGAAGGCCTTTCACTTATTTTAACGACTAGAGTGCTCTCATCACGTAACAGCTCAACTCCATCAAAAAAGCCCGTAGAATAAAGTTCTCGTATGAAGTAAGGGGCACGCTCAGAATCAAATTTCTCGCCAACATTAATGGGCAGATAATTTAATACGGTACCTTCAGAAATTTTCTTAGAACCCACAATTTCAATTTTATCTACCGTGAAGCTTTCAGCGCGAGCTGTAAACACAGAACACAATAGTGGTAAAACACTGAGCCAAACCAGTAACTTCAAAACTACCCCACCAAACGAAGTAAGTCGTTATAAATAGCGATCGACATGAGCCCGAATAACAATGCCATACCAATTTTCTGACCGACCACTTCTACAGTTTCTGATACCGGACTGCCTTTTATAATCTCTATTAGGTAGTAAAATAAATGCCCGCCGTCTAAAATAGGTACTGGTAAGAGATTTAACACCCCCAGACTGATACTGATAATGGCAAGAAAGGTGATAAATTGCTCAAAACCCACTTGAGCTGAAATGCCGGCATAACGGGCAATAGTAATCGGCCCGCTCAAATTTTTAACACTGGCTTCACCTACGACTAGTTTCCCAAGTACCTTCAAAGTTAACCAAGACATTCGCCAAGTTTTATCTATCGATTCACTCAGTGCATCGATGGGTCCATAACGTTCTATCACTTCCATTTTTTGCCGCACATCATCAGGTATTTCAATTCGATTCATTACCCCGATAAAACCATAGCTTTCACCCTTTTCGGTGCGTATCTTAGGTGTCAGTTTGAGCGATACTTGCTGACCGTCTCTTATTACTAAAACTTCAAGGGAGTTTTCTGGGTTAGCGCGAATCAATTCTACCCATCGATGTACATTAGGTATCATTTCGCCGCCGAGCATAACGATTTGATCATTTGCCATCAAACCCGCAGCTTGAGCGGCACCACCAGGGACGACTTCATTAATCACGGGAGGAATGTCGGGGCGCCAAGCAGAGAACCCTAATTCACCGATTAGATCAACTTGTTCTTTCTGCAAAAGTTGTAGCTGGCTAATATCGACGACTGTTTTTTTAATTTGAAGATCTGCATGCTCAACTTCGATCTCAATGAACTCAGCACCAACTGATTCTTCGAGCAGAGTAAAACGGGCTTTTTCCCAACTCGGGGTTTTAATGCCATTAACAGATAGGATGGTATCTTGCGCTCGTATACCGGCACTATAGGCTGGACTTGGGCTACTAACATCACCAACAACTGGTTTCACACCAACAACGCCCATCATGTAAATAAGAGAATAGGCGGCAATGGCAAACAGAAAATTAAACGCTGGGCCAGCAGCAACAATGGCAAATCGTCGCCACACGCTCTTTCGATTGAATGTTCTATCTAAATCACTGTTAGCTACGTCACCTTCACGCTCATCAAGCATCTTTACGTAACCACCCAATGGAATACAGGCAAGAACATACTCAGTTTGGTCAGGGCCCGCTGTTTTTTTCCAAATTGGCTTTCCAAAACCAACTGAGAATCTAAGCACCTTAACGCCCATTTTACGAGCGACCCAAAAATGTCCAAATTCATGAATCGTGACTAAAATGCCTATAGCGGCAACAAATGCAGCAATGCTATAAAGAATAGAAACTAAGCCTTCCATTAGTAAGTCATCCGTTGGCCATAAATCTTAGATTGGTGACTAGCAAATTCACGCGCTCGGCGATCATCCTCTAAAATAACTTCGAGATTACTAGCTGAATTTGAATCAATATTTTGTAATGTGTTATCAATCAATTTGGGAATATCGGTAAATTTTATCTGTTCATTTAAAAAACTGGCAACAGCCACTTCATTAGCCGCATTCAAAATTGCCATGCTCGTCCCGCCTTTTTTAAAAGCATCACGAGCCAACTTAAGGCAAGGAAATCGTTGCTCATCAGCGGGTTCAAAGTTTAATTGGCTGACTTGAATCAAGTCTAATGGTTTAACACCGGAGCTTATTCTATTTGGCCAAGCCAAAGCATTTGCTATCGGCGTACGCATATCAGGGTTACCTAATTGGGCCAATACTGACCCGTCCTTATAAGCTACCATTGAATGAATAATACTTTGTTTATGCAAAACTATTTCAACATTTTTTTCATCGATATCAAATAACCAGCAAGCTTCTATCAATTCTAATCCTTTGTTCATCATAGTCGCCGAATCGACCGAAATTTTGGGCCCCATGATCCAGTTAGGATGGGCAATGGCTCGCTGTGGCGTTACGGCATCAAACTCATTTAGTGGGAGTTCACGAAATGGACCGCCTGAACCCGTCAATAATATTTTGGTAATTCCTCTAGACGTTTGATTCGACGCATAATCTTCTGGTAGGCATTGAAAGATGGCGTTGTGCTCACTATCCACAGGAATCAACTGGGCATTATATTGGGCAACTTCTTGCATGAATAAGCTCCCCATCATCACTAACGATTCCTTGTTCGCTAACAATACTCTCTTTGCACTGCGAACCGCAGCTAATGTTGGCATCAAACCAACGGATCCTACGATAGCGGCTATGACGATATCAACGTCGTCATGACTAGCCACCTCAAGCAAACCCTGATGCCCATCGATTACCTGAGTCAGTGAATCATTTAACAACGATTTGAGCTGTTGCGCGCTTGCCTTATCACTCATGACCGCATAACGAGGTTGATACTGAAGGCAAATCAACAACATCTTTTCAACATTTGTATTGGCCGTAACAGCAAAAATTGAATATTGCGTTGGGTGCTGAGAGATTAAATCGAGGCTACTAGTTCCTATTGATCCAGTCGCACCAAGTATAGTGACCTGCTTCATTTAGATTGCGCCTACAACGTACAGACCAAAAATAAAAATCGGCGTCGCTGCAATAACACCATCGATTCTGTCTAAAACACCCCCATGACCGGGCAATAATGTACCACTGTCTTTGACACCAGCTTCACGCTTTAAGATGCTTTCATATAGGTCACCCACCACAGAAATAACCGAAGCAAATAGTCCGATAACAATAAACTGCCAGAAAACTATACCCCATCCGTTACTTAGCAAAAATGCGAAGCACATCCAGACCAAGTTAGAAACAATGCCACCAATAACACCCTCCCAAGTTTTACCCGGACTAATACCGGAAGCAAGTTTATTGCGGCCAAAACGTTTTCCAAAGAAGTAAGCGCCTATATCGGCAACCCATATAAGGGTCAAGGTATAGAGTAATATCCATCCACCCGAATCAAAGTGGCGCTGCACAAACAAAAGGCCTGTTGCACAAATCCAGAGTAGAACCAAACCCATCAGGAAGTGTAACCATTTTATCCTTATCGACCATTGGCCATTAAATTGGTAGCGAACCATAAAACATAAGATGGAAACCCAAACTAAAGATCCAATAAATGAGAAATAAAAATTTAGCCAGATGCCTGACTTCGCATTAAACAACCAAAACAATGAGGCTAATAGGATCGAAAAAATAGAACCTAGTGTCTTTTCTGGTTTAATGGTGAGGGCGAATAACTCCCGAATTGATACAAATAATCCAATAGAAAACAGTACGTTAGATCCAAATTCACCAAAAAAGAAAATCGTACTTGAAAAGACCAGTGCCAAGACAATAGCCGTTAATATTCGTTGCTTGAGCATTACTTAACTTCCACTACCTGATCACTCGTTTTGCCATAACGCCGTTGCCGCTTAGCGTAATCATCCAGTGACTTTTGCATTTCCTCAGTAGAAAAATCTGGCCATAAAACATCAGTAAAATAAAATTCTGTATAAGCCAACTGCCAGAGTAAAAAATTACTGACTCGATGCTCTCCACCCGTCCGAATAAAAAGGTCAGGATCAGGCGTGTCGGCAAGAGAAAGTTCGCTTTCAAGCATCGGATAATCAATATTGTCTGACGAAATTTCACCCCGCTCAATGCTTGCGCTGATTTTCTTTATTGCATTCAATATATCCCATTGGCCACCATAATTGGCAGCAATGTTCAATGTCATGGCCTTATTGTTTAACGTTAGAGCCTCTGCTTCAGCAATTTGCTTTTGCAACGTTTGAGAAAAGGCTGCTCGCTCCCCAATGAAGCGAATTCTGATATTCTGTGAATGTAATTCAGCATTATTGTCTTTTAATGAACGAAAAAACAATTCCATAAGCGTGCTTACTTCTTCTTTAGGGCGATTCCAGTTCTCGCTACTAAACGCAAAAAGGGTTAGATAACGAACGCCTGCTCTTGCAAAAAATTCAATCGAGTCTCGAGTAATAGCCACTCCCTTGCGATGCCCAAATGTTCTTGGCATAAAGCGCTTTTTAGCCCAACGACCGTTGCCGTCCATGATGATACAGACATGTTGGGGTATTGCTTTTACTTCTTTTACTAATGAGTCCATAGGAAAGAAAAGGTCTTAAATTTCCATTAATTCTTTTTCTTTAATTTGAAGTAATGATTCAATTTCAGAGGTAGATTGATTGGTTGCTTGTTGAACCATATCTTGCCCCTTATGCTCATCATCTTCAGAAATATCTTTATCTTTCTCAAGTGATTTAAGGTCACTGTTAGCATCACGGCGAATATTCCGAATTGCAATTCGAGCATTTTCTGCTAGCTCTTTAACGACTTTAACAAGTTCTTTGCGTCGCTCTTCTGTCAAAGGTGGCATTGGTACTCGAATAACAGCACCAGAAGTCGATGGGTTTAAACCCAAGTCTGACTTCATAATAGCTTTTTCAATGACGGCCACCATGCTTTTATCCCAAGGCGTTACCGCTAGAGTTCTAGCATCTTCAACCGTCAAATTTGCGGCTTGACCAATGGGAACTTCACTGCCGTAAAAATCAACCGAAATATGATTCAATAAACTGACATGCGCTCGGCCTGTCCGAATTTTTAACAATTCAACTTTAAATGCTTCAATGCTTTTGTTCATTCGACTCAACGCATCTTTTTGTACATCAAGAATCATTTTTATGCCTCTTTACGGGTCACTAACGTGCCGATAGATTTTCCTTTTGCCAGCTCAAGTAAAACACCCGACTGACTCATATCACAAACCACCATATCGAGCGCATTATCGTTGCATAATATCATTGCTGCAACATCCATAACGCCCAACCGCTGATCAATTGCCTGATCATAATCAATATGATCATATTTTACTGCATCTTGAAATCTAACGGGGTCTTTATTATAAATTCCGTCAACTTTGGTTGCCTTAACCATTAGATCAGCTTGAATTTCAACTGCCCTCAGGCTTGCGCCCGTATCAGTAGTAAAATAAGGGCAGCCGGTGCCTGCTGCAAAAATAACAATACCTCCATCCGCTATTCTTTGGCGAGCTTCGCGTTGTGTATACCGATCACAGACCTGAGGCATATCGAGTCCCGACATAACAGTTGCTTTTAAACCGCGTTGTTGTAGGCCATCTCTCAAAGCAAGCGCATTCATTACAGTCGCTAGCATACCCATATGATCGCCAGTCACTCGATCAACACCTGCCTCAGCCAGTTGAGCACCTCGGAATAAATTACCACCACCAACGACAACACCCAACTCGACACCTGCCTGCTGCAAGCCCTCTAACTCACTAGAAAGCTGCGCAATAACAATCGGGTCTATACCAAAATCGTATTGCCCCATTAGAGCTTCACCACTAAGCTTAACCAATAAGCGTTTGTATTTAAGTTCAGTCATTTTCTACCCGTTCATTTCAAAATTGTTAACTAGTACACCGCCTAATCAAGCATTGTCTTTAAATGTTGCATCAGCTAAAAGCTAATATTAAAGCCTCTAAAGCAATCACCTTAAACGTCATTTTAAAGACTGCAGTGTACATCAACTACTCATCAATTAGCCGATTGAACTAGATAATTCGTAGCCATTAATGTTGCGAATAACGCGTTTTCAGAACCTGATAAAATAAAGGCCGCGAAAGCGGCCTTTAAATTAACTGTAAAGCTTTTAGCTTTTGAGCTGAGAGGCCACTTCGGCAGCAAAGTCTTCGACTTTCTTTTCGATGCCCTCACCTACTTCATATCGAACAAAGCGAGTAATCGAACTGCTTGCATTTGAC
>Ga0307997_10000972_pt1 | contig 13282 bp, 12 predicted proteins | sample Davwhametageno36_FD_203165 | JGI IMG/M metagenome (GOLD analysis project Ga0307997, IMG submission 203165) | Marine microbial communities from Davis Island wharf, Antarctic Ocean - #36 | ecosystem: Environmental > Aquatic > Marine > Unclassified | place: Antarctic Ocean: Davis Island wharf... | reverse complement strand
TTTCAGGTTTGGGTTATTTGAACTTAATATGCACTCATCTAGTTCTAGTGAATTCTTTTGCAGGCGATGCTACGCCCGTTCCTACGATCCATGTAGACGAGCTTCCGTGTTGGGTTGATTAGTGTGATGCCGGGCCTTTCCCTTAACCGAAGGCCCTTAGAGCATAAAGTACCCTTCCGGTCGCGCACAGTACTCCTGCATCATTTTTGATATCGACGTGTACCGTGCAAAGTTGTCTGCCGCGCTTGATCACCTTGGCTTCGGCCTCAATCCAGCTACCGTGCGCTTGTCGTAGGTAAGTAATTTGCAGATCGGCGGTACCGGCGGGTTCGCTGCCTTCTCTGATGTTGGTGAACACTGCGGGTACCGCTGCCATATCGATCATAGTGGAAAGTACGCCGCCATTTACGCTTCCGCCAATGCCTGTCGGCGTGCCTTTATGAATGTTAAGCCGAATGCGGGCGTAGTCTTCACTGGTCTCCAGGAGTGTTAAACCAAGATATTGATGAAAAGGATCGTTGTCAAAATCGAACGGATTATCAGCCTTCATGATTCCACCATGCCTTATCTGAGAAAGCGCGAAGGTCGAGTTCGTGGGTCCAGGCGGACCGATGCTGGCTGGCAATGTGGAAGTAGGTTTCCGCAATCTTCTCGGGCAGCATCAGACCATCATGTTCACCACCTCGGGAATCCCTTAGCTCTTTAAAGCGTTCCGGACCTAATATTTTTCCCAGAGTGTCTGGCGCGTCAACAGCTCCGTCGATCAGTATATGTGCCACGTGTATTCCCTTAGGTGCGAATTCGGCGTTCAGCGACTGGCATAACATTCGTCGACCACCCATGGCTGCGGCGTGAGAATGCTGGCCCCTGTTGCCACGCATGGCAGAGGTGGCAGAAGTCACCAGGATGGCGCCGTGGCCGCGAGCTTCCATCAACGGTGTGAGCGCGTAGGCGAGCCTATACAAGCCGAATGTTCCAAGGCGCCACCCCATCTCAAATGTTTTATGCGGTGTTACAGCTAATGGGCGATTACCGATCTGTGCGCCCAGATTGTAGATGACAACCTCAATAGGCCCCACATTGGCTTCGATGTCTTCGACTAGGTCTTCGATGGCGTTATCTTCGATGGCGTTCACCAACCGGCCAGAAGCGCTGCCACCAGCCTCTGTTATCTTGCTAACCAGCTTGTTAAGTCCTTCCTCATCGCTTCGGCGACACAGAAAGGAGTGATAGCCTTCGAGTGCGAATTTCTTCGCGACATTTCCGCCGATACCGGCGCCTGCACCAATGACGAGGCAGACAGGTTTGGTCATTTGAATTACCGTTTGTTGTGAAAATATGTCTTTGTAGCATAGGGTTTAGTGATAAAACTTGCAAAGGCGCACGGCTCTCCCGCGTGACAATGCGGCATGAGTTCTGCCTCACTGATAACTTAAAAAAAGGTAGAAATTTGTATGAAGCCACTGCTGGATTACTTTGCACTTTGATAACTGCTTTTGCCACGCGAGACCTTACCTACTGGTCATTCGACTGCTTTTGGGAGAAGACAGCGTTTGGTTATCAGAGTTTAACCTCAGTGAGACACCTGAATCTGTTACTGTAATAACCAAGGTCTAGAATCTCAAAAAGTCCGACAGTTAATCAAACACCGAGGTGTGCCAATGTCGTATTTGAAATTATCCATTGCCGTATTTTTGCTTGTCTCGCTTGTGGCGTGTTCGCCGGCGCCGAACAAAGGCGCAACGACCCAGAAAGTTTCGGAGGCTGATGAAAGAACAGCCTTAGCCGAAGAGTCAGGGCTGTTTCAACCCGGAGTCGCCCAGGAACTGTTGGATTGTCAGTCAAGCGCTGACATGACGGTCCATTGCGGATATAGGAACCCAGAAGATTTAGTTGCCTTGCCCGATGGCAAGTACCTTGTCGTTAGTGAAATGGCGGAGTTCCTAACAGATGCCCCTGGCACGCTTTCGCTACTTAACTTGGAGTCCGGTGAAAGAGAGCCGCTGGCAGTTGACTGGTCAAAACCGACATCGGCGCTTGGTGATGCAACTTGTCCGAAGCCCGACAGCGCTGCGTTTAGCCCCCACGGTATTGACCTTATTCGGCTAGCCGAAGGCAATCTTCAGCTGTTGGTGGTTAATCACGGCAAGCGTGAATCGGTTGAATTTTTTGAAGTGACGCAATCCAATAAGAACTGGCAGTTAGCATGGCAGGGTTGCGCAATTCCCCCGGGAGATCCGTTTATCAATGACGTGGCCGCTCTTAAAGATGGTGGCTTCCTTGTGACGCATATGTGGGACAAAGCAACCGCTTTCGATGAGGTTGTACGCAAGTTGTTTTCGGCCGAACCAACTGGTTGGGTTTACGAATGGCAGCGCGACCAAGGATTCCAGAAAGTACCTGGGTCGGATGACCTTATGCCTAATGGAATAGCAGTGAGCGGTGATAACGCCAAGATTTATGTGAATATTTATTTTGGTGATAAAACCGTCAAGATTGACCGTAGCAGCGGGAAGAGAGAAGGCGAGTTTACGGTACAACAGCCCGACAATATTACCGTCGATGATGAGGGAATTTTGTGGGTAGCGTCTCACAAAAATGATCCTATTGGCCAGACCTGTGCGCTGGTCACGGAAGGTCCATGCCTGCTGCCGTACGAGGTGATCAAGGCTGATCCAGAGACGATGCAGGCCGAAATTTTCCTTTCCCAGGATGGTGCGCCGATGGGGTATGCAACGGTTGCGCTCAAAGTTGGTGACCGCTTGTTTATGGGCTCGGCCCATGGTGACAGGGTGGTCAGCACGCCACTGCATTGACTGGACGTAATGGCTTCAGCATGAACATAGCACAACCGCTAATTACGCTATTGCTTGGCTTATACTCAGTGTTTTAAGGAAATCTTGTTCAGGCTATTTGTAACACCTGCTTATATAGCGAACGCAGAATCAAATTGAAAAAAGACAGGAATTAGTATGAAGCCTCTTATTGTCTACGGTGTACCTTTCTCGCAGCCAGTTAGAGCCGTTTTATGGCTGCTATTGCTAAAGCGCATGCCGTTCGAGCTGGTGCTAATCAATCCAGGGTCCAGAGGAGACGCGGGTAGCCGTAATCCTGAATACCTTGCCAAGAATCCTAGTGGCACGATTCCGTGTATAGAGGAGCCGGAGTCAGGATTCACTCTGGGAGAGGCGCACGCGATCATGACTTATCTAGCTCGAACGAATGGCTGGGCTGATGTTTATCCAGATGACGAAAGAGAACGGGCAAGAATTGATGCGTATCTTCATTACCATCACCGAAATATCAGGGAAGCCTCAATCGGTTTGGTGGCTCCCAAGATCAGGAAAGATCTGGATATTCCTGAGCTCATTCAGGTGTCAGCGAAACGTAATCTGACTGTTGCGCTCAATACGTTTGAGAAAGGTTACTTAGCTGACAACAGATTTCTGATGGGAGCTACAGTGACGCTGGCGGACCTTGCCGCCTATGTGGAGATTGGACAACTGCAGCCACAATTCACCAACGTCTTTGATCTGACATCGTTTCCTAATGTCGGTAGATGGCTAAACGATATGAGCGAGGTGGAAGGTCATGATGATGTCCATGTGGTGCTCAAGGAACTTGGAGATATCAGCCAGGTCGCGCCTGATATGGGTGCAATCAGGAATGCTAACAAACAAGCCCTGCGAGCACTTAAGGCAAAGCTTGCCACGCTGTAACAGTTGAAGGAGAAGTCGTAAATGGAAAAAAGAAGAATGGGGCGACATGGGCTGGAAGTGCCTGCGCTGTGTCTTGGTACGATGACGTTTGGACTACAAGTTGATGAGAAAATTTCTCGCGCGATCCTTGATAAAGCGGTGGATAGCAGGCTTGCTTTTCTTGATACCGCGGACGCCTACCCGCTGGGCGGTGACCTGAACACTTCGGGTGAAACAGAATCGATAATTGGTCGCTGGATGAAGGACAAGGGTAATCGCGAAGACCTGATCATCGCGACCAAGTGTTTTGCGCCAACCCGAAGAGGGCTTAACAATGCAGGCCTTTCTCGTCAGCACATTATGGAATCGATCGATAACAGTCTGCGTCGTCTTGGGACAGATTATGTCGACCTGTATCAATCACACGGTTTTGATCCGAAGACTCCGATCGAGGAGTCTCTTCGTGCTTTCGAAGATCTAGTGACTGCAGGAAAAGTCCGGTATGTTGGATGTTCTAATTATCCAGCCTGGCGCCTAGGGCAGGCATTGCGAGCTGCCGATGGCCTTGGCGTGAGTGGTTACATTTCATTGCAGCCGCGATATAACCTTTTATATAGGGACATAGAAACGGAACTTTTGCCGCTTTGCGTGAGCGAAGGCATTGGTGTCATTGTTTATAACCCGCTGGCTGGCGGATTTCTTTCCGGTAAATACAAACCAGGCCATAAACCAGAGGATGGTACGCGATTTACGCTTGGTACCGCTGCGGAAAGATACCAGGCACGCTATTGGCACGATGCGCAATTCAATGCCGTTGAAACATTGAAAGCTGTCGTGAAAGGAAAAGGCCTTAATATGGTTTCGGTATCAGTGGCTTGGGTGTTGAAACAGCCAGGGATAACCTCCGCGATCATTGGCGCATCGAGACCGGAACAGTTGGATGCCAACCTAGCTGCTTTTGACATCGAGTTTGATGATGAGCTGATCGAGGCTTGTGAAAGTGCTTGGTGGTCGCTGCCAAGAAAGCCGGTCGCTGAGGGGTATCGTTAATCAGCATCATTATTATTAGGGCTTTGTGGCCGCGAAGGTCAATGGAAGTGGGCAAGAAGTGCTCAATCATAATTACGGCTGCTATGCCTTAAGTATAGCCGCGCGTTTGTTGCGTCGCTGGGGTTAGATAGTTGTCGAACTGGACCTGTGCGAGGACTCCACCGAAGCGTTTACCAGGAAAGTAACGCTGAAATTCAGATAGACTAAAGGTCTGAATCAGACGCGTCGAAATAGGAAAAATAAATGTCGAAAATTAAGCTGAGCGTGAATCAGGAAACTTTTCAGCTAGAGGTTGCGGATGATATGCCGTTGCTCTGGGCGTTGCGCGATACGATTGGCCTGACCGGAACCAAATATGGTTGTGGCATCGGACAGTGTGGGGCCTGTACCGTGCATGTCAACGGTAGTCCCGTAAGAAGCTGCCTGATGAAAGCTATAGATGCTGAAGGCCAGGATATTACGACAATCGAAGGTCTTGCGGTGGGCGGCGAATTGGATGTTTTACAACGGGTCTGGATAGACCAGGACGTGGCTCAATGCGGTTACTGCCAAGCGGGACAAATAATGTCTGCCGCGGCGCTGCTTGCCAACAACAAAAAACCTTCTGACGAAGATATCGACAACGCGATGTCAGGCAACTACTGCCGATGTGGAACTTATGTGAGAATCCGTGAGGCCATTCATACCGCTTCACGGTTCTATGACGCCTCCAGGGAGGGAACGTCATGAGTGACAACCTTACAAATTTGATTATCAAAGGCCTTCAGGGCCACAAGCTTGATCGTCGAACTTTCTTGAAGCTCGGGGGCATATCCGGCGCGGGGTTTGTGCTGGCATCGGCGCTACCAAAAACTGCGAACGCAACGGATCAACCCAGTTTAGTTGGTTCTGTAGACCTAAATGCTTACGTTAGCGTGGGAGATGATGGAAAGATTGTCATTCTATCGGGGTCACCCGAGATGGGTCAGGGAATTAAAACGTCTTTGCCCATGATCGTGGCAGAGGAAATGGGGGCGAACTGGGACGACGTTACTGTTGTGCAGACTTCGATTGTGGATACCGACAGATACGGCCTCCAGTGGGCAGGTGGATCCTACACTCTAAACATGAACTTTGAACTGATGCGTCAGATGGGTGCCATGGCAAGGGACATGTTCCTTAGTGCAGGGGCGCTCTTGATGGAGTTACCTAAACATGAATTAAAAGCTGAAAACTCAGTCGTCTTCCATCCTTCTTCTGGTCAGTCTCGAACGTTTAAGGAATTGGTGGCAATTGCCTACAAACAACCGATTCCTGCTGTTGAGGATCTGTTGTTTAAGGAAAGGGAGGAGTACCGGATTATCGGGACCTCCAAGAGCCAGGTCGACAGTCTTGAGATTGTGACAGGGGTGGGAGATTTTGGGATTGATACCAGAGTACCGGGAATGCTCTATGGCGGCTATGTGAAAAGCCCTTCAGTCGGGGGGAAACTCATCAGTGCGAATATTGATGAGATCAAGCGCGAACCCGGGGTCATTGACGCCTACTCTATAAAAGGTAACGGCGAACCGCGTGAACTGATGGATGGTATTGGTATTGTTGGGACTAGTACCTGGGCTGTGTTCAAAGCGAAAGGAAAAGTTAACGCGCTCTGGGATGAAACTCAGGCATCTAAAGACAGTTGGGTCGACTTTGAAAAATTCGCAGCATCGGTTGATTCTCCGACCGGTGATAGAGAAGTTGTCTCAAGAGGGAATCTGGAACAGGTCTTTGCAGATGACTCTAACTTAGTGATCGACAGCGTTTATGAGTTCCCCTATGTCTCACATATGTGCCTCGAGCCAATGAACTGTACGGCTTATTTTCAGGAGGGAACAAATGGCGCTAAGGATCATCTTGAAGTGTGGATTCCCACGCAAAGTGGTCCGGGTTTTCAAACCGTCGCTGAGAGTGTTTATGGCCTTTCTAAGGACCAGCTTACGATTAACATCAAAAGAATGGGCGGAAGTTTTGGTCGGCGTACTAGTAGTGAGTATGTGTGTGAGGCGATTGAATTATCCAAACGGTCCGGCAAGCCGGTTAATCTGACTTGGTCGCGGGAAGATAGTATTAAGCACGATTATTTCAGAGTCGGTGGTTTCCAGAAACTTCGCGCAGCAATTAACGCAGATAATCAACTGGTGGGATGGGAAGAGCACGCAATTGGTGTGCAACAAAAAGGTGAACCCGTGATTGGTTCTGGGTTCAGGGATAATGCATTTCCTCTGGTAAATTTTCCGACTGTACGTGGAACTATGACGCTGATGGAGATGAACACTCTTTGCGGACCGTGGCGAGCGCCCTGGTCAAATACTCATGCGTTTGTCACCCAGTCGTTTATCCATGAGATTGCGGTAGCCACAGGAAGGGATCACGCGGAATTACTGATTGAAATGTTGGGTGAGCCTCGGTGGTTAAAAAAGGGGGACATTCGTTCAATGAACACAGGTCGTGCAGTAGATGTCATAAAGCTGGTCACTGAAAAAGCGGGCTGGGGTCGAGAGATGCCAGCGGGAAGAGGGCTTGGTCTTTCGTTTTACTTTTGTCATGCGGCACATGTTGCTGAAGTTGCCGAAGTCAGTGTCGATGATAATAAAAAACTCACTGTACACAAGGTGACAGTAGCGGCAGATGTCGGTCCCATTGTGAATATGAGTGGTGCCTTAAACCAAGTGCAGGGAGCGGTCATTGATGGCCTTAGCACTATGGTTGGACAGAAGATCACCATGGAAAATGGAGTAATAGAGCAGTCTAATCTACATCAGTATCCCGTGCTGAGGATCGATGCAGCCCCGAAGGTTGATGTCCATTTCATCCAGAGCGACAACGAACCAACTGGCCTGGGTGAACCAGGATTGCCACCACTTGCGCCTGCGGTTACAAATGCGATTTTTGCGGCGATCGGTAAACGGGTCAGGAAAATGCCCTTGATTGACGAGGGTTTTACTGTCTAATCATGATTAGTTGCCAGTAAATACAGGCTCACGTTTTTCGACAAAAGCGGCAATACCTTCTTTGGCATCCTGGGTGCCACCGCATATATTTTGCGCGTAGGTTTCGAATTCAAGTGCTTCTCGCAGTGTAGAGTCCATACTTCGGTAGATCGCGCGTTTCGCCATTCGGATCGCTATGGGAGGGCCTACTGCAAATGAGTTTGCCATCTCCAGTGTCGTCGCCATCAAAGCATTCGGCGTTTCCAGTTGCGAAACTATACCGAGTTTCAGGGCTTCCTTTGCGTGGATCATTTTCCCGGACCAAATTAGTTCGCAGGCCTTGGCCATGCCCACTATGCGAGGCAGGAAGTAAGTCCCTCCCCAGTCAGGATGCAGGCCACGTTTGGTGAAGGTTTCCCCAAACTTTGCCGTATCCGATGCGATGCGAATATCACAGGCAAGGGCGATATTCATACCTGCGCCAGCGGCAGCTCCGTTGACAGCTGCAATAATTGGTTTTGTTGAATTCCTTATTGCCATCACTATCCTGTCCCGAATCGGATCAATCTGATCTTCTATTGCACTGGCTTTGCCTGATTTTCTTGCTTCATTCATCGCTTTGACGTCCCCACCGGAGCAGAAACCTTTGCCAGCACCGGTGATAACGATGACGCGAACACTGTCGTCGTTTTCTGCAAGCTCAAGCGCAGCCGCAAAGCTTTTCCGCATCGAAGGTGTCAGTGCATTTAGAGTCTCTGGGCGGTTTAATGTAATCTTCGCCACGAGGTTATCAACGTTGTAAATAAGATGCTCGAATTCCATTGAATATTGCTCCTTACGATTTAAGAAGTCCTGATACTATCCAAACATATAGACAAATCCAGGTCGGGTTTTGTACAGCTGGGGTTAACGAATGCAAACATTGTACACAGAAGAGCAGGAACAGCTTCGCGATGTCGTATCGCGATTTCTACAGTCGAAGTCGACAGCCGTTGATGTACGTCGATTGATGGAATCAAGCGAGGGCTATGATTCAGCGGTCTGGCAACAGCTTTGCGGTGAAGTTGGATTGGCGGGCACGCATATTCCCGAAGAATACGGGGGAGTTGGGTTTGGCCCGGTTGAGCTGGGTATTGTTTCTGAGGAAATGGGCCGTTACCTCTACTGTGGACCTTTCTTTGCCTCATCGGTAATGGCCGGGTACGCGCTGTTGAATGGCGCGACGGAGGCCCATAAGTCCTCCATTCTCCCGGATATCGCCTCGGGCGCCCAAATTGCGACCCTCGTTCTGGATAACCTAAACAATCCTGAGGAAGTAGGGTTTGCATTAAAAGCGACTGAAGGACACGTTGTTTCTGGAACGGCGCCTATTGTTGTTGATGCACATATTGCCGACTTATTAATTGTGGCCGCATCGACACCAGAGGGTTTGGGTTTGTACCTCGTCAATGCAGGTGCAGAGGGTTTATCGATTACGCCGCAGGAAGCGCTGGACCCTACTCGCAAATTATCCAAGGTGTCATTCTCTGAGGTTCGTGCTGAGCGAATTGGCTGGTTGACCGAGGAACTGTTAAATCGAACCTGGGATGAGATATGCAGCGTCTTAGCGCATGAGATGATCGGCGGAGCGCAATATCTATTCGAGTCTACTCTTGAGTACACAAAAGTGAGAGTCCAGTTTGGCCGTCCTATTGGTTCCTTTCAGGCGCTGAAGCATCGCTGTGCAGATTTGTTAATGGAACTAGAGTTTTCGAAAGCGGCTATCCACCATGCTGCTTTTTGTCTGGCGGCTAGTGACGGTGAGGCCTATGCTGCAAGCATGGCAAAAGCGATGGCCAGTGATACCTACATGGAGACAGCCAGGGCAGGTGTTCAACTTCGCGGAGGTATTGGGTTCACCTGGGAAGAGGACACTCATCTTTGGTACAAGCGGGCAAAGAGTTCCGAGGTGTTTATGGGTTCAGCTCATATGCATCGTGAGCGGATGATGACAATGATTGAAACGACCTCAAGCCATAATAACGGAGAATAGTCATGATCCTTGATGAAATAAGAAAAGAGGTCAGTCATTGGCTAGACGCTAACTGGTCTGCGGACAGGTCGCTAATAGAATGGCGGAATATCCTCCTTGAGGGTGGTTGGGCTGCGCCAGATTGGCCCGAAGATTGTTTTGGTCGAGGGTATGATGCCGAGCAGGCCGCGGTTGTTAGTGAAGTGTTTGCTGAAAAAGGCGCGGTTGGCGCTGCGCAAGTTGGGCCGCGTCGGCTGGCTGCTGAAACCATTCTCGTTCACGGATCTGATGATCAGAAGAAGAGATATCTGCCGCCGATCCTGACAGGAGAACATGCATGGTGCCAGCTGTTTAGTGAGCCGGGTAGTGGTTCGGATCTTGCGGGTGCGAGCACTAAGGCAGAACTGTTGGATGGTAAGTGGCTGATCAATGGCCAGAAGGTTTGGAACACCAGCGCGCATCATGCTGATTTCGGTATTCTTGTCGCGCGAACAGACTGGGACTTGCCCAAACACCAGGGCTTGTCTTATTTTCTGATCAACATGCGTCAGCCGGGAGTTGAAGCAAGACCACTGAAGCAGATGAATGGACATGCATCGTTTAATGAGGTTTTTATGACGGATGCCATTGTTCCGGCTGAGGACCTGATGGGTGGCGAGGGGAATGGCTGGGCGATTGCAACTACAACGCTGTCCATCGAGCGTCAGGGTTTTGCGAGAGGAAGAACGCCCACTGTCAGCAGAGAGCCCAAAGAAGGGCTTATCTACCAAGAGCTTTCGGCCGAACTTGACGTCGCGAACGAGCCTTATATCTGGTATCCCCAGCGTGAAGGCCGGGTCGACCTCGTTTTGCCAAGAGCGAAAGAGACTGGGGCCATAAAAGACCCTGCTGTGCGCCAGGAAATTGCTCGGCTGATGTGCCTGTCAAGTGGCGCGCGCCTGGCTGCTGCTAGTGCAGCGGCCCAGCGTAAATCAGGCAGTAATGAAGTTACTCCCGCCGGTTCGATCGGTAAATTGGGTGCAAGTATTATCGCCCGACAAGCGGCCCATGTGCACACGATGATTTCAGGCTCGGAGGCAATGTTAAGTGGTCCAGAATCCGCGGAAGAGGGCATGATTGCAGAGACTCTGATCTCGGTCCCAGCTATTTCTATTGCTGGCGGCACCGATGAGATTCAACGAAACATTATTTCCGAGCGGGTGCTCGGAATGCCAAAAGAGCAACGATCAGATACCGGCCCTTTTCGCGATATCAAGCGTAACGTGACATAGTGTTTGTAAACGCAAAGGAGATAAATGATGGGGTTTAAAGGTGTTGATCATATAGTGGTAAGAGTTGGGGACTTGGAAGAGGCTATCGCTAATTATTCGAAAATTCTTGATATTGAGCCGGATCGACAGCATTCCGATGTGCTCAAGGCTGACCAGGCGTTCTATCATTTCGGCGACGGCACATTCTTGGAGCTAATTACACCCACGGAAGACGACTCACCACTCGCGGGGCCGCTTGCCAAAAAGGGTGATGGGATTCACACGGTTGCGTTCACTGTTGATGACCAAAAAGAAACGGCTGCGAAGCTTGAAGAGAAGGGCGTTCGTGTCATTGGCGGTACCTTTGTTCATCCTGCAGAAGCAAACGGTGTGATGGTGCAGTTGAGCCAGTCAAAGTAAACCAGCGAATGAAAAGAGGCTAGCGTTATGGTTGATTTGTCGGTGTTCCGCGAGGAGGCACGAGCCTGGTTAATCGAAAACTGTCCTGAAGGGGCCAAGGGTCCGGGTGTTGTGCATTCCGGCAGCACCAAGGTAACGTTTAAACCGGACATTCAATTATGGATGGACCTTATGGCCGAACGTGGGTGGACAGTTCCCGCGTGGCCTAAGGAATACGGTGGCGGTGGTTTAACTGTTGAAGAAACCCGCGTGCTCTTTGAAGAGATGAATGAGATTGGGGCCCGTCCACCGCTGATTAATATGGGCACGCGAATGTTTGGTCCGACATTGCTGGAATTCGGTACCGAGGAGCAGAAGCAGCGGCACCTTACAGTGATAGCCAAAGGCGGTGCTGCCTGGTGCCAGGGCTACAGTGAGCCAGGTGCCGGGTCCGACCTTGCAAGCCTTCGATGCCGCGCTGAAGATAAGGGAGATTATTTCCTGATCAATGGCCAAAAAATATGGACCTCCGGCGCCCAGTACGCGGATTGGATGTTTTGCCTGGTGCGAACGGATTTTGAAGCAGCGAAGCACAGTGGCATAAGTTTTGTATTGGTGCCCATGGACCAGGAAGGTGTCACTGTAAAGCCTATCTCACTCATATCCGGCAACTCACCTTTTTGTGAAACGTTTTTAGACGACGCGATCGCAGAAAAACGAGATCTCATAGGCACGCTGAATGAAGGCTGGACGATTGGTAAACGACTTCTGCAGCACGAGCGTTCTGGACAGGGAGGCTTGTCGCCCGCGGCAGCAAAGTCCAAGCCCGTAGGCGTCACTATTGACCTTGAAGTTGATGATGTGTTGAAAGATTACGTAAATGATCCTGCGATCAGTCCAGCGCTGCGTGGTGAAGTGATTGACTGGAAGATGAGGAGTGCCGCCTTCCGGTTAACCCAGAAACGAGCGGGCGAGCAGGCTAGGGATGGCAAGACGCCCGCTGACACGACATCTGTGTTCAAACTCTACGGCTCGACCCTCGCACAGGATCGTCAGGAAATCATTGTCCGACTCATGGGCACACAGGGTTTAGGCTGGGAAGGGGAGTCTTTTTCTTCCGATGAAATCGGCGCCGCTCGATCATGGCTTTCCAGCAAGGCAGTAACAATTTACGGCGGCACCAATGAAGTTCAGTCGAACATCATCGCAAAGCGCGTACTCGGATTACCCGATTAATCTGCAGGGTACGTAAAGACGTAAACATTCCGATTCCCTGCATCCTCGCTACAGCATGAATTTTAAGCGGAGCGTTCCAGTGCGGCGATTCGTTCCTCCAGCGGGGGGTGCGACATAAAAAGTGCCCGGAGGCCGGTAGGCCTGCCACCATTGATACCGAAAGCTGCGAATTCTCCTGGCAGGTCTTCCGCCTGATCCCCCTGCAGCCTCTTCAGGGCGGCTATCATTTTATGCTTTCCTGCAAGATCAGCCCCTCCCTCATCGGCGCGGAATTCTCGGCGTCGGCTGAACCACATCACGATCGTGCTGGCAAAAAAGGAAAGAACAATCTGCGCAAGAATAGAACTAATAAAATAGCCTATCCCGAATCCGCGTTGGTTTTTTAGGATAACTCGATCGACGAAGAAGCCGATGATACGTGAAAGGAAGATCACAAAAGTATTCACGACCCCTTGTATGAGGCCCATGGTAATCATGTCTCCATTGGCAATGTGACTGACCTCGTGGGCAAGAACTGCTTCTGCTTCATCCTTGGTCATTGCCTGCAGTAAGCCCGTGCTGACAGCCACCAATGCGTTGTTTCGACTCATGCCTGTTGCGAAGGCGTTTACCGCGGCGGACTGAAAAATGCCGACCTCAGGAATCCCTATGCCAGCATTTTCGGCCTGCTTTGCTACAGTATCAACT
>Ga0307997_10000971_pt1 | contig 13283 bp, 14 predicted proteins | sample Davwhametageno36_FD_203165 | JGI IMG/M metagenome (GOLD analysis project Ga0307997, IMG submission 203165) | Marine microbial communities from Davis Island wharf, Antarctic Ocean - #36 | ecosystem: Environmental > Aquatic > Marine > Unclassified | place: Antarctic Ocean: Davis Island wharf... | reverse complement strand
AACTATCTCACACCGCTGAACTACAACAAGACCTGGGTTGCCGCTGACACGGCCAACACTCTTGATCTTGTGGGCCAGAGCACATCGAAGATGATGACGGCTATGAAGACCACGCCTGTAGAGCCAGCCGCTGCCAACACAGCGTCCTCACCCATCACAGGTAAGAAGATAACAACTCTTCAAACCGCGAACGGTGACGGCAACTTCTTCTTGGTCAGCTCACCCACGGCAGCAGGAAACCCGCTTCCATTCTACAATGCAGGCGCATTGTACGTACGTTCAGCCCCAGATGGCGGCGTCTATACCTTCGACAACTTCTTCTCCGGCGGTGCGGCGGCTACTGCGTCGTCAAACTACGGCCAGACTTCTACTGACAACATTCTTTGGGCAACTAACCAAGAAGCAGCATTCGCGCTCACGTACGTACAAGGTGTTCCAGGCGGTGCAGGCTCAGTTGTAAACTCAATAGCGGACTACCGCGCCACTACAGCAACCTACAACACGGCCTTCACTTGGGGCTTGGGCGCAATCAGCAAGATCGCTGGCGTCAAAACAGCAGAAGAACGCTTCATTATCGGCACGACCACTGGCTTCAACTATATGTCCAACGACAATACGCCAGAAACACAGTCTGAGTTCCAATCAAACACCATGTCACCGCCCACAGGCGTAACTGGCTACATGATTGGTGCGGCAGCGATTGAAGGTTCTACAGCAAACGAAGGCAACATCTTCATTGCCTACTCCGGCAATAAGGCTGCGTACGCAGGGTACACAGCGGCTGCGCCATTCCCCGTCACGGGCTATAGCGTATTCGACTTCCCGTCAGGGGTGGTCTTCACAGACGTAGTAGACATCCGCGCGGAAGGCTCCAACTTCGTTATAGTTGTGGCTGGCGGCACGAAGTACAGCACAGCCGACCTTGGCATATCGTGGGTGTCATCTAAGAATTATGCGGCTATGCCAATCGGCATCACAGTAGCATCCGTCGCGGGCCAAAACAAATTCGTCAACGACGATCTATCTACGAACGTAACTGAGCTCGAATTCGTACGCGGTCGTACGTATCGCCTTCACCAACAGGCGGCAGAGAACAACGGCCACCCTTTACAGTTCTCTGAAGTCTCCGGCGGTCCACACTCGAACGGCACGCCTTACTCAACAGGCATGAAGTTTATGTTGGGCGACCCAACTGCGACAGCACCTTTCACAGTCGAGACGACGGTCAACGCAGACTGGGTGTCTGGTCACGTCACGCATAACGGCAAGACACGGATCATTGAGTGGACTGTCCCAACCTCTGCGCCTGACGTGCTTTACACGTACTGCCCGAACCACACCAAAATGGGTTACGCAGTCTCAATCGTGGACGAAGATACGACAGCACCGCATGACGACGCCACGGCTCTTGCTACGGTAAGCATCTACAACGCCGTCAACGGCGATGCGGATCGTCGCTACGACCTCACCTTTAACGGCGAGGCTTACATGCGCGAGAAACGCTTCTACGCTCTGCCCTTACTCGACAAATACGAGAAGGCCGAGATCACCGCTGGTGAAATCTTGGAGCGCACAGCGATCATGGCGAGTGTCGGCGAACAAGTAATTGTCACAACGGACGAAGACAGCGTTGTGGTCCGAGTTCACGGCATCGAGGAGTAAGCCCACATGGCACGTATTCGCAGAAAACTAAAGATCACGGGTGACGAGTACAACTTTGGCGGGGGGGCTTCTAGCTCCTCTGCTGCTGCTGCTGCTGGTGGGTTCGTGAAAATTGCAAAAGGTAACATGGATCGAAACCACGCCGATTTTGACGGCTTCCTTTCTAATGGAGACACGGTTACGATTACGCAAGACATCGGTGACGCAATCCCAACCAAAGATCAGTACATCTACTTCGACAACGCTTTCGAAACTCAAACTGGTTCATTTAGCTATGAGTTTTTAAACGGAGCTACAGCATTGCCCGCTGGCATCAGTTTCTCACAAAATAACGATACCGCAGATACGGATATAGGTCAGGCTAGGTTCACCGGAACGCCAAGTGTAGTAGGCAAGACGAGCTTTAAAATCAAAGCCACTTACCCCTTTGGCTCAGACGCCGAGCAAGTGGAACTCACATACGTATTGAACTTCTTTCCCGCTGATTACACACCAGTTTGGTCGGGCCAACTCGCTAATCAGGTACTTTGGAAGTCTAGTGACCCGCAAACGATCTATGTAGGTCCGACCACATCTGCGCCAGGGGTGAGCTACACTCTTTCAAACATCAGCGGCTTCCCAGCGGGCATCACGCCGCTTATCAACGCGGCAACGGGCGATGTCTACATCGGCTCAACGGGACTGTCTATGATCTCCGCTTCGGCTCACGCATTCACAGTGACAGCAGACCTTGGCGAATACGGAACAATCGCAAAGAATGTAACTGGTAATATCGAATACGGTGGTTTTTTCGGGGCTGCTTACTTCGGCCCTGGCAACTCAAAGACCAATCCCAGCTCATCCGCTGTTGTGGTCGGCAACCTCGCGAGCCACTTGACAGCAACTCAATACAATACACTCTGGAACTCATCCATCAGGTCAGGCGCTCTGCGCCGCAGATGGGCCGATGCAGCGAGCACTAGCCCTTACAAAATGGACGGTGACTATGGCCTCACGTACAATGAGAATTGGGACGCTTCTCTTAATCAGGGAACCACAGGACACCTTGGCCCAAAAAGCAGCAGCAACACCAACGTAGCATCAAACGGTTGGCACATTAAGTTTTTCTGGACGGTCCCATCTGGGGTTACTAGCTTCTGCGTTGTAGCCACTGGCGCTGGTGCCCACGGTGCTTACACTTGGGCCAACAATGGTGGTGGTGGCGGCGGGACAGCTTGGGTCAATGATGTGACCTGCACACCTGGCGAAATCTTCGAAGTTGCAGTTGGCGTGGGCCAGCAATCCAAAAGCACAAATGTCACAAATTGGTCTGGCTCCACTTGGCTGCGGCGTGTCACAGCAGTCGATTACGGCGCGAACGAGTGGATCGTAATCGGCTACGGCGGTGGTCACCAAAACAGTCACGTTTCTCCGCTGTCTGGTAGAAGCAACCCTGACACGACAAATCTTCAGCTTTCAACTAGTACCTACCAATATAACGCTAGCAAGGACGGCGGCATCGCCGCCGCGTCCTTGAATTACGGAACGAGGGGCACGAACAGCGGCGGAAACGCCGTAGCTTATCCTGGAGCTGGCGCAGGAGGATATGCTGGGGAAGGCGCTGACAGCAACAACAGCAGCTACAATGCCCCCGCCGGAGGCGGCGGCGGCGGTTCGGGCGCATACCACTCTTCCACATACGGAAACTCTGCGGGCGGCGGCGTTGGCCTTGATGGCCAAGGCGGCGGTGGTCACGATGGCGATGGATCAGGCTGGGGAGGCAATTTGAACACCTCCAGTACCAATCGCGAAGTTGATGGTTCTGCAAGTTACAGCTACGCCGGAGGCGGCGGCTCTGGTGGCTCGCGCGGGTGCTGGGGACAAAACCCACACAATTCTCATACTGGCATCCAAAACCGATACATCAACGGTGGGATGCACGGCGGCGGCGGCGGTGGTGCGGGAACGTCCTACGGCGGCGGTGCTGGTGGCATGGGCGGCATCCGCATAATTTGGGGTTTTGGCGGCGAAGACTTCGATCAGGCCCGCGCTTTTCCGTCCACCTACACGACGCAAGACCCGCTTATAGCTGACAGCAAAAACCCCGAAGGCACACTGTAAGGAGATTTTATATGGCATATGAAGATAGAGAAAAGCTAGTCTCCTTTGCTCGCGAGGCTAGAGATCATAAGCTAAAGTTAAGTGACATTGACATGCTGCGCTCAATCGAGGGCGCAGCAAGTTTCTCCGCGTTTGCGACAGCTCGCGCTGCGTGGGTTACTTATCGTGAAGCCCTGCGCGACTACCCCGCGCAATTCCCTGAGACGATTGAAAACGACTTATCCAACGCTCCAGAAATACCACTCTCACCATTGGAAACAGTTCAAGAGGACTAAAATGAAGCTCATTCCTTACACTGACGAGTTCGGCCTTACGCATGTATTCGATGCAAAACGGGTTATGTTTACGATGTCCCAGCCTAAAGGAGACGTAGACGAGGACGGCAATTTCGCAAAGATTTTAACCAAGGTAGCCCTCAATGAAAACATGGGCTTCATCATCGCTGACGAGGAGCCCGCCTCGATCTTAGCACGCATCAAAGAGGCGAATGGCGATGGCTAAGAAACCGATCAGTAAGAAGGACATGCCGTGCAACAAGCCACGGCGTACGCCTTCTCACAAGACCAAATCGCACGTCGTAAAGGCGTGCGTTAAAGGTCAGGAGAAAGTTATCCGCTTCGGTCAGCAGGGTGTCAAAGGCGCGGGTAAAAAGCCTACTACCGCTGCCGAAAAGGCACGCAAGAAATCGTTTAAAGCTCGCCACGCAGACAATATCAAAATCGGAAAGCTCTCCGCTGCGTACTGGGCAGATAAGGTGAAATGGTAATGGGCCTATACGCGAACATGAACGCTCGAAAAAAGTCTAAGACCTCTCGCTCCAAAGCGAAGTCTACTGTCACCCCGAAGGCTTATTCAGCGATGAAGAATAACTTTGGAAAACCTAAGCCAAAGAAAAGGAAAGCCTAATGGCCAAGAACCCACTCGTTAAAAAATCTTGTCAGCCAGTCACCGCTGGTAAACCCATAATGAAGGGCGGCAAGAAAAAATAAGAGAGCCTCAACATGACGATTAAAAGCAACATCAAAGACCTCATATCCCTCTCCGAAAGCCCAGGTTGGGAAGTCCTCCACAAGACAATGGAGGCTGAAATACTACAGCTCGCTTTGAACATGGCACGCAGCTCAGAGATGACGCAGCAACACATGGATTTCCAGCGGGGTGCAATCTTTGCAGCAGAGCAAATGCTCAGTATGCCCACTAAGCTCATCAACAAACTTGAGGGTGATCTTTCACTAGAAGACGCGACGAGCCGCCAAGGCCGCTCAGAAAGGACTAACGATGGCTACTAACCCAGGAATGGACGCGGAGCAGATTGCCCGCATTTCAGCAAACCAGATGGGGGCTCCGGCTCCACAGGCCGCAGCTCCACAGGCTCCGCCCCCACCAAAAGATGCACCACCTACCGATATGGAGAAGGCAGTAGAGGCCGCATCTCCTGACACGGAAGGCGACAAGCAGCAACAGGACGCTGTGATGTACAACGTCTCGATTGGTGGCCAAGACCGCAATCTCTCACCCCAGCAAATCGGTTCTACATTCGAGCGCTACCGTGATCTCAATCACAAGAACGCCACGAATAAGCCGATGTACGACCTATCAGATCGGTTGATGCGTGACACGGGTGCTTCTCCAGAGCAGGCTGCGAAGCTCATGGACGCGGCCCTTCGGGCCATGACAAAGAATGCCAAGTTGGGTAAGGAACGTCCGAAGCAGGACGGCGTTGCAGCCCCAGAACAACCACAGACGATGCCTCAAGGTGGTAATGCGCTGAACGAAGAGTGGTCAAAGTACGAAGAAGAGAACGCCATTAGCCTGCCACCAGGATACCGTGAGCAATATGAGCGCATGGGTCGTATGGAAGAGAACATGGGCAAGCAACTTCAAATGATGCAGGGTGTTCTACAGAACGCTCAACAAGCTGGCCAAGGTGCAAACCAATCACGCGAAGATGCAATGAGTGGGCGCGATGAGGCTGTTATGCAATCCATTCGTAACAACCTTGACCGCGCTCAACAGGAAGCTGGTCTTCCAGATGACGCAGTTGGGGATTTCCAGTCGTACGCAATGGAGCGTGGGTACACCGCAGAAGACTTTGCTGACGCCTCTTTGACTAAGAAGGTCATCGGAGACTTCAAGAACCAGATGAATACCCCTGAGTTCGAGCGGCTGCGTGAAATGTCCAAGCGTCGAGAAGCGTACCTTACCTCCCAATCGGGTGGTCCAACTAGCCAGATGAACTCCTCTGGCCCCGACGATACCTTAGCGCGACTTGCACAATCTGCTAACTCGAAGCGGATGGGTTAAAGAAAGGGCGGCCTTCGGGTCGCCTTTTTTTGTTTAAGGGACGACTTGCCCCTAGATAACAATCAATAGTGCCTTAACGTCGATAGCGCTACGGCCCTAAAACGTCGGTGTTACAAAAAGGTTACTTCGTAAGTCCGCGTGATTGTTCCGCATATTCTTTCTGAGTGCCACTGATGACTGAAACCTTTTTCCAAAGGAGATAACCACATGGCTGGTATCCAAGGATTACGTGGTTCGGGTCAGTTTGAAGCTGACTTTCGCCCGAAAAACTATCGCGAGCTTTTCACATTGCTCGAACCAAATGGCAACGCGCCACTGAACGCCTTGTTGGCAATGACTTCTTCTGAAGCCACTGACGACCCTGAGTTCAAAAACTTCCGTGACGAGCTTCCTGCTCGTACATTGACCGTAAACGGTGCTGTATCAAACTCTGCTACAACTATCACTGTAGACGCTGGAAATGACGTGTTGTTTGCAGTTGGTGGAACTATCGTTGTCAACGCTGCGACAAACGAAGTTATGCGTTGTACTGCTGATGCGACCGCAACAACATTGACTGTTGAGCGTGGCATTGGTGGCGGTGCCGCAGCAATCGGTGACGGCGCTGAGTTGTTCATCGCGGGTTCTGCTTTCTCTGAAGGTGCATCAACACCTACCGGAGTATCATTCGACGCAAGCGTTGCTTCGAACTTTACGCAGATTTTCCGTACCGCCTTCACAATCACCAACACTCTACGCGCGACTAACTTGCGTACTGGTGACAAAGAAGACGAGATGACGACAAAAGCTCTGAAGATGCACATGCAAGACATCGAGCGTGCTATGTTCTTCGGTAAGAAGCACGAAGCAAACGCTGCATCATCTCAGCCAACTCGCTACACAGGCGGCCTGATCAACTCGATCACTAACGTCAACGACCGTTCAACATCTTCTAACGTAATGACAGAAGACCAGTTTGACCGTTCCTTGATCGAAGACGTGTTCGCGTTTGGTGGAAACCAAAAGATCATGTTCTGTGGTGCTAAAGTTGCTGGTCACTTGCAGAAGTTCGGCAAAGACCGTTGGGCTCCAACAGTTGTTGAAGGTGCGTACGGCGTTGGCCTTACTCGCTACTCAACATTTGCTGGTGATCTTATGGTTCACTTGCACCCACAGTTCCGCCAAGTACCTGGCATGGAAAATGCGGCAGTCATCATCGACTTCCCGCATCTGAAGTACCGTTACATGGAAGGACGTGATACGTCCTTGCTTCGCGACCGTCAGGCCAATGGCGCTGACCAAGCGGCACACGAGTACCTCACAGAGTGTGGTCTCGAAATGTTGCAAGACAAAACGCACCACTACATCAAAAACTGGACAGCTACGTCTGCATAAGACAGCCGAAAGTTTTGGAAAGGGCCGCATTCGTGCGGCCCTTTTGCGTTGAGGGACGACTGCTGGTGCAGAAACAGAGATAAATATCAGAGAATTTATGGAGAATTTCAATGGCGCGTAAGCGAGCTCATAAAGAAGACGGCAGTTTCAAGGCGGATGACCCATCAACACCTGAGAACGAGGCTTGGATTGAAGAGGACGCATCTGAAAAGGTAGCCGACCCTACCGTAAAGGCTAAACAAAATCGAGCGCCGAAGAATGAAAGCCCAAGCGCTTTTGTTTTCTTTGTTTCAGCTAACGAAGAGAACGCAGCTTTCGATATACGGATCGGAGAAACGCGGGTTCGCGGTAACTGGGACAAAGACCGCTCTCACGTTCACTGGCGCGTCCCGCGTGAATTAGCTAACTTAGCTAAGTTGCATCACCATGTCTGGTCGGGCCGCGTAATAAGTTGCGAGGACGATACCTAATGGCAGAGAAGAGCGTACAGAAGCCCTTTGCGGCTGCTAAAGAGAAGTTCACACCACTCGAAAGTTTAGTACGTTCTGCACTCGTCAGGGCGGGCAACTTCTCGCCATCGCGCGTTGATGGCGAAGTTATGATGATGATGATCGAGCTCGCCAATCGGGTTGTCGAGGACGTTCGCCAGCACCCTTACTGGGTCGGTGGTGATATAGACTACTACACAGATACCCAAGAACGCAGACCTATACCTGACATGATAATGATCGACGGCTTGTCGGCGCATTACTTCATCCAACAGGGCTCTGAAAAAGCTATGGTACACTTGCAGCTTTACCAAGCGAACATGACCAACATTTTACACCAGAGGTCGCATGGGAACAAACCGTACACAGTTAAAGTAAGGGATGGTGGCTCCAATCCTTCGTACGAACCGAAGGTGGTTAGTGGATGACGAGATTATCCTACTCTCCCTTAGCGGTTAAAAGTGACTTCACTTCCTATTACGGGTTTCGTGGGATTGATCGCTCACGCGACATCACAGCGCTTGAGACGGAGAAGGATCAGAACTTTTGGAAGCTGGAAAACTGCTTCGTTGACTATCGTGGTCAGTTAATTCGAGACCCTGCCTTCTATCTTCACAAAGGCTCAAACCGCTTTCCGGTAAAGGCTCTCAGATTTTACAACAGAGATGGAGTTGTCTTCGCGGAAGAAGACGCAGCTAATACGCACTTGGCTTCTGACAGGGGCCACAGACTAGATGGCGCTTTACCAAAAGACGCTACTTTGTCTATGACCAATTTTAAAGGAAAGGTTCACATTTTCAGCAAAGACAGTCGTATGTATCGGTACGACGGTTTTGAGTTCTCCACATCCACGTCATCTATCAAGCCACAGTTTGGTGTGCCGATCCAGCGGCGACTAGCTGTTGCTGGGTTTAAAGACAGGCCGACTGTTGTAGAGTTTTCTCGCGTAGATAACCCAGACATCTTTTTAGACGAAGAAGCCCCGACTGAAGAGGTCACGAGGGCTGCCTTCATCGACATCTCAAACCTAATCGGTACTGCTGACCAAATTGTAGGCATGGGTACATTCGAGGCCAACCGCCTTGCTGTGTTCACCAAGGACCAGACATTAGTTTACATCATCGACCCAGACTTTGAGCAGTGGCAGCTCGACAGTCGTGCGAACCTTCGTATCGGGTGCGTATCGCACAACACGATTGCGAACTCTGGCTCTGACTTGCTGTTCTGCTCACGCCGAGGCATCCACTCGATTATGCGATCTTCGAATGGTATCACGATCTCTGAGGCATCCTTATCAGACGAGGTTGAGCCTCTTTATCAAGAGCTCGTACGAACAACGCCTAACCCAGAGACCATCTCTGCGATATTTGATCCAGACACGCTTACGTACCATGTGTTCTTTCCCCGACCAGGCGGCACAAACACTGTACGCTTGAGCATGAACTTCCGAGCAGGATATGAGAATGTAAACTTCCAACTTGGGGACACGCTACTCCCTCGCTGCGGGTCTTTTCTGGGTGGTCGTTTGATGTTCGGTACTTCGGACGGAGTTTACGAGGCGACCAAACGTACGTTCATACAGGACACAGGAAGGTCTAATCTAAGACGGTCTCCTATGATTGCGGAAACGCCTGTACTTTGGCTGAACGACTTCCTTGGCACGAAGAGGTCTCACACCTTCATTGTGCAGGCCACTGGTACAGGCCGTTTCTACATCGACTTCACAGACGAGGTTGGCGGAGACATGGCGTCGATAGAAGTCAACCTCGACAGGATCGAGGGCGACGAGACTTGGGGAGATGCACCTCTGCACCATGATTACTCCTTCCCATTTAACCACATTTTCCGAGGCGTTCGAATGAGATTTCGCACCGATGAAAAAGACACGAAGAGCGAAGTGACGGTGATTAGCTTTGCATTCTTGAACCATAAGGACAAATAAGAATGGCTCGTTTAAAAGTATTATACCCTGGCAACCACACCAGCTCATCTAACATCGGTGCAGACATTGAGAACATTGTCCGTTACCTAAACTCTGCGGAGGTTGGTGACTTTACGATCTCTGAGCTTTTGAGCGTAATGTTTGACAGCAACGGGACATTAGTTGCACCGATTGATCTGCGTAATGATGCAGTAAACGGACTTCAGTACCGTGCAGGCGTCTATACAGAGCTAGAAGAAGGCTGGAAGACTATCGCTACCACTGCTGAGTTGCGTGGCACATCTGGATCAGACGTTGCCACAATCGGCGCACCTCTTTTCTCTGCCCGCGAAGACCTAGTGATAAACAGCGCTGACGCAAACGGAACTATAGCATACCCTACTGGCTCGACGATCTTCAGCTTTCTACACGAAGAAGCCGACGCCATTGTCGTGTACCTTAATGGTGGCTTGCAAGCGACTTCCAGTTACTCATCTAGCTCTACGGGCAACACAGTAACACTAACGACGGCCACGGATGCTGATGATCTCGTAACAATCTATAAAGTGCAGTCATCAAACGACAGTGGCTTTGTGCGTGAGGACGTAACTTCTGGTGCATCTCAAGCGGTGTTCCCGTTTGTCCACACATCAGACCAAAAGGTTCTCGTGTCACGAAATGGTGTTCTACAGCGTGAGGGCGGCACGAACGACTACACCACCCAGCCTGCGAACTCGACGATAACTTTTACATCTGCGATGATCGAAGGTGATTTGATTACGCTTATGATTGTTGAGGATACCTCTCAGGTTCGCGTTTCGGGTTTGATGACTGAAGACAAGTTCACTGATGCAAACGGGTTTGTCCCTTACTCTAAGTTGTCTATTTCTGATCAACAAATCCCGCAGTCTAAAGTCTCTGGCATTACGAACCTTTTGACGAACCGTGGTCGCGTTTATGTGTCTGCGTCCGAACCCGTAACAGCAAACGCTGGTGACTTCTGGGTGGATACTGCGTCCTCTCCTAACGTGCTGAAATTCTATAACGGCACAGGTTGGTTGCTAACGTCTCCCGACACAGGCATCCCAGCGTTTACAACCTCGAACGCACTACAGTTCTTGCGGGTAAACTCGACTGGTGGTGGTCTTGAGTTTTCTAGCATCGACTTTACTGCTGTTGTGCCGAAGACCTTCATCGGCGCTGCTGATGGCGTTGCGGGACTTGACGCTACGGGTCGCCTTCCTATCGCGCAGTTGCCTGATACTTTTGCTACTCGCAGCTTTTTTTACCAGAGTACGGGCTCGATCACCAACGGTTCTTACGTCGTGACGAGAGCCTTTAAACAGAACGTGCGCGTTGACGCAGTAGCCGCCAAGACCACTTCAGGTACAGCCAACATCCAGCTAAAAATTAACGGTATAAATGCTGGCGATGTCATTCCAGTGACCAGTACGCTGACTGAGCAAAACTTGTCAGCCTCCATCGCGATTGATGCCACCACCACTTCACGCGAGGTGGGCTTTGAGGTCACATCGGCTACTGGCGTAACTGACATCGAAGTAACTTTGGCAGCCGTCATAACCAATGTCTGATCTTAATCTTTGGAGATACACACCATCATGGATAACGACCTAATTCACATCAACGAAGAAGAGAGCAAGATACTTGGTTCTGATCTAAAGGTTCCAACTCCGAAAGGAATACCCACGATCAAGGGCGAGGAAGGTTACTTCAAGGCTTACGATCACCGCCAACTAATGACGCACCTCCCAAATAAGATGGGGCCAAGTGCGGCAGCGGCTGGTCCTATGGGCACTTCGGGTATGCACTACGTTGGAAGCGACGGCGAGCTGACGACCGGAATGCGCGGAGAAAAGACGCCAGCTCACATCTCCAAAAACCAAGATACGCAGGAGAGCTTTGTTGCATCAGAGATGGCTCGCAACTCTATGGAGCAACTACGAGCTTCTCTGCCTCGAAATGTTCAAGACAACTTGAAGGGCGACATGCTCTTGGAGTTGGCTGACGACGGCAAGTACAGCTTATTGGTGGGTGATAAGGACACTGGCTACGTAGAGCTTTCGTACGGGCCAGATGATTACCAAGACGCTCTCTCAGATATGAAGCGTGCGTACAACTATGCGGCTCATACTGGGGATGCGAACATGGACGCTGGCTTCTTGGGTCGAGCTTCATCCGCGTACAAGTACAACGGATATACAGAGGCTCTTCTTCGAAAGACCGGAGAGGGTCGTCTTTCTGAAGTGCAGTCAAACCCGTTCGCGACTGAGGAGGATGCTTTGGCCGCAGTGGCTGAGATCGACGCCATGAATGATGAGGTCAGTCGCCAAAGAGGAAACAAGAGTACGACGCAACTTTCGTTCTCAAGGCGGGCTCTGAGCAGGGAGGCTCAAATGCGAGCCGCTAAGATGATGCAGTAAGGACGACAACAACATTGTCCTATCCATATAGTTTAAAAAAATGAAGGAGCCTGTGATGGCATTTAGTACAGAAATCTTCGGCCCGAACACCGGAACGTCTATTGCGGATCGTCGTGACGCTGGATCAATGGAGCAAACAGCAGAGATGGGACGAGGGGGCGACAGCATGATGGTTCGCTCATCCCCGTTCACTATCAAGCTGCTCCAAGACATTGGCGGCGCTGGCTCGTTCAACCCTGAGACGGGTATGCTTGAGTTCTATGACGTAGATGAGGCCGTTAAGAAAGCCTATGGCCAGTAATGATCCAGTACAGCGCCATTACTAAAGACGACGGGCCTGCTCTCTGCGAGCTGGGAGCGTTGATGCACGAAGAAAGCTCGTACTCTGAGTTAGAGTTCAAACCCTCTAGGGTGATCGAGACCTTCAATGTCTATTTAGATAATGACACTAGAGCCTGCTTTATCGCCCGCGAAGATGGGAAACCTGTAGGCTTGTACGCTGGCTATATGAGCAAATACTACTTTAGCGACGAGTACGTGGCGAATGACATCGCGTGGTTCGTCGTTAAAGAAAAACGCGGCACTCGCGTAGGTCTTAGACTTCTCGATATGTTCGAGGATTGGGCTACAGAGAAAGGCGCGTCTGAAGTCAGGATTGGCTACAGCACCGACATAAACCCGAAGGCGTTTAATAGCCTTATGCAGAAGCGAGGCTATAATCTAGTCGGCGCAAACTACCGCTTGGAGAGATAGCAATGGCAACTTTTAACAGCTACATTTTTGGCTCTTTTAGAGACAGACGCTTATTCAAGGACGACGGTGGTGATGGTGGTGGTGGTGGTAGTGAGCCAAAGGATAGCTACGTTAGTTTGGCTGCCGCTGCCAAAGATGGTCAGCATGGCAATGCTGTTAATATTGAGGGTAAAGCAGGGCCGCAAAAGGTCGAATTTGCCGATACCAGTTACAACGATGCAATGGCTAAACAATCAGAAA
>Ga0307997_10000970_pt1 | contig 13285 bp, 13 predicted proteins | sample Davwhametageno36_FD_203165 | JGI IMG/M metagenome (GOLD analysis project Ga0307997, IMG submission 203165) | Marine microbial communities from Davis Island wharf, Antarctic Ocean - #36 | ecosystem: Environmental > Aquatic > Marine > Unclassified | place: Antarctic Ocean: Davis Island wharf... | reverse complement strand
CAAAAGAAATTTTTATATTTCGTGCTGTTGCAATGGTTTTTTGTTATTGGATTGTATGTCAAAGGGGTTGTTGACAGCCGAAAATCAAGTTTAAGGGTTTAATTTACTAACGAATTAGTATTTCAAATTCGTCAAAAATAGTTTTATAAACTTCAGCTTTAAATGGCGTTGTGTGCTCGATTAGCCACTGTGGTGTCACCCAGTTGAATTGAGTGAACTCTCTATCCTGAGTTTTGGTGGCGTCTGGTAATGGACCGTTATATTCCAGTAAAAACCACTTCTGTCGTTGGCCTTTATATAAAATGCCTTCTTTTTTTACGGGCTCTCTAAACTGATAGCTCAGCCATTTATCATGCTCTCTCACCATTCGAGTTTGTTCTGGTACCAGGCTGGTTTCTTCAAATAATTCACGTTGCATTGCTTCTAACGTGGTTTCGCCAGGGTCAATGCCACCTTGAGGCATCATCCAATCGCCACGGTAATGGAATGCTTCACCGGCGAGAATGAGTCGATCGTCATTGACTAACATAATCCCAACGTTGGGACGGTAGTCGGGGTTATTGATAAGTTTAAATTGTGTACTCACCACATTAAGTCATCGGGTATTTGATAATCAGCATAGGGGTCATTTTCGATTTTTTCAGACGACTCTTTAACATTTAACTGAACGATATAATTACTGTCCCGTTGGGCAATTTTTTCAGCGATTCCTGCAGGCACAACTTCAAATTTTTCAGTTGCATTACCTAATAACGAAACAATGGCTAGTCGTCCTCGACTGAGGTGATCTTGCATTTCGCTGGAGACGTAAATGTGTTTTACTTTGTTTTCATAAACAAAGCGATAATGAATATCTCCTTTGTTATCGGCTATTTTATTGTTGTCTATCAATTGTTTAATCTGGGCAACAACTGCTTTTTGATTGGCTTCCTGCTGTCTCTTTAAGTTTAATTCGCGATCACGTTCATTTTTCTTTGTCCGCTCACTGACAACAGCTGCTTTCGCTTCATTGACCGTTTTTCCACCCATCTTGCGAACAACTTTCGCTTGTTTATGCTGGTCATTTTTGGCTTTTTTAGCCTTATTCTTATTGATCACGCCAGCTTTGAGTAATTGATCTTGCAGTGATGCCATGTTTTCCGTTCTTTGGTTATCTACGCTTACCTAATATTAATCTATCTATCGGTGTCCGCCAAATATTGATCACAAAAATCGTTAAATTACTTCATACTATTAGATTGCTATCACATCAATTAAAAACACATTCTTCAATTATTGATTGTATAGTCTATTTATCATAACAACATACCAATTATGAACTTGCTAATCAAAGACAATTATAGGTAAATCTGTTGACCAATAAAAAAGTTTCAAAAGAACCCTTGCATGGAGTCACTCTAAAAGAAATAGTGACTCAGCTTGCTGATAAACACGGCTGGGAGTCATTGGGTATTCTGATTGATATCAAGTGTTTTAATAGTGACCCAAGTATTTCATCAAGTTTAAAATTTCTCCGCAAAACAGCTTGGGCTAGAGAAAAAGTGGAACAGCTATATCTTAAAAGCTTTTAGCTCTTTAATTAGTTAATGGGGCCATTAGAAAGCGCTAAATCAACCAGACTAAGGGCAAGACCGTTATGTATCAACCGACAGGTATGTCCTTTCACACATATGTTTTAAATCTAATTCATCTGACTCCATTAGAATCCAGCCTACAACTAACTATAGGAAATTCAACACAGTCATGCAGAACCGACAAACTCAATGTGGTCAGAATCAATATGGGTTATTAGATATAAATATTAACCGTTGAAGTTATGTATATCTTCAAACTTGCATTAGTTATCCAAGTTATCTAGATATAATCTATTTTATTACTAATGCTGGTTATATTCATAGTCACTTTAGGTTTACCTAATACTGCACGACTTATCTACGATTGTGTTAGCCTACAGGAGCCTGGTGGAGCAAACCACCGAATAACTAGAGGTTATATCATGATCGAGAAAGCCATTGGCTTTCCCGAAAAACCGAGCTTGCGCCCGCAAGACTCTCGGTTTTCTTCGGGTCCCTGTAAGAAATATCCGGGTTGGGATATTAAACACCTCAACCTTGACCAGTTGGGTCGTAGCCATCGCGCTAAACAACCCAAGCAGCGTCTTAATGACGCCATATCACGTTCACATCAATTACTTAAATTACCCGATGACTGGAAACTTGCGATAGTACCTGGCTCTGATACCGGTGCATTCGAAATGGCCATGTGGTCAATGCTAGGTGCCCGTGCTGTAGATGCATTGGTATGGGACAGTTTTTCTGCCGATTGGGCAAAAGACCTCGAAACACTCGGCTTACCTGAATTGAATGTATACAAAGCCGATTATGGTGACTTGCCAGACCTCACCCAAATCAAGTCAGATCACGATGTTGTTATGGTTTATAACGGCACAACCAGTGGCGTGCGGGTTCCGCATTTAGATTGGCTCGATAGCGACCGTAATGGTCTGGTGTTATGCGATGCAACCTCTGCCGCTTTTGCCATGCCGATCGACTTTTCTAAACTCGATGTCGTTACTTGGTCTTGGCAAAAAGTGCTGGGCAGCGAAGGAGCCCATGGCATGCTTGCACTGAGTCCAAAGGCAATTGCAAGATTAGAAAGTTATACACCTTCAAGATCATTACCTAAAATATTTCAACTCACTAAAAACCAAAAATTAATCGAAGGCTTATTTTCGGGTGCAACTATTAATACTCCCAGTATGTTGGCGGTCGAAGACTTACATGCAGCACTCGATTGGGCAGATCGTATTGGCGGTGTTGAATCACTTTGGAAGCGCACGCAACAAAATTTTGACCAGTTAGATCAGTGGGTTCTGCAAACAGCGTGGGTCGATTGGTTGGCAGCGTCTGCCGAGACCCGTTCGCCTTCTTCTATGTGTTTACGCATTATTGACCCTGAATTTAATCAACTCGAAAGTGAGGAGCAACAGCAAGCTATTAATTTAATGCTGAGCTGGTTAGCACAAGAAAACTGTGCCTTGGATATTGCCAATTACCGTAGTGCACCTGCTGGTTTTCGGATTTGGGGCGGTGCAACCATAGAAACAGATGACCTAATGGCCTTAACGCCTTGGATGGATTGGGCCTTTGCTCGGTTTAAACAACAAAACAAGGTGACATAGAATGACTGATGCAAAAATAATGAGTGAAAAAATGAACAATACTTCGATTGCAAAACCTAAAGTACTCATAGCAGATACGATGTCGAGCTTAGCCCTTGCTGTTTTTGAAGAACGTGGCATTGAAGCAATAACCCCCGGAAAACTATCGAAACAAGAACTGTTCGATATGGTAGGAGAGTTTGATGGCATTGCACTCAGGTCATCAACACAGATAACCGAAGAGCTACTCGGGTATGCGCCCAATGTAAAAGTGGTCGGACGGGCAGGTATTGGTGTTGATAACGTCGATGTAGCGGCATGTACTAAACGTGGTGTTGTAGTTATGAATACACCATTTGGTAATGCAATTACCACTGCCGAGCATGCCATGGCGATGATGTTATCGCTTGCACGCCATATTCCGCAGGCAAATCAGTCAACCCACGAAGGCAAGTGGGAAAAGTCTAAATTTATGGGTATGGAACTGACCGGTAAATTATTGGGTATTATTGGCGCTGGAAACATTGGCTCGATAGTCGCGAAAAAATCAATTGGTTACGGGTTGCGAGTTCAGGCTTACGATCCATTCCTAACTGAAGAAAGAGCAAACAAGCTAGGCGTTCAAAAAGTCGACTTAGATACACTTTTGGGTACTTCGGATATCATTTCATTACACGTACCTAAAACACCCGAAACGGCGAATATTATTAGTGCCTCGGCGATCAACAAAATGAAGCGTGGTAGCTTGTTAATCAATTGTGCTCGGGGTGGTTTAGTCGATGAACTAGCCTTACTGGTTGCTTTAAAAAGTAACCACATAAAAGGTGCTGCACTTGACGTTTACGAAGTAGAGCCCGCCAAAGATAATCCATTATTTGGCCTGCCGAACATAATCTGCACGCCACACCTAGGGGCTTCTACGGTTGAGGCTCAAGAAAAGGTAGCGATTCAAGTTGCTCAGCAAATGAGTGATTATTTGTTAGGTGGTGCAATTAATAATGCGTTAAACGCACCCAGTCTAAGTGCAGAGGAAGCCAAACAGTTGAAACCCTACCTTCAGCTTGCACAGCGCTTGGGTTCATTTATAGGTCAGTTGACCGATGACCCAATCGAATCATTGACCGTTACTTATGGTGGCGAAGCCAATGGATTAAACTTGGCGCCATTAACCACGCAGGTAGTTCAATCGTTACTTGAGCGTCACAGCAGCTTTGTGAATTCGGTAAATGCGCGTGAGGTAGCAACCCAACGTAATATCGACTTAATAGAAGCATTAAGTGAAGGTAAGGATGAATACCCCTGTCGTATTACCGTTGCGGTCAAAACAGAGGCCCACAACCACAGCATTAGTGGTACTTTAATCCAGCATCGACCCCGTGTGATCGACGTCAAAGGCATCCCATTGGAATCACAGCTAGGAGAGCACATGCTTTATATTACCAACCAAGATACGCCAGGCGTCATTGGTGATATCGGCACATCTGCAGCAACTAGTTTGATCAATATTGCTAATCTGCATCTGGGCCGCGAAGCCAGTGGCGGCAAAGCCATGGCCTTACTCGAGATAGAAGCGCAGCCGAGTGAAGATGCAATGCAAAAATTAAGCGCTTTGGCTAATATTAATTCAGTCAAGTATCTTAACTTCCCATCGTTATAGTTTAAGGCCCGTGATGCCATATCAAGTGAAGAAGTCTCAAGCACAGAGTAGGTCACCCGCCTGGGTTACTGACGATCAGACCGATCATCAGGCTTTTGTACTAACGCTCTGTGGGTCGAGTGATCTTGACTTGAAACGATTTGACTCACAAGTGCAAGTTGCAAAACAACTGATCGAGGACAAAGGTCAGCCTATTGTCTTCGATCGGTGTCGCATGGTAGGAGTGGCTCACGATATAGAATTCAGTGTCACCAGTTCAACTGCGTGGCAGATTTTTCAAACACTCAACAGTCAATTAGCTAAAGTTGATATTGCGCTTCAACCCCTTAGTCAGCGTACTAAAAAACTGCTTATTTGCGATATGGATAAAACAATAGTTGATGCAGAAACGCTTGACGAAGTGGCCGAAGCAGTCGGCATTGGCCCACAGGTTGCAACAATAACTGAACAAGCAATGCAAGGCGAAATAGATTTCGATGCCTCATTAAGGCAACGCGTAGGATTACTAAAAGGGCAACCTGAGCAAGTATTTATAGACATGGCAAATGTTTGTTGTTTAAACCCAGGGGCTGAACAGCTAGTGCAAAAAGCAGGGCAAGCTGGACTATATACGGTTTTGATCAGTGGTGGCTTCGATGCCATCGCCCGGCCCATTGCCCGACGACTAGGCTTTGATGAAGTCCACAGTAATCGGTTAGAAGTTGATGACGGAATCTTAACTGGCGGTGTATTGGCACCAATAGTTGACGCTCATTCGAAACGAGCATTGTTGTTGTCGATTGCTGACAAAATGGGAATCGACCCTGTTGACTGCTGTGCAATCGGCGATGGTGCCAACGACATCCCAATGATAACATTAGCGGGACTAGGTATTGCTTACCAAGGTAAACCCGCAACGCGAGAAGCAACACCCTATCAAATTAATCAAACTAGCTTAATGACGGCATTATATTTTATGGGGCTGTCTTAAGTCTGCCACTATGCATTCTCTTTTGAACTACCAACCCCGTAATTCAAATATTAGGCTTGAATGATATCCGTTACAGTACGACGAGGACTATGTTGTGTTATTTCTGCTGTGTCTAATCTGAATAACATTTGTACCGTGTCACTTGTTTTAATATTGAAGAAGCCCTTAAAAGACGCTTGCAGTGGCAGCATGTCTTCATATTCTTGTAATGTCTGGCTCAACGGGTGCTGTGCTAGTCCCATCGCATCCGTCTTAAGGTTAATTCGGCAATATTCCCGACCCACATTGATCTGATCGATGCGACTATTTGAAGCGCTTGTGATCCAAGCAAATGTACCAGTTGATTCAACGCTTTTTTGGGTCATGGAGACTGCTTGTTGTCCAAATTCAGTTGGATCTTTTTCGGTACTTTCACGAGACAGGATAAAGTTCTCAATTAAAAATCGTTTTATGCCTGATAGCCCAGTTTGTGCAGTACCAAAACCATCACGGTACTGCTCGACCTCTGCTTGATTAAATCGGAACATTTTAATGGTTTCCTCATCCCTGCCTTTGTTACCCACCTCTATTTTCATTGCTTTTGTTAAGACTTGCTCAAGTTGTTTTTTGGCGGAGGGAGAACCCACTAAGGTGAGTGGGTTTTGGTTATTATCAGTATTAAAACGGATCAATTCTGCCACTTGATTTTGAGTCAATGGCTGATTACTGTACTCACCTTTATTAGAGTGACGACTTAATAGGTTAGCAAATAGAGGGTTAGCTTTTAATGACTCATTTGGGATCAAAGAAACTTTCGCTACTGATTTATTGAGGACTTGAGTATTGCTATAGATACCCTGAGGGAAAAGCGTGATTTCGACATCATGGCCTAAGCCAGATACCGCAATAGATGCAGTTTCTAAGAAGGTACCTTGGCCGATATGTATCTGTCTGAAATAGGGGTCGGTGGCGGGTAATAAACGCTCTTGGTCAGCATACAGTTCAAATTCTAATGGCCCTGTTAGCTTGATAATCCAAGGTTGTTTATTATGCGGGATTGGGCTCAGGATGGCATAAGCCAAAACCTGTAAGCGGATATCTTTAATATCTGCCGTGGGCCCATTCCACCCATAATTATCTGACTCATCAGAAGAACCAAAAGACGACTTCAAGTCACCGAAGCAGTGATGCCTGTGGTTAATGCAATAGCGCCGGTAGAGAGTCCAAATATGCGAATAAATTGACGTCTGTTCATGTTTATCATCCTGAAAAGTGAATTTGAAATATACATTCCTTGGAATGCATGTTATATTCTATAGAATGCAAGTCAAGTTTTTTTTCTAAACGATTTTAACAATGGTTAACTGAGCCTTTGAGTTACTAGGGAAAATAAAGTGATAAAAAGAGACTATTAGAATGGCAGCAAGAACGAAAAGTGAGGTCAGAGTGGCTATTTTATTTGGTATATTGCAACAGTTATTAACGACTAGACAAAACAAACTATTTGCTAATTTATCTATTACCTCGTCACAGTTTGGGTTATTGATACATTTCACCCATAACCCAACGCGAAGTTGGTTGGTCAGCGAGCTGGCTAATGTCATGGAAATGAATCAACCTGGCATTACCAAGGTGGTGACTCAATTAGTTGATAAAGGTCTTATGTTATCAACACCTCATACCAGTGATCGTCGTAAAAAGTATTTAAAAATAACCGAAAAAGGGCTTAAAACCTGCTCGATAATGATTAACTCGTTTGAACCGGACATTCAAAATATTTACTCAAGTTTCGCTAATGATGAGCTGTTTGATTTAGAGCGGCATCTTGAAAAGTTAATGGCGTGGTTAGATAGTAACCGTGATGATATTAAGGGTCTTTAGCCCAGTTTATTTAACATTATCAAATTTTATTGATAATGGTAACGACGAATAGAACTCAGTTTAAGCTTTAGTGCCAAGGACAACTTTCATATTAAATATTGGTTTATTTAAAGCGTTATTACTCACATTAAAATCCTTATTTTGCAGGCAAAAAAGGTTTAAACCCGGCTCTAGGGCTGGTTTGGTTTAATGCCGACACTTTTTTTAGGCTTTAAACTGTTATTTCTGACGCTGTCTTGAACAGTTTTGTAGCGGTAAAAAAAACAGTTGATTTTTAAACCTGTAGGTACAAATTTGATCTAGCACCAAGAAAATTTTTCACTAGCTTTGCTTAACCAATCAATAAACAATCGTGTTCGCGTCGAGAGATAACGGTTCTGAGGATAAAGTGCATAAATGCCAAGTTCGGGATAAGTCGAGTATTCAGGCAGTAACGCCACTAGCTCGCCCGATGTTAGGTAGGCCCCGGCGCTAAAGATCGGGAGTAGTGAAATGCCTAGACCACTTAAGCAGGCCTCGAGTTGCATTTCTGCAGTATTGGCAGCAAAGTTTCGGTTTAAGGTATGTGTTCCGATTAACCCATTATTATCAAGGTAACGCCATTCTTCTTTTTGCCTGTGTCTGTTGTAGGTAACACCAGGGTACTCGGACAGTTGTTCGACGGATTTTGGTATTCCATATTTATCTAGTAATTTTTTCCCAGCACATAAAATGACGGGGCAAGGTGCTAACTTTCGAGCGATTAGCGTCGAGTCTTCGAGTGCACCGATTCTTATAACAACATCAAATCCTTCTGCCACTACATCGACCCAGCGATCATCAAAATCAATTTCAAGTTCAACTTCAGGGTACTGTTCTGCAAAGGAAGCAATTGGGCGAGTTAAAAACTGGGTTCCAAATGACATAGGCGCATTCACTTTGAGTTTGCCGGTAGGGCAGGCTTTCAGTTCCTGAATCTGTTGTTCGGCTTCGTTCAGGTCTGCTAGTGCTTGGCGAGCCTTTACAAAATAAATAGCGCCTTCTTCAGTCAGTCTGACGTGTCTGGTTGTTCTGCTCAGTAATTTGACACCTAGTTGCTCTTCAAGAGATTTTATTTGTTTACTGATAGCGGGTCCGGTCAGACCAAGAGCACGGGCAGCTCCTGCAAAGCTTTCGTTTTTAACCACTTCGAGGAACACGCCAACGCGTGATATATGATCCATATTAATAACTTTTTGGAACTAATAAAGTAACAATATTGCATATTATAATTTTAAATGTAACTAGTATAGTACTTAAAATTATAAGCAACATGAGATTATAACTGTGAATAACCCTATTGTTAACCACGGCGCCTTTCTAACACGTATAACCCTTGGTATTATTTTATTGGCTCACGGTTTACTTAAAATATTTGTTTTCACGATTCCCGGCACCGTTGGCTTTTTTGGCAGCTTGGGTCTACCAGCTATAGTTGCTTATCTGACTATCTTTGGCGAAGTGCTTGGTGGAGCTGCACTTATTTTAGGTATTTATCCACGTTTTTTTGCCTTATTCAGCTTGCCCATTCTACTTGGTGTGGCTTGGTTCCATCTCGACAATGGCTGGTTATTTAGTAATGAAGGTGGCGGTTGGGAATTCCCTGTATTACTTGTTGTATTGTCGATAGTCGTTGCAGTCCAAGGTGCCGGCAGTTTTGCAATCAAAAGCGTTCCAATGATTGACAAATTAATACCCGGATCACATAAAGATTAATTTAAGCTGATAAAAGCGTGCGATACAAGGCAATAGAAATAACTGGAGATATAAATTGATTACCCATTATCCTTATAAAAATTTAGGTCATGCTAACCATGGTTGGCTGAATGCAAGGCACCATTTCAGCTTTTCAGGTTATCAGGATCAAAAACGAATGCAGTTTGGTGTTCTACGAGTCATTAACGACGATGTTATTAAAGCGGGTGCAGGCTTTGCTCTTCATCCTCATAAGAATATGGAAATCATAACCTTTGTCAAAAAAGGCGGAATTACGCATCAAGACAGTAATGGCAATGTTGGACGTACGGTGGCTGGTGATGTTCAAGTAATGAGCGCAGGCACAGGTGTCTATCATTCTGAATTCAATCTTGAAACTGATGATACCAATATTTTTCAAATATGGATCGAACCGAACCAACTAGATGTTAAGCCTAGGTGGGATAGTTATGAATTTCCTAAAGAGCCGACATTGGATTCACTCACTTTGTTAGTGTCAGGCGACGGTAAGGCGCCGCTATCAATCTATCAGGACGCTTTTATTTATGGTGGTTATCTTTGTGAAGGCACTGAACTGAGTCATTCTATAAAACATCAGGCTTACGTGCTTGTGTCTGAGGGCACGCTTGAATTAGAGGGGTATTCACTCGAAAAGGGCGATGGATTGGAAGTTTCAGAACTTTCATCCATCAAACTGAAGGCAATCAGTGATGCCAAAGTATTGGTTATCGATATACCGAAAAAAAATATACCGTGATCTTTAGGTGACGCAACGTAATACATAAATAATAGACCCATGGTATAGGAAACAGCTTGAGTTTTGCAAAGCTCCCCGGGTGGCATTAATGTATTACGTTGTAATAGTTCTTTTAGAAATATTGCATTTGCCCGTGCGTGAAAAGCGAATATAAAATTTTGGTGTTTATTTTTTCTTATTTATTAAGTAACAAAAAACATCCAAACACCACTCTAGTCTTTACAAAATTATAACTTAGATTAGAATCCCCCGCGGCACTATAAAGTCATTCGATATTATTTAAATTTGGGTTCCCTCGCCCCCATTAACAAAAAGGTCAAATATGAATATTTTCACCACAATTCAATCCAATAAAGCACTCGCTTTTTTGGTTGCAAGTCATCTTCTGATTATTGCTGCCAGCAATTATCTGGTCCAACTACCATTTACTCTATTTGGTTTCCATTCCACATGGGGAGCTTTTAGTTTTCCATTTATTTTTCTCGCTACAGATTTGACGGTGCGTATTTTTGGTGCGCCCATGGCGCGGCGTATAATTCTGCGGGCAATGATACCGGCTTTATTTCTGTCTTACGTACTTTCGGTGCTATTTTATGAAGGCGCTTTTCAAGGATTAGGTCAATTGGCTGAATTCAATTTGTTTGTGGGACGTATTGCACTGGCAAGTTTCGTCGCTTATGTTTTTGGGCAGTTTTTGGATGTACAGGTCTTCAATCGACTGCGGGGCACTCGGCGCTGGTGGATTGCCCCGGCTGTTTCTACCGTACTAGGCAATGCGCTGGATACGCTTTTGTTTTTCTCCATTGCTTTTTATCAGAGTCCAGATGCTTTTATGGCTGAGAATTGGGTAGAGATTGCACTGGTTGATTATGCGTTCAAACTCATTATTAGTCTGCTGCTATTTCTGCCAGCCTATGCTGTTCTGTTGAAATTTTTGGCGGGTCGTTTGACTGAGACTACCGATGAATTTGATTTAAATCAGGTAAAAATCTAAGTAGTTTTTTGCTCTGGCCTGCTCATGCAATTATTGAGTAGGCCAGGTCCTAACTGTTGAGAAAAAACACAAGGCCTACGATAGCGTCATAAATAACCGTAGAGATAAATTGAACAAATCAATAAAAATGTCGTAAAAATTCAAAAAGTTATTCCTACTATTTAAGATTTTTTGAGGTCTGCAGAAAGCCCTAGGAAAAATCTAGGTCTAAAACCCAGTTGACTATGCTACATACCCCATATTTTTCAAATAAATACCTTTTGCGAGGTAGTGATGAGAGAAAAATACGTACCTTTTTCACACCACTACGAATTAAATATTTTGAATCAATTAAGAGTCTTTATGTTGAAGCTTAGGGTAATCATTTAGTATGTTACAGGCTATCAAAAATATACAGGCCAGACCAAATTGAATCGTTTCTGAAGGACGGCAAAGAATTATTGTCGAAAATAATTTAAAGTCTCATTTTTCAACTTTCAGTAACAAAAAATAATATCTATGCAGCATCAATTAAAGATAATTAACATAATATGAAAAAGGTAAGATTGCATAAAACGTCGTGGTTTTCGGAATTATTATCTGCTTCTGTTTTTCCTAATTTTATTGCTATTTTGTTTTTAATTATTGTTGGTGTCTCTGTTTTTTTAACTAAAGTAACACCCTTAATTTTGGTACTATATGTTGTTACAAGTTTAGTGACTTTTGTTCTCTATGCTTTAGATAAATCGACAGCCAAAGCTGGAGCGTTGAGAACGCAAGAGAGTACATTGCACCTGTTAGCATTAACTGGTGGTTGGCCTGGTGCAATGATTGCGCAGCAGACGTTTCGCCACAAGACTAAGAAACAATCCTTCCGTATTGTTTTTTGGGCGACAGTTCTTTTGAACAGCAGTGCATTCGTTTGGCTGTTGACGCTCAATGGTTCGGTTACTTTGACGTCCTTAATTTGGGGCTAAGTAAGCCATTAAGTCACTTCATTAGAACAAATTCTGATTTACTGGTTAAATGCGTTAGGCTTTTGCGTCTTAAACTAATATTTCCACGCCTAGCTGTCTTAGCTCAGTGATAAGTGATTGTCATAACTAAAACGCCTTGGTAGATGAGTGACTGGATCGGTAAATTGAAGTTTCATTGCCAGTAATTGCAAGGGTGCTGAATAGTCATCTGCCGATAGTGCTTTTAAATTTGGGTAGTAGTTGTCATTTAGTATGGGAAAGCCTAGTGCCTGCATGTGGACACGTAACTGGTGAGTTTTACCTGTTACGGGGTTTAATTCAAACAATGCTTGACAGTCCGATTGCTGTAAGCATTGAATCACTGAATGGCTATTGACCTCGCCCTCTATAACTCGCATCCTAAAACCTGGTTCACTGGGGACTATACGGTTTTTAACTTCCCACGTTTGGCCTATGTGGCTTTCATTACTGCTAATGTTGGCAATAGCTTGATAGGTCTTGCGTATTTTTTGTGTTCGAAACAAATTATGATACTGATTGCGTGTATCTAGATTAGTAGAGAACATCACTAAGCCAGCAGTCACTCTATCTAATCGATGTAATGCTTGAAGGGCCTTAATGTTAGTGCTGCGTCGCAATCGGCTTTGCAAACACTCATTCACATAAATACCGCCAGGAGTTACTGTTAAAAAGTGGGGTTTATAGGCCACTAAAATATGCTCATCCTGAAACAGTATAGTTTCCTTAAAGGGAATGATGGGTTCACTTTCAACTTCTCTGTAATAGTAGACTCTTTGCTGTGACTGAAACAATGATTGGATTGTTATCAATGAACCGTCATGCCAATGCACCTTTCCATCTGCGATGCGCTGCTGCCAAATCTGAGCATTAATATATGGAAACTTGATGATTAGGTATTCCAACACTGTAGTTACGCCAGGATTAGCCTGCGGTAAACTTAGTTTTGAGGGATACTCCGAAATTGCCATCTATTAATCCAAATTTTTGACTATAGCATGAGTTTAATGGGGTTAAGATAAGTTGCAACGAAGATAACTCTAACCATCACCTTCGAAGAATCTTGAATCTTGAATCTTGAATCTTAATATTTTTCATTTGTGTGAATTGCTAGATTACATAATTGAAGAGATTCAATCCAAGTAAGAAAGTATTTATAAAATGAATTGATAATAATAC
>Ga0307997_10000969_pt1 | contig 13289 bp, 13 predicted proteins | sample Davwhametageno36_FD_203165 | JGI IMG/M metagenome (GOLD analysis project Ga0307997, IMG submission 203165) | Marine microbial communities from Davis Island wharf, Antarctic Ocean - #36 | ecosystem: Environmental > Aquatic > Marine > Unclassified | place: Antarctic Ocean: Davis Island wharf... | reverse complement strand
GCTGTGCTGTATGATGGATGAATCTAATGGGCCTGTACGGGCCTTACAGAGTCTCTCAGAGGCATTCAGCGGCAGGGGGTGAGTGCCACCCCCACCCCTAGGGGTATCGTATATAGGCCTGACCTGAGATTGGTTGTGGGGAACTGTAAACCTAGCTGAATGCAGGGCGTTTGAGCCAAGCTTGACGGTTTTATAGGTTGAAGGGGGGGGACGTGTTTGTGTTTGCTCTGAAAGCCCTAGGTGAGCATATCTCAGACTGCTAAGCGAATTGCTTATCTTGTTGTCTAGATTGAGATGTGCTGTCTAGCGGCCCAATTGGTAGCTATGAGTGTGACCCACTGCACGATTACTCGCTTAACATTGTCATATTACTAACAGTCAGATTGTGGGAATTGGAACGCTTAATATGCTATGTAAATATGGGTTATTCGTGTATAATCTGTATTAGTAATAATAGATACCACTTCCAGCCTTCTTTAAGGAACAACCATCAGTAAGGTACCCCGTGTCTGACCACAGTATTATAAATCAATGCAGTGATTTTCCAGGTCTAGATGAGGAGCCGTTGGCACCGAACTCATCTCTGCGCACCATTGGGGTCATCAAGGCGGCCATGAACCATGCAATCATCGAGAACGACATGGAGCGGCGCAACGTATTCCAAGGGATCAAGATCAAAGGAGCCGGTGCCAGTAAGGATGACCGCTTGCCGATGACTGATGACCAGCTGGAGATGCTGCTGCCTGAGTATCAGGGAAACCCCACAGCCTATGCCCTGCTTGTTAGCCTGGCAGATACGGGGGCACGGCTTGCTGAGATTGTAGGGCTAGAAGCACAAGACCTCGACCTAGCTACGGGGTGCCTGCACATTCGCCACAACAGCCTACGACGCCTCAAGACCAAAACATCACAGCGCAGCATACCGCTGTCCCCCAGGGCTACAGAGTGCCTCAGACAGCAGCAAGTTGGGCTCTCGGACACCGACCCCATCTTCCCCGCCTATGCCCGACCTCGTGGCAGTGATGCGGCCTCCGCCATGCTGATGAAGCGGCTAAGAACACAGATCACAGACAAGAAGGTGACCATCCACTCCCTACGCCACCGTATGAAAGACAAGCTGCGCAACACTGGCTGTCCTGAGGCCATCTCCCTGGCCATCCTAGGCCACAGCACCAACACAGTGGCTGCCAACTACGGCTCAGGGTATGCGCTGGAGGTCATGCGGGAGCATATGGAGTGGGTGTGGGAGGAGTGATGCTGGAGTAGGCGAGTGGTCGGTCTGAGCGGACCTTCGACCAAAGCACAGCTAACGGCAGGAAAGAGCCCAGAGTGACCAGAGCTGCAACTGCAGCATTTTGCACTCGAAGAAATTTAAATTTGCCACGGACCGCCCAAACCTGCCATTCAACACTTCTATACGATGTTGCGATGCAACCCGTCATTGCGGCCATTAATGCATGGCACAGCATTTTTGGCTCTGAAATGTCGGACAAATCGCCAAGTCGCCAGGATTGCATCAATGGTAGTTTTGCTGGAAATACGTTTCTTGGGCACATTTACGTGTTTCATCTAGAAGCACAGCAGGCATAGTCAGAGCCTTTACCTACACTCCAGCGTCGGTTGGTCTGAATAGAAAACATCTGAAAGTATCTGGCTTCATTTGGATGGAAAAACCTGGTGCATGAGGCGCCATGTAGGCACCGTTTTCCACCACGCAGGGCTCTAGAAAATGTTCATGCAAGTGATCAACAAACTCGATCCGTTTGCTGTCCTTTTCGCCAGTTATGGCAACGTAATCTATCATCGACAAATGTTGAACATATTCGCAAAGACCGACACCACCCGCATGAGGCCAAACTGGCAATCCAAATTTGGCGGCCATCAATTGCACCGCGAGCACCTCGTTCAATCCACCAAGTCTGCAACTGTCAATCTGGACAAAATCGACCGCCTCATTGGCGATAAACTGTTTAAACATGATGCGGTTCTGGCACATTTCGCCAGTGGCAACTTTGATTGGCGCAACCGCCTCACGGATTTTCCGATGACCTATGACATCATCGGGGCTTGTTGGCTCCTCGATAAATAATGGGCGGGCAAAGGCGAGTTTATTGACCCATTCAATCGCTTGATCAACTTCCCAAACTTGATTGGCATCGATCATGATATTCATGTCTTCGCCCAGTTCCTCACGGGCAATTGTCAAACGACGAATGTCATCATCAATATTCTTGCCCACCTTGAATTTCGTGTGGGTAAAACCCGCATTGCGTGCCTCGCGGCAAAGGCGGCGCAGTTTGTCATCGGAATAGCCCAGCCATCCCGCAGATGTCGTGTAACAAGGATAACCTTCGCGTTTAAGTTTTGCGATCCGGTCGGCTTTGCCCGGCTCTGCCTTGCGCAGAATGTCGAGCGCTTCGTCTTTGGTCAGCACATCGGTCATGTACCGAAAATCGACCAAATTCACGATTTCTTTGGGAGACATTTCACCGACCAGCAGCCAAACGGGTTTTCCCGCCTCTTTGGCCAGTAAATCCCACATCGCGTTGACCACGGCACCGGTTGCAAGATGGATCGCACCTTTGTCTGGGCCGATCCAGCGCAGTTGACTGTCACCCGTGATATGACGCCAGAACCGCCCCATATCTTCGCGCACCCAATCGAGTTCGACGCCGACCAGCAGGTGGCGCATGGCCTCAATCGCCGTGATACAGATTTCTGTGCCACGGCCAATTGTAAACGTCAGCCCATGCCCTTCGTGATCGCCGTCTGTTTCCAGAACAACGTAGGCTGCCGAATAGTCGGGATCGGGGTTCATCGCATCCGAGCCATCCAGCGTATCGGATGTCGGGAACCGCAGGTCGTGTGTCGTCAGCCCAGTGATACGTGTCATTAGCCAGCCACCACTTTTTGTGTCTGGACGCCGAGACCTTTGATCCCAAGTTCCATCCGGTCGCCAGGCTTTAGATAGGTCTGCGGCGTTTGCCCCATTCCAACGCCGGGCGGTGTACCGGTTGAAATAACATCACCTGGTTGCAGGCTCATGAATTGCGACAGATTCGAGATAATAGTCGCGACATCAAAGTGCATCGTATTGGTTGATCCGTCCTGATAGCGATGTCCGTTTACTTCAAGGTACATCTCCAAGTTTTGCGGATCAGGGACCTCGTCACGTGTCACGAGCCACGGGCCAATTGGACCAAAAGTGTCGCAGGATTTCCCCTTGACCCACTGACCCGAACGATGGAGTTGAAAATCGCGTTCGCTGAGATCGTTGATCACGCAATATCCTGCAACATGATCCAATGCGTCTTCGACGGATACGTATTTAGTGTGTTTACCGATGACGACACCCAGTTCGACTTCCCAATCGGTTTTGACCGAGGTCCGTGGAATTTCCACGGCATCGTTGGGTCCGTGAATGGACGATGTGGCTTTGAAAAACACCACTGGTTCGGCAGGAAGATCCAATCCGGATTCGGCAGCGTGATCGGCGTAGTTCAAGCCGATGCAGATGAATTTCCCGACGTGGCCAACGCAAGGTGCAAGCCGTTGATTGCCCGCGACCAGCGGCAAGGATGTTGGGTCAATCGCCCGCAGTTTTGTAAGGCTCGCGTCACTGAGTGTATTGCCAGAAATGTCAGCCACGGTTCCTGACAGATCGCGAATGCCACCATCATCGTCAAGCATACCGGGTTTTTCCGCGCCCACAGGGCCAAAACGTAGTAGTTTCATGTGTAATATTCCTTGTGGATTAAACGGACCAACCGCCATCAATGGCGTGGGTTTGACCTGTGGTGAATGAGCTATCGTCACTTGCAAGATAAAGCGCCAGTGCCGCGATTTCTTGGGGTTTGCCGATGCGCCCCATCGGTTGACGTGCGATGAAATTTTCGAGCGCCTTTTCGTAATCCCCAGTGGCGCGCAGACGCGCATGCATGGAGGGGCTATCGACAGTGCCGGGGCATATCGCGTTGCAGCGAATACCTCGGGTCACATAGTCAGCGGCCACGGATTTGGTAAGCCCGATTACGGCCGCTTTTGATGTGCAATACGCGAACCGGTTTGGCACGCCTTTAATCGAGGACGCGACCGAGGACATGTTGATGATCGACCCGCCGCCATTATCCAACATCGCTGGAAGCGTCAGTTTAATCATGCGGTACATCGCCGTCACATTCAGATCGAGGCTAAATTCCCAGTCTTTATCGGCGCATTCAAGAATGGAGCCGTTCGCGACAAACCCAGCGCAGTTAAACAGAACGTCCAATGTGCCCACGTCGGCGGTCAGCGTTTGAACGGCATTTGCATCTGTGACATCTAGCTTGGACGCGGTGATACCCTCAATGGCATCCAATTCCGCCAATGCTACGTCGTTGATATCGGTGGCAATGACATTGGCCCCTTCAGCGGCAAACAGTTCAGCCGTAAAGCGCCCAATGCCTTGGCCTGCCGCCGTGATAAGTATCTTTTTGTTAGCCAAACGGCCTTGTTGATGTGTCATGTGTTCAATCCGTGTGAAAAACTTCATCCATTGTTGCCCATTGTTCGCCGTCTACACAACTGGCAAGGGGCGATTGGCAGGGGTCGGTATGTACCCACCATGCGCGTGTTTTTGGGTCTTGGGCCATGCGTGCAAGATCGGCGTCAATATCGGTGCCGTGGTATTCCCAATACCCGAACAGCAGGTTTTCAGGCTCGCGCAGGAAAATGCTGTAGTTACGAATATTGCTGCCCGCGATCTGTGCCAGTACATCGGGCCAGACGGCTGCATGAAGCCACTTATATTCACCGATCATCTCTGGCTTGATGCCGATAACCATGCCCATGCGTTTCATGGTGTGGACCCTGTGATTGTCTCGCTCATAAGCGATGTCTTTGTGATTTCATCCCAGTCCCAGTCGATCCCAAGGCCGGGCACATCGGATGCGATAGCTGTGCCGTTTTCGACCTGCATTTTGGCGCCCGTGACGGTGTCGAGTTGTGGGATATATTCCAGCCATTTTGCGTTGGGAATCGCGCAGACCAATGGCAAGTGCAGTTCCATCAGGAAGTGAGGGCAGACCATGACGTTAAACGCTTCGGCCAAATGGGCGACCTTGAGCCATGGGGTGATGCCGCCAATGCGGGCCACATCCACTTGGACAATCGAAGCAGCACCAGCTTGCAAATAATCTTTGAACTGGCTGAGGGAATACATGCTTTCGCCCACTGCAATGGGCACAGAAGTTCGGCGAGACAATTCAACATGCGCGGCCACGTCATCGGCGGGCAAGGGTTCTTCGAACCAGCCGATATTATGGTCCTCAAGAACACGGGACCGACGAATGGCTTCGGAAAGCGTGAAGCCTTGATTGCCATCGGTCATGATCTCGTATTGCGGGCCAACTGCCGCGCGAACGGCGGACAGGCGCGCGTCGTCGTCGCTAATATGATCGCAACCGATTTTGATTTTCGAGCCCTTAAAGCCCTTCGCTTGCATCGCAAGCGCATCATCAACTAGCGCGGATTTCTCTAAATGCAGCCAGCCGCCTTCGGTGGTGTAGAGCGGGATTTTGTTGCGCGTGCCGCCCGCTGCTTTCCAAAGAGGTTGATTGGCCTTTTTGCATTTAAGATCCCAAAGCGCGGTATCAATTGCAGCCAATGCCAAGGATGTAATGGCCCCAACTGCAGTGGCATGCGTCAGAAACATTAACTCGCGCCAAACACCATCAATGCAGTCGGCATCTTTGCCGATCAAAGCGGGCGCAAGCGTGTGTTTCAACAGCGCCATAACGGAGGGCCCACCCGTTCCGATGGTGTAGCTATAGCCTGTGCCGCTGGCCCCATCAGTGTCGTAAACGGTGACAATGGGGGTTTCCTGACTGACAAAGGTTTGGATTGCATCAACCCGTTTCACCTTTGGAATAAGGTCGATCATATGGAGTTCTACGCGTGTGATAAGTGCCATGTTTTAGCTCCGTAATGCGTTGGTGCTGGCCGCGTCAAAGATGTGACATTTATCCAGCATCAGATCGAACGTCAGGACCTCGCCAGGACGAACAGGGCGTGGGTTCAACATCTTTGCCTGCACTTCAGTGCCAGCGACATTTGTGAACAATAAGGTCTCGGTGCCCAGCGGTTCGGTCAGTGAAACGGTCAGTTCAAGGGTGACTTTCTCGCCCTCCTCCTGCACCGCGTGCCCAACAGGCATCAAGTTATCCGCGCGGAAACCAAAGTGAATTTTTTGCCCATCGCGCACCAACCCACGCGCACTAAGCGGGACCGGCACCGTGAGCGCATCGCCGAGGTTGATCCTGTCCGTTCCGACAACCACACCGTCGACCAAGTTCATTGGCGGCGATCCGATAAAGGTGGCGACAAAAGTATTGAGCGGTTCATTAAACAATTCAAGCGGCGTGCCAACCTGAACAATATGACCGTCCTGCATCAACACGATGCGATCCGCCAATGTCATGGCTTCGACCTGATCGTGGGTCACATAGATGATTGTGTTGCCGACCTTTTGGTGCAGTTTTTTGATCTCGACGCGCATTTGCGAACGTAGTTTTGCGTCAAGGTTCGACAGCGGTTCATCAAACAAGAATACATCGGGATGGCGCACGATGGCACGCCCCATTGCAACGCGCTGGCGTTGTCCACCTGACAGCTCCGCAGGTTTGCGATCCATCAGTTGATCAAGCCCTAAGATACCTGCAGCCGCGTCCACCGCAATGATTATATCTTTTTCACTGACGCTTGCGATCTTTAGCGAAAAGCCCAGATTTTCGCGCACGGTCATATGCGGATAAAGCGCATAGTTTTGGAACACCATCGAGATATTACGCTCGCGCGGTGGCAAGTCATTCACCACACGGTTGCCGATGCTGATCTCGCCAGCCGAGATATCTTCGAGCCCTGCAATCATCCGCAGGGTCGTTGATTTCCCACAGCCAGAGGGGCCGACAAGGACGACAAATTCGCCATTCGCGATATCGAGATTGATGCCATGTACGGCTTTGTGTTTGCCATAGAATTTGACAACATTTGAAAGAGTAACTTCGGTCATAGTCTTATCCTTTGACGCCGCCGAACGTGAGGCCGGAAATCAGGTGTTTTTGTACAAGAAAAGTAAGGATCAAGGCGGGAATGATCATCAATACCGCCAGCGCGCACATGCCGCCCCAGTTAATGGTGAATTCTGCGGTGAAATCGAGCAGCCCGACAGGCATGGTTTTCGATCCAACGGATCGGGTTAATTGTGACGCCAGCGCAAATTCGTTCCATGAGGTGAGGAAAGCAAAGATTGCCGCTGATGCAACGCCAGACTTTGCGACTGGAAATTCGACTTTCCAGAATGCCTGCCATCTTGTGCACCCATCAATTTCTGCGGCTTCGTGCAGTTCTTTTGGGATTTGGCGGAAAAATCCGTCGGTCAGCCAAATCGTAAACGGGACGTTCATCGCCACATACGCGAGAATCAAACCGAAATGCGTATCAATGATGCCAACGCGCGCAAATACGATGAACAGCGGCAACGATAAGGCGACGCCAGGGACAGCGCGAAATAGCATCAGTCCAACGAAATAGCTTGATTTGCCTTTGAACCGATAGCGCGCAAATGCGTAGCCGCCCGACATGCCGATCAGAACCGCAATCGCTGTAGAGGTGACCGAAACGATCAAGGAGTTACGGAAGTAGCTTAAGACAGGCACCCCGCCTTGGCCCGCGCCGCCAAACATGGCGCGGTAATGTTCGAGCGTAAATGTGGGGTTCCAAACCGGTGGTTTTGCCATGATTTCGACTGTAGGGCGAAATGAGTTCAGCACGATCCACAGGCCCGGAATACAGATGATGGCCATCGTGATAAACAGCGCCGTAAAGTGCAGTACTTTTAGCACGTGTTTGCGGTTGCGGTGCGTTCGGTTTCGGTGTGCGAGATTATTGTCCATTTGCATTACCCTGCCATGCCTAACTCGGCGCGTGCGGCGCTAAGTTTGCGGAAGAAATAGATGGTAAAGACGATCGAAAGCAGGATCGAAACGTAGCCCATCGCGTTTGCCAGCCCCATGCGCGCATCAACGTAGCCAGTGCGGCTCATCAATGTCCAAAGCAGTTCCGTGCGCCGTGCGGGCCCACCACCTGTCATGATTTGCACGATGTCATAGGCGCGCGCGACGTCCAGCGAGCGGATCGTCATGGCGATAAAGATAAAGGGCATCAGGAAGGGTAGGGTGATGTGGCGGAAGGATTGCCAGGGTGTGCACCCATCGACTTTGGCCGCTTCAAGCGGATCACGCGGCATCGCAAAAAGCCCAGCAAGGATCAGAATGGCGAAGATTGACGTGCTCATCCAGACTTCGGCGAACATAATCGAAAACATCGCGAGTTTTCCATCAACAAGCCAAGGAAGGGCGACGTTATACCCAAGGGATTGCAGGACGTTGTTAACCAAGCCTATGTTATCGTTGAAGATAAATTTGAACTGGAAACCCACGAGGATCGGCGAGAACATCATTGGAAACATGATAATGGTCCGCAATGTTCGTTGTCCCCAAGTGACCTTGTTCATCAAAAGCGCAATCCCGAGACCCAACACAAGTTCGACGTTAAGCACGACGGTCAAGAACAGAACTGTGCGTCCAAATGCAGCCCAGAATTTCCCATCTGACAGGATTTTTTCGTAATTGGCCGTTCCAATCCATGTCCACAAAGTAGACGGGCGCGTCAGTTTGTAGGGCGTGAAGCTGGAGTACAGCGAAAATATCAATGGGATCAACACAACTGTGGCAATGACGATAATTGCAGGCAACAGCAGGATAAACCACTCGGGCAAGCGGCGACGGATCATGGATACACCTATTGTGGAAATTGCGTGGGGGGAGCCAGGGGCGAAACTGCGCCGCCCCTGAGTTGTTTTTCGCTTTAGTAGTAGCCGGACTCTTGCATCAGCTCGTCAACGGCTGCTGCTGCATCATCAAGGGCTTCTTTCACTGTCTTGTCGCCAAGGATCGCGGCCTGCAATTCAGGGAATACGAGGTTGGTTGATTCACCCCATTCTGGAATCTGCGGTACTGCGAATGCAAATTCGGCCCCTGCTGCAAAGGCGGTGAGCGCTTCTGCACGGTAAGGGTCATCGCCTGCGGCTGCAATGTTAGCATCCCAAACTGCGGTACGTGTCGGCAAAGACCCACCAGCGGATTCAGCCAATTGGCTTTCTTCGCTTGTCAGGAACTGCACCAATGACACTGCGGCTTCTTTTTCAGCGCAATCGCTCGTGACCGAAAAGCCGTGGTGTCCGGACCAACCTGTGCGGGTTACTGACCCCATTGGCTGAATCGCGACACCGACATTGCCAGCCGCTTTTGAGGATTCCGGATCGTTAAAGAACCCAGCCCAACCGGGCCAATCCAAGTTCAACGCAACTGTGCCAGATGCAAAGCCTTGGCCAAGATCATCCCAGACATAGCTGGTTGTACCTGCAGGAACGGCTTTGGCCTCGTAGAGATCAACAAACCATTGCAGGGCGCGTTGGCCAGCGTCTGAATTGAACGTAGGCATATTTTCAGCGTTCAGATATTGACCGCCTTCAGCGACGAGCATCTCATAGAAACGACCAACAATGGCTTCGTCTTTGCCGGCATACTGCGTGCCGTAAAAGTTTGGTGGATCAGCGAAGAAGATTGCTTGATCTTTGACTTGGTCCCATGTGTCAGGAACCCCAAGATCATAGCCGTATTCCGCCTTGAAGGCTTCTGCTTTGGCAGGATCTTCATAGTTGGATTTCAGGTAATACAGAACCGAGACGTCAAACTGTGCCCTTGGCAGCATCAAAAGTTCGCCGCCAACTGTCGAGGCATTAATAATACCAGGCACAAATGGCGCGATGTCATCGGCGGGAACGAGCGCGTTTAGATCGGTATAAAGACCTTCGTATTGTGGCGCAAACGACGAGTGGTTTGAACCAATGCACCAAGATGTTGTGCCCGCGGCCATGTCCGACTTGATCTCTTTGTCGATCTCAAAGTGGCTCTTTTTCGAAATGATGTTCACGGTCGCGCCAGTGGCGGCCTCCCATTCAGCGATGCGCGCGTAGAGGCCCTCGTATTGCTGCCCCCCGATCAACTTCGCTTCGATGGTAACTCCGCCAAACTCTTGGGCCGTAGCTGATTCGCTGGACGCAATAAGTGCTGTGCTGGTGAATAGAGCTTTGATTAAATTTGATTTATTCATCTTTTCCTCCCTGGGCGCGATTAACGCAACGCCTGCTTGGATGCTGGCGATATTCTTATATGAAACATTTATTCATTTATAAATCAAGCTTGACTTTGAGTGCCAGTATTGGACACTGCATAAGCGGGAACAAATCAGGACACGAAAAACATGGATGAGAGCAGCGACAAATATCGCGCACCGGCGTTGGAAAAAGGGCTGGATATTATTGAACTGCTTGCCCGCCATGGCGAAGGTTTGTCCCAAGGCGAGTTGGCGCGGGCGCTGGATAGATCGCAAAGTGAAATCTATCGTATGCTCTCGACCCTTGTTCAAAGGCGGTATGTGGCGCGATCATTGTCAGGGGATCGCTATTCCCTCAGCCTCAAGATGTTTGCAATTAGCCAACAGCATTCACCGATTGGGCGTGTGATCGAAATGGCGTTGCCACGCATGCGGGCCGCGACACGGAAAACTTGGCAGTCATGTCACATCGGCATGGAAAGCAATGGCGACATTGTCATCGTGGCGTCAGCGGAATCACCAGGGAATTGGGGATTGGCGCTGCGCACTGGGTCTGTTGTGGGCCTGTGGAATACAGGAAGCGGCAGGGTGCTGGCGGCGTTTCAATCCAAAGATGCGATAGACGATTTACTTGCGATACACCGGCCCGCCGTTGGTGAGCCCGCATTGGACCGCGCTGCGTTTGACGCACATCTTGCCCGTATTTGCAGTAACGGTTTTGAGAAAATGGCGTCGGGAACCACGCTTGGCGTCATCAACCTTGCCTTTCCGGTGTTTGATCCAAGAGGCAATGTTGCCGCAGTTCTAAGTTGCCCGTATCTTGAACGCGTTGACGATCTAAAAGTGCCGACATTGGACGAGGTTGTCGAACTTTATAAATCTTTGGCTGATGAGCTAACCGCGATTTATGGTGGCGTAAAAACGGTTGCTCCAATGGCCGAAATCAAATGACTTTTACATCACGCCCCATCGGGAAAACATCACTTTGCATCCCGACGTTGGGGTTTGGCGCCGCACCTTTGGGTGGGCTTTTTGATGCGGTAAACGGTGCGCAAGCCATGCAAACGCTGGCAGCGGCTTATGACAGTGGCATGACCTATGTCGACACGGCACCTTTTTATGGCTTTGGGTTATCTGAACGGCGTGTGGGCGATATACTTCGCGGCAAAGATTACGTGCTTTCGACCAAGGTGGGCCGGATTTTGACACCGGGTGCGATGACTAATCCTGGCGCAATGGGGTGGCCGGATGCGTTGCCGTTTCATCCGGTTTTCGACTATAGTTATGACGGCATTATGCGTTCCGTTGAGGCGTCGTTGCACCGACTGGGGCTTGACCGGATCGACATTCTTTATGTGCACGACATTGGCGAAGCGACGCATGGCGCACAGAACGCGCAGCATTTCAAAACCCTTGCTGACAGTGGTTATCGCGCCTTGGAGCAGTTGCGCGATGAAGGTCGTGTCAAAGCGATTGGTCTGGGTGTCAACGAAACGCAGGTCTGTCTTGATGCGCTTGAGATCGGGAATTGGGACGCGTTTCTGCTTGCTGGTCGGTACACCCTGCTAGAGCAAGATCCGATAGTGTCACTATTTCCAAAATGTGCCACGCAAAACGTCTCTATTATTGTGGGTGGACCGTTTAATTCGGGTATTCTTGTGGGGGGTGAAACGTGGGATTACGGCGCGGCACCCGATCATATACGCAAGAAGGTCGCGCGGTTGCGACAGGTTTGTCAGGATTTTGACGTGCCTTTGCCGGCTGCTGCACTTCAATTCCCACTGGGTCACACTAGCGTCGCATCGGTGATCCCAGGTTTGCGTAATCAAGGTGAATTGGAAGCGACCTTAAACTGGATTGGCGTTGATATCCCGGATGCCTTCTGGGCCGCTTTGAAAGAACAAAGCTTATTGCATTCAGACGCCCCGACGCCGTCAGGCACGCCATTCTTGAAGGACAAATAGCATGATTGATACACATCAGCACTTCTGGAAATTGGACCGCGGCGATTACGGCTGGTTAACGCCTGATTTGGAACCGCTTTACCGCGATTTTCAGCCCGAAGACCTCGCGCCGATACTTAAGGAAAATGGGATTCACGGTACGATTGCCGTACAGGCCGCCGACACAGAAGCAGAGACGGAATTCCTCCTAGCATTGGCGGATCGTTATGATTTTATTTTGGGCGTTGTTGGATGGGTCAATTTGGAAGCACCCCATGCCGTCGCAAGTATCGATAGGCTTGCAGCACATCCAAAACTTGTCGGGTTGCGGCCCATGATCCAAAATATCCCTGATGATACCTGGATGCTAAAGGACGCCTTGTCTGCTGCAGTCTCTGCAATGGTATTTCACAACCTAACGTTTGATGCGTTGGTCCTGCCCCGCCACCTTGGCCATCTCATTACTTTTCTAACGCGGTACCCCGCGCTGTCCGTCGTCATAAATCACTGCGCAAAACCTGAAATTCGTAATGACGGCTTTGAAACATGGGCCGCACAAATGCGCGAGGTTGCTAAATTTCCAAACGTTTGTTGTAAAATATCGGGTTTGGTCACTGAAGCCAGCCAAGATTGGCAAGAGGCCGATCTGAAGCCCTACATCGAACACATTTTACAGACCTTTGGATTTGACCACGTGATGTTCGGAAGTGACTGGCCGGTGATCAACCTTGCCTCTGATTACCATCAATGGACCAGCATAGTGCGTTCATTCACCAATGCGGTTTCCGAGAACGACCAAAGTTACTTTGCCCAAGGTAATGCACTGAGAGCTTATCCTCGGCTACGGGGTCGTTTGTAGAGAGGGGAAGTAAAATGACATTTCAAGACGTCTGAGGCCTTTATGGTCCTTCCATCAGAGTGCGGCGAATGTCTCCTTCCCGCCCGGAGTGCCGAAGGGCTCTAGAAAACATCGGAAGTTTTGCAGCCCCAGCGAACGGTCGCTTTGTCCCGCGTTGTGTTAATTCATACACGGTGCGGCGAAAGTCCGTTGTCCGCCATTTCCACCTAAGGCACAGCACCAACACAGTGGCTGCCAACTACGGCTCAGGGTATGCGCTGGAGGTCATGCGG
>Ga0307997_10000966_pt1 | contig 13292 bp, 12 predicted proteins | sample Davwhametageno36_FD_203165 | JGI IMG/M metagenome (GOLD analysis project Ga0307997, IMG submission 203165) | Marine microbial communities from Davis Island wharf, Antarctic Ocean - #36 | ecosystem: Environmental > Aquatic > Marine > Unclassified | place: Antarctic Ocean: Davis Island wharf... | reverse complement strand
AGCCTCTGTCGATCTGGCGAAAGAGAAGGGTGCATTCCCATTGTTCGATGCGGATCGATATTTGGCGTCTGGCACGATGAAGATGATGGACGATGATGTGCGGGCCGAGATTGCAGAACATGGCATTCGTAATGCTTTGCTGACGTCCATCGCCCCAACTGGCACCATCAGTCTTTATGCAGGCAACGTCAGCTCAGGCATCGAGCCTGTGTTCGCTTATGCTTATAGCCGCAAAGTGTTGCAGAAAGACGGATCGCGTACCGAAGAAGAAGTGGTCGATTATGCCGTGCAAATGTGGCGCGACAAATTTGGCGACAAAGAACTTCCAGACTATTTCGTCAACGCACAAACACTGGCTCCGTTGGACCACGTCAAGATGCAAGCGGCGGCTCAGAAGTGGGTCGATAGTTCGATCTCTAAGACGATCAACTGCCCCAAGGACATCGATTTTGCGTCGTTCAAAGAGGTTTATATGGAGGCTTGGGACACAGGCTGCAAAGGCTGCACAACCTATCGCCCCAACGATGTAACCGGATCAGTTTTGACCGTGTCCGAGGCATCCGAGGATGTTCCACAGGCTGAGCTTGGCGCTGACGTAATCTATATGGCCGAACCCTTAGATCGTCCCGAAGCGCTGGAGGGCAACACATACAAAGTGAAGTGGCCTGACAGTGAACATGCTATCTACATTACAATAAACGATGTGATCCACGGTGGTCATCGCCGTCCGTTCGAGGTGTTTATAAACTCCAAGAATATGGAACATTTTGCATGGACCGTTGCGTTAACCCGCATGATCTCGGCTGTATTCCGTCGCGGTGGTGATATTTCGTTTGTAGTTGAGGAATTGAAAGCCGTCTTTGATCCACGTGGTGGGGCATGGATGGGTGGAAAATATATCCCATCAATCTTGGCTGCGATTGGTGGTGTGATCGAACAACATCTTGTCGCAACGGGCTTCATTGCGGGTGAGGGGATGGGGTTAAAAACTGATCCAAAAGCCGAAATTCAGCGCATGGATACGCCGCGTGGCAAAGCCTGCTCAAGCTGTGGCGGCTACGATCTACGGATGGTCGAGGGTTGTATGACGTGCGGCAGCTGCGGATTTAGCAAATGCGGCTAGTCTGCGGAAAGCAGTAATTGTTGTCAGTCACAGCATACCTTTTCCGTGAAACACACCATAGGTTTTCCGCAGAGCTATTTTAGAGGTTGAGACGCAGAAAATAAAAAAGGACGGAGCACTCCGCTCCGTCCTTTTTTATTCATCATATCAGTATATTACTGGAGTTCTGTGGCTACTTCGCTGCGCAAAAATAGACTGCCATAAACTTCTCCATTTGGGGCAAACGGATTTACACCCTTCGACCTCATATCTGCGCCAAGACTTTGCCAGCTGCGTCCATATTCCTTGGCCATCGTCCGCGGCGTCATGAACTTGGAATGAAATGCGTCAGCGTCATCTGCGGTCAGATAGTTTTGCTCGGCTCTTGTTTTGGGGTTTTGGATTAACGTGGCAGGTGTATGTCCGTTGACTATAAGGCGACGCATTCTGCTCGGTTGGTTGATTCCAAGGTCTTTGCAAAGACTTCGATACTTGCTGCGTCGGGAGCGTCAGTACCGAGCACACTTACCACCTCGTCATGATCTAAGTAGATTGCGGCGTACCCAACAAAGGAAACATGGGTGCCTACTTTCTTGATCCGACCTTCCTGAATTGCTCTTACTATAGGGCCTGGACCAATTTTGAGCCGCTGAGCAGATTTCGAAAGATGCACCCAATTTCGTTTTGCGTGCCGCAGCTGAACGGCGCCCATCCGAATGCTATCCAAAAACTTGCGTCCCTCTGAGGGATTCCAGATTGCTTTAACGTCCGCCCCGCTCAATTCTGCTGCGATGACATCATCTTTTGTCAGAGTATCAAACTGTGATCGAGTTGCTCCGATCACGGCCGCAAAGGCCTTTGCATCAACCAGAGCCAGCTACGTCCATATGCCTCTGCCATCGTCCGTGGTGTCATGAACTTGGAATGGAATGCGATTGTATCGTCTGTCGTTAGGTAGTGTTGTTCTACTCTTGTTTTGGGATTTTGCATCGCAGTGGCAGGCGTATGTCCGTTAATAATAAGTCGGCGCATTTTGCTTGGCTGGCGGATACCTACGGCCTTTGCAAAAGTCTCGATGCTCTCTGCGTCGTGAGTTGCAGCACCAAGCACGCGAACAACTTCTTCATGGTCAACATGAACTGATGCATAACCATCAAAATGCGCAAGATTTCCAACGTGTGTAATCTTACCGTCTTGAATTGCCTTTATGATGGAATCCGGTCCAATTTTGAGCCGCTGAGCGGATTTTGGAATAGGGATCCAAGGTTGTCTTACCTGCTGTATCTGAACAGCGTCCTTCAGCAAGTTCTCTATTAAAGCCCACCCATCGCAGGGATTCCAGATTGCTTTGACGTTTGTGCCTTTGAGTGCCGGGGCTATGATCCCATCATCTACTAGAAGATCAAACTGTGATCGAGTTGCTCCAGTTGAGACTGCACAGGCTTTTGCGTCAAGCAAGTCAGTCAGATCGTTCAGGATTGGTTTGACCAGTACAGCATCGAAAACCTCACAAGCGCTGACGTCAGACAATCGCCATCGAGGATAATTTCGATGGCGCAAAGGCTGCTAAAGCGGCTGACATTTGGACCGTTGGGTTTGCGGGTGCCAATCTTAGTGTTGATGACCTCAAAGATGCTGACCTGATAGCGCTCGAAAATATAAATGATGCTATCCCAACTCACTTTCTGGGTGCGCCTAGCAGTAATATTTTCCCGCGGAAGGTTGTTTGAGTGAACAAACTGTTAGGGGACATGGGGTCAAAGTCGAAACCTATGAAATTGCTTGCAAGGCAGGCCGACATCAGTTCAACAGTGGCTCCAAATTTATGTTGCTGCATGTAGCGCGCCTGATTATGGCGCAAACTGGTCTTTGATCAAAACTCATTACCTTCTGAAACTGCATTGGTGACTTCAATAAAAGTAGCATTTTGACCGGCTCGACACGATGAAGATTAGGTCAATTCTTTGGTTGCCAAAGTAAAACCCTGCGAGCGACCAATTAAATTTGAAATTGAGAATTCAACAGCTTTGTTCTGTTGATTTTTCATTTTTGAAGACCACTTCTCCACTATGAGCATAAACACGACACAAACCCTCCCTATCAAACACTCTGACTATGGCTTCAGTCCAACAGGCCTGAACAAATTATGAAGCTGCGTTTGATACTTGGTGATCAGCTAAGCATGACCTTAGCCAGTCTTGTCGATCTTGATCCGCAAGACGACTTACTCTTGATGTGTGAAGTTCACAGCGAAGCGACCTATGTGAAACACCATAAGAAAAAGATCGCTTTCGTGTTCTCTGCGATGCGTCATTTCGCGGCAGAGCTATCTGGCAAAGGGTTTAACATCCGCTACGTCAAATATGATGATCCAAACAACACCGGATCATTGTTTGGTGAAGTGGCGCGTATCATTGCGCAGAATGCAATTACCGAAGTCGTAGTAACCGCCCCGGGCGAATACAGACTGCAAGAAGAAATGGCTGGCTGGTCAGCCAAACTCGATTTGCCTGTCACCATCAAAGACGATGATCGTTTCCTTTGCACAGCCGTTGAATTTGCCGATTGGGCCGAGGGTCGCAAGCAATTGAGAATGGAATATTTCTACCGCGAAATGCGTCGAAAATATTCGATATTAATGGATCAGGATGGCCCCATTGGCGGACAATGGAATTACGATTCAGAAAACCGAAAACCACCCAAATCAGGATTGGAAGTTCCTGACACCTACCGCGCTGAACCTGATGAGATCACCCAAGAGGTTATCGCGCTTGTTGAAACCCATTTTCCAGATCACTTCGGCGATGTTTTGCCCTTCCACTTTGCGGTCACACGGGATCAAGCATTAGCCGCATTGGATCAGTTCATCGCCAAACGGCTAAGTCTGTTTGGCGACTATCAGGATGCGATGATCCAGAATGAACCTTGGATGTATCACAGCCATATCGGCTTTTACCTAAATTGCGGACTGCTGACCCCACTTGAGTGCGTGGAGCGTGCAGAAGCCGCGTATCACAAAGGCACAGCGCCGCTAAACGCAGTCGAGGGGTTCATCCGCCAAATCCTTGGATGGCGGGAATATGTGCGCGGTATCTATTGGCTCAAGATGCCCGATTACAAATCTGTGAATTTTCTTGGGGCCACGCGCCCCTTGCCTGATTTCTATTGGACGGCAGACACGCAGATGAACTGCATGCGCCAGTGCATTACAGAAACGAAACAGAACGCATACGCGCACCATATCCAACGATTGATGGTGTTGGGCAACTTTGCATTGATCGCAGGGCTTGATCCTGACGAGGTCAACGAATGGTATCTTTTGGTCTATGCCGATGCCTATGAATGGGTCGAATTGCCCAATGTTACGGGTATGGTTTTATTTGCGGATGGTGGCCAATTGGCGTCCAAACCCTATGCCGCCAGTGGGGCCTACATCAATAAAATGTCCAACTATTGCGGGTCGTGTAAATACAAACCTAGCGTCAAAAATGGGCCAACGGCCTGCCCATTCAATTACCTTTACTGGGACTTTATAGGCCGCAATGATGGCAAGCTGCGTGGCAATCCCCGCATGGGTTTCATGTACAAAAGCCTTGATCGAATGAGTGATGAAAAACGCCAAGCGGTTCGAGACGACACCCGCCGTTTCTTCATAGCGATAAATGCCAATGAAAAAGTCTAATCTGCCGCAGAAAACCTGCGCGACTTGCGGGCTCCCGTTCACGTGGCGCAAGAAATGGGCAAAAGTCTGGGACGAGGTGCGCTATTGTTCCGAGCGCTGCCGCAGGTCCCGCAATTTGACTTCACCAGATGGCAGCAAAGGCAATAAAACGTCATGACCACACCAGACATGTTTCCAGAGGCTAAACATCAATCAGAGGCCGTAACGTTTGAACCAACGCTGCAGGCAGGCATTGCGCGGCTGGAGAAATTCATCACCCGCACGGGCGAGCATTATGCGGGTCAGCGGAATTACGATTACGGCCCAGAAAATCGCAGTTCGGTATCGGCGTTATCGCCGTGGATTAAACATAGGCTGATCACCCAAGAAGAAGTCCTTACCCAAACGCTTGCCCATCATAGCCTCTCGGCCTCAATGAAATTCGTTCAAGAGGTTTTTTGGCGCAGCTATTTCAAAGGCTGGATGGAACAACACCCAAGCGTCTGGCACAGTTATCTAAACGGCCTTAAAGTTGCGCTTGAAGCGCTGGAAAGCAATAAGTTTCGTAAGACAGATTACGATGAAGCTATTGCTGGTCGTACTGGCATCGATTGCTTTGATCACTGGTGTGATGAGTTAAAAGAGACTGGTTATTTACACAATCACGCACGGATGTGGTTTGCCTCAATTTGGATATTCACGTTGCGTTTGCCATGGGAATTAGGCGCTGATTTTTTCCTAAACCATCTGATCGATGGCGACGCGGCTGCCAACACCCTAAGTTGGCGTTGGGTTGGCGGGTTGCACACAAAAGGTAAATCCTATCTGGCACGCCCTTCAAATATTGCGCAGTTCACCGATGGCCGCTTTGAACCGGTTGGCCAGTTGTCACCAACAGCGGAACCATTGGTTGAAGATATCGACCATCCGTATGTTCCCCTATCTCCTGCCCAGCCTATGCCCCAAGGTGAGTATCTGCTGTTGATCACCTCAGAAGACTGTCAGCCAGAAACCTTTATTAAGGGTGCGCAGATTGGTGTTTTGGGATTGCTACCACTGTCAGACGCCAAGCAAAGCGCGCAGGTGCGTGCCTTTGAAAAGGGTGCCGTTCAGGATGCGTTTTCTCGATCCGGTCAGAAAACGGCCACCGCTTCGTCAACACAAGATTGGGGCGCGAACCTTATCGAGGCGGCACAAAAGGCAGGCACAAACCAAATCATCACCCCGTGGGCCGCGATTGGACCTGTCGCGACGCAATTGGATGCTACCAAAGCTGCGCTTGAGAAAACAGGTATTCATTTGCATCAACAACAGCGAACCTACGATACCCTCACTTGGCCACATGCCACCAAAGGCTTTTTCAAACTTAAAAAGAAGATCCCAAATATTCTAAATGACCTTGGGTTTGTCGATGTCTGAGCTTCAAAGCCAAAGTTCACTTGCCTTTGGATGGCATCCCGCTAACTGGTACGCATGAGTAAAATAACCGACCTACAGCCAGAACACATCAGCGAAATCATACAAATGGCGTTGTCAGATCACGTCAGCTTTTCTGATATTCAGGCTCAATACGGCATCAGCGACAAGCAGGTTAAAACGCTGATGCGTGACACCCTTAAAAGCGGTAGTTACAAGACGTGGCGCAAACGGGTGCGCGACTTTGGTGATCGTAGAGAGAACTATAAATAGGCCTTTCCCGTATGATTCCATAGCCGCAACATAGAGACATCGAAGAACCCGATTTAATGACACAAGCGCCCCGCATAGTTTGGTTTAAACGTGATCTGCGGATCAATGATCACGCACCGTTGTTAATGGCGTCACACTCAAATGTACCTGTCATACCCCTTTACATTGTTGAACCTGAGTATTGGAAACAGCCCTTTGCATCCCGCCGCCATTGGCATTTCATTCATGATTGCCTTGTTGATCTGGACATTGCTTTGATTGATTTGGGCCAGCCCCTAATCATAAAGGTTGGAGATGCTTGCGAGGTCATCAAAAACCTTCATTTTGAACATCATGTAAGCGACGTTTACGCTTATGAAGAAACTGGGAACATGTGGACATACGAACGCGATATCGCAGTTCAAAACCTGTGCTCGACCAACGATATATCGCTACACGAGTCCCCATCAAACGGTGTTGTACGCAGACTGCGCAGTCGTGATGATTGGTCTAAAATCAGGAATACACGCATGGCAGAGAAGATACTGCCAAAGCCAGACTCCCTTATGCCACTGTCCATCTGTCAATCGGCCCCCTTGCCAGAAAAAGACGACCCCATGTTTTGCAGCATACCCATTGGCAAGGTTCAAAAAGGTGGGCGCAAAAATGCAGTTGCTGATTTACGCAGCTTCTTAAACCACCGATCCCGCAAATACCTTTACCATATCTCGGCACCTGACTTATCCGAATTTCATTGTTCGCGTCTGTCTGCTCACCTTGCATGGGGCACTCTATCTGTTCGTGAGGTTGCGCAATCTATTGTCAAACGCCGCTCTCAATTATCCCCCGATGAAAAGAAAAGTTTTGGACGTAGTCTGACAGCCTTTGGTTCTCGCTTGGCATGGCGCTGCCACTTTGTCCAAAAAATCGAAGACCAGCCCGAAATAGAAACCCACTGTATGCACCCCGCGTTTGAAGGGTTGCGTGTGAACGAGCACAACGAGGCGCATTTCCAAGCATGGGCGAATGGTCAAACAGGTTACCCCTTCATTGACGCTTGCATGCGCAATTTGACTGCTGAAGGCTGGATCACGTTCCGCATGCGGGCGATGCTGGTGAGTTTTGCCAGCTATCAACTTTGGCTGGATTGGCGTGCCACCGGTCATCATCTGGCACGTCTGTTCACCGATTATGAACCCGGCATCCATTACAGCCAACTTCAGATGCAATCAGGTGTCACAGGCATCAATGCAATGCGGGTTTATAATCCGATCAAGCAATCCATGGAACATGACCCAACTGGCACATTCATTCGCAAATGGGTTCCCGAACTCAAGAACCTTCCAGATGAATTCATTCACGAACCATGGACGTGGGAGAAGACACTAATCGACAATAGTGATTTTACGCTTGGGCAAGATTATCCTGCGCCAATCGTTGATCAAGCCGCATCTGCCAGGATCGCAAAACAGAAGATTACTGAGGTGCGCAATGGTCAGAATTTTCGGCTAGCGGCAAATACGGTTTTTATAAAATTGGGAAGTCGGAAGTCGGCATCTAAACGCAAAGAAAAACCCAAAGCCGCGGATAATACCCAGTTGTCGTTATTCTAGAAAAACCGAGGCTATCAAATTCAAAGCCTCGGTTTTTACAATTAACGCTGAGCTGTTCAGTTCAGCATGCTCATCACAACAACCATCAACAAGGAATACAGGGCAATACCACCACCAATCAAGAAGATTGGCCAATTCTTACTCACAGTTGCAGTCGCTATCGATTTCATTTGATACATCAAATCTGGCCACGTGTAGGATACGAAATCCCCTTGCGTGAACACGGCTTTAATCTGCCCATTGTCATCGACCACCGGTAGACGCCTGAAGCGTTCGTTGGACATTATTCTAAGCCAATCAATCAAATCATCAGTTTCACGTGCCAATCGTGGGTTGGCAGTCATGATGTCGGAAAGAACGGTGCCGCGCGCATCCAGCTCTTTTGCAACCAACTTGTTCATCACATCACGTTCAGTGACGACTCCGATAACCTTTTTCTCAGCGTCGATAACGATGACTGCTCCGTAATTTTTTTCCGACATCTTTGCTACAGCATCAAAGACACTGGTGTCGGGTGAGCACGTCAACGGTTGCTGTTTCGAGCGATATTCAGGGCGGTCCATAAGACGGTTGCCCGGGCGGTCGGCTTTTGCTGGCATGTTTGTTATCCTTAAATGATCTAACCCGCAGTAAGCGCTTTGCTTCTACATAACAAGTTTTAACCGAACATACCGAGGGACTGATCGACCAAAATAATGAAGTATTATGGTGATCTAATCGTAAAACCACCAACCACACCACGCAGCCATTCACGTGCTTGCGGGATGACCGTTTCCAGTTGTGGTAAGTCGTTAACGCAAAGAAATTTGATCTCAGGACTGTTGGCTCTTTCTAAAAGCGCTAAAGTTTCTGCTGGAGAGCATCCAACTCCCTGACCACTTACAATATGAAGATGATCGTCCTTTGTATGAACAACTGCCTTCTCAGCTGCTATGCAGGTGTGATTGTGTAGGCCTTGAGGTAAAAACTGCCTCAGGTCTCGAAACCGATATTTGATGTTTTCAATGAAAGCATCACGATCTTGGTCAAACAACTCCGCCATAACTGAGCGTTTCATTGGATGAACAACATGAGCGGAAGCGAAAAGCCTTTGTGCATCAAAGCCAGCCATACGCGCTGCGTTTATCTGCATGAAATGGTTGAACTTAGCTGGATTTCCACGCGTCGCCGACTGACATAATAATTCACTGTAATCCACCCATTCTCCACGTAGAAGAGGCAAAGAACCCTGAAACACATCCGTTGGAAGTAACGGTGCGGAAAGAAACACATCGTCGTTGAAATACATGAAGCGCTCGCTGAGCCCCTCAATCCTCCAGATCATACTTTCAATTGCCAGAGAGTTGAATGTTGGAAGAAATGAACTGAATTCGTTGAAGATATCGCGATGAAGCACGAAGCTGACCTTGGCCCGCAGTTGATCTGAGAGTGATGTTAGGTTTGGGAGTTCGCTATCGATAACGATCCAGATTTTTCGTGTCCACGGTGCGAAGTTCTCGATGGATTGCAGGCAATAAAGGATTTCATTGTTGTTATCCCATCGATGGGGGTTAACAGCATTTTCATGAAGTGGATCACGCACTTTTGCCATGTATCGTGCGCGTTTACGACAGTGAGATATAGTGCTCCCGTCGACCCAAGTGATGACAGCATCAATAGGATCAATGTTTGTATTTGAAAAATTCATCAATTTTCTACACGCCTATTCTTAGCTGATCTTCAGGTAGGCCCCGTCTTCGTTTAAGAAAGATATTATTGGATTTTAGGTCCGCAGCGCCGCACTTTTTCTTTGTATGCCGTTGGTTGAATGTAGCGCCAGCCAAGGTCGAGTGGTGAAATGAACGATCAACCGTTTCGCTTTTGGCGAGTCAATTTTACTGACCCGCCACAGTTCTATAGGTAAAGTTCAACCACGTCGATCTGAACCCTATGCCTCTTAAGGCTGGGTGGCTTTGGCTTCTTCAATCAATGCTTCGATCTTGTCTTTTCCTTTACCGCGCAAACGTGCGTCCAGAATCTGTTGGGCGTTGCTAAGATCATTGCTAACGACAATTAAAGCCACCATGCCCATATTTTGGTGAGGCTTACAGATGACTGCTGTTAGGCCTGCCTCAGTGATCACGTACTCAACTTCTTTGTTCATTTTCCCCTCAAAGGCTTCTTGACCCTCAGGTAGCGCATTTTTCAAAGATTGTGCGTTATGTGATTTGTCAGTTGGTACAAAGCGGACGACGTCTCCGATTTCCGCACGGATTAGCTCTTGGCTAAATACCATGCGCTCACCCGCATCATTTTTATTGAGCATCTTGATTTCGATTGTGGCGGCAAGTGTTGGAACTGCTGATACAACGAACAGCACAGCTGATAATATTGAACTACGCATTATGACTTCTCCAAATGTTTTGATCTGATCCTTCACATATGATCCGAGGTGTCGATTGCCACTCATGATTTGAATAGGCGACAGTTTGGCGCACGAGCGCTCAGCAAAGAGGGTTAGGTGCGGGAAAATATTGATTTGTGCATCTGACAAACGGGCGATTTGAACCTCCTTTGCAGAATTGCTGCATCGCAATGCATAAACGCTGTTTCAATTAATCTGTGGAGCGCAAGTTTATCGCATTCCCAGCTGTCGAAATGCCCGACCCATTAAACTCTTTGAAAAGGTAACAGCGGCGGATTGTCGCGATGGGCATCCATTCCATGGCCTTGCGCGTAAACGTTATAAAGAAAAACGCCATGGACACAGATGATCAGTCAAAAATGGTACTGTTGGTAGAAGACGATGAAGCTTTCCGTGGGGTAGGTGCGCAGCAGTTCGACATGTACCACGCTTGAAATGCGGAAAAGCGGTCAGCGTTTAAATCAAAACTAAGGTTTACGCTGAGATTTAGGCTTATCTTATTCTTTACCATAATCTTGGTCAGCGATCAGTCGGTTGACCATTCAACCTTTCCACCCTAACAACAACTTACCGGGGGCGCCTAACGGCTGAGATGTACCCTTTGAACCTGAACCAGATAATGCTGGCGGAGGGAGGGTAAAAGTCGCGGCGTCATCGCGGTCTGCCTTTTTTCGCTGGTCGGAGAAGAGACCGTGAAAACAGAACAAATCCTCACTGCCGTCCAGACCCAAACACCTCTGGTACATTGCATCACAAATTATGTGGCCATGAATATCGCCGCTAACGTGGTTCTTGCCGCTGGCGCATCGCCTGCAATGGTTCACGCCGAGGCGGAGGTTGCAGATTTCGTGCCGATTAGTGGTGCACTGACAATCAATATTGGAACATTGTCCCCAACTTGGGTGTCGGCAATGCAAAAGGCTGCAGATGCGGCAACAGCGTCTGGCACGCCTTGGGTGCTGGACCCAGTCGCCCACTTTGCCACTGCCTACCGCCGCGAAGTTGTGCAGGATTTGATCGCGCGGGGACCAACGATCATTCGCGGTAATGCCTCTGAAATATTGGCACTGAGCGGTGCGACGACGGCAGGCAAAGGAGCAGACAGTGGAGACAGCGTAGCCGACGCTGAAAGCGCAGCCACAGCGCTGGCATTGGCGCAAAAATGCGTTGTCGCAATCACGGGCGAGGTCGACTTTGTGACCGATGGAACCCGCACCGCGCGTATTTCAGGCGGGTCTGATATTATGCCGATGATCACGGCGATGGGATGTTCGCTGACAGCATTGATGGGCGCGTTTGTTGCTGTTGCCCCCCCGTTTGAAGCAACTGTTGCGGCCCTTACTATGTTTGCAGAGGCTGGCACACGCGCGGCTCAAACAGCCAATGGTCCTGGCAGTTTCCAAGTCGCGTTTATTGATGCCCTATCGCAGATAAAACCCGCCGACCTTGCAGATGATGCAGATGTCCATTGGCTATGAGGCGCGAAACCTTACGCCTCTATTTAGTCACAGACCCATTGTTGTGTACAGAGTTAGGCGTGCTCGAAACTGTGCGCCGCGCCGTCGCGGGCGGCGTCAGCATGATCCAATTGCGAGACAAACATGCAACCACGCCGCAACGCGTGGCCTTGGCCCGCGCTTTGATGGCCGCTCTTAAAGGGACAGGCGTCCCGTTGGTCGTAAATGATGACCTTGAGGCCGCCGTCTTGTCAGGCGCTGACGGCGCACATATCGGTCAAAGCGACGGGTCACCGCAAAAAGCGCGCGCCTTGCTGGGGCCGAACCGTATTTTGGGGCTGTCATGTGAGACACCGCAAACAGTGGCCGCCGCCTATGGCACACCTGTGGATTATCTTGGGCTTGGCCCCGTCTTTGCCACCGGAACCAAAGCTGACCATGAGCGCCCCATCGGCTTGGCAGGCTTGGCGGCGCTTGTCTCTGCAACTGATCTTCCGACAGTGGCAATTGGCGGGCTGAACGCAAGCCACGTGGATGATGTGATGGTGGCAGGCGCAGATGGTCTGTCAGTCGTTTCCGCAATTTGTGGGCAAACTGATCCATGCGCTGCAGCCGCCAAATTCATGTATTCTCAATCGCGAGGTGCGCTATGATCCGAAATGTTCTTTCAATTGCGGGTTCAGACCCTTCTGGCGGCGCTGGTATTCAAGCAGACATCAAAGCGATATCTGCCAATGGCGCATATGCAATGGCCGCCATAACTGCCCTTACCGTCCAAAATACTAAAGGTGTCAGCGGTGTGCATATGGTTCCTCCTTCATTTGTCGCTGATCAAATCACCGCTGTTTTTGCCGACATTCGCGTGGACGCAGTAAAGGTCGGCATGATTGCAAACGCTGACATCGCGCGGGCGGTTGCTGATGTTCTGCGGCTTCACGTGAACCTGCCCATCGTCTTGGACCCAGTTATGATCGCCAAAGGCGGCGCACCGCTTCTTGATGAGGACGCCATTGCGACGGTACGCAACGCGTTGTTGCCATTGGCCACCGTTTTGACACCAAACCTACCCGAAGCGGCACATTTGTTGGGGGTAGCACCTGCGATCACGCCAGATGAGATGGTCGTGCAAGGCCATGCACTTTGCGCGCTCGGGCCAAAGGCGGTGTTGATGAAAGGCGGGCACCTTAACGCGATTGATAGCCCTGACGTTTTGGTCACGCAGGCTGGCGAACATTGGTTCAATGCACCGCGCGTGATGACCGAAAACACCCATGGTACCGGCTGCACCTTGTCTGCCGCATTGGCGGCGCAGATCGCACAAGACCACGACCTGCCGGATGCCGTCGCCGCTGCCAAAACGTATGTCGCCAACGCCATCGCACAAGCC
>Ga0307997_10000959_pt1 | contig 13348 bp, 8 predicted proteins | sample Davwhametageno36_FD_203165 | JGI IMG/M metagenome (GOLD analysis project Ga0307997, IMG submission 203165) | Marine microbial communities from Davis Island wharf, Antarctic Ocean - #36 | ecosystem: Environmental > Aquatic > Marine > Unclassified | place: Antarctic Ocean: Davis Island wharf... | reverse complement strand
GAAGTGTATTATTTTGCTCAGGATTACCTGTAACTAAGCGATCCTGAGGGGTTGCATAGCGCTCTACTTGCGCAGTGCTTTTTGCAAGCGTAACCAGGTCAGTAATATTTTTATGCATGGGAGGTTCCTTTGGCATCCAGGAGATACCATAACCATCATTTGCCTAAAAGACCATTGTCTGCAGCCCATTGCTTGGACCGTTCCATTCCTTCGTCAAATGGCATTTCAGGCTTCCAACCAAGAATTCGCTCGGCTTTCTTTATTGAGAACCAGCTCTTGGTGGCAAGTTGAGCCACGGTTGCCGGTGAGGCTTCATTGAGATTACCCATAAGATTGGCAACTTTTGAAGCTACGGCGGCGACTCTTAGCGCAAGCTTAGTTGAGACAAGCATAGGCCCTTTTTTGCCCAACCACTGATAGTGCGGAGCAAAATACTCTTTGGTGGTCATGTAGCCTTCACAGGATAGGTTAAATATCTCGCCAACAGCATCTGGATGTTGGGCGGCAAGTACAATGCCTCTGACTAAATCATCAATATAAATGGGCCTAAAGAAACCTTCACCTTTGGCTGGCAGCATAAATTGATTTTTAGCAATCGCCTCTAAGGGTGCAATAATCCACGGTCGGCTACCGGGGCCATAGGCATCGCCGGGACGCACAATAACTACCTCAATGTCCCCATTCGCGGAGGCTGCCAGCACGGTATGTTCGGAGGCCAGTTTGGTCAATACATAGCTGCCACCATCGGCATGTACGGGGTGGTTCTCGTTGATCTCACCCTCGGCAGCATTGCCATAGGCAACGATGGAGGATATCTGTACAAAACGCCGCACCTTATATTTTTTTGCCGCATCGATTAAGTTGCCGGTGGCCAGTACATTGACTCGCCACATATCACTGTCTTCCATGGCGTTTGAGACCAGTGCCGCGGTGTGGATGATGACGTCGCACTCTTCCAGCAAATTGGCAATGCTCTCAGGTTTAGCAATATCGCCTTCAATAATATCTGTACCATTGCCAACCAGATCAACGCCAACTACGGCTTGATTGTTCTGTTGGTAAAAACGCATCAGCGTATTGCCAATAAAGCCATTAGCGCCGGTGATTAGTATCTTTTTGATCGTTTGCTCGTTCATAAGTACCTCAAAGGTCCATTAATTTTTAGTGTATGGGGCTAGCCCATGTTGTTGCGATAAAAGCTGCCCACTAGTCTGGTGAGTCGCGCTTTAGAAAATAGTCGAGTAATAGCGGCGGTCACTTTGTTAGCAGCACCGGGAACAATCGCGCTTTTACCTGCGAGACAGCCCTTAATGCCTGCCTCTGCGACTTCTTTTGCAGACATCATCATGTTGGGGGCAATACTCAGTTTCGCACCTTGATCTGGGTTATCCATCATTTTGGTGGCGGTGTAGCCGGGGCATAGTGCGGATGCTACGACGCCACTGTTAGCCGCTTTCAGTTCATCCGCCAGCGCCTGTGTAAATGACAACACATAGGCTTTGGTGGCTGCATAGACATTCTGATTAGGAATGGCCATCCAAGCGGCCAGGGATGCCACATTAAGGATGTGACCCTTTTTTCTAGAGGCCATATCATTGGCATATAAATGGGTCAATGATGTTAAGGCGAGTATGTTGACGGTAATCATGCGCTCTTGTTCAGCAAGGCTTAGTTCAGTGAAAAACCCGTTGTGTAAAAGCCCCGCATTGTTGACCAAAAAGTCAATTTGCAGGTTTTGATCGCAGGTGCGTTGGAAAAGCGTTTGGGCGGCCTGTGGTTCAGATAAGTCAGTGGCCATAACGGTGCAGTTAATGCCGTAGGTCTGACTGAGTTTTTCGCCAACCTCATTCAACTTATCTTCACGTCGCGCCACTAAAACCAAGTCATAGCCCTGAGCGGCCAGAATGTCGCCAAATTCTAGTCCAATACCGTCGGATGCGCCTGTCACTAGTGCGGTTTTATTACCCATAATGTATTCCCCTAATGTTTAATAGTTAGTCTTATTATTGCTTAAAGTCTACAAAGATGGGCGAAGACCATGCTTGTTGGCTCAGAGGTTGTTGGCAGTTGTCTTGTTCAGGCGTGCGGTAATCACCGAAGCAGGGGTCGGTGGTAATGGCATTACCTTGGTCATCAAAGCTGGTGCGTAAATTGCCACCGTTGATGGTTGCTATAGGTTGTTCATGCGCACGTATGTAGTACAGAGCATCGCGGCCCTCGGCGGCAAATTCGGGGTCTTCAAATTCAATAGTACAACCCTCAGCAGATGGAAGGCATTCAAAGGTTCGCCAGGGATCTTCAATCAGCGGTGGGACTTCTTCACCGGCGTAGGATTGAGGGCGTATTTTGACCACCTCAATACTATCAATAAGGTAGCGTTCATCGGAGGGGTTATAGCACTCACCAAGAGACATTTTCTGCAAGCGTTTTTGCTCCAGAGTCTCTACGACATAATCTGGACAGCCGGGTAGCTGCTTGAATGAGCCAACAACCTTCGCGCTAAACTGTGGATTACTAGCCATGCCGACACTGCTGCCCATCGGTAGCGATTGGTTGTTATTGTTAGCATTGAGCAGATCAAACCATACTAACATCCTATGCCCACTGGTTCCGTAGACCTCACGGCGCTTCATTGCATCCCAAATGGCGTCTCGATCACGGCCTTGAGCGTGTACCGCAGCTATTCCTCCGGTATTTAAAAAAGAGTTAGTACGTTCAAATTCTGAGGCAAATATCTTAGCGCTTACCGGATCAATTTGATCAGCGGTTAACGATCGCGGCGCTGGTTTTGAGATCACGGCGGTGCTGGCGAAAACAGATTCCCAGAAGCCATCTCGAACACCAGTTGCATCGGTGCTATTAATTCTATCCAGTTGTTTGAAACCGTGACCTGCTCGCGCTGAATGGGTATCCGTTGAACCAATAAAGCCCCAGCGATAACGCAAGGGATTCTCTGGGTCTTCAAGGTTCTGAAGCGCTAAGCCATACTGCACCGATTTGCGAGGTTTGTAGTTAAATGCCGGCAGGAAAACATCTCGTGCTTGGCCGGCGTCGAGCCATTCCTCTGGGGTGCTGCCGGGCACGGTCATGAAGCCATAAATGGTATCTAGTTGAACGAAGTTGTGGCGCGCCTCTGCTGCACGAGCACTACATTCATCTGGGTCAGTACCATCGGCTAAACAACGATCTTCAATAATCTCCCCTGCTTGCCAACAAGCGGGAAGATAATTAGTTTGCGGCGCCGGACAGACCCATTCACCCTGATCATTACGGGTTCTTACCGCGAAGTCTCTAAATACTTCCGAGTTACCATGGCCGGAATAGACCTCAATTAAACGTGTTTTATCAAGATCGCTGTTCGTCTCGTTTAACTGATGGGCCCAGTTAGCATTAGGGGGGGTGTAAAAGCCCCAGCTAGTGCCGTGAGGTACGACAATGTTATCAAAGCCCCACTCATCGAGCTTTTTGAACAGCTCCCCGGGTGTGGCGACACTTTCATAGCAGTTGGCTGGAAGTGATGGGCTGGGCAGAGATGGGTCACACACCGGTGTTCCGGCCATGTTGCCAACCCAGGTATTGTAGGAGGCGTAATAGTCTTTGTGGCGTGGATCAAGGACACCTAAAATACCCGATTGCTTACCATCATTTGAGCGTGCGGCAATGGTGGCTACACCAACACCCACTGAGGCAATTGGATGGCTGGGTAATTTTTCTGGGTCATCATCTTTAAACAGTACATTGTGATGCCCGTAATGATTCTCAGCCACGGTGCCGACCTGGGTCCACTCCCAACCGAGAAAAGCGACGATGTCTGGGTTCATTGGGTCACCGGCGGTACGGTTGCACTGACGTACCGATTCTATGCCGTCGCGCCACTGGCCCAAGGTGAAACTCTCGGCGTGATCAGTGAGAAAGTAAAAGTCTAACTGTGAGACGAAGCGTGCGTAGTCACAGGCAAATGCCGGTGGATAGGCGCCAGAAGCACCATGCATCATGGGTAAGCTGTACATAAAGGCATCGGCAGAGTTAGTGGTGTGTACATGAGTATCACCAAAAAGAATCTGTTTTTCAGATGCATCCTCATAGTTTCTGCTGTTGGTGCGAGCGTCTATGACCGCTTTTGGCAGTCGTTGCTGGGTAATGGCTTGTGGTGTTAGGGGAGAGTTTTCCCAGGCGAGATTGGGGTCTTCGAAGTAGCCAGGAAAAAGCCTATACACCGATTCTGGTGCATTATTAGTCAATACGAGGGAGATAATGGCACCTATAACAGCCATAGCAATAGCAAACTTTTTAAACATTTTGAACCCCATTTTTATTAGATAATTCCATAACTTCGCCCGATAAACCAGTATAAACCTAACCCACAGAGAGCTGCTGAGACTAAATCAACGGCTAACCTTGTGTCATTGAGCAGTCTAGATTGTCTTATTTGTTGTAACAGCAACCAGATAGCAGTGATGATCGCTATTTGACCCAACTCAATGCCAAGATTAAAGCCAAGTAGGGCAGGGACTAGCTGCGCACTGGCTAAACCCGTTTCGGTCAAGGCGCTGGCAAAGCCAAAACCGTGAATCAGCCCGAATACAATACTCGTTACCAAGCGCAGGTTAGCTGACTGTTGCTCGTCGGTAGAATCCCATAAATAGGCGAGCGCAAATAACGCCAGTCCAAGGCCGCTCAGGACGCTAAGTCCAATATTCCAGGTCAAATTGATTAGCACGATCAGTAATAGAGCGGCCACAGAGAAATAGGTAATTTGACGATGATTGCCCGTGAGTACAGCGATGTTCTGCGCGGCGACCAGAGCGATGGTAAAGCCAATGGCAGCCTCAACTATATCAAGGTCAGGTATCACCCAGCCCAGCGCAGCCAACGCCAGGGTGATGCTATGACCCAGCGTGAAGCCGGTGATCATCCAGATTAAGCCCTTTAAACTACGCAAAAGCAGTAAAAGTGCTAGTAAAAACGCGATATGGTCAATGCCGCCAAAGATATGTTCGACGCCAATAATGACGAATTGGGTGACGCTGACAAACCAGTGACTGCGGGATACTAGTTGATCAGTTATTTCATGTTGTCGTTGTTTGTTGGTAAATAGATACTGATAAGAAGGCTCTCCATTGAGGGTCACGTTTGCATAATGAACGTGAGAACTAGCGGCATTGAAAAAGCTATTAATGCCGATGCTTAGATCACCCAAGGACGTATCACAGTCGAATACTAGCTTGACTCGAACATACCCCAGTGCAGAAGGCATGGGTTTAGCTGTCTCTGCACGTGAACAGGGCAGGCTATCTTGAGACACGCTGATCGAGCTAGTTAGATGGTTTGCCAGTAAGGTGTCTAGAGATTGGTTGGTCTGGGTTTGAAGTCGAGTAATTTCTCTGGATTTAGCGGTAAAGACTGCCGTTGCACGATTGTCGGTTATTTCCCAGTCAGAAAAAGACTGACTGCGATTATGGGCGTGAGCCTGTGATGATGTTGCGATAGCGCCCAATACTAGCAGTATGGCGACAGTTATTTGGATTAACCTCACCATTATTGACCCGCCTGCGCAGCGGTGGGCTGCTGATTGAGCCATTTGATGGTCGCTGTATGACGAAGCTGCTCGATATACCCTTGAAGCGCCTTGCCATTTGACTCGGCATTGGTGCCATTGGTGGCTATAGATTCACTTTGAATACTGTCGAGCATAGTTTGTAATGTGCGTTGACGGATGCCGAGGTTATTGCGCAGCGCACCATCTGTGATTGCCTTTTGCACTAATAATTCTTCTTCTATCAGCCGCTCTAATATAAGAGTCCTGTCCTGCGGGTTAGTGGGACTCCGTTTCTCCTGGCTGTAAAGGGCCAGAGCCTGACTATATTGAGCTTTTCCAATGGCGGTATCGTTGACCCAAGCGACTACTGTAGTGTCATCGGTTACTGACACATAAGGGTCACTTACAGCGACAAGGATACCTAGGGCTGAGCCACAGATTAACAAGGTCAGCGATCGTTGATTGGTTGTCAGTGCTGAACGTGTTTTCATCGCTATTGATCAGTACTCGCTAGTTGCTCAAGCAATGCTAAATTGAACTGAATGCTAGCTTGCTGTTTGAGTTCTGCTAGCGTCGTTGCCAAACTCTCACGCCGCTGTCGGATTTTTAATTCAGTCATCGCCGTCTCTCGAATCTGCTCTAGAGGCATCAATGTTGTCGGCTGGTTTTTAAAGACCTGCAGGAGATAAACGCTGTCACCTCGAATAATTGGTTGAGAGACCTCCATAGTTGAAAGTGTTAGAGCAAAGTCGGTCAAGGATGCCCCGAGATAGCGTATTAGTGCATGCTTTGGCAACGGCGATAGAGGTATGGGCAACATTTCAGCCCCCGTACTAGAGGCGGCTTTTTTGAGGCTTTGCCCGAGTAAAACCGCTTTGCGAGTTGTGTTGGCCGTTTCAACGTCATCAAATTGTGCAGATTGAAGGGTTATTCGCTGGGGTTGTTGAAAGACGGCTTGATGGTTGTCGTAAAAGGCGACGAGTTCAGATTCCGTGACAGGTAAGGCTTGTGACTTGCTTACAACAGTTTCAATAGCTGATCTCGCTAGCAGCTTACGAATACCGGGATCTGCCTGCAGAATGCCGAGTTCCTCGGCACGCTGTAATATCAGTTCATCATCGATGAGTCGTTGCAGTAGCTGTTGATCTCTACCCTGAGCAGATATATCTGCCGTAAGCATGCCAGAGCGCTGACGGGCAACACGCAATGCAGTTTCTGTCACCGGTTGTTGATTAACTAAAACAATTGTATCTGCGGGTTGATGTAGCCAGTTAATCTGTGTGTTCGAGCCGGCTAACAGCAACAACAAGCCGAATAATCCAATGGATGCTCGTGCTATATTATTTGAGTTAACGGCGATTTTATTCATCAGTGCCTGAATTATTAATTATAAATACAAGAGCACCATCATAGCGCAGACACTACTCTCTACACTGTCCTAATATGACAGTGGACTCACAAAAACGGACAGCCCACATTTTGATATCCATCTCTTTATCCGTAAACTGCAACACATGCCTCGGCGGATGTTTTATCTGCCAATCGAACTGGCTATTGAGTTCTCATATTATATCAATGAAAACTCATTAAATTACTGATGGTTTACTTGGAGTGTTGCTATGTTTCAGAATGTCTTAGTTGCTGCTTATGTGTTGATTTTTATCACATTTTTAGTCAGCTTTTTACATGCTTATTTGACGGTTAAGTTGATTGGAGCCAATCAGAAGTGGGCCAAAGGGATACCACTAATGCCCTATCCAGATGCGCCGGAGAATTTAAAACTGGTAAAAAATAACATTCAAAATTTATTTGAATTCCCGGTTATCTTTTACGTATTGTGCGTTTTTTACTTTATCCAAGGGATTCAAGATCAGCTTATAATTGCTTTGTCATGGAGTTACGTTTTACTGAGATTGGTACATAGCTATTTGCACATTTTTTCGCAGAATACTTTGTTGCGTGGACATGCCTTTATTGTGAGTAATCTAGTTTTATTTGTGATGCTGTTGACCCTATTAAAAAGTATGCACTAGACATTTGATAAACCACAAAAAAGGACGGGCAAGCCCGTCCTTTTTTGTGGTGCTAGTGTTCTAAAATGTAGACTAGAAGTTGTAGTTAACCGTTGCACCCCAGACGCTTCCTGGAAGGGTGTAATCGGCAAAGGCACCAGATGCCAAGGGTATGTTGAATGTACCAGAGGCAGTAAGCTCATCAAAAACATTCTTGCCATAAAGCATTACAGCCCAATTGTCGCCCTTTAACCCAGTTCGGAAGTTAGTTTTAGAAAAAGCATCCTGATAAGTACGAGGATCCACAGAGCCACCTATATTCTGGTAGCCGTCGGTGAAGTTAACGTCCAAGCTGGTCATCCATAGCATGCCATTCATGACAGGTCGGACGTAATCAGCAGTCAGTGAACCGTTGTAATCAACGCCCACCTTGTCGCCGGTTCGATCTAGGCTACCACTAGTATTTTGAGACCCGTCACCCTTAAAACTTGCTGTACAACCCTCGAACGAAATCACAGGGGAATCAGCAGTCAATGGCCCTAAACCAAGTAGCCCTGAAGCTTGCTGTGCTGTACAGCCCGCTCCTGGATAGCTGCCGAACTCACCATCATTTAATGCAAAGCTCGCACCCAGTTTCAGATGGTCAGTTGCTTGCCATTGTAGATCAACTTCAAGACCGCGGATCTCTGTGCTGGCGGCGTTTGTGACAATAAAGCCAAGGCCGACAAAGGTAGAGACCTGCTGGTTTTTATAAGTACTGTCATACAGAGCCCAGTTCAACGTCATACCTCCATCGAGTAAGGTATGTTTTCCACCTAATTCTATTGACTCGGCATTCTCATCATCAAACTCAAAACCTGGTCCTGGCACGGTACGTTGGATACCCTCAGCCGTGAAGGCTGGGTTTTGATCATCTACAGCGTTAAATCCACCACTCTTGAATCCCTCTGAGTAGCTTAGGTAGAACATGCTGTCATCTGATCGTGTCCACTCAATGTTGGCTGCCGGCAGAAATTGGTGGGTGGATCGACTTTCATTAAATTCATGAGCATAGGCATCAAATAAAGAGCCGTACAGCCCAGCCAATAAAGGATTATTGTTCGGTGTAGCATCTCCAGTAGAGTTAGTCGTCAGAGCCATCATGGCATGTGCTCGTTTTTCTTCTTCTGTGTATCGAGCACCGGCAGTAATAGCAACCGAATCCGTCAGATTAAACGTCCCTTGGTAAAAGACAGCCCGCGAATTTGTATCCTGAGTCCAGTTCGATATGCGACCTGCACGTTGGAACTTTGTTGAGCCTTCAACACCCACTTTGAGCGTGTAGTCTTGGCATGTAGGAGCGCCAACAGCACAGCCTGTTGCATCATAGAGGCTTTGAAGTGTAAATGGCGTTCCAGGAACCGGTGTTGTGGCGTTTACGCCAGCAACTTGCGCTGGAGAAAAGGCCAGGAACGTGTCAAGTCCAAAGGCAGGATTGCCACCGCCGAGAATAGTCTTCATTAGCATTGCAGGCAATCCGAAGGTACCATCAACAATCACAGTGCGATCAATTTCTTGTTCTGCCTGGTCTAGGTAGACACCACCTACCCAAGAGAAGCGCCCATCAGTAGGAGAGGCAATGCGAAACTCCTGACTCGTATGGTCGTATTCTTGAATATCGGCTCTACCAATAAACTCTAATGGAAGCCAATCAGCATCAAGGCCGTCTTGAAACTCATAGCCACCTTTACCAGCTACTGCACTTAGTGTGTAGCCGTTATCTAATTCCATCTCAAAGCTAAGAGATGTGTCAGCAGTTGTAGTGTCAGTGCCTTCAGGTCGTTCTCCACCAGCAGCGCAAACTGCTGAACTCATGCCTAGACTGGCTTCTAAAGCACAACCGCCAATAGTTTGTCCGTCACGATAGGGGTTTTGATTGGCTGCGCCAACAATTGCACCGTACTCAGGACGAACCACACCCATGACACCAAACATTAGACCGGAGGCAGCGCCTAAATTGTCTACAGGCTCAAAAATGGTGGTAACAGAGTTTTGACCGAGACGAACGTTATCACTCTCTGAATGCTTCAGTTCTACTCGGGTTGAATCAGTAGGCTCCCATGTTGCACTGGCGCGCCACATAGATTCATCAGCCGAAGGCATGGTCTTATTGACTGCCCCAGCATAGGTATTTTCAAAGGAACCATCGTTAGACCGGTCTTTAAAAGCGAGGCGCAAACCAATGGTGTCTCCGATTGAGCCAGTCAAGTGGCCCTCTACTGTTGTGCCATCAAAGGATTCTTTGCTGGCCGATATTTTGCCACCAAACTCTTCATCAGTCTCTGGTGTTGCAGTAATGACGTTAATGGCACCTGCAAGGGTGTTCTTACCAAATAAGATACCTTGAGGGCCTCTTAGCACTTCAACTTGTTGGACATCAAAAAGGGCAGTCCGGCTTTGACGGGATTTTCCGTAATGAATGCCATCAACATAGACACCAACGGATTGTTCAAACGCTTGGTTTGAGCCAACACCGATACCACGCATAGCAATAATCGTGTTTACTGCATTTTCTTGAATCGCCAAATTAGGAACATATGCTGATAGTTCAGCAAAGCTGTGCATTCCAGCTTCTTCAATTTTTGTACCGCTAATAGCTACTAGAGAGACGGGAACATCTTGTAGGCTCTCTGCGCGCTTTTGTGCGGTAACAATAACTTCTTCCAGTTCAGCGGCATTGGTGCCACTAGAAATAGCGGCAATAGCTAAAGCTACCCCACTGGCTTTAAATAGTGATGATCTACTCATAATTAACCCCTAGTTGTTGATTTTTTTTGTTTATCTTATCTAAATGCTATTTTTTTAAGATATCTCTAATGCTTACTCCTCGAGTATGCATAATTTCCATGCAACAAAGCAATTAATTAGTGAAATAAAGCCTTAAAGTTATTATATAAAGACCATAGAGAATTTATTTTATTATGTAAATATAGTTTAAAGAGCAGCTGTTTTGGGAGAGAGTAATGCCTACCGATAACAGAGGTACCTTTTAAATAGATTTGAGAGCGGTAAACATAGCTCATCTATTAAAAGTAGAATACGTACTGATAAGGTGACGTAGTCACAAGGCGGTAAGAGTATGTTGGTGAGTGCAGGCTTAAAAGTTAGGACATTTAATAGATTTAATCATCAGGCACAAAAAAGGACGGGCAAGCCCGTCCTTTTTTGTTTTACACATTTTCTTTCATAAAAGCTAGAAGCTGTAATTAACCGATGCACCCCAAATACTTCCTGGTGAAGTGTATTGACCATATGCACCTGATGCCAACGGTATGTTAAACGAACCAGTAGGCGTTATTTCATCGAATATATTTTTACCGTATAACATCACGGCCCAGTTCTCGCCTTTTAAACCAGTTCGGATACTCGTCTTAGAGAAGGCTTCCTGAAAAAGACGTGGGTCAACAGAGCCGCCGATCATCTGGTAGCCGTCGGTAAAGTTAACGTCAAGAGACGTCATCCAAAGCATGCCATTCATGACTGGTCGAACATAGTCAGCGGTCAGCGCGCCGTTATAATCAGTACCCACTTTAGTACCAGTTAAGTCTTGAACAGATCCAGACTGAGACCCATCACCCGCAAATGTAGCGGCACAGCCGCCAGCTGAAGTGACCGGTGAAGCAGAGGTAAGCGCTCCTAAGCCAAGCAGTGCTGATGCTTGTGGGGCGGTACAGCCTGCACCAGCATAGCTTCCATATGCACCATCATTTAATGCAAGGCTTAAACCCAGTTTCAGATTGTCAGTTGCTTGCCATTGCACATCTACTTCAAGGCCGCTAATCTCTGTGCTGGCGGCGTTTGTAACAACAAAACCGGTGCCGACAAAGGTAGAGACTTGCTGGTTTTTATACGTGCTGTCATAAAGCGCCCAGTTCAAGGTCATGCTGCCATCAAGCAATGTGTGCTTTCCGCCGAGTTCGATTGACTCTGCGTTCTCATCTTCATATTCAAAGCCTAATCCTGGCACGGTAGGCTGGATACCTTCAGCGGTGAAGGCTGGGGCTTGATCATCTACAGAGTTAAATCCACCACTCTTAAAGCCTTCTGAGTAGCTTAGGTAGAACATGCTGTCCTCGGATTGTGTCCACTCAATGTTGGCCGCGGGCAAAAATTGATTAGTCGATCGACTTTCATCAAATTCATGAGCCCAACCAAGACCGAAACCGGCAACGATTGCAGCTAGCACACCGTTGCTGTTCGGCGTGGCATCGCCAGTTGAGTTAGTTGTCAGAGCCATCATGGCATGCGATCGTTTTTCTTCTTCTGTGTATCGAGCACCGGCAGTAAGGGCAACCGAATCCGTCAGATTAAACGTCCCTTGGTAAAAGACAGCCCGCGAATTTGTATCCTGAGTCCAGTTCGATATGCGACCTGCACGTTGGAACTTTGTTGAGCCTTCAACACCTACTTTGAGGGTATAGTCCGCGCATGTAGGAGCGCCAACAGCACAGCCTGTTGCATCATAGAGGCTTTGCAGTGTAAATGGCGTTCCGGGAACAGGCGTTGTAGCGTTTATACCGCCGACCTGCGCCGGAGATAAGGCCAAGAAAGTATCTAACCCAAAGGCAGGATTACCGCCGCCAAGGATAGTCTTCATTACTATTGCAGGCAATCCGAAGGTACCATCAATAACCACAGCGCGATCAATTTCTTGCTCTTGCTGGTCTAAGTACACACCACCAACCCAAGAGAAACGCCCATCAGTAGGAGAGGCAATGCGAAACTCCTGGCTCGTATGGTCGTATTCTTGAATATCGGCTCTACCAATAAACTCTAATGGAAGCCAATCAGCATCGAGACCGTCTTGAAACTCATAGCCACCTCTGCCGGCCACTGCACTTATCGTATAGCCGTTATCTAATTCCATCTCAAAGCTGAGGGATGTATCAGACGTCGTAGTGTCAGTCCCTTCAGGTCTTTCTCCACCGGCAGCACAGACTGCTGAACTCATACCCATGCTGGCTTCTAGCGCGCATCCACCAAGAGTATTGCCGTCGCGGTAGGGGTTTTGAGTTGCACCGGCGACAATTCCACCGAACTCTGGACGAACAATGCCCATTGTGCCGAACATTAGACCTGAGGCAGCGCCTAAATTGGCCACTGGATCAAAAACGGTAATAAGTGAGTTTGCACCGAGGCGAACATTATCGCTCTGTGCATGCTTTACCTCTACTCGGGTTGAATCAGTAGGCTCCCAAGTTGCACTGACACGCCACATAGATTCATCAACAGTAGGCATTGTCTTTTGAACTGCCGCTGCATAAGTATTTTCAAAGGAGCCGTCGTCGGACCGGTCTTTGTAGGCAAGACGCAGTCCAATGGTGTCGCCTATCGAACCGGTCAAGTGGCCTTCTACTGTGGTACCACCAAAGGATTCTTTGCTGGCAGATATTTTTCCGCCAAACTCTTCATCAGCATCTGGTGTTGCAGTAGTGACATTAATAGCACCTGCAAGGGTGTTCTTACCAAATAAGATGCCCTGGGGTCCTCTTAGAACTTCGACTTGCTGAACATCATAAAGTGCAGTCCGGCTTTGACGAGACTTACCGTAGTGGACGCCATCAACATAGACGCCGACTGATTGTTCAAACGATTGGTTTGCACCAACACCGATACCACGCATAGAAATAATCGTGTTTACAGCATTTTCTGTTATTGACAGGTTAGGCACATATTGAGACAACTCTTGAAAGCTGTGTAATCCGGCTTCTGCGATTTTTGTCCCGCTGATCGCCACTAGGGAAACAGGAACGTCCTG
>Ga0307997_10000957_pt1 | contig 13369 bp, 1 predicted proteins | sample Davwhametageno36_FD_203165 | JGI IMG/M metagenome (GOLD analysis project Ga0307997, IMG submission 203165) | Marine microbial communities from Davis Island wharf, Antarctic Ocean - #36 | ecosystem: Environmental > Aquatic > Marine > Unclassified | place: Antarctic Ocean: Davis Island wharf... | reverse complement strand
GCCTCCTCACCATCCTGCCTGACGAGCATGTCGCGATGGAAGACCCGCACGTTCGTCATGAGCGCGGCGAGCCTCGACGTGGGCGACCTGTCCTGGAAGGACTCGCTGGCCGTGATGTTCAGGCAGTCGTAGCCCGCCAGGTCGATTGTCGCCTCCATGTTGGTGATGATGTTGCCAGTGCGCAGCAGCAACAGGATCATGTAGTGGAACCCGTAGGGCTCATGAGGCAGCACCTCCGCGTCACGGAAGAAGGCCGGCTGCTGGGCGGACGGGCACAGCCCATAGGTCTCGCCCACCGCGTGGAGCAAGTTGTCGAAGTCCGTGACGACGGCAAACCGCTCCTTGTAGTTGATACCGCCGCCCGGCTCAACGCGCAGCAGCGTCTCGAGCACCGCCTCCACAGCCCCATCCGAGAGCGGCTCGGCGAGCCACCCGCACGCAGCCGCAATGGGGCCCACAATGGGGCCCAGCAGGCCCTCCTCGTCAGGCAGCGCGTAGAGGAGCCCCGTTGACAGGAGGTCGGCCAGCGCACACATGTCTCCGAGCAGGCCAAAGCCTTGGCCGTAGCCATCCTTCTCCCCGTCCGCTGCAGCAGCGAACGGCACACCCGCCTGCGGCCGGCGGTGCGAGTCGTCGTAGTTCGGGTCACCGCCCTCTTGCAGATGGTGGTGGGTCCGGAACTGGCCTCCAGCAGTAGGTGTTGATGGCGCCACTCGTGGCGAGTGTTGGGTGCGCTTGTGCGCGGCAGGATTCGTCCCGCTCATGCCGAGGTCGTCGGCGTATTGGGTGCGCTTGTGCGCGGCAGGATTCGTCCCGCTGACGCCGAGGTCATCGGCTTCGCCTCCTTGCACAGCAAGGTGGGGCGCCACTCGTGGCGAGTGTTGGGTGCGCTTATGCGCGGCAGGATTCGTCCCGCTGATGCCGAGGTCGTCGGCGCGTTGGGTGCGCTTGCGCGCGGCGGGATGCGTCCCGCTGACACCGATGTCGTCGGCGTCGCCTCCTTGCACATCTTGCGCAGACGACCCCCCGCTTGAGGAGGACATCGGAGGACTGTTGGCAACAGGTGACACCTGTTGACCTGGAGGAATGGACATAGGATCGGAGGTCAGCGGCGGCGCGCCTTGCGTCGCCAGCTGTCCACCTCGCTGAGCTACCATGTTAGCGGGTCGTCGTTCAGGCTGATCCTGCTCGACGTCGCTTCTTTCTACGGGCATACCTGCAGCGTTTCTACGCGTGCAGGGGTCCCGCTCGGGTACGGGCATACCTGCGGCGTTTCTACGCGCGCAGGGGTCCCGCTCGGGTACGGGCATACCTGCGGCGTTTCTACGCGCGCAGGGGTCCCGCTCGGGTACGGGCATACCTGCGGCGTTTCTACGCGCGCAGGGGTCCCGCTCGGGTGCTCCCTTGGAAGAGCGCAGGCAGCTGACTCAGAGCTGCTTGCTACTGATGCAGATCGCAGGCACCAGGACGCCGGGACAGGGAAGCTAACGAGCTACTGTCCGTTTTGTAAGTATACATTAACCACACTCGTCATCCGTCGAGCACGAGCGTAATTCGACCTTGCTGGTGGCCCTCACCAGCTCACATCACTCTGGTATCATCCAGATCCAATTGCCATAAGATCTCATCGAGATCTAATCGCCCTGAGAATAAGAGGCTCCGTACGGCCATCTCACATCCCCAGATAGTACACCCGTTCGTCATCTGCTGCTTTCGTAAGCAACGATCGGATTACTACACATACAGCCGTCACGCACACAGCCGTTCACGGTTGATCGCGTGTCCGAGCCTCGTTCCATCTTCCACCATCGCAGTGGCGAGTTCCATTTCTATCTTCCTGCTCTTTCGGTTGTATGCCGTCAGTATGCGTTGAGCGGAAACCAGTCCTGCTTCGGGTTCCCACGTACTCTGCAAATAAGAGCAGTTTTCCCACTGCACCAGATACTCAGTCTTCCCATGGCGTTTCCGATGCGCTAAGATCCCCTCAACCCCGTACTCCGCCGGTTCAAAGACACTGCCAATCTTCTGCTTCAGCTTCTTGTCCGTGACGATCGTGGACGATGGCTTGAGGTACATTGGATGGAAGACCGGATGGATAGCCTGGTGCAGCCAGGTCGGCAGCTGAAGCTCAATCGCCAGCTGGGTGTGAACCTGGACAATGGGAAACGGGCCGAAGTATTTGCCTCGCAGCTTTCTACACTTGCTGACAGCCCACACAGGTAGCTGGATATGTTCCAGGCTCAGCATCACAAATTCGCCCGTCTGCCACTCCCGGATAGGCCGATTCTGGTTCTCAGCCTCGGCCATGCGAGTCTTGGCCTGTATCATCTGTTCCCTGGCCAGTTGATGTATGGCTCTCATGCGCTCCGGGTGGTCCAGCTGATACGCCTCTTGCTGATCCATCTCGTACACCCCCGGAAACGGTGCCTTGTCCAGTAGGGTGCCATCGTCGTCATACTTCATAGTGTCGCGCACCAGTTGTCCGTGGCCGCGGTTCTGGCGCGTCTGATCCATGAGAGTCTGAGTGTCGAGCGGAATACGCATGGCCAGTCCCGTCTCCATCTCAAACGGCGACTTCTGCGTTGCCGACACTGGCGAGTTGTTGATCGCCATCATGGCGCCATCCAAGAGTTCCAGCCAGTTGAGCTGATCCGCTTGCACGTTCGACCGCATGATCTCCTGCAGAAGACGGTTCATCCGCTCAGTTTGTCCGTCTGCCTGCGGTGTGTACGCCGGCGTCATTTTGAGCGTCGTGTGGTGTAGGGCCCACAGCTTACGCCAGAAATCGTTGGTGAACCGCGAGTCTCTGTCACTCACCATGCTCATCATGACCCCACGATTGCACACCACCGACCGATAGAACTGCTCAGCCATCACTTCTGCCTTGGAGGCTTCCCACACAGGTATTGGTATCAGTCGTTTGCTGAACATGTCGACCACATTCATGATTCCATCATATTGCATGGGGCCGCCACCGGCCTTCGGAAAACCGAACATGAAGTCAATGGAGTAGTGCGTGAAAGGTCCCGTCGGGGGCAGATGCGGCCGGAGCTTGCCCCAGTGTTTCTGGGTAGTGGACTTGCTCGACGCACAGTCTGCGCATTTCGCCACATGCGTTCGGACATCTCGTTCCATGCCCGGCCAGTACAGCCGTTTGACAAGCTGCTGATGCATGGAGGTCGCTCCGCGATGACCCACCGCATCATTCTGATGTACCTCTGTCATGAGCTCGGTCCGGAGAGCTTCGGGAACACACAGCCGTCCCCCGGCCGTGAAGAGACTCTCGTTGATGACGTACATGCCCGCCATCATGCGGGACGGCACCTTCGAACCCGACGGTTTGGTCCCAGCAGCAGCTTCTGCCGTCCGCTCGGTGGACTCGGTTGCCTCCCCAGCAACCTCATCCTGTGCCGCCGCTGTCTTTCCATCCCCAGCAGACTCATCCTGCGACCCCGCTGTCTTTCCATCCCCAGCAGCCTTCGCCTGCATCCCGGAATAGATGTCGGCAAACTGGCCACACGCCAGGTAGGCTGCGGCATTGCACCGCTGCGAGAGCTGCAGACTATGCTGGCTGACCACTTGAGCCAGATAGGTGTCGACCCCCGTCGGGTCTACAAATCCTCTCCATTCGTGCGGCAAAGCGTCGGTGATGTGTGAGTCCTCCTCCCCCAGCTTCTCGATCGCGGCCGAGGTGTCGTCCCACTCGGTAGCGAACACGTAGTCCGCAAAGAGAAGCTCCGTGTCTGCACACATCACTTCCTGCTCGCGTAGGTAGTCGCGGAACTCGATGGAGGACGAGGCGTCCGCAGGAGTGGCAGCATGCAGGCGACTGAGCGCATCCGCCACATCGTTGACCTTGCCGGGAATGAATTCTATGCGAAAATCATAGTCCGCGAGCTCCATGAGCCACCGAGCCAGCCGTCCGGATGCCGTGCTGACCTTCTGCACCCATTGGAGCGGCTGATGATCCGACAACACCCGCAGCGTGAATGGATTCCTCACCAAGAAGTGACGGTGACACCGTATGAAGTGGAGGATCGCCAGCCCTTCCAGTTCAGTGATCGGGTAGTTCCGCTCCGCCGCTGTCAATCGATGCGACGAGTAGCTCACCGGGAACAGTTCGCCGTCGTGTTGTTGCGCCAGGCAGCCCCCAAGTCCGGTCTTGCTTGCATCGACCAATGCGATGCAAGGCTTGGTGGGATCAAACTGCCGCAGCGTCGGGTATTCAGTCATCTTGGCCTTCAATGTTTGGACTGCATCTTCTTGAGGTTTCCCCCAGGCCGTCGCAAAGTCTATGCCTTTCTTAAGCATATCGGTCAGCGGTGACGTGATCGAGGAGAACGCAGGTATCCAGCGGCGATAGAACTGGGCCATCCCCACCAGTTGTCGCACAGCTGTCGTGTCTGTCGGCATGGCCATGTCGTAGATGGCATCCACCTTGCGCGGGTCCATTGATAGAGTCGAGTTGCCAACGATGCACCCCAAGTAGCGGGTGTGTTTGCAGAACAGATTCAGCTTGTTTGGATTAAGGTGCAGCTTCTCTGTCGAGAACGCGTCGAGAAGTAGTTCAGTCATTTGCTGATGCTCAGCCACCGTGTCCGACCACCAGATGAGGTCATCCTGATAGACGATGACAAAGTTCTCCATGAGCCCAGTGTTAGCGTTGCGCTTGCGGTTGGCCTCCGTAGTATACAGGAGATTGTGCCGAGCCAGTGCGTCCTCCATGAAGCACTGGAACCATCCAGCCGCCGGTTGTATGCCCATCGGCAGGCAGTTCCATTCGTAGCGGCCCATGGGCGTATCAAAGGCCGTCAGCCACTTGGTCTCCTGATCTAGTGGTGCCAGCCAATAACCATCTGCTGCATCAGCCGTGCTGATGTATTTCGCGTCGTCGAGGGTGTACCACAGACTGTCACACGTCGGGAGCCTGAAGCTGTGTGGCTTGATGAACTCATTGATGCGTCGGAAGTCAATGACACAACGATACCGAGGCGGATCCAGCGGATCCTTCTTTGGCTTGGGTATGATGAGCATCGGCGATCCCACTGGTGACGTAGACTTGTTGATCCGTCCTTGCACCTCAAGTCCCTTGACGAACTTGCATGCAAGATCGACCATTCCTAGAGGCGTCGGTCGTGGATTGAACCGTGGGAGAGATGCACCCGCATTCTTCAGTTCGAACTTGAGTCGCTTGTGATGCGCCGGTGGATCAAACTTCTCCATCGGATCCAGACACGTGAAACGTTCCGTGTTGCCGCAGTTCGCAGCCGCGATGTTGCGACAGTGCGGCCACGGCGTGTCCACGTCGCCGTCCGGGATGCGCCCAGCCTTCCTCGGTCGATTTCCTTCGGGTGGTGGTTCGTGCGCAATGCCCGCGTCGACCGTCTCCGGTTGGATGACATCCATAGCCAGCTGCACCTTAGCCGCGGGCACCCCGTCGTGCCCGGCAGCGGCCAGACGTGCCTTCAGGGTGGTGGCCCCCGCTGGATGCGTCAGCATCTCATAGCGCAGGAGTGGGTACCACTTTTCCCGGGTGATGGGCGGTGCTTCCGTGGTCGTTTCAGGGAGCGGTTGCTTCGCAGCTGCTCCAGAGGCAGCCGCCATTTCAGCACCTTCATCAGTGCTGGTAGAGTCCACAGCTACAAATCCGATGTCAGTGTACCAGTCACCAGCGTTGTACACTGCGTCCACATCACCCCACAGGGGTCCCACCGGCACAGGCTGCTCCAGGTTGTCCACCGGGATCCACGGCACTTCAAATTCTCCGTCATCAGTGTCGAGCGGCCACGTCCATTGCAACGGAGCCTCAACCGAGATCGACGACAGCTCCGCAGCATCAACCACGGCACCATTCTCTCCGCCGCATGACAGCAAGAGCAGCAGCGAGGCCACCGCCTTCGCAATCGCAGGGAACACCTTGTTGTGCCGCGGCAGCGGCCTCGGACCCAAGGTAGCGGCCACCATAGAATCACCGCCCGTATGTATGGGCCTTGGGCCCGTATGCAGGTCAGGTCCAAAGGCAGCACCCAGGCCGGGCAGCTGATCCAACGATTTGAGCAGCGCAACGGCATCCCGTTGCGACTTAGAGCGCTTTTTGGGCTTCACCACCAGCGCCGCTTGCACAAAGTCGGTAAGTGCCGCCTTCGCCAGTTCGTCAAAGTCAGAGCCGTCCGCAAACGCAATTTCATCGATAGGCCCACAGTCTGTGACCGCGATGGCTTGACCATCAAGCGCATGCTCTGCCCACATGGTCGCAACGTCGAAGCCGGCCGGCGTCTCGAAGTTGAGCGGCTGCCACTTGGACTCATCCGCCTCAGGGATCCGCTTGCCGAAGCCGCTGACGTCGGGCGGCCGCATAGCGTAGCAGATCAGGGAGTCCGCTGTGATGATCGCATTCAGCGAGTTGAAGATGAAGTCCCGCGCCAGGATGACCTCGATGCCAGGCGGCATTGACGGCAGCAGCATGACATCATGCGTTCCCTTGACTCTGCCATTGAGCTGCGAGTACTGCACGTCCTTGATCTCTTTGTCGATCGTGTCCCCCGAGATCTGGCCGTCAGCCAGACGCAGCTTCAGGTCGCGGACAGGCCGACGGATGTGTATCGAAGGACTGTGCTGCGCCATCTCCACACCGACCTGTTCGAGCATGAAGGTCCGTGACGCACCGCTGTCAACTAGGCAGCGTAGCGGTCGTCCACTTGGCCCAAAGTACATGATGATGACCTGCCGCGGCACCGGGCTCAGTTCCGATGCCAGGAGCTCCGCATGCTTCGCAGCGGTGGGAGCCATGCCGTGGAGATCCGGGAAGTCTTCATAACTCCAGGCGGGTCCACCCTTGGGAATAGGGTAGCCCTTGAACGCGATCTCTTCCAGCGTCGCAGCCTTGAGCTCGTCGAGGGTCATGCCGTCGTCCGACGGCACCGACGGATACACATAGTAGACCGGATCTTCTCCATCATCAAGCAGAGACTCTGCCTGCTCGTGGTCGTCGAGGTGGATGTGCCATGCTGCGTCAGTGACCGGCCGGTCGGGGTCGTCCGAGAGCCAGGTCGTGTCGTCTCCGCTCTGCTGTATCTCCTCAGGCGTGCGAGCCGGGCCGCCGAAGTGTCCCAGCCGTTTGTCGAAGATGATGACGTCGCCAGGGTTGACAACTACCTTCACGGGAGGGCCGTAGACGCGGTCCGTTGCCTCGTGCTCGACCTGCGCAAGCATCGATGCTCCGGCCTCCTCGTAGTCGCTCTCGCTGCGCCATGGGTAGATGTAGATGACGTAGTCCTTCGTCAGAGGCATGATGACGGCCAGCCCGTGCCGCCCATCGCGGTGGCTCGGTTGCGCCGGGCAGTCCGGGTAGCGGAAGAGAGGTTTGAGCGCACGGTCGCGGTAGCAGCTCAGAGACCGCCCGTTGTGCTTGGGAACCTTGTCCTTCAGCATGTTCATGACCTGCTCGGTGATGGCCGGCGATGCCTCGTCCCGGCCAATAGAGCGGAAGCCTTCGTAGGCGTCCTCGACCTGATGCGGCAGCAGCACACCATGTCCATTCAGCCGCCACTGGGGCTGCACGTTGAACACCTTATCAACCTCGTCCGGCAGATACAGTCGTGCAGTCCTTCGCAGCAGCGGCAGGAGTCCCAGAGGCCAGTCATCGTCGCCGCGGTGGATAGTCACACCCGCTGTGCGGGAGACGTCATCGCAGTCCATGGCCATAACCTCATCCTCCGCGGAAGCGACCGAGTCGAACACCAATCGCTTCACGGCAGCCGTGTCGAGTTCGATGAGGTCGCCCGTGCACACCTCAGCCGGGTGGCCGTACGTGTACTTGGTGGACGCGACCGCCGGGATTGACGAGATGATCCCACCGTCCTTGCAGCACTGCAGGAACTTCATGCACGCGCACCCTTGGTGGCCCACCTCAGCACAGATGAAGCAGGCCGGCTGCTGTTGCCCATCCACCTTCAGGTAGTGGGACTTCATGAGGTCCACAGCCGCCGCGCCGGACAGCGCGGAGTTGTCCATGGCCGCCAGCTTCTTCATAGATTCAGCATCGATCTTGTAGAGGTCCTTGCCGTCGTCGTCACTGATGAGGGGCTGCAGGAACGTGTTCTTGAAGCGGGCTCCACTCTTCTGTCGCCCAGTCGCGCCCTTCACCAACAGGTGTCCGTCCTCATACATCAACGCCATCAGGGCGTGGAACATCGACTGCTTCTGCTGCGGCATCTTCTTCAGTGATGCGACCGAGCGAGTGTCGGCGTTGCCCTCATGCTTCAGAGACAGCATGAGGCCCATCAGAGCAGCCTTGTCACCGGCGGTCTTCATCTCACGCAGCTTCTCCCACTGCTGCGCCTCGTTCAGCTGCATCAGCGTCTCACACAGTGCCTTGGAGGCGGCACGACGCTGCACCACGTCCGCTGACGGCTTGCCCGTCTTTTTGCCGCGACCGCCTCCGCCTCGTCCGCCTGCACCGGCGCTGCCATCGTGGGAGACGTACGCCGCGTCGAGTATCTCTGCAGCCGCCGCATCAGTGGTAGTCGTCGATTCCACTCGGCCGTCGACCGCGGTGATCAGCGGGTAGGCGGCCATCTGCTTCTGAACAGTGAGCTTATCTCCCCGCTTCAGGCGTTGTTCATACTCGGTGTTGGCGCCCTTGTGCAGCTCGCTGATCTGGTCGTTGTTGAGGTCCGCCCGGTCCCATTGCCCAAGATGGGTCTGCGAGGTGATCCACGACTGTATCTCCCGCGGACACCCGATGACAAAGACGAGCCACATCTGCAGTGCCGAGAAGAAGGGCACAGCCATCTTGTAGTGCGACATGGCCACGCTCGCGTGGTGAAACAGTCGGTGACGATACTCCTTCAGAGACTCCTTCGACCCTCCGCGCGGGTCCCGCCAGTAGGTGCGCATGACCTGCATCATGTGCAAGGCGTACAGATTGGTCTCCTCGCGGGGGTACGTCTGGTAAAGCAAGGTGGAGATGGACTTGCCCTTGTCCGGTCGCATGTGGTACTCCAGCTTGCCTTCCGCCACGCAGACTCGGTTCATGCTGACGACGGTGTCCTTGGCCACACCATCGATCGACAACCAGCAGAGGTAGGAAAACAGTACCGGGCTCTGGTCCGCCTTGGGGATCTGAAACGCGACGCTCTTGATGGAAGCAGCCCACTGTTTCAAAGTGACCGGCTCGTGCGTGCCGTCGAACCGCAACATCTTCTCCAGTAGAGCGGGAGGGATCTTGAAGTCGACGGAGACGGTGTTGGAGAAGTCGAAGTCGTCAGGCAGCTCCACGTCGAAGCCGTGTTTGTCGATGCCGTTGGCCTCGTGATATTCAGTGATGTGGCCAGCGGCATGCTCGAAGCCGTGGTCCTCGTGATAGTCGCCGAGGTAACCCGAAGCAAGCCCATGGCGTCCCGAAATGTCACGTCCATTGCTGAAGGTAGGTGATCGCGTCACCCGCGCAGCCGTGGCGGGTCGGTACTGATACTGAGTGGCGTGCGGATCCTGGTACGTGCGGTCGTAGCCCGACGACTGCTGTCCCGGGTCCACATAACGTTGCATGTAGGGAACCGGCGGCCCTTGAGAGGGCCCGCCAGCAGATGTCCTCTGCTGACCACGCTGGTCGGCCACATTCATGTGCCGCGACTCCTGCTCGTGGTATGGGTGTCGAGTCAGATGCCGGTGCGGCTGCTGGTGCTCGTGCGGCTGCTCATGACCGCGTACCAGCAGCTGATCAGCCATTGGGGCCGAGGCAGTCGTCGTTGCAGTCTGTAGCGTCGACGACAGTCCATGCGGCTGCGACAACAGCGACGGGTCTCCAGGCGACCGTCGGGAATGCAGCACCTGCTGCTGCTCCAGAAATGTCGGGTGATCACGCCGCAGGACCTCTGCCCGGCCGCGCCGCCAGGACTCAAACCCTTGCACGGAGGCCTGCGTCGCGCTGCGCTGCTGGGCCGCTACGACAGCTGCCTCTGATCCGATCATGTCGTCCCGCTGACGGGCGGTGAGAGTGATCTCATCCGCTCCCATGACCACCGCGATGGCAGTCTCCAGCTCACCAATCATGGCCAGCTGGGCGCGGAGCTGCGCGGTGCGGGTGACGTCACCCGTGACGTGAGACTCCGCCAGCGCAGCCCCGGTGGCCTCCTCACCATCTTGCCTAACGAGCATGTCGCGATGGAAGACCCGCACGTTCGTCATGAGCGCGGCAAGCATCGACGTGGGCGACCTGTCCTGGAAGGAGTCACTCGCAGTGATGTTGAGGCAGTCGTAGCCCGCCAGATCGAGTGTCGCTTCCATGTTGGTGACGATGTTGCCAGTGCGCAGCAGCAACAGGATCATGTAGTGGAAGCCGTAGGGCTCATGAGGAGGCAACTCCGCGTCGCGGAAGAAGGCCGGCTGCTGGGCGAGCGGGTACAGCCCATAGGTCTCGCCCACCACGTAGATCAAGTTGTCGAAGTCCGTGACGACGGCAAACCGCTCCTTGTAGTCGATGTTACCGTCCGGATCAGCGCACAGCAGCGTCTCGAGCACCGCCTCCACAGCCCCGTCCGAGAGCGGCTCGGCGAGCCACCTCTGCGCAGCCGCAATAGGGTCCAGCAGGCCCTCCTCGTCAGATAGCGCGTAGCGGAGCCCCGCTGACAGGAGGTCAGCCAGCGCGCACATGTCTCCGAGCAGGCCGAAGCCCTGGCCGTAGCCATCCTTCTCTCCATCCGCTGCTGCAGCGAACGGCACACCAGCCTGCGGTCGGCGGTGCGAGTCGTCGTAGTTCGGGTCACCGCCCTCTTGCAGATGGTGGTGAGTCCGGAACTGGCCACCAGCAGTAGGTGTTGATGGCGCCACTCGTGCCGAGTGTTGGGTGCGCTTGCGCGCGGCAGGATGCGTCCCGCGGACACCGATGTCGTCGGCGTCGCCTCCTTGCACATCTTGCGCAGACGACCCCCTGCTTGAGGAGGACATCGGAGGACTGTTGGCAACAGGTGACACCTGTTGACCTGGAGGAATGGACATAGAGTCGAAGGTCAGCGGCGGCGCGCCTTGCGTCGCCAGCTGTCCGCCTTGCCGAGCTACCATGTTAGCGTGTCGTCGTTCAGGCTGATCCTGCTCGACGTCGCTCCTTTCTACGGGCATACCTGCGGCGTTTCTACGCGCGCAGGGGTCCCGCTCGGGTGCTCTTACCACTTAGGAAGAGCGCAGGCAGCTGACTCAGAGCTGCTTGCTACTGATGCAGATCGCAGGCACCAGGACGCCGGGACAGGGAAGCTAACGAGCTACTGTCCGTTTTGTAAGTATACATTAACCACACTCGTCATCCGTCGAGCACGAGCGTAATTCGACCTTGCTGGTGGCCCTCACCAGCTCACATCACTCTGGTATCATCCAGATCCAATTGCCATAAGATCTCATCGAGATCTAATCGCCCTGAGAATAAGAGGCTCCGTACGGCCATCTCACATCCCCAGATAGTACACCCGTTCGTCATCTGCTGCTTTCGTAAGCAACGATCGGATTACTACACATACAGCCGTCACGCACACAGCCGTTCACGGTTGATCGCGTGTCCGAGCCTCGTTCCATCTTCCACCATCGCAGTGGCGAGTTCCATTTCTATCTTCCTGCTCTTTCGGTTGTATGCCGTCAGTATGCGTTGAGCGGAAACCAGTCCTGCTTCGGGTTCCCACGTACTCTGCAAATAAGAGCAGTTTTCCCACTGCACCAGATACTCAGTCTTCCCATGGCGTTTCCGATGCGCTAAGATCCCCTCAACCCCGTACTCCGCCGGTTCAAAGACACTGCCAATCTTCTGCTTCAGCTTCTTGTCCGTGACGATCGTGGACGATGGCTTGAGGTACATTGGATGGAAGACCGGATGGATAGCCTGGTGCAGCCAGGTCGGCAGCTGAAGCTCAATCGCCAGCTGGGTGTGAACCTGGACAATGGGAAACGGGCCGAAGTATTTGCCTCGCAGCTTTCTACACTTGCTGACAGCCCACACAGGTAGCTGGATATGTTCCAGGCTCAGCATCACAAATTCGCCCGTCTGCCACTCCCGGATAGGCCGATTCTGGTTCTCAGCCTCGGCCATGCGAGTCTTGGCCTGTATCATCTGTTCCCTGGCCAGTTGATGTATGGCTCTCATGCGCTCCGGGTGGTCCAGCTGATACGCCTCTTGCTGATCCATCTCGTACACCCCCGGAAACGGTGCCTTGTCCAGTAGGGTGCCATCGTCGTCATACTTCATAGTGTCGCGCACCAGTTGTCCGTGGCCGCGGTTCTGGCGCGTCTGATCCATGAGAGTCTGAGTGTCGAGCGGAATACGCATGGCCAGTCCCGTCTCCATCTCAAACGGCGACTTCTGCGTTGCCGACACTGGCGAGTTGTTGATCGCCATCATGGCGCCATCCAAGAGTTCCAGCCAGTTGAGCTGATCCGCTTGCACGTTCGACCGCATGATCTCCTGCAGAAGACGGTTCATCCGCTCAGTTTGTCCGTCTGCCTGCGGTGTGTACGCCGGCGTCATTTTGAGCGTCGTGTGGTGTAGGGCCCACAGCTTACGCCAGAAATCGTTGGTGAACCGCGAGTCTCTGTCACTCACCATGCTCATCATGACCCCACGATTGCACACCACCGACCGATAGAACTGCTCAGCCATCACTTCTGCCTTGGAGGCTTCCCACACAGGTATTGGTATCAGTCGTTTGCTGAACATGTCGACCACATTCATGATTCCATCATATTGCATGGGGCCGCCACCGGCCTTCGGAAAACCGAACATGAAGTCAATGGAGTAGTGCGTGAAAGGTCCCGTCGGGGGCAGATGCGGCCGGAGCTTGCCCCAGTGTTTCTGGGTAGTGGACTTGCTCGACGCACAGTCTGCGCATTTCGCCACATGCGTTCGGACATCTCGTTCCATGCCCGGCCAGTACAGCCGTTTGACAAGCTGCTGATGCATGGAGGTCGCTCCGCGATGACCCACCGCATCATTCTGATGTACCTCTGTCATGAGCTCGGTCCGGAGAGCTTCGGGAACACACAGCCGTCCCCCGGCCGTGAAGAGACTCTCGTTGATGACGTACATGCCCGCCATCATGCGGGACGGCACCTTCGAACCCGACGGTTTGGTCCCAGCAGCAGCTTCTGCCGTCCGCTCGGTGGACTCGGTTGCCTCCCCAGCAACCTCATCCTGTGCCGCCGCTGTCTTTCCATCCCCAGCAGACTCATCCTGCGACCCCGCTGTCTTTCCATCCCCAGCAGCCTTCGCCTGCATCCCGGAATAGATGTCGGCAAACTGGCCACACGCCAGGTAGGCTGCGGCATTGCACCGCTGCGAGAGCTGCAGACTATGCTGGCTGACCACTTGAGCCAGATAGGTGTCGACCCC
>Ga0307997_10000956_pt1 | contig 13370 bp, 9 predicted proteins | sample Davwhametageno36_FD_203165 | JGI IMG/M metagenome (GOLD analysis project Ga0307997, IMG submission 203165) | Marine microbial communities from Davis Island wharf, Antarctic Ocean - #36 | ecosystem: Environmental > Aquatic > Marine > Unclassified | place: Antarctic Ocean: Davis Island wharf... | reverse complement strand
TACCGAGGTAATGACTAGCTCGCCCGCATCATCAATCGATTTCTCCAACTTGGTTTTATACTCTATAAACAGTACACCCAGACGTCGGCCAATATTATCGCGAGTGGAGTGGCCCATCTGCCAACCGCCTTTTGAGTCAAGCGTTATGCTAACCTGCGGCCGTCCATTTTCATCAAAACTGGCACGCGCATCTGTTACATTTTCGCCCGTGATAACTGCTTTTTTCTCAAGCATTGCATCCGGCCCTTGACCAGCGGGATTACGAAAGTCAAAGCGTTCACCCCCTCGGCCATCTGACTCTAACCGAAATTCAAGATTCGCTGTCTTACCGATAATTCGTTTGGCCTCGGCGGTGTCTTGTACACCGGGCAACTCAACAACAATACGGTTTTTACCCTGACGAGACACCAGTGGCTCAGACACACCCAGCTCGTTCACTCGGTTACGCAATGACGTCAGGTTTTGTTTGATGGCATTATCTTCAAGAAGACTGGTGGCTACTTCACTGAGATTAAGCACAATAGATAACGGGTTTTGTCCAGGTGAATTAAGCGGTTGCATGTCTCTATAGTTAGTGCGGATGATGGTGTTGGCTCTTTCTACCTGCTCTGCATCGCGAAATTGACCGATAATCTGCCGACCGCGCAATTCAAAACTACGATAGCGAACACGCTCTTCGCGTAATGACTCCTTAATGTCATCCAAGTCCCCTTCCAGTCGCACTGCCAGGGCCGAATCAAGATCAACTTCAAGTAAAAAATGCACGCCACCACTTAGATCAAGACCAAGCTTCATCGGTGTGCCACCCAAATTACTCAACCATAGCGGGGTAGTTGGCGCTAAATTAAGAGCAACAATGTAGTCGCCGCCCATCTCGGCTTGGATAACTTCTTTGGCACGCAATTGAAGATTTTTATCCGCAATACGTACCAGGGCACTCTCGCCATCAGCCTCACTGCCGAAATACTCTATGCCACCTTCATTAAGAGCACCCTCAACCTTTGCAAGGACGCTCTCATCGATCACCATAGCACCACTTTGACCCGACAGCTGCACCGCGGCATCAGCAGGATAGAAGTTTGGCGCGGCATAGACAAAGCCGAAAGTAATCACCAGAAGAATCATTAGATTCTTCCATAGAGGAAACTTGTTTAACATGGGTCAATCGATCCTTTTATTCTTAGCGCGCATTATAACGACATCCCTATTAAATAGGGGCAGATTCAGAGATTTAAACCCCCGCCATCACCAATTGCTTGTTTTCTGTAAAACTCATCAGCAAAGGCATCTAATTGACCTTCGGCAATTGCATTACGCAAACCCGCCATTAGGCTTTGATAAAAACGTAAGTTATGAATAGTATTTAACTGCGAGCTGAGCATTTCTCCACACTTTTCAAGATGATGTAAATAAGCACGACTAAAGTTGGTACAGGTATAACAGTCGCACTCGGCATCCAGAGTTGCCGTGTCATGACGATGCCTTGCATTGCGTATCTTAATCACTCCGGTACTGGTGAAAAGGTGGCCATTGCGCGCATTTCGGGTGGGCATCACACAGTCGAACATATCGATGCCGCGGCGCACTCCCTCTACTAAGTCTGCAGGTTTACCAACCCCCATTAGATATCGCGGCTTATCCGCCGGCATAGTATCAGCGAGATGATCGAGAACTCTCAGCATATCCTCTTTGGGCTCACCCACCGACAAACCGCCGATAGCAAAGCCATCAAAGTCAATGTCGACAAGTCCTGCTAGTGATTGGTCACGCAGCGACTCGTACATACCACCTTGAACAATACCAAAAAGTGCAGAGGGGCTTTCACCATGAGCATCCTTACTACGTTGCGCCCAACGCAGTGATAACTGCATCGACACCTCAGCCTCTTTCTCAGTCGCTGGATATGGGGTGCATTCATCAAAAATCATTACCACATCACTACCCAGATCTCGCTGTACCTGAATAGAGGTTTCTGGATCGATAAAGACAGGACTGCCATCAATGGGCGACTTAAATTTAACACCCTCTTCAGTTATTTTGCGCATGTCACCCAAACTGAACACCTGAAAGCCTCCAGAGTCAGTCAGGATCGGTCCATGCCATTGGGTGAAGTCATGCAAATCTCCGTGGGCCTTTATGACCTCAGTACCCGGTCGCAACATTAGATGAAAGGTATTACCAAGGATCATCTCAGCACCAATCTCTACAATGTCACGCGGCAACATGCCCTTGACCGTCCCATAGGTACCCACCGGCATAAAGGCTGGTGTCTGCACCTTACCCCGAGGAAATTGCATCTCGCCTCGACGCGCCTTTCCGTCAGTAGCAGACACCTTAAATTGCATAAAACATTCGCGACTCATTGAGGTATATCCTGATCAGCATTAGGGTTGTGAAGTAAAAACATGGCATCGCCATAACTAAAGAAACGGTAGTGCTCGATAATCGCTTCTTTGTAAGCCGCCATTATAGGCTGATAACCTGCAAATGCGCTGACCAACATGATTAGTGTTGATTCTGACAGATGAAAATTGGTCAGCAAGCCGTCAACCACATTAAACCGATAACCGGGGTATATAAAAATATTAGTATCGCCCTCAAAGGGTGCTATTTGACCGTTTTGGGCAGCCGTCTCTAAGCAGCGCACACTGGTAGTACCTACGGCAATAACTCGGCCGCCATTAGCTTTGGTTTTGGTCACCTGGTCAGATACCTCTTGGCTCACCTGCAACCATTCTGAGTGCATCTGATGGTCGTTAATGTCATCCACACGCACCGGCTGAAATGTACCCGCTCCTACGTGCAAGGTAACAAAGGCAATTGATGCCCCCACGCTTTTTATATCAGCGAGCATTTTTTCATCAAAATGAAGTCCAGCCGTTGGCGCAGCAACAGCGCCCAATTGGTCGGCATAGACAGTTTGATAGCGAGACTTATCCTCTACCGTGTCCTCTCGATCTATATAAGGCGGTAATGGCATATGACCAATGGCCTCTAAAATTTTCAGTACTGGATGGTTAAACCTTAATTCAAACAGCCCCTGCTCTCTGCCGATCATCTCTGCAGAAAAGGCATCCGAGAAAATAATTTGATTACCTGGTTTTGGCGACTTGCTAGCGCGCACATGGGCAACCACTGAATATGCATCGACAAGCCTCTCTATTAATATTTCTATTTTCCCACCGCTGGCCTTTTGGCCATAGAGTCTTGCCGGAATAACTTTGGTATTGTTGAAAACAATTAAATCACCGGCTTGCACATGACTTAAAAAATCACTGAATTGTTGATGTTTTAATGTATTTTTAGCCCCATCAAGAAACAGTAACCGACTGCCCTGACGTTGCTCCGTCGGCTGTCGAGCGATCAGCTCATTGGGTAGGTCAAATTGAAAATGGTCACGGCGCATGTCAATTAGCTATAGCGTTTGGTTATGGGTCAGCAAGGGTATAGAAATTAACGCAAAAGCGCCAAATAATTCATACCAAAAAATACACTACTTATTTCATTAACTGACAGGGTTAAATCGGTTGACCCTCTATTGATCACTGCTATAATCGCGCCCTGCACGAAACTGTGCGGGAAAATGCCAGTGTGGTGGAATTGGTAGACACGCTAGATTCAAAATCTGGTTTCTTCGGGAGTGCCGGTTCGAGTCCGGCCACTGGTACCAAGCATACTCTTAAGCCCCTGTGATCATTAGACTGCAGGGGCTTTTTTGTTCATGTGATTGTTACTGTATCCGCGTAGGTACTTTAGGGAAGGATTCGAACTGCATAGCCTTTGGTGCTGTCTGCTGTAATAACAGTCATTAATTCATCATGCACACTAGCCTCGCAAACGTCTGACTTTAAAACTGCGCCCCTTAAGCTTGCCTTCATTGAGTTTATTAAACGCAGTTTTTCCATGTTCATTAGCCACAGCAACGTAGGACCAATTATCGCCCACCTGTATTCTGCCTATCGCTGCACCTGGAATACCATCAACACCCGTTAAGGCGCCTACAATATCCCCTGCTCTAAGCTTCTGCTTTTTGCCTCCACCGATGTGAAGGGTCACCATGGGAGGATAAAAAACCGGTTGGTCTAATAAGGCTGTGTCCGGTAAATTATTACGCTCAAATTTTTCGTCTAAATAATCTTCTAACAAGCCAATTTTATGATTTTCTCTGTGCGTATATAAGCTGCAGGCAATACCTTGGGCCCCCGCACGACCAGTGCGGCCAATGCGATGAGTATGGACTTCTAGCTCACTCGCAATTTGATAATTGATCACCAAATCTAGAGACTCGATGTCTAAACCTCGTGCTGCCACATCGGTAGCGACCAGCACCGACGCACTGCGATTAGCAAAACACACTAAAGTTTGATCCCTCTGTTTTTGTTCTAAATCGCCATGTAAGGCCAACGCTGCGTAACCCACTGCACGTAACTCACTAGCCACTCGGTCAGTATCGATCTTAGTGTTACAAAAAATGAGCGTGGTCTCAGGTTGATGTGCTTGTAATAAGAGCCTAATCGCCTCTACGCGCGACTGATTATTTTCTACTTGGTAAAGGGTTTGTAGAATACTTTCTTTGTTATGACTATCCTGGACTTCTATAGTCACCGGAGATTGCATAATTCGTCGCGCAGTTTTTTCGATTTTTGCAGGATAAGTGGCACTAAACAACATGGTTTGCCGTTGTTCAGGCATATAACTAACGATATCATCTAAGGCTTGCTGAAAACCCATGTCTAACATTCTATCAGCTTCATCTAGCACCAACGTCGTTAGGTTATCTAGGTTGAGATTCGCTTTACGTAAGTGTTCTTCAATCCTCCCAGGCGTGCCCACAATAATGTGCGCTCCATGCTCCAAAGAGCCTACTTGAGGTCCAAAGGCCATACCTCCACACAAAGTGAGCACCTTAATGTTATGAATACCACGGGCCAGTTTGCGTATTTCCACCGCCACCTGGTCTGCCAACTCGCGGGTTGGGCATAACACTAACGTTTGTACCCGAAAACGCTTCACATCAAGCTTGTTCAACAACCCTAAAGCAAAGGTTGCGGTTTTACCGGAGCCCGTTTTGGCCCTAGCAATAACGTCTTTATTAGCCAAAATAGGAGGTAAAGCTTGCGCCTGAATCGGCGTCATCTCTGTGTAACCAAGGCTTGCAAGGTTATCAACTAAGGCGGCGTTTAGATCTAAACTGGAAAAATTATATTGTGACAAGGGGATTCTCATGTTTTGTTTTGGGAGCAGCGATCAAACCCGTCTGCATTGAGACGTGCGCAGCTATCAGGCAAGTATATTGGCAAGGGTATCGATCACTTTGTATTTTACCAGAATAACCCGCCCTTCGCTGTCTATAATATTTTTCTCTAGAGACAGTAAATTCGCACCTCAACAATTACCATTAATTCGACAAAAACTGTTATTTTTGCGCTCAATGGCTCCAACATCTTTATTAGTGAAGCCTGCGTTGTGTTACCGTAAAAATCATCAATTGAAATAGTCTTTATATCCAGAGGGTCAATCATGAATTTAAAACATTTAGTGCTGAGCTTTATTGTCCTACTGCTAGCGGCTTGCAGTAATGAGAAAACACCTGTTGTCACAGCTCTTGAAATACCGGCGCTACCTGATGGTGCGTATTTACTTAAAGATGTAGAGGTTACAGAGAGCGGTGAGGTGACTGTTTTACTGCGTGATCAAATTAAAATTTATACCAACAACCGATTTATGTTTGCCTTTATGAACAAAGAAATTGGTATCGATGTTGGCGCCGGTATTGCGACCTGGGACAACGGCGTGATGGTTGAGGTGCCCACGGTCAACCATAATGGCTCTGTTGAGGGTTATAGCTTTGATGTGGCTATTGAGGACACTGATAGCGGCTTTGTGCAAACTATAATGGGGATGAAATATGATGATGGCCGTTCATTAGATATGGTCGAGACGTGGAATACGGCTTCTATCGCAACATCTCCCTATGATGGCCTTTGGCATAATGTAAAAGACAACGTTTTTACCACCAAGATGATTGGTGGCGGACACTTTATCTCTCTCCAGCGCACTGCTTCGATAGAGAGCCAAGACAATCAAAGCAGTAGCGATTTTTGGTTTGGCCCGATTGACATTACTACAGCAGGTCAAGCTATTGAAACCGTTATGACCAGCTCTTTAGAAGGCTATGCTGAAACTCAACAATCACTGCAATTAGTGTTGATTGATCAGGATCATTTCAGTCAAACATTGACAGTTGATGGTTTTAAAGTCACTGAAATTTACACTCGCCTTTAAGAGTTTAAGGCCGCTCTAAAAGCGGCCTTAATTGTTTTTGCGTTTAATCATTTAAACTCTTGAGCCGCGCGATATGATCGGGCCCAATCCCACAACAGCCACCGACCATAGTGGCACCTAATAGCTGCCAGTGTTGAGCAAATTCTAGGTAGTCTTGTGGGGTTAAATCATCCCGAAGTGTGGAGTAGCCGTCATTAGCTTCGATGTTATTGGTGATGGGCCTGAATCCATTCGCATAAACCCCAACCTCCTTCCCAGCAGGCAGCATCTCAACCGCTAACTTAACGGCTTCAGCCATCACCTCAGGTTGGCTACAGTTAAGTAAAACAGCCTCTACACACTGAAAATCAATACTTTCTATAGCATCCCTGAGTAGTTCACCTGATCTTAAGCGCGACTGTTTACTCGATAGAGGTTCATCTTCAAGAGTCATACTAATCCAAAGTGGCTGGCCACAATCTCCGAACACCGATTGAATAGCCGTGACTTCAGCAATACTCGATATTGTTTCAGCTAGTACAATATCGGTGTATGGCAAGAGGTGCTGCTTAAAAATCTCTAGCATCGCCACGGCGTCATCATGGACGAATTCTTCCGGCTTATAGGAGCCAAATACCGGAGGAATACTCGCGGCTACCAATATATTCTCAGTCGAAGCGTGTTTAACCTGCTGTGCTAACTGGCCGGATAGTCGAATTAACTCAGGACCGCGCGCAGAAAATCTCTCCTCGCCAATATGAAAAGGAACTACCGCATAAGAGTTAGTGGAAATAACTTGAGAGCCTGCATTGACAAAGGCCTGATGAGCAACTGTCACCGCTGAAGGCTTTTCCATCAGCGCTAAAGCGGACCATTCGGGTTGTTCAAATGGCGCGCCAATTTCTTTTAAATAACGCCCAATTCCACCGTCCAAAATTTTCATTAAATTTCCACTAAATATTAATAGATAACGCCCACACACAGTGTAAGCCTAAGGTTTAATTACAAAACTGCATCAACTCCGAATTCAGGCATGCTGTTTTAATAATCTATAGAGTATCTCATGGATATTAGAGCAATATCAGTGAGTATTTAAAAATAAGAACATTTTTACTGGTTAATGCGAACGATATCCATTATCATTCGCATTATTGATTCAGTTGCTTCATAACCCGCGCTGTTTATGCAGCCAAGTATCAAGAATTGATGAAATTTTCACCCCGTGATGCGTTGTACCGCAACCATACATTCACTTTTAATGTGTTCGCTGTATCGGTGCCATCATATCCCTCTACGTCAAAGTAGTCCTACCTTTTAATGAGCCGTAAGGCTCATTTTTTAAACGTCTAAAGCTTGTAAATGCGCGCTGCAGTCCCTCGAAACATAGCGTCTTTTTCAGACTCGCTAAACCCCTTTGCCATTTTTTTAAATGCGTTCCAAAGTACACCGTAAGACACCGATAATTTATCCACGGGGAAATTACTCTCAAACATACATCGATCAGGCCCGAAATAGTCAATGGTATGTCGATAATAGTCTCCATGAGCGGCCACAATTTCATCGGAACTGGCGGGCTTATCGCGCCCATCCCACCCCCAACCATTAATGACCATGGCCAACCCTCCTAACTTAGCCACCACATTCTTACAACGAGCCAACTCTGCAACATCGGCTTTCCATTGTGGAAACAACTCTTTTTGTTTGCCCGCATAGGGGCCGATACCTAAAGGACCGCCAAAGTGATCGAAGATAATAGTCGTTTCAGGAAACTCATTGGCTAACGCTGTTAATTCTTTAATTTGGGTGTGCAAAAGCCAGGCATCATAACTTAGCCCTACCGGAGCCAATTGCGCAAAGCCTTCACGGAACTGAGGCTGCATCATCAATTCAGCAATACGCCCGGTGTAGCGATCAACCGCTGGCGGATCGGGATAGTAAGCGGTGGCATGACGGATACCGCGAAGCAGCCCCCCTGCTGACTCTGCATGGGCCTCAAGTACATCTTTGACGGCTGTGCCCAAGGTTAGGTCAGCATGGCTGACCATACCAAGAACGGGAGGTTGCCCCATCATCTTATGGCGCTGCGAGTATTCAACTTGACGTCGAACGTACTCAGTTTCACCAACGGGTCTTAATGAAATGGGCCCATCAAGCCGATACTCTGAGCCGCATTCAATAAAAACGGTGCCAACAATATTGTGGCCAGATCGCGTATCTGCCCACAGATCATCGATCTCATAAGGAGTCCCTGCTCGCCAAAGGTGGTGATGCGCATCTATAATCGGCCGTTCTGGCTCCAACGCTTCCTCGCTCACCTGAGCGTGCCAAATATCAAGCTCTTTCATCAAATTACCTCAGTCAAGCCCTATCTAAAGCTAACGCGATCAGACGGAACGCTATTTTTGTTGCTGCTTGCGGTATTTTTTGGCCGCTCGGCGACGTTCAGTAGCCTCAAATGCTGCATTACCAATGTGCTCCTCTCCCCTCTGCTTGGCAAGTTCTACCTGCTTTTGCCGCTCGGCAAAACGCTCTTTGCGATCATCTGCCACCACATCATGACAATGATGACAAGCAAGGCCCTGCTGATAGAATTCAGATTGTTTTTCTTGCTCGGTAATCGGCATTCGGCAAGCATGGCACTGATCATAGGAGCCACGCTTCAGGTCATGGCCAACCGCAACTCGATTATCGAACACAAAACATTCTCCTTCCCACAAGGTCTGATCTTTAGGGACTTCCTCCAAATATTTAAGAATCCCGCCTTCAAGATGATAAACCTCATCAAAGCCTTGCTCTTTCATGTACGCCGTGGACTTTTCACAACGAATACCGCCGGTACAAAACATGGCGACCTTTTTATGTTTTTCTTTATTGAGGTTTTTCTCGGCCCACGCAGGGAAGTCTCGAAAGGTTTTGGTCTGTGGGTCAATGGCATTTTTAAAGGTACCTATTTCCACCTCATAATCATTACGCGTATCCACAACCACTACATCAGGATCAGAAATTAGCGCATTCCAATCATGGGGCTTAACGTAAGTACCCACCACGTGTTTAGGATCGATACCCTCAACACCCATGGTGACAATCTCTTTCTTGAGCTTAACCTTGGATCGGTAAAAAGGGATTTCACTATGATATGAATTTTTTTGGTCAATTCCCGACAATAATGGTTGCTGCTCCAACCAAGCGAGTACTGCTTGCACATCCGATGGCAAGCCAGCAATAGTGCCATTAACGCCCTCTGTTGCCAGTAGCAATGTACCAAAAACATTATTGTCAGACATGGCTTTTTGGAGCGGCTCCTGAAGTCCTGCAAAATCCGGTAGGGTCACAAATTTATAGAGCGCACAAGTGAGGTACTTATCTGACATTAATTGTCCCAATAGGCAAATTTTGATTAATTAGACGTATTGCTTCGGTTTATGGCGAACTATAGCAAATCCCCAAAGATACGGCATCCCATAGCGTTTTAGGAGACTTAAGGCCCGCACAAGTATTCTCTTTTACCCACTTAACGCAAACCAGAATCTACTCGCCTCATTTTCTATCTATTTTGAGATGTCCTGTGCCCATTTCATCTTGAAATTCGGTAAAGTCGAGGGAAAGATGTAATAAAAATTTTAACGGCAATTTTAGGGCAATTTATGTATCCATTTAATGGTTTAGCGAGACTTTCAAAATTGGGCAGTATAGGGATTCTATCTTTGATACTTATTGCTTGTGGTGGTGGCGGGAGCAGCAGCTCTGCACCGGTAAACCCTCCGGCATCTGATACTACACCACCGACAATTACTATGGTGGGAGCCGAGGCGATCAACCATGAACAAGGCACTGCCTATGATGATCAGGGTGCCTCAGCATCTGATAGCGTTGATGGCGCTGTTTCTGTATCCAGCTCAGGCGAAGTAGGCAACACTGCCGGCGTTTATACTATTACCTACAGTGCATCTGACGCTGCTGGAAATACCGCAACTGCCACACGAACAATTACTGTCGCCGATACTCAGCCACCGGTTATTAGCTTGATCGGAGACTCCGAGGTCTCGCACGAACAAGGTGCCAACTATATTGATGCAGGTGCTTCAGCGTCTGATCTGGTCGATGGTGATGTCGAGGTCTTGATCGCAGGTGACGTTGACGACGAGGTAGGTGAATATACTGTGACGTTCACAGCTACTGATGCAGCGGATAACTCTGCTACACAAACAAGACTAGTCACTGTGGTCTCTTCTGACACACCTCAAGCGATTAGTTTGTCGGTATTGGACAATGGCGAAGCCGATTCTGCTTTTGACGCTGGACTTAATGGCCAAGATTCTACCAATAATTGGGGGACCTCATGTTCACAAGATGGAGGCGCCGCCTGTCCTAATTTAAGCTGGCAGATTGTTGCGGACGTTGGCCGAGGAAATGTACTGCAGATAGCGCATAGTGCCGCAGGCCAGCAGGCTATCTTCTTCGTTAAAACAAATTCCCCAATGGATCTGAGCGCCTATTCCACTGGTAACATTATTTTTGATATAAAAACCGTCACTGGTGATAGTAACTACACCATGAAAGTTGACTGTGTTTTTCCCTGTACTTCAGGGGATAAAGCCATTGGTAGTCACGGCGCATCAGGCTGGGAAACTGTCACAGTGCCCGTCGCTGAATTAGTCTCTGCCGGTTTACAGCTGGTTTCAGTGGATACTGGTATTGTCATTTGGGCAAGTGCCTATACAAGCACTATTTTTCAACTCGACAATGTGCGCTGGGAAGGCATCGATGATGGTACAGGCGGAACACCTACAGGCGGAACACCTATGGGCGGTGACGACGGCTGGGTCATTCCTTCATTTTCTGGATACCAGTCGCCAAACTCATACAATGGTTATGATTTAGTTTGGTCTGATGAGTTTGACGGTAGTCAGCTAGATAGCTCGGACTGGAGCTTTGAGATCGGCACTGGCTTCGAGGGCGGCTGGGGAAACAACGAACTTCAATACTACACCGACCGTAATTTATATCTAAAAGATGGGATGTTGGTCATTAGAGCGGACGAGGAGTCCTTTGGTGGTCGCTCCTACACTTCATCTCGCATAAAAACGCAAGGCAAACAAAACTTCCAGTATGGGCGTATTGATATTCGAGCCCGAATGCCTGAGGGTCAGGGGATATGGCCTGCCCTTTGGATGTTGGGTGAAAACATTAATCAAGTTAGCTGGCCTTATTGCGGTGAACTTGATGTCATGGAAATGGTTGGCGGTGGTAACGGTAGAGATAACCGTACGGTTGGTACTGCTCACTGGAACGCGGGCGGACTAGATGCGTCTTATTCACCGGCAAACTTTGGTAGTGAAGAAATATTACCTGAAAATCTGTCTGCAAACTTTCATGTTTACAGTATTGTTTGGACGAGTTACAGAATTACATGGTATGTAGACGATGTGCAATATCACGTTATGGCGATAGATAATTCAGCATCTCTCGCTGCATTTCAAAAACAGTTTTTCATGATCTTTAATGTTGCAGTGGGAGGCGACTGGCCAGGGAGTCCTGACTCATACACTGTATTCCCTCAGCGCATGGTGGTTGATTACATTCGGGTCTTCCAAGATGAGAATGGAAGTACAGGTGGCCAATCTGGCTCTACGCATCCTGTCCCGGGATTAATTGAAGCTGAAGACTATAACGATATGTTAGGAGTGCAAATAGAGACGACCACAGATACAGGTATTGGATTTAATGTAGGTTATATTGACGAAGGTGACTGGGTTGAATACTCCTTAGATGTGGCCAATGCAGGCAATTATCTAATTGAATACCGGCTAGCTAGTCAGAATGGAAGTGATGGCTTTCAGACGCTAATTGATGGTATTCAAATAGATGCACAAAGTGTTCCGAATACCGGGGGTTGGCAGTCCTGGATAACCAACTCAGCAACAGTTAATCTAAGTGCAGGCGAGCAAACCCTGCGTCTAAACGCTGTTGGCAGTGAATGGAATTTAAATTGGATAAAATTTACTGCTCAATAACAGGTCTGGCCGCCCTTTTTAGAAAATAAAATATACATGAGGGTCTTTAACGATGCATCAGTTTGAATTTTTTTTAAAAAATGTTTTCGGCGCATTATTATTATGTTCACTTATGGAAATTGGCCACGCAGAAACTCTTAATAACACACGCTCTCCTATTGATGAAAATAAATGGTTTCATCAAACTAGACTACCCGATGGCCAAAGTTGGCATAATCAGGAACAGCAACATTATACGAATCGATTAGAAAACGCCTATGTCAGCAATGGTCTATTAAAAATAAAAGCCAAAAAAGAGTCTTTTAAAGACCAAGATGTGGTTAAACAATACACCTCTGCTCGACTAAATTCTAAATTCGCATTCACCTATGGTCGAGTCGAGGTGAGGGCTAAGCTACCCAAGGGTCATGGGACATGGCCGGCTATATGGATGCTGCCTAAAAATATCTCCGAAGCAGGTGCGTACTTTGAAACGCAAGGTTTTGGCAATCAATCTTGGCCAGACTGCGGCGAAATTGATATTTTAGAGCACTGGGGTAAAGACCAAAACCATGCTCAAAGCGCCATACATACGCGATCAAGCCATGGTAATACCGTAAATCTAGGCGGCCAGGTAATACTGACAATATCCTCTGAATTTCATGTTTATGCCCTAGACTGGACTGCTGAAAAGTTAGTATTTAGCGTTGATGGAAAACATCACTACACCTACAGCCCCTCCATCAAAAATCAAGCCACTTGGCCCTTTGACAGCCCACAATATGTCCTACTTAATTTTGCTGTTGAAAAGGTAATTGAGCCTGACTTTACCGAAGCTACTTTTGATATTGACTATGTGCGTATCTACGATGACGACGGCGCTGCTATTTTTACCGACGAATTTAATTAAACGTCCAACGGTAGAGAACGATTAATCTCTAAAAGCGTTGCGAGGGGGTCTGCCGACTGAGTGATAGGCCTACCAATCACCAGATAATCACTGCCCAACGCCATCGCATCAGCTGGCGTTACAATTCTGCGTTGGTCATCTGCCGCACTATTAGCCAAGCGAATACCTGGTGTCACTAATTTAAAATCTTCCCCTAAGGCCTC
>Ga0307997_10000953_pt1 | contig 13390 bp, 9 predicted proteins | sample Davwhametageno36_FD_203165 | JGI IMG/M metagenome (GOLD analysis project Ga0307997, IMG submission 203165) | Marine microbial communities from Davis Island wharf, Antarctic Ocean - #36 | ecosystem: Environmental > Aquatic > Marine > Unclassified | place: Antarctic Ocean: Davis Island wharf... | reverse complement strand
GAGAAGCGAAGACGAACATGAAACAGATCGAAAGTGTTAAAGAAAGTGGTGGTTATTTAAACCGTTACAGCCATGAGTCAAGCGTCAATCAATGTGAAATGACGTTCTCTGTATTCTTGCCACCACAAGCCGAGAATAGAAAAGTGCCGACTCTCTACTGGCTGTCGGGGTTAACCTGTAATGATGACAATGCACGAACCAAAGCGGGCGCTCAGCGTTATGCTGCGCAACTGGGTATTGCCATCGTTTTTCCTGATACTAGCCCGCGTGGTGAACAAGTTGACGATAAACCCGACCGTTATGATCTTGGACAGGGCGCAGGCTTTTATGTGAATGCAACCGAAGCGCCTTGGTCAACTCATTATCAAATGTATGACTATGTTGTAAGTGAACTACCGGTGCTGGTTGAAGCGAACCTACCCCTATTAGCAGGTGTTAAATCGGTAAGTGGACATTCTATGGGCGGTCATGGTGCTCTGATTTGTGGATTAAAAAATCCGGGTGCGTATCGATCAGTGTCAGCATTTGCGCCGATTGCTAACCCCATTAATTGTGACTGGGGCAAAGGTTGTTTTGGGTTATATCTCGGCGAAAACGAATCAGATTGGCAAGCTTACGACGCCACTTGCCTAGTGAATGGTGGTGCGACAGTGGCCGATATATTGATTGATCAGGGTGGCGCTGACGAGTTTTTACACCAAGGCCAACTATTACCAGACAATTTTAAGACTGCCTGTGATGCAAAGGGACAGCCTTGTACAGTTCGTATGCAGCCTGGTTATGACCACAGTTACCATTTTATTGCCAGTTTTCTGGCTGATCACTTCGAGTTTCACGCCAAACACTTAAAGTAATTAGCACCGATTGGTGACCCAATTAAGCCCAAGTGAATTTAATGCACTTGGGCTTAACGACTTAAGGGCTTTCGCATCGACGGGCATTGGCTAGGCTTAGCAACTGTTTTCCACCACTGCGAACTAGACGGCTGTTTGATTACCTGTTGGTGATCATGAAACGCATATTGCCGTTGATTTTGTTCTAAAAAACCCCAAGATTTGGCTTTTACGCTGTGTACAAACAAAGTCCAGCATTCAACATTATCAATCAGATTGATACGATGAAACTCCCTACCATTAATCCAATTGAAGCTGCCAGCCTCAATAGTCTCACTGTGTAGCTGATTATTGTCTCTGGCATCTGCCATCCGAATTTCTTCGTATTTTCCCGAAATTAAAAAAGAGCAGGCCGATTGCCATGGGTGATTGTGCAATCCTCGCCCAGGATCGCTAGCAATGAACCGATGCAAATATACTTGACTACCAAACGGCAGCCGAAGTAAATGATAACGTTCAAGATATGGCGCTTTATCTGGGCCATTGATAATACGGCAACGACAATAAGAGGACAGCTTAAACAGAATTCGATTGATAATAGACATGAATGCGCCTTGATTTCGTATGTGGCGCTATTATCATGGCTTGCAGGCTCATAAGGTGAGCTAGCAATTGGGAACTTTTAAAAAACATAAAAAAGGCGAATCTGCAGTGGATAGAACCGAACGTTTTCACATCATCGATCAAATGCTCTGTAACCAGATAAGCGTCACGTTAGACCAGTTCTTACAGGCCTTGGAAATATCGTTAGCCACCTTCAAACGAGATTTAGAGTATATGCGTGACAGGCTCGCAGCCCCCATCGTATGGAACCGAGATCTCAACGCTTATTGTTATGATCAAAGTGGAGTTGAATCAAACCAATTTCAGCTACCTGGCCTGTGGTTTAGCACAGGTGAGATTCAAGCGTTGCTAACTATGGATGCTTTACTGGAAAGTCTTCAGCCCGGAATGTTATCAAGCCACATCAAGCCACTGCGTTCTCGGATCAGAATGCTTTTAGACAAGAGTGACCATAGCCCCGACGAAATTGCTAAGCGCATACGTATTTTGCCCGCCACTGCAAAACCAATGAGCACCCAGCACTTCCAAATTATTAGTCAGGCATTGCTCAACCGTAAGCGTTTGATGATGGTCTATCATAATCGTCAGAACGACAAAGAAGTTAGCAGAGAAATATCGCCACAAAGACTCACACATTACCGAGACAGCTGGTATCTAGATGCTTGGTGTCACCTTCGAGAGGGGTTGCGGAGCTTCTCTGTCGATGCCATTCGCCAATTAGAGGTCGCGCCTCATCCAGCAACAGATATTGATGAGAAACAACTTAATAGTACATTTGAAAGTGGTTACGGTATCTTTTCAGGAGTCGATACAGATGAAGCTGTTCTTCGCTTTAGTCCAAAACTTGCGCGTTGGGTTTCTCATGAAATCTGGCATCCAGAGCAAACCAGTGAGTATGACGACAAAGGGTACTTTATTCTCCGAGTGCCCTACAGCCAAGACACCGAGTTACTCATGGATATCCTAAAATATGGATCGCATGTTGAGGTGCTTGAACCACTTAAGCTGCGCGATAAAATATTAGAAGCAATTGCAGGTTTAATGTCACTGTATTCGAATTAAGGCTCAATAAACATTAAAAAAAATTAACGTTCGCCCATCAACCTGAGCTCATTATGCTTATTAGTTCTCTGTGTAGATTAAGGGTTGATAATTCAGGGTCATTAATTGATTTTGGATTTTAAAAAGTATATAGGCAATTTCTACTGTCTATTCGATTTAACCAGTGTCATTAACTAAAGTGCTAGTTTAAATGCTGAAAAAAGACTCATTGAGGAAAAAGCATTGAAAAAAAATTTTTTAAAAGGCGAAATAATTAACTGATAAAAAGCTGATCTAGTGGTAATCTATTTTGGATAACCCTACTTTCCAAAATACCGTTTTAATTTATTTAAAGAGACTTAAAAATGGCGATTCCAATATTTTATTTTGTCACTGATGCCTATAAAACTGGATTTGAAGTGGTTAGCTTTAAAGGTGAAGAGCAAATATCGCGTTTATTTAAATATGTAGTCGAGCTAAAAATAGCCGACAGCATTGATGTTAATGAGCAAGCACTGGTCGATGAAGATGCCATATTTACCTTCGAGCACAATGATAAAACAAGCAAAGTCGTAGAAGTCAGTGGCATCTTATCGACCTTCGAATATATCAGCACCGCTGCTAATTATGATTACTATCGAGCAACGCTAGTGCCGGCATGTTGGAAAGAATCGCTGGGTGTCGATTTTGAGATTTTTTTGAACATGACTCCAAAGGAAATCATTGAAGAAGTGATTAGCGATGCTCAAATCAATGCGAATACTAGTGGCGTCCAAAGTGCGAATTATTCGCGCAATTTTACCTGCCAGTACAACGAATCAAACTTTGATTTTATTTCACGCATTGCAGAACATAGCGGCATTTATTATTACTTTAACCATGAGAATGACTCGGAAATAGTCTTTGCTGACGATAAACAATACCCGTCTAGTATTTCCCCGAAACTACAGTTCAATAAAGAAGCGTCCGGTGAGGGGTATTATAATACGGTACACGATCTGAAAACGTTTACCAACGTTGCTGCAACTTATTTGAGTGTTCGCGATTCTAACCCTGATTCACCCTCAGTTGATATATTAGGTGAAGCAGGCAGCAAAGCTAGTAAGGGAACAGCGGTTAACTTGGTAGAAGAAGATGTCGCCACTTCGGAGGAAGCCTCCTATATCGCAAATATTAGGTTTGAACAACTGCAGTCGGAATCGGCTGGATATAAAGGGAAAAGTGGAGTAATTCAGATAGGACCAGGCTACAAATTTGATCTAAACGGTCACAGCAAAAGTAATCTAAATGGTAGTTACTTGGTGGTTAGTATTACCCATGAAGGCAATAATCTCGACGGACTCGCATCCGACGCAGTAGCAGGGGTTCCATACTACCAAAATTCCTTCGAAGCCAAGAAATCGACGGTCCAGTTTAGGCCCCAAAAAGCCACTACGGTGCCGCAGGCAATGTGTACGCTTGGGACGGTCTATTCCGAGGTTGGAGACCCACGACTGGCGGAACGCAATGAAAAAGGTGAGTACCGGGTCAGGTTTCGATTCCTGAATGACGAAGCCTGGGTTAAAGCCTCTTACTGGCTGCGCATGGGTTCACTCGCTGCAGGCGCTGAAGATACTGTTGATATTCCACTGAAAGGAGGGGTTGAGGTGCAGATAGGCTTCGAGAATGGTAATCCAAACAAGCCTTATATTCAAAGCGCGATGCCCAACGCTAAATTTCCTTCGCATGTGACTGCGAGTAATCTTAATAATGCGCTGATCAGTACATCTGGGATGTTAGGCATCAAAGCGAATGGTGGCTGGTATCGCAATATCCATGTTGATGAAGACGATTGGGATAACCCAAAATATGGTAGTGAGGAGCATTATTTCAGGGTTATGACTGACACATCCATTGTCAAGAACACAAAAACAATAAAAACAGTCGTACCCAGTATAGACAAAATGACATCTGAACAAGAAATGTCAGGAAAGTACATTATAAATCGATTGTATGGTGACCAGTACACTTGGGCAGACGGCATAAATTATGAGTGGGACAATAAGCCGACCTATTCTTTTGGTAACGGTTATGACGAAATCCATGAAAACGATCAAATGAGTATTCTAAATCGAAATGCAGATGGTAATGAGTATTTTGATCTCCCCTATATGCCAGATGATAAACAGGACCGAGATGACGGTCTCATCGAAAAGGTCTGGGGTGATAAATTTGAATACTTTAAAGGGCGAACTTATGCCTGGAGTGGTGGACCGGGGCCAGGTGGTTCAACCCAGACGTATAATTATGGTAATGGTTATACCGAAAACCTAGTCTGTCATTCAGAGAAAACGGCAAGAGAATTAATGTATGAAACAGGTGCACAAGATTTGATGCCTGAACTTGGAGCAGATGGGAAAGAAGGTGCGCAGGAAGCCTGGGCACCTGCCCACGTACCTGGAATGACTGGTTGGGTTCATGGTAAAGACGTTGGGGTAAAACCAACACAGGAGTCAACACTAGATGATATTATAAAAGCTCGCCAACTATACCCCGATAGTACTCTTATGGAGAGGACTTATGGCGGACTATACTCTTACCACGCAGGCTTTAGTGTTGATATTCGTCAGGGTGACTCGGTATCCAAGACCTATGGTGACTCTCAGGATTATGTGAAGGGTAACTCTGAAAGTGTTACGCATGGCGATGCGCATGAAACAGTCTATGGAACAACCAATACAATGTTTCTTGGGTTTGAAAACGAACTCAAATTATCCGGTTCAGCTTCTACGCAAGTTGGTTTCAAAAGTGATATATTTGTTGGAGGCTCGCTTGAAATTGAGCTTGCTGCAAAAGTAATTTTAAGTGCTACAGCTGAGGGAACCATCTACAATCGTCAAGACAATATTGCTGCTAGCGAAGCTTCGGCAGCGTTATCCACAATGGAAGCCTCACTTAAGGCAGACATCTCGGCCTTGAAACTTACCACTTCGGCTCTTCAATCAAACGTACAATCAACGATTTATAATTTGACTGCTGGAAAAATTGCCTTTCAAACAATGATTTTTACATGTAATGCTGCCCTAACGAAGATAGGTTAGCTAATAGCCATTCATGAAAAATATACAATCTTTACAACTAAGTACTATTAGCAAAAACTATACTTTTGACAAGAAAAACTACTTAGTTATTACAAGCCTATTAGGGTTTCCTTTGTCAGGCGGCAGGCCACTGCTGGAACAGGACTTATGGCCTAAACTCAATGAAGCACTGGGTGACAATATTCTTGATATGGGAATGCCCAAGCCAAATGGCGAAGCATTGCTTTTTGCCAATTATCATAGTCCCGAAGGCAAGCCAGTGCCCGCTGGCCGTGCCGTTTTACAGTGCGGTGCTGTTGATAAAGAGCTCGCGGTGCTTGGTAACCGTTATTGGCGCGCATTAATTGGGCCAAGCGCTCCTGAGCCTTTTACCACCTTTCCGTTGAGTTACGAGCACGCTTACGGTGGTACAAAATACGACAAAAATACGCGTGGCATGGGCATGGACCCAGTAGACGTGTTTGGCGAGCAACGCATGCCTTTACCCAACATAGAGCATCCGGACAAGCTTATGAGCAGCGAGGGTGACCGCCCAGAACCGGCCGGGTTTGCACCACTAGATATTATGTGGCAACAACGTGCTAAACGGGCTGGTACCTACGATCAAAAGTGGATCGAGCAACAGGCGCCAAATTACCCACTCGATATCGACTGGAATTATTTTAATGTTGCACCGCAGGACCAATGGATTAATGACTTCTGGCAAGGTGACGAATCTTACAGTCTATACAACGTGCACCCAACGCAACCGATAATTCAGGGCAAACTGCCCGACTTCCGTGGACGTTGTTTTATTGCACCAAAAGTGGCTGAATCGGGCCAGTTAAAAGAAGTCGAACAGCGCCTCGAAACTGTGATGTTCTTTCCCGAACAAGATCTTGGAGTACTGCTGTGGCGTGGTGCCATCACCGTAGAAGAAGACGACCTATCGGATATGAACGCACTCGTTAGCGTCTTCGAAGATGCCCAAATGCCACCAAAACCACTAGAACACTACCAGCAGGCTTATGACAACCGAAGCAACCCCGATCTCGAGCTCAAATATATTAATAATACCGAAGACTTAATTCCAGACCGCGTACCCTGCGGTTATCGTTACGTGACGCTGACCGAAGACGATATGGACATGCCAATGCTCGAAAATGTTTTTGCGGGTGCAGAACAGAAAAAGAATGAATTGATCGAAAAAGCAAATCAGAGCAAGCAAGAAATCAAAGCCCAACTAGAGAGCATGAAAGATAACCTGCCGCCAGAAGAATATAAGGAAAAAATGGCGGAGTTAAACAAACCAATTGATTTCCCCGAGTTTAAAGTGCCGAGCAAGGCTGATCGATTGAAAATGTTGTCTGAGGAGCAGTTAACAGAACGCACCGACTTTGAAAAGCTTGAAGCCGACATTAAAGCGAAGGTGGAAGACGGCAAAAATCAAGTAAAAGAAAAGCTTGTCCAATTAAAAGCCGATATGGAATCTCAAGGTCTAACCGATGAACAGCTAGCGCCGATTGACGAGGCACTAAAAAATATCGAATTACCACCTGAATTGCCAAGACCTTTTGTTGACGATATTCGCCTGAAACTAGAGGCACAACTCGCCGATATCGAAATGCAAAAAAAGCAGATTATCGACACTGGTGGCGATGCATCGAGTTTTCCAGAAATCGATATCGACTTTGATGCCCTGTTTCTGAAATTTAAACAAGTGGAAGTGATAAAAAAAGATGGCTATCGCCTGTCAGCCCATAGCGGTGATTTAGGCCGCAGCCCACATACTCGGCCACTCAATGAGCTGAGAGATGAATTGTTACAGGCCTTTAAAAATGGCGAATCACTTAAAGACCGAGACTTCGCCTGTATCGATCTGTCGGGTCAAGATCTATCTGGTATCGATCTTGAAGGGGCTTATCTAGAGCAAGTGAATTTCTCTGGCGCAGTGCTCAACAACGCTAATTTCAAATCCGCGATACTAGCCGGTGCTAATTTGTCAAACGCATCCATCGATAATGCAGATTTAAGCAAGGCCAATTTAGGTAAGGTGAATTTCAGCCGTGCTGAGGTCAAACAAAGCAACCTTAACCAGGCAATATTGGCTGAAAGCCGTTTCGATAATACCACCCTTATCGACTGTAATTTGTCAGAAACCGATATGACTGATGCCAGTTTTATTAGCGTTAAATTCTCAAAATCCAACTTGAATTATTTTATGGCCAACGACCTAGATTTATCGTCGAGCCAATTCGATCACTGCCAGCTCAACGACGCTACATTTACAAAATGTCAGTTAAATCACGCCAACTTCAATCATGCCGTTATGGTTAAGGCCAGCTTCTCGGAGTGTATTTCCGAGCATGCAAATTTTTCTCAGGCTAACCTGCTGAATAGTCGCTTTCAGGAAGACTGTGTATTCAACCATGCCAATTTCACTGCCAGTCATTTAGAACGTGCAGTGTTCTTATATGCCAGTCTCGAAGATACGCGCTTTGACGAGGCAAATTTCTTCATGGCAGACTTTAGTCGCTCCAATTTACAACGCGCTTCATTTCATCGCGCCATCGGTAAAAAAGCACAGTTCGTCAAATCTGATTTGCGAGGGGCCAAGATGACATCGATGAACCTAATGGAGGGCACATTGATGAAAGCGCGTATTACATCAGCCGATTTTTCCGATTCAAATTTGTATGCCGTCGAATTTCTAAATGCGACCTTGGGGGGTACTAACTTCTCTGGTGCTAATCTCGATATGAGCAAGCTAGAGCACTGGACACCGTGATGGATAAACAAGCGCTACAGACCGCTATTAAAATAGGTGAGTTTCCAAGTGAAATCAGTCTTGCTGGAGGCGATTACAGCAATACTGATTTAACGGGTTCATTGTTTTTGAAAATAGATTTTAGTGGCTGTAATTTTTCTAAATCTGATCTTGGGCATAGCCAGTTTGTTGACTGTAATTTAGAAAACACTAACTTCGACGATTGCAATTTAACGAGCTGTAGCTTTAATGAATGCAAGCTGTCTGGTGCGACACTAAAATTGGCCTGCTTTACCGGTGCAGGGTATTCGGCCTGTAACATGCTCGGTTGTGATTTTATAGGGTCAGATGTTTCTGAAATCAGCTTCAACCATTGTGATTTGAAAAATGCTATTTTTGATGATTGTAATGCGAACTTCACCGATTTTGATAACTGCTCACTGGTGAGTGCCTCATTCTCTCGGGTCAATGCAGAGCGTGCAACTTTTATGGAATGTGACATGCGTGACATTAATTTGCGCGATGCCATTTTGATTCAAACCCATTTTGAAAAACCTATTATCCCTGATTACGATTTTTCGGGCATGAATTTAACACTGGCACAATTTAGAGAAGCTGATTTAACGCGCTGTAACTTTAGTGGTTCGAACCTAACCCAGACTTTTTTCATGAATGCCGACCTAAAGGAATCGAATTTCGATAAAGCACAGGCTGACATGGCCATTTTTTATGGCGCCCGATTGATAGGGTCAAGTTTTAGCCATGCCAGTTTAAATAGCAGTTCAATGCAGGAATCCGAATTGATTGGATGCGATTTCAGCCACGCCAAAATGGAGCAGGCGCAATTGGCGGATACCCGATGTGAGGGCGCCAATTTCACCTCAGCCCATTTGGACTATGCTGACTTTTCTAATAGTCAACTAAAAGATTGTGATTTTTCTATGGCCTCGTTATATCGGGCTAATCTGCACGATACCGAAACCTCAAATGTAATATGGAGTGGCTCAAGTAAATCACTTGCGCTTGGAACCGATCAAAAACGGCATCGTGCTCAGCACTGGTCCCCTAAATAGGAGTAAAAAAATGTCCTTAGCCGCAATAAAACAACAGCAGGATACAGTGCCAGGCCTACTTGATGAGGCACTGGTAGTGGGGGGTGGCAGTAACAGCTGGATGATTCAAACAAAATCAGGCACTTTTAAAGCCAAAAAGGCCTTCAGTTGTTTAGTATGCCCAGAGATCGGCGACAAAGTGTTGAATGTTTCACTGGCATCAGGCGATATTTCGATACTGGCTATTTTGGAACGTAAGCAGCCTCAAACGACACAATTAAAATTTGAAGGTAATGTCGAGATCAGTGCTACGAAATCAGTCAGAATGCTGGCAGGCGATCGGCTTGATGCATTGGCTAGAAGTAAGATCACCCTTGACTCAACAGCATTAAATATTCGCGCCACACAAACAGACGTATTATTTGAAAATCTCAATGTAACGGGAACCGAAGCAAATCATAATATTGGCAAGATACAGGTAATAGCCAAAACGATTGAAATGGTCTGTGAGACATCGAAGCAAGTAATGAAAAATTCATTCCGCCTCATATCTGGCCTTGATTCTGTGACTGCAGATGAAGTATTACAAACCATTAAAAAACGATTCACACTCAAGTCTAAGCAAGTATCAATGCTTGCAGAAGACGACGCGAGACTAAACGGCAAACGCGTTCATTTAGGTTAGGAGAATAATATGTTTGCAAATTGCCAAATGGGTGGTCAAAATATGGGAACCCCCGATGTTTGCCTGACACCGATACCCTCACCCGCCGGACCTATACCGACGCCTATTCCTTACCCTAACATTGTGGTGGTGCCAACAGCATTGCCGCCGTCTGCCGCACTAACAGTGCTAATTAGTGGTGCCCCTGGTCACAATATGAATACTCAGGCACCCGTGAGTAATGGCGATAATGCCGGCGTCAATATGGGCGTTTTGTCAGGCATGGTTATGGGGCCTTGTCGTCATATTATGGGGTCTATTGGTGTTTTTATAGGGGGCAGTCCTGCGACTAAAATGGCTAGCCCTGTAGGCCAAAATGGTCCCAGTATGAACGTTCCCGGCAATACACTGGCGCCTTCTCAGGTAAGAGTAATGCTAGGAAAATAGGCGATAGTGTTTAATGCTTAATGTTCTCACTTAATTATTCAGAAGTATATGATTTGCCCTTTTAATGGTTTATTCAATAAAAACAATTGATGATGATTTTAGCCAGTTATCTTTTTTAATGTGTTACAAAATTATATAGGGTATAGTTAACTGGGCAATATTGTTTTTTTTAAATATTGTTTTTTAGTTTACTTTTAATTGTTTTTGGCTCTTTTTCATACAAACCTCTTAGTAGGAGTTATTTAACTAAATAATGTCAACAATTAGCGAGAACCCCCTTTTTTTGATAGGGTCATCAAGCGTGTCGGAAGAGCATCCATGTGGTGTTAGTGTTCGCTACGATCCAGAATTTGATCTCCTCGAGGCTGAACTTGCTAAGCAAGAGTCTCTCACGGCTGAAACTGTTGATTGGGACGTTGTAGCCAAGCTTTCTGCTCAAATTATCCAAGGGTCATCTAAAGATTTACTAGTTGGATCCTACTTGTGTTACGCCTTACTTGTAAAGGATGGTTATCAAGGCCTCGGCGTTGGGCTTAATATTCTTAACGACATGGTTTCTGTTCATTGGGAGGGTCTTTTCCCGCCTGCAAAGAGAATGCGAGCTCGTCAAACAGCCTTTACTTGGTTAGCCGAGAAAGCTGGTGCTTATGTCTTGGCTTCAGTCCCTAGTCGTGAAGAATCAGAGTCAGTTGTTGAAGCGGCAAGCATACTCAAGTTACTAGACGGTACTTTAGTTGAAAAGATGGGAGACCAAGCTCCTATGCTAAATGATCTGTCTCGACCATTGAAAAACTATCGTCAGAGTGCGGAAGCAGAGTTGGCTAATAGTCAGTTAGCTGAGCCTGTGGCTGAAGCTGAAGCTGAAGCTGAAGTGACAGAGTCTATTGTTCAGGAAATTACGCCGCAGGTTTTGGAAAATCATGTATCAGAGTCATCTGTTGCTGAAACTGAGCCCGAGCCGGTTAAATCAATTGAAGTTGATAAAAAATCAAAGACTCAGGTTTTACCTCCAGCAGAGGTAGGCTCACTTGAATCAGATGCAGATACTAAAAAAGTGTTAAGGCAATTGCAATCCACTGCTAGAGATGTAGCTGGCTTCTGGATTTCTCAAAAACTATCTGATGCTCGGCCTTATCGTATTGCCCGCATGGCCGTGTTTATGACAATTGAGAGAGCTCCGCCCGATAATAGTGGTGTTACTCAGGTAAATCCGCCAACTCCCGAACGGTTGAAATTTTTTGAGGCGCAGTCAGCTAAAGGCGAGTCAATTAGCTTGATACCTGAGCTTGAAAAAACATTGGCGCGGTCTCCTTACTGGTTTGATGGTCAGTTTATGGTGGTCAAGTCGCTCCGGTCTTTAGGCGCTGAATACGAAGAAGCTGTTCAGACAGTTATTCGCGAGCTAGGTAATTTCATTTCCCGTTTGCCTGAAGTTCTTAACTTATCATTTTCAAATAAAATTCCATTTGCCAATGATCAGACTAGAATGTGGCTTGAGGCTGAAGTGTTGGGCCAAGGTTCTGGAGGCTCACCTAATAATGTAGATGAAGGTGAGTCGAATAGTGGCGAATTATGGGTCAACACTCTGGTGGATGCCAAGAAGCTTGCGGCTGCGGGTGATATAGATAAAGCACTTGTAATGCTGAGCGAGGGCATGTCTAGTGCGGGTCAGTTGCGCGAACAAGTTTACTGGCGCTGTGCTATAGCTGATTTAATGTTGCACACAGGAAAGTCAGATGTAGCTGTATCTCTATTAGAGCAGGCGATTCTGCAAGTTAAAGCAATGCGGATACCTGAGTGGGAACCTCAGTTATTAGCAAAAATCTACACCCTTTTATTTCAATCCTATCAAAAACAGCAAAAAGCAAATAAAGATGACAAGTCTCTCAAAGGAAAGACTGAGTTAGCTTACGAACAACTTTGCTGGTTTGATCCCATAGCCGCTTTATCCCTTAAAGGAGGGTAATATGTCCGAAGCCACAGTAGCACCCAAAGAACGTGTCAATATTGTTTATAAATCCAACACTGGTGATCAGTCAGAAGATATTGAACTGCCACTAAAACTGTTAATGCTTGGCGATTTTTCTGGTAAGCCTAATGATGAGACGTTAGAAGATAGAGCGCCGATTAATATCAACAAAGATAATTTTAGTGATGTTATGACAGGCTTGAAATTGAGTCTAGATATGAACGTAAAAGACACGTTGTCTGAAGATGGCCAGGATCTTTCTGTTCATCTTGACATTAAATCAATCAAAGACTTTTCTCCGGACAATGTTGCCAGTCAAATGCCTGAGCTAAGGGATATGATAGAGATGCGCAAAGCACTACAAGCGCTCAAAGGACCGCTTGGAAATGTACCTGCATTTCGTAAAACGATACAGCGTATTCTGAACGAAGACGACACTCGCGCACAAATGATGAAAGAACTCGGTCTCGAAGGCTAAGGTTTTCAAAGACTAGCAACTCTATATAGGTGATATAAATGGCAGAAGAACAGCAGCAGTCAGAACAGGCCGCAGAAGCGGAAGGCGTTTCGTTGATCGATCAGATTATGCAGGAAACCCGATTAAAACCAGCGGACGAGGGTTATGATACCGCTAAAAAAGGTATTCAAGCGTTTATCGGGGATTTATTAACCCCTCAGCGTAAGGGTGAAAAAGTTGAGCAGAAGGTGGTCGATAATATGATTGCAGAGCTTGATACTCGTATTGGTTTGCAAATCGACGAAATAGTCCATCATGAGGACTTCCAAAAGCTGGAAGCGACTTGGCGTGGTGTCAAGATGGTGGTGGACCGAAGTGATTTTCGTGAAAACATCAAAGTCGAACTTCTTAGTGTTTCTAAAGATGATTTGCAGGAAGATTTTGAAGATGCGCCGGATATTACCAAGTCGGGTCTCT
>Ga0307997_10000948_pt1 | contig 13418 bp, 25 predicted proteins | sample Davwhametageno36_FD_203165 | JGI IMG/M metagenome (GOLD analysis project Ga0307997, IMG submission 203165) | Marine microbial communities from Davis Island wharf, Antarctic Ocean - #36 | ecosystem: Environmental > Aquatic > Marine > Unclassified | place: Antarctic Ocean: Davis Island wharf... | reverse complement strand
AAAAACTATTCTGCGTTCGACTCCTATGTCGAACGCAGAGATCGAACGGATAGAAGATGCGCAAGCAGATGATGCTGACCAACTTCTAATTCAACAATGGTTAGCAACTAAAGGCAACAAAATTGAAGTGTGTGATTACAACACTCGCACAGTTGAAGAAGACATTGTTTACCACTGGAAAAAGAGTAAGAAGAAGGGTGATGAAAAATGAAGTACGTTATTGATATTGACGGCACTATCTGCAAAGAAGTAATCATTCCTGACAGCGGTGGAAAGAAAGATTACGCTAATCATATTCCAATCACAGAAAGAATTATTAGGGTTAATCAGTTGTTCAATGATGGTCATACTATTAAGTATATGACTGCGAGGGGTTGTGTAAGTGGTATTGACTATTACGACATGACTAAAGAACAATTGCTTCGGTGGGGTTGTAAATTTCATGAACTAAGTGTAGGAGAGAAAGAGAACTACGACATTTGGATTGATGACAAAGCTTTCTGGTCGGAAAACTTCTTTCGTAAAACAGGAGAAAGCTACGAATGACAGATGATAATGGATATGTGACCTTCAAAGGTCTGACAACTACAATTTTGGTATGTGCCTTTATGATTGTTGGAGTGCCAGTGCTAATGACAATGACAATGATCGGAACTGATGAGTACGCTAGACAGTGTAACATTAATTTGCTCCCTTGCTTTGGGCTGGAAGATACACGATGATTTTAAATAAAGAGAAACGCATTCCTTTAGAGGAACACGAATTTGTGGGGTGGGGAAGCTAATGATTGAGAAACTTATCTACGGCGTAGTTGGCGTTATGGTTGTTGCTTTGCTTGGTGCTTACTTGCACCATATTTGGAGCGATTGCTTGAATGAAAATAGTGTATTCACTTGTATGCGGATGTTAAACAAATGAAAGTTAACATTAGCGGATATCCAAACTATTACTATTGGTTAGATAAGTTTTTTGGTTGGAACCCCAAACAAAAGGTAAGTGTTCGTATTGACCCATATGACACTTGGAGTATGGATCATACCCTTGCTCATATCATCCTGCCTATGCTAGTACAACTTAAAGATACTAATCACGGCGCTCCAAATGTAGACGCCGCTGATGTACCAAAAGAACTTCGTACTACTAAAAAACAACTAGACGCATATGGTAAAAATGGCGATGTTGATACTAAACACTTTGAACGTTGGAATTGGATCATGGACGAAATGATTTGGACATTTGAACAAAAGTGCAGAGATGATTGGACAATGGATTACTACGGTGACTACATCCAAGGCGAAGATGGCATCATCTGCTCTGGTCATTTTGAATGGATTGATCGTGAAGGCAAACAAGCACACCAACTACGAATGACCAACGGTTTTAAACTGTTTGGAAAATATTTCGAATCACTCTGGGATTAAACAAACTAACGGAGAATTATATTATGAACGAACAAGCAAGCTATATCGACACACTAGCAGAAATTAGTGAAGCAGATTACTGCAATCAAATGATGGAAACCACACTTGGCAGAAAGTGGTTTATCTGGCATAGAGAAAACCCTGCATTCTTCGAACTGTTTGAACAGTTTACTAAAGAAGCGATCAAAGCAGGCCACACACAACTCAGTGGTTGGTTGATCATTAATCGTGTACGTTGGGAAACTGACGTTGTTACTACTGGTGATAAGTACAAGATTTCCAACAATTATGTAGCATTGTTTGCACGTTTGTTTATGATCAAGTATCCAGAGTACATTGGCTTTTTCACAACAAAGAAAATGTCTAGTATCCCTAATGATGTGTTTAATCCAGCATAAGGAGTTTTTAATTGGGAAAATTTATAGCGGCAATAGATCACAGTGGTGGTTCAACTGGTGGCGTACTCGAACGCTATGGGCAAGATTACACAGAAGAAAATAAAATGGATTTAGTTCACAAGATGCGTTTGCGGATGGTGAACAGTCCAGACTTTACAAGTGATAATATCTGGGGTGCAATCATGTACAAGGATAGTGTCGAACGTGGTTTAGCGCACATCATGAATTCGAAAGGTATCAAATCATTTCTTAAGATCGACAGTGGTTGCGACGAAGATGGTACTCTAAAACAGTTTCCAGTAAAGCAAATGTTAAGCTATGCGCTCAGGACGGACTGTCACGGAACTAAGATGCGTAGTATTGTTAAAGGTGTGGGTATGGCACATCCTGTACTTAAACAACAGTTTACAATTGCACAGACTGTAAGTGAATATGGTCTAGTACCAATCATTGAACCAGAAGTACCTATTGATCATCCAATTAAAGGCGAAGTTGAAGAAGCACTTCTCTATCAATTGTACGAGTTCTTGGACGAATATTCAACTAAATGTATTCTCAAACTAACACCACCAGAAAATCCAAACTTGTATAAACCTCTTTTGGAGTTCGACAATGTAGAACAGATTGTGTTCTTATCTGGTGGATACCCAACAGCCGAAGCTTGTCGTAGACTATCTATGGCAGATGGTATTAGTGCCAGTTTCAGTAGAGCATTGAGTGAAGGGATAGACGCCAATCAATCTGATGTAGTATTTGACGCTAGGTTGTCGCTTAATATCTCAGATATTGTAAAGGCTAGTGGGCATAAAGGGGGTTGACAGCCCCCTTTTTTGATTCTATAACGTATGAGTAATCAATCAATGAGGTACGTTATGCAAGAATTTGAAACACTTCTTAAAAAAGCTTATATGACTGAAGGCACAGATAAATCTGTAGTCATCGCTGAATTGTGGGAAAAATTCCCTGAGTATTGTGAGATGATGGGTCTTACTAACGGATTGAAAGGTTAATAATATGCGTGATGTTCAATATAAAGTTTCTTATGCTATAGCCGCTTTGGCTGATCCAGAAGTTCACATCTTTGATACTCATGATGAGGCTACCGATTGGATTGATAATTGTATCCAAGAGCAGATTGATTTTGCACAAGGCTATGGCGCGAATGGAAAACTTACCGTTCGAGAAATTTGCGAAGTTCATGATGACATAATGTCTTTGATGCGTTTCGAAGAAGTTTTTCCTTGACACCATCGAATCGATATGCCATACACTAATGGTAACAAATAGAAAGATAATGATATGATTAATGTAGGTGATACGGTTTTTAGTAGTCGTCATGGGTACGCCAAGGTGACTACGATTGAGATTGTCGAGAGTTTGTTCCAGGGTAACAAGTATGGTGTTGACGTCAAATCAATTCCCGTCGAAATAAAGGATAACTGCATCTTTGATCTTGATAATGGGCATTGGTCATATGGTTACGAAACACATTCTTTAGAAAAAGATGAAGAAAGTTGTTGACAACTATCTAAATTGATTCTATAAGTAATATGTAATCAAAACGAAAGTGAGAATAGAATGTCTTTTGAAACCACAATGAACCACTTCTTCGCAATGAAAGATGAACTGAACATGAATACTGTTTGGAGCATCTATGATGTTGGTCTTAAAAATTCAGACTACGCACTTCTTACTAACAAAGCGCGTAAAGTTACTTATGAAAGTGTCGATCCTAATTGTTCTTCAGAAGACTTGATGGCAGACATTCAAGATGGTGGCAAACGTACTAAAATCGAAGTTTCTGCTTGGGCTGAAAACGGCACAATCAAAGCATTGTGGGCGGCGGCTGAAAAATGTATCGCATTGAGTGGTACACATCACTCTTACATTGAGAACTTTGAAATGCATGATGATGGAACATTAGAACTAGTAACAGGTTCTTAACCAAAGCTTGAAAGGATAAGCTATGAATTACGAAGCGAAAACTGAACTCGAAGCAATTACTTCTGATATTAACAGTGTAATTTCTAACCTCGAAACAGGACGTCGTGATGCTTCAGATCGCAACAATGCTCTTGATATGTACGATGGCATGGAAGACGAAGATGAGCAAAAGATCAATCATCTGCAAGATGCATTGGCAGACGCCACACACGATCTTGATAGCGCAAAAGATCAATTGTACTTGGTAGTTGGTTACCTTGAAAAGTTGGTTGAAGAAGACGAAATCAAACAAATCATGAAAAACTTGATTTAATAACAAAAAGCCCTTGACGGGGCTTTCTTCTTTTGGTAATAATAAGTGTAATCAAGAGAAAGAGACGAATCGATGACTGTTTTAGTAAAAACCCCATGTGCCAGTGCCACTTTGAACTTCTTTGGTGTGACAGGCACTACATGGAACGACAGAACAGGTAAGAACGTTTGGGACGCAACTTTACGTCGTAATGGATTTGCTGTTCGTAGTCGTTTGTCTGCTTTAGGTAGCGCAACCACTGTTGGAGCCGCTAGACCAAAGATCAAAAAAATCGCCGCTCAAGATAAAGACATCATTGCGTTTGTTGCAAGAGTTGATGGTCACGTATTAGTGATCGACAGAGATGGCAACACTGTTGTTGATACTGATCCTAGAAAAAAAGACAAAAGAAAAATGTTTGGTTTTGTTGCTGTTTGGGCAAAATAGTTCTTGACAGCAACCCCCTTTGATTCTATAACATAAGAGTAACAACAAAGAAAGCGAGACCTTCATGGCCTATGTATCCCAAGAAATGAAAAAGTCCCTTGCCCCTGCTATCAAAGCAGTTTTGAAGAAGTATAACATGAAAGGCTCCATCGCCGTTCGTCACCATTCATCGCTCGTTGTCAACTTGAAGTCGGGCGTGATCGACTTCGGCACTGAGCATTGCCAAGTGAACCCTTTCTGGATTGCTGATCGTTACGAAGGCGTTGCCAAAAACTTCTTGCTTGAATTGATCTCTGCAATGAAAGGTTCAGACTACTTCGACCACAGTGACAGCCAGTCTGACTATTTTCACTGCTCTCACTACTTCGATGTCAACGTCGGCCAGTGGGACAAGCCTTACGTTTGTATTCAAGAAGAAGCTATGGCGGCTTAGAAATTCTCCCTCGACGTGTTTGGTTTGTATAAATAAGACTATACAAATCGAACACATGAGGATGCTATGCTAAATTTTAGAAGTTTTATTAACGAGAATTCAGCCGAATGGGGCGATATTGAAAACATTAGTGCAATCCTAGAAAGTATCTGTTTAGAAATTTTGGCAGAGAACGGTTTGATTGAAAACCTAGATGACTCACTAATCAGAAAACTTAGCAAAAAATTAAAGCCCGCTAAAAAGACATTTTGGTCTGATGAAAAAATTAAAGATTTTACTGGTAAGAATGACAAAGAAAAAGTCATTGCGCTCTACAAAAAGTATGAGCCTATCATTGAAGACCGTCTCAAGAAATACGAATCTGGTTTGAAGACTGCACTCAAGGGTGTTCAGAACGCAAAGATCATGGTTGACATTAAGAAGCTTAGAGCATTCGTAAACAAGACTGTTGATCGTGGTAAAGACCCATCAAAGATGAATGATTGGTTGCGCGGTTCAATTCTAGTAAATGATGAAAAAGATATCGGTGTTGTATCGAAAAACATTTTCAAAGCATTTAAATCAGTATCAGAGTTCGACCCAAAACAACGTGGTGGCGATGAGCAGTTTGGATATTACGGTTCTGTACACTTCTCCGTTGACGTTGATGGGGTAAATACAGAAATTCAATTGATGACCAAGAAGCTTTATTCCGCAAAGAAAATTGCAGGTGGTCAGTACGATGACTTCAGATCAGCATCAGACGCAATCAAAGGCTCGAAAGAAACACAAAAGTTATTGCGTCATGGTAAGAGAGCATTTGACAAAGGCAACTCAGAAGGTGGCGGTGCAGGGATCAATGTTGATAAACAGAAATCAAAGTATGTAAAGACTTCTGGATTGTCATCGAATGACAAACAGACACGACGGTTCCTTAAGCCTAAAAAGTCAGAGAGATCGAAAGATAGACCTTGACAGTCTAATTTTTAGTATGTATCTTTCTAATGTAAGAGAAAGATTTTATTATGGAAATAGAAGTAGAACATGAAGGTTTCGTATATTGCGTTGAAGCAGTAGATAACAAGATCGTTATGTATAAGAATGACATAGACGAATGGATGGGTGATATTGAACATATCAAGGTGTATACCATCGAAGGAGATACACCAAACCCTGTAGGACTATATCGTAAGCTGAGCAAAGCTTTTGTGGAGCTTATTAAGGCAGATCGTGCAAAGTGGTATATGTTCAACGTGACTGATGAAAAACGTGCTAATCTGTACGAACGTGCGGGAAAACAAATTAAGGGGTATAGCTTTCAACGTGCTGATAAATGCTTCTATCTCTACAAGGATTAAAAAATGAAGAAATTTAAAGATTATGTCGCAGAGCAATTAGCAGAGGCTAAGGGCGCAAGCTTGACACAATCACAAAAGGCTATCAGGTTCGCCGCTAATGCTCACAGAAAGCAGACTCGTGCTGATGGCAACGCTTACATCACTCACCCTGTTGAGGTCGCCAAGATCGTCAAGCAGTTCAAGAGGTCTCATAACATAGAGGCATTGATCAGCGCTGCTTATTTGCACGACACGATTGAAGACACTGATGCCACAGCAGAAGACTTGACTAAAATGTTTGGCGGTCTTGTTGCGTCCTTGGTCAAAGAACTTACTTCTGACGAACAGGGTGCTGCGTACAAAGAAAAGGGCAAGACCCAATATCTGAAAGATAAGATGTCGGGTATGTCCAACTGGGCTTTGGTTGTTAAATTGGCAGATCGTTTACACAACGTTTCTGACTTGACCACTGGTAAAAGCAAAGCTTGGGCTACGAAGTACCACAAGGCTACAACTGAGACTATGGCTGAGCTTGAAAAGAACAGGTCTTTGACTGGCACCCAGAAGAAAATGATAGCCGCCATTCGGGTTAAGCTAAAAGAATTCGAAGACATGGATCAATGAAATCTTTCAGGTCCCACTTAGATGAAGCAGCTTCAAATTTCGATTTGAAGAAAGCATACAATGCTTATAACACGCTATATTTTGGTGGTGAGTTGCCGACTGACTTCCCTATTGCTTACTACAAGAGCAAGAAGCTTGGCGGTGAGGTTTCTATCACGGTTATGAAGACCCGTTCCACTGGGGAGATCAAGATCGTCGGTATCAAGCATCTGAAAATATCCAATCTGTATGCTAGAAGCGACGAAGCTTATAGTGTGATTTTACTGCATGAGATGGTTCACGTTTGGGTTGCACATCAAGGCGTGCACGAGAAGCAGATGCATGGTCCAGTGTTCAGTTCCAAGCGTAGGGAGTTGAACACCAAGTACAACCTGACCATTCCACATACTGAAGTGTTAGACAAATCTGACCTTTCAGACGATTATGCGAAAGACTTGAAAAGACATTTTGTTGTTATGTTTGTCCATAAGGATAATAAGGCGACGGTTGCGCTGTATGGCGAAGCGACTGCCAAAAAGAACGGTGCTCAGATTAAAGCAGATTTCGACGCAATGGATGCAAGGGATTATGTACCATACAAAATAGTAATGGCTGGTATGGTCCCAACAAATCTACACCACACGAAGAAGGTGAGTCGTACTACCAAGGGCATCACTAGAAATTTGGGTTTCTACGTCGAGCCAAATGTATTTGCTGAAATATCGGGACATCTTAAAAATAACAGAGGCGACTTGCTCAAGGCTGTTCAAGGTCGTTAACAACAAAGGAAATTGGGAAATGAAAAATTTTAAACAGCACCTAGCAGAAGCAGAAGCTAAATCTTGTGATCTGATTGGTATGAAACAAATCAAAGCATTCGAAAAGATTGTTGACCAACTCTTTAAGAAGTACGATATTGACTTTAACTTCACACGTCACTTTGGTGATCGTATGAGTGATGAGCGTAACACACCTTGCATCACACTCAAGGAATTGGCTGATTTCATTAAGAAGGTTTATGCACAGAAAGGCAAATCGCTCAAGGGTGTTGCAGGTGCTGAAGCTGTTCTTAAAGATATTCAAAAAGACTTGAACATTCCAGTCGCAGTGACATACGACAGACAAAACGACGAATTCGATGTTGTTATGAAAACAATTATGCGTAAGAAGAATTTCAAAAGTCCAGATAAATTTATCAATTATAAGTAAAAAAGACTTGACAAGTACCTATAACTATAGTATAATAGGGTTAACCCTTATGATAATAAATGATTCGTTTAAAAGGTTTTAATATGGAAAGATTGTATCTAATATCATCATTTGTATTAGTTGTTATGGTAATGTCTCAATGGACAATAGCTACAATATTAATGATACTCATGTTGACAACACCAATGACAATGTTTGGTTCATATCTCATATATGCAACTTACACACGTAGAAACCTTTTAGGTTCTTCGTCATTTATTGTTCCATTCGTATTAGGTGTTCTATTGTGCATCGTATCCATTAAACTATTATCAGTGATCTATCAGATCATCTAAGTCAGTGTAGGTTTGCTAACCTTGAAGATATCTAGGCGTCATATCATAAGGTGGTAGGGTTCAATTCCCTAACTGACACCAAATCCAGTTAAATTAAAATAACTTCCATTTAGTGCTTGACAGTACCCTTCAATGATTCTATAACTTAAGAGTAAGTTAATCGAAAGTCTTTGAAAGGACATTAAAATGAACGTAACAGAAATCAAAAATGTAATGATGACAATGACACAATCAGAGTTGTCACAAATCATGAACATCGCTCAACAGATCAAATCGATCAGCGCTCAAGCTACGTTCAATGTCGGTGACTCAGTTTGGGTTGTTCAGAAAACAAAACGTACTGAGGGTGTAATCGAAAAGATGAACCCTAAGAAAGCTGTCGTAAATATGCGTGGCTCACGTTACACTGTTCCATTCTCAATGTTGGAAGCGGCGTAAAAATAGGGGGTTGACACCCCCTTCTCAATTTGTTAATTTAAATAGTAAACAGAATCAGAGAGAGTTCTAAACATGTCAATCGCAAATATCATCAATGACCAAATTAAAGCACTTGATCCTATGGCCTTTTGGGCTTGGGGTACTAAGAACAAAGTTGCCTTGAGTGAAGGTCTTCAGTTCAAAACTAGTGGTATGGTTGGGTGGAAAGGACAAGTTCAAATCACACTGAACGGTTTTGATCTATATGACATCGCATTCGTTCGGGTGTGTAAAGAAGAAGGAGAATACAAAGTAATCACCGATAAGAAGGTATCGGACATTTTTGTTGAAGACCTTGTTAATCAAATCGATATTCAAGTACGGTAAGGAGTACGAGTATGAGTAAAATCCCTTTTGGAATTATTATGCGTGGTCAAAAAGACTATGTGTATAGTGAATTGTCAAACTTCATTGAGTGTGCTGATGGCATTGAGCCTATGTGTCTACGTGACCGCTACGTTGGCTTCCTTGAAGAATTATTGGATGGCAAAATCAAAAAGTCTACAATGGTAGACGTTGATGTGATGAAAGAGTTCCATGCTGATATCGACAATCGTGCCGATATTGATTATCGCATGGAACATTGGCATGATGAACCATCCACTTATGCGGGTGGTAAATACTTTTCCAAGATGTCAATTAAACTTAGAGCGCATATTGCAGATTATAATTGCGTTATGTCTTAAATACGTTAATAATTCTAAAAGGGTTGCTTTATTAAATATCACCCCTTTTTTAATTTGCAAAGTAAGGTAAGAAGTTTTGCGTGAAGTTCGCACCACCACCACCACCACCACCAACAACTGTTAGATCGTTCTTAGTCTGCGCACCTTGTACATTGTTTACTGTAACTGGATTGTTCTGTGGTGCATTGATAATTACTGGTGTGCCACTTCCTTGCGCCATGGCTGACATCGAAGGAGAGTTTCCTTTAGCCATTGCATAGTACATGGATAAAAATTTACCTTCTGGTGAGTTGAATGGAATGACTGCTTCCTTACCGTGTAGTACGGACAAAGTACCCTCACCAAAGTTTCTGAAACCACCTGTTCCTTTTCTGAACCCCTCATCTGATAAATATTTTTCAATGTTATCTCTGAAATATTCAACAAACTCAGGTTCTCCAGAACCAATCGCCATACTCTGAAGTAGTGGCATGTTAGCTCTAAGCGCTCTTAATTGTTCTCTGGCAAGTTCTTTTTGTGTTTCATCTCCATCTTCAATAGCATCAAACTGGTTATCCATAAATTGGGCAATAGCTTCACTAGTTACCGCATTTACATCTTTGCTGTATGCATCGATAACTCCTGACAATGGACCTGTGGCTATCTTTTCAGCCAATCCAACTACAACCTCCGAGCCAGTTAATGAGCCACCACCGGGAATTTCAGTTATAGCTACACCACCATTCACACCACCAGACGCTATTTCTGTTGCTGTTTCGACAGAAAGTTCTGCCAAATGTTTTTCAGCCGCCGCCTCCGCACTTTCTTTTTGCTTCACAAGCCAATTGTACAAGCCTTTACCTATGACGTATGCAACGCCAACAGCCGCCCCTATCAATATACCAGTAGGACCTAAACCAAACATTAGTGCTAAACTAGCACCAGTTAGACCTGCTACAGCCGCGTCAACACCTATATCAGCAAGACCATCTGGCACAGAAGTTTCGTCCTGTAGATATTTCTTTACCTTGTCTCCATATGACCATGCCAATGTTGTTAATGCACCTAGAATAATTCCACGGATACCACCAAGGCCACCAAGTTTACGTCCCAGTTTAAGTTTACCATCGGCTCCATTTTTTCTACCAATCGCACCAGCCACAGCACCAGCAGCCGCATTACGTACAACAGCCCCACCTAAAATTACACCTGGCAATGCCGCAAGCCATGTTTCAAACTGACTAAGCCCATCAATCATAGTGTTAACGCTTGTGGCAAGTTTATCCCAATTGACCGTAGCTAAAGAAGTCACAATCTTACCAGCTTCAAGAACTGTTGTACTTGCACTTGTTACCAACTCTTTAGCTGAAGTTGTCATTGCTTTAAAATCTGTATCTTTTAATGATTGTTCCATATCAGACCAACCACCATCAGTCTTGTCATCTATGAAACCCTTCAAGATGTTGTAACCCACAAAAAGACCAGCACCTGCGATTGCAATATTCTTCAATCCTTGCAACGTAAATGCTTTGCCTACTGCATCTCCAAAAGCATTTATTCTAGTGTCATCACGTTTGGTGGTATTATCACTTGTTGTATCTGAACCAGAATCAGCAGAATTTCTTTCTAGTTCCTCGAACTGTGCTTGGTTTTCCTGTATACGCGCTGACTTCTCAGCTAAACCAGCACTCACTCTCATCAGTTGAGTTTGTTCAGTCACATTTTCATTGATCGATTTAAATACGTTTTGAAAACGATCCAATTGTATTTTAACAGAACGTATTGAGTGAGTTCCACTGTTACGACTAAGCTGTCCTTCAGCCTGTAGTCGATTCAGTATAGCCTGTGTTTCTTCAGATATTTTTGCCATGTTTTGCCTATTGATTCTTTTCGTTCTGTTGTTCTATATAATCGGTTAACATTCCAAAGTAGATATCACGTTCGTAAGGTAGTAGTGCTTCTATGTCGCTTATTGAGTATTTATGATGCTGTGCCAGTGCAAATATGCTTTGATAGTAATGTCCTAGATCAGTATGGGACAGCATTAGATAAAAAAACTTCGCATTCCTTCTATAACAAACGTTTTGTCGTTACCCTCTTTATTCGTGTATTTCATCTCATGTCGTAGTCGTGGCATTGTTTCAAAAAACTGTTGTACGCTTCGTACTACAGCACTACTTAAATTCTCCATAAACCCATCAGTTTCTTCTGGGGTGTAATCTTTAAAATGATGCACTTCGTCTTCTGAAGCGAGTGTGTCTAAACAAGAAACCATTATGAAATAGTTTACAAGTGGATCACTAGGGTCCATTTCAACGATAGTAATAAATTCATTGATAGATGGGTACTTTAGAAATAACGTATATTCATCATTCACTGGTATTTTGTTAGTGTGACCTTCATGCTTTGTTAATTGAATGTCATCAATAATAACTTCGAGGTTTACAACTTCTTCTGTGTCTGGGTCTTTTATTTGAAACTTGATGTTATTGTCTACTGATTTTGTTCTCAAAACAAGTAATACGTACTCCAAGTCGAACATAGCCAAGTCACCAACATCTTTGTCGATTAGGCAATTATTCACGATTTGTTTTGAAGCCAAGATTTCTTGTGAAGCTTCATCTGATTCTGACGCAACCAAAAGGATTTTCTCTTCCTTTACGGTAAACGGTCTGTATTTTACTTTTTCATTGGATGACGGCAATGTCATCTCAAAAATGGGTAGGTCAATTTTAGGTAGTGCCATGATATAATTTATCCTTTATCATTAGTTAAATGTTCGTGTAGCCAGATTGCTAATCTTATTAGCTTTACGTGATATGTTGTCAAAGTTGTTATTTAATTTGGTGAATTTGTTTACTGCGTCTTGTATTCCACGTGGTACTAGGTTTGCTCCAACAAGCTGTCCCATTTGACCAAGGTTATCGATTAAGTCCAATACCCCATTGCCACGATTAAACTGTGATGAGGGTGAACCAACTCTTTCGCCAGACAATTGTATTCTATCGTATTGAAAGCTAACTGGTAAGACAGCAAAACTATCCGTGTTTTCCCAAGCTAAGTCTACATCTCCCATCATACCTGGAAATGCGTTATCCAAAATAGTTTCGTAGTATCTACCAGTATCAAGATAATCAGCCGAATAGTGTTTAATTACGATACGACAAGCATACTCATCTTTATAGCCAATCTCAAAAGGAAGCATTCCATCTACCTCAGCAAAAGAACCGCCAGCAGTAGAGTAGTTTACAATTCTTTGCGCCCATGAATGGAAGAATGTGAGCATCTGTGCATCAGAGTCCAACATAAAGATTGCTTGTACTGGTTCTGGGTTTAAGCTAGTTGGCATCATTTTTCTTTGTTGTGCCACTGCTTCGTATGACGCCATACCAATAGTAAGTCCTGGGATAGCCACGTTCTTACAAAAGAATGTCAAGTCTCTCGAATCTGCGGATGATGTGTTGAACGGAAAGTTGACAATCGTAACTTCGAATAGCGAACTGCGTGAAGGACCGCCAAAGCGATCCATCTGTGTTTTAAAATCTGATATGTTAAACGCCATTACTTGCCCTTTATGATAGCTCTGGAATCTTTCCAGACTTGTGCTTTGGTAGCTCCAACAAACTTTTGGCTTGGTAAAAACAATGCGATATCCCACTCAGTAGGTTGGATATAAACAAACTTTGTTCTTACTTGGCTCATCAAGTAGTGCTTCACTGTGGGCTTGAACATGTTGAACTTTGCCGCACCTGATAATATATCATAATTTATTTTTAGTTTAGTCGCTTCTGTATAATTCTTGTTGTTCGCCGTGTCGTATAGAGCATCCATTAACTTTGCTCTTAGCACAGGTGGTAAATAGTGAAGGTTGATCCCTA
>Ga0307997_10000946_pt1 | contig 13428 bp, 28 predicted proteins | sample Davwhametageno36_FD_203165 | JGI IMG/M metagenome (GOLD analysis project Ga0307997, IMG submission 203165) | Marine microbial communities from Davis Island wharf, Antarctic Ocean - #36 | ecosystem: Environmental > Aquatic > Marine > Unclassified | place: Antarctic Ocean: Davis Island wharf... | reverse complement strand
AACTCTGGAACAAAGCTGGCGGCAAAGTGCTGGCGGGCCTTGTGCGCCGACGTGACGCCGAAGTCGAGTTGTTTTGGACGCCAGTTCCCGTCGAGCCAGTAGAGCCGCCACAGGGCCGCACCAGCGCCGCACAGAGCCGCACGGTGCAATCTAGTGCCGTGCAGGGTGCAACAGCAGTCGGCGGCGCTGTAGGGGCGTTAAACTCGCTGGACGGCACTGCGCAAATAATTGCGCTGGTGGGCTGTTTTGTAATCGGCGCGCTGGCAATGTTTATTTTGCGCGAACGGTTGCGCAAATGGGCGGGAGGCCAGCGATGATCGAGATTTTAGTTTCCATCGGCGCGATCATTGTCACCGTCGCCGCTGCGTTTTTCGCAGGTAAAAAACGTCGGACCGAGGAGTACGAAATTGACGCGCACAACGAATATATTGCCACGCGAAAGCGGATCAATGATGCGACGCGCAGCGACCTGTCTGACACTGATGTTGACGACAGCCTGCGCGGTCACGCCAAACGATAGCGCGATCTGCGACGGCACGCTGGAAGCTCGCACTGACGCCGCACGCGGCGCTCTGGCGGACGGCGGACCAATGTCAAAGCGGGCGCTGAATGTTTTGCTGGATCAGATGGCGGCGGTCTGCGCTGACTGATGACATCGCGAAGCAAGCAAATTGGCCGCGCTGGGGAGTATCACGTCGCGTCCGTGCTGGAGCTGGCGGGCATTGAGGCCACCAAGCTGGACGGTACGTTCGACTTGCTGGCTGTGACGCCGCACGGGACCATCATCAGCATTGAAGTGAAAACGGCAACCAAGACGGCCTACGCTGACCTATGGCGTTTCGGCAGGGGCGCTGGCTATGCACAATGGTTCGCGCTCTACTGCATGCCGCTCGGCGTCGTGAGGTTTTATCGCGCGGACGATATTCGACACACAAAAGTAATGTTCAATGTAAGATCGGCGGAGTTCAACGATGCGGACGCCGCCGATGATTTGGCTACGCTGTTGGCGCTGTAATCGGCCTGTTGTCATTGAGCGAACCATGATGGTCGGCGTCTATCAGAATGCTTGCGCAAGCCATGACGTGCGCAAGATGCGGGAAGCCGCTTTCGGGGTCCAAGTTTTCACCGTCGAAATAGGCCATAAGGTGACGCATCGCAGCATCGTAGTAGACCGTGGATGACACATTATGCTCGCGCCAGTTGAACGCGCCATATTTTGCAGCGCCCATTGTGTGGACCGCGCCAAGCATTTGCAGGCTCTGGGTCGGCGTGTCCGACATGCGCGGCTTGGCTTGGCCTAGGACCGTCTTTGGATTGCCGTCGGGGTAGCCGTTGTCAGGTCTTATCATTGTGGTTCCTTTCTCGGAGCGTTGTTGTTATACGGTCGAAGTGGGGCGAATATTTCAACCTTGGTTGATGTTGGTGCGCTTGCTGGTTACTGCGCTACAGTCCGATTTTTAGCCCGCCCGCCCCACACGATTTCCTTCATTATTGTTGTGAACCGGACATTCTGGATCGTGCCAGCGGTGTCCGTCAGGTGCGCCGTCACGCGAACAGGTGCAGGGCTTAGATGCCATCACAAGTCACCCCGCGCTCTGGGTCGCATAGACGCTGACAACAGATTTGTTCGGTGGCATTGCGCCCAGACCTCGCCACCGTCGCCCATTGCTGACAGTTCGTGGCGCGCATCACTTATCACCAACAGCGCATCCGAGCATTCCGCCTGCGACGGTAGCGTGACAGTGTACGTTGTCGCGCCGATATGGATCAATAATACTGTGAAAAATGTGGTCATTTTGTCCCTCCATTGGTTTGTTCCTTTGCTTTCTTCAGTTCAGCTTGATACGCATCACGGGCATCCCAAGCAGCAGCATCACGACCAGCATAGGCAGCATAGGCTGCTAATGCTGCCTCATAAGCATCATCCCAAGCAGCCTTGAGTTCTTCTAGTTTAGTCATTGGTTTGCTCCTTTTTCAGTTCAGCATCAGAAGCAGCACGAGCAACATAAGCAGCAAGAACCGCATGCCAAGCAGCAGCAGCTTCCCAAGCAGCATTAGAAGCATCAAGAGCAGCCTTGAGTTCTTGTAGTTTAGTCATTGGTCATCTCCTGCGGCATTTTTGCCCGTTCGTGTTTAATCCTGCCTGCAACGTAGGCGGGCGCGCTGTCGATGCAGCGGCCATCCATTTTTGTGCGGTGCCGATCTACGGCTGCCGCGTTTGAATAGCAGCGCCAGCATTCGGGGCAACGGAAACTGCGTTTCTTGCTCATGATCTGCGGCCCTTGTCTGTCAGTTCATACCAGTTGCGATTGCCAGTGCTAGAAACGTGCTTGCGGATAAAGCCAGCGGCCCCGTTTAGATTGCGCAAAGCGTTCTGAACCGACGCTGGCCGGATGATGCCGATCAAGGCGTCTTGCATAGCGCGCTGAGTTGATATGCCGTCTTTGCACGTCCGCAGGAATTTCAGCACGGCGGCTTCGGCGACGCGCTGAACCGATTGTCGCTCAAGTTCGGATCGGTCAGGCGATGAAGGCAACAGCCTGCGGTGGCCGTCTGCAAGTTCGTGGCGGCGGATGACCCTCGCAATGTGACCCTCGTTTGCAGTGGCCATCGACGCCAACTTGAATGCGTTGTCTGTGATTATGTCCAATTTAGCACTCATCTGCGTTTCCCTTTCGATGCCATGCGCTCCTCCAGATCGTCGTGGTAAGCGTCGATGCACAGCAGCGCAATCAAACTCGCAACGGACGGCAAGCGCGCGCCGCCCACCGCTGGCAGCTTGAGCGTTTCAGCGATTAGCCACTCAGCCACCGCGTCGGGCAACTTGCAAGCCACGTCCGTGCCGAGCGAACCGATTGTCAGAAACTGTCGGTTCTGCTGTTGCAGTTTGCGCAGTGTCGTGTGCGGGCGCGCCTTGATGGCTGGTAGTTTTGACTTGTGATTATTAAGCATAATTATTCCTCGCCTGTGTTTTGGATGCCGAAATCATCAATTGTGACGGCCCACAGCGTGAACGATGCTCGCTTCAAATTGGGCCGACTGTGAACCGAGGCCATCACGACTTTCTGCGCGTTGAAAAGCGCAAGCAGGCGATCACGCACGACGCCGACATCCAAGCCCAAACTTCGCGCAATTTCGCCAGTTGACGCAAAGTCGTCGTTGAATAATTCGTCCAAGATGTCGGCGTCGATGTCGCGCGTGATCGGCGCAAGCGCAATGGCTGCGGCGACTGGTTCCGGCTTTGGCGGCTCGACCTGCATCTGCGTCACACGCCACGGCGTAAATTCAGCAAGGCCAGCGTCATTTTCAATCAGGATGACGCGGACAGTTGTGCCAATTTCAAGGCCAGCGCCGCGCATAATATGAGACGGCACAAACGTCTGTGCAAACGAACCGTCGTCTTGGCGGATTGCAAAGCCCGTGTCGGTGGGCAGCTTATTCGTAATTTGGATTGTTGCTTGTATCATTTCAGTTTTCCTTGGTTGCGTTGGTGATTGCGTATATTTCGTCTAGCGGGATGTCGTGGACGGCCCCGCAAAGCACTGGCCCATATCGTGCGATGTCCTTGATGATCTCGTTTTCCCTGACCCGATCAGTGTTGTCGTATGTCTGCACGCTGGCGCGCTCGGCTGGATATGCGGAGCCGTAGAGCATGACCTGCAACTCCTGCATCGTGTCGGCCTCGTAATACAAGCTGTTGCCTGTGCCAGCTTGCACGGCGCGGCAGTGAAACCGCTTCAGCTTTGCGGGCTGCGGCGCGTTGAAATTGGTTTTCATAATGATGCCCCCGCCAAGATCAGCAGAATGTAGAGCGTCGCAAAGATTGAAACTGCGCCGATGATGTCGCCAATGAGATGCTTCATTTGTATGTGTCCTCATATTCAACGGCGGCCATCGCAGCCAGCTTGCAAATCTTTACGGTATCTGGGGACATGCCGTGCGAAATGCTGACAGCCATGTCAATCAGCATCTTGGCCGTTGCAAAAGCCTGGTCGCTTGCGATCAACTTCTCATTAAGTTCGGCAAGTGCTGCGTCGATGTTTTTTGCGTTGGTCATTTTGTATCTCCTATTCGCTTGTTAAATTGTTCGTATGACCTTTCTAACGGCAGTCTGCGATATAGTAAAGATATATTTTGCATCTTTACTATATTATTTTTATACGCTATTGATGCCATACACAAAAGGAGAACGACCATGAAACCCAAGTTGATCCATTTTTCCGAGGAACATGCGGCGGTCATCAAGGCCGCAGCGAATAGTCTGGGAATGACGTTTACCGCGTTTGTCCGCATGGCTGCAATCAAAGAGGCGGAGCAGTCCTGATGGTCATATTCGGCATCGACTGCGGCTTCAGTGGCGCGATCTCGATTTACAGGCCAAGCCTCGGCTTGATCGAGGTTCACGACATGCCAGTGATGAAGTCGGCCAAGGGGAAAACGATCCTGAACCTGCACGGCGTGCTTGAGTTGCTGGAGCGCGAAGACGACACGCCCCACATGGCCGTGATCGAGCAAGTCGCAGCGATGCGCGGGCAGGGCGTCACGTCTATGTTTAGGTTTGGCCAAGGCTACGGCCAAGTCGAGATGGCCATCGCAGCGCAGGGCTTGCCAGTTCACTACGTCACGCCACAGCGCTGGAAGGGCCAATTCGGCCTATCACGCGATAAGGGTGTTTCGCGCTCGGTCGCATCGCAGCGTTTCCCGCAGATCGCGGACCAGTTTAAACGCGTTAAGGATGATGGCAGAGCGGAAGCCTGCCTGATCGCATTATATGGAAAGGAAAAACTGATATGATAACCGCAGACAAAATGTCGAACGCGCAATATCACGCGACCGAGGCAATCAGCAGCAGCGCTGTAAAGGCAGTTCACGGCAAGTCGCTGGCGCATTGGAAGGCGCGCGGCGAGTTCAAAGGCTCGACCACATTTGACATAGGCAGCGTCGTGCATGATCTTGTGCTGGAAGGCGGGCGCAATAGCGTCAGAGGCCCAGCGGATCGTCGTGGCAACACATGGAAAGACGCATACGCCGAAGCGCAGGCCAACGGCAAAACGCTGCTGACGGCGGGCGACTATGATCTTGCGCACAATGTTGCCGACAGCCTGCTATTTCACCCAGCGGGCGCTCGGATGGCTGGGCCAGATGTCGTCAACGAGGCCAGCTTTTTTGCGACATGCCCCGACACAGGGCTGGAGCTAAAGTGCCGACCAGACAGCTACTGGCCAGAGCGCGGCATCGTTTACGACATCAAAACGTGTCAAGACGCCAGCCCGCGTGGCGTTGCAAAAGACTTCCAGACATATGGTTACGCGCTCCAAGCGGCTTTCTATATGAGGGTGCTGCGGCTCGCAGGTTATCCCGCCGAAAAGTTTATGTTTGCTCATGCCGAAAAATCGCCGCCTTACGCGATCAGCGCAAATGAACTTTCCCCAGAATATCTTGCATGGGCAGACGGTCAAGTTGACCAGACGCTTATGCGGATTGCAGAAGCCAACCTCGTCAACCGCTTTGACACTGGTTGGTCAGATGGTGTTAATACCATCGAATTACCGCGTTGGCTTCAAGCCGACGACTTCAACAACTGAAAAGGACGACAACAATGGCAAATTCTGATTTTAGAAACTTCACACTGCAAAATCTCACATTCGCTTACCCAAAGATGGATGCGACATACAAATACAATTCGATGGCCCGCAAATCCGAGAAATGCCCGCAACGCGCTCAAGGCGCAGTATGGTCTATCGGGTGGGAAATGAACGCGGCAGACGCAGCCAAATTCGAGGCCGAGTTAATTGCGCATTTCAATTCCTGCAATACGGGGCAGACGTTTACCCGTGTATTTGGTGCCAAGAAGCTGGAAAGCGGAAGCACGCTTTTTACCGCTAAACGGGCAGGGGTTAATGGAAAAGGCGAGGAAAATAAAGCCCCAGAAGTGGTCGATGGGCAAAAGCGCCCGCTGGCCGATCTGGCTTTCTGGGGTGGCTCAAAAGGCAACTTGATTATTTCAGCGCATCCAACCAATGACCCCGACCAAAATTACGGTGTCGCCCTAAAAATCGTGGCCGTGCAAGTGACGGAAGCTATTTATGGCGGTTCTGGCGTGGACAGCTTCGACATCGTGTCTGACGGATCGAGCGCATTTGACGTTGCGCCAGCAGCCAACCCGTTCGCTGACATTCCGAAGGCAGCGCCGATGGATGACGAAATCCCGTTCTAAGCAAAGAAAAACCCTGCGGGCTGTGTGGCTCGCAGGGTTTAACGAAAGGACGGCCCAACATGCAACTGAGGAACGCACCATGAGTATAGTAAAAAAAGCCAACGTGAACAAGCAAAACGTGCTTATGGCTCACGGAAGCTATGACACCTTAATCGACACGCCAGATCAAGAATACCTCGGCATCAATCTCACAGAAATCGCGGCAATGGTCGCCAATCCGCAGGCTACAGAAAAGGCCGATGCAGCTTTTATTATCCCGTCATCATACCGCGCGCACGATGCCCGCAAGCACAGCGCACAGCGTGAGCATGGCCTGTATCATTATCTCGCGCTCGACATCGACGAAGGCTCGCCGTCACTTACGGACGTCAAGCAGGCCGTGTTCTCGGTCACAGGCGATGCGACGGCGCTGATCTATTCGTCGGCAGGCGCAAGCGATTCAAACCGGAAGTGGCGCGTGCTAGTGCCGCTGGCCGAGCCGATCAGCGGTGCCGACTACAGCGACACGCAGACAACCCTATTCGACATCATGCGAACCGAGCATGGCATCAAGTGCGATCCGGCGCTGTCCCGTGTCGGCCAGCCAATCTACCTGCCAAATGTGCCGCCAGCCAAGCGCGATGAATTTGGCCAGCCGCTATTCTACCATCAGGATCGCCATCGCGGGCAGGGCTACCTACAGGTGGCCGAGAGCCGCATATGGGACGACATGCAGTTCCGCCGCCAGCAGGCCGAAATCGCAGAGCGGCAGGCCGCGCATGAACGGGCAACACGTCAGGCGGCGCGGATCGCACGGCGTGAGGCATCCGGCGATGATCTTGATCCGGTGGCAGAATTTAACGCTCGCCACACCGTCGAGGACATGTTGCTGCGGTGTGGCTACACGCGCGACGGTCAGTCGGCGTCGTATGCCTCGCGCTACCAATCGTCAGGATCGTTCGCCACCAAATGCTTCGGTGATTACTGGGTCAGCCTATCCGGCAGCGATGTCGGCGCAGGCATCGGCGCGGTATCTGGCGAAGCTGGCGGATATGCATGGGGCGATGCTTTTGACCTGTTCTGTCATTACGAACACAACGGATCAATGCGGGATGCCGTGCGCGAATATGCGCGTGAGTTGCGGCCAGCGAACGACTACACAGCGCAACGCGAAGAAATCGTGCGCGAGGCTATGGCCACGAAGCCAGACCCGCTCGACGGCTTCGACATTATCCCTGACGCGGTTCCACAGCAAGGCGGCATCATCACGCCGAATGCCCCGCAGTCGCCGATCTTCTGGGCGCGTGACGCAAAGCCAGTGCTGACCGCATCTTACCTTGTGAAAGGTTGGCTGGGACGCGGCCAGATGTCAGTCGTCTATGGCCCAAGCAACGTCGGCAAATCATTCTTCTGTCTCGACATGGCGTTCTGCATTGCGTCAAACATCGAATGGCAGGGATCAAAAGTGCGCGGCGGGCCAGTGCTATATCTGGCAACTGAAGGCGGCAACGCATTCCACAACCGCGTCGTTGCGCTTCGTGACGAATACAGCCAGCCCGACGTGCCGCTGGCCGTGCGACCATCGCCGATTGACCTGTTGCGACCAGAAACCGATTTGGCGCGATTGATTGAACTATGCCAAAGCATCGAGGCCGAGGTCGGAGCGCCGTTGTCGATGATCGTCGTGGACACGCTGTCGCGGGCAATGGCGGGCGGCGATGAGAACGGGCCAACCGATATGACATCATTTATCGCAAACCTCGACGCGCTGCGCGATGCCACGGGCGCGCACATTATGATCGTGCATCACAGCGGCAAAGACACAGCCAAGGGTGCGCGGGGACACAGTTCGCTTAGAGCCGCCACTGACACCGAGATTGAACTGGATGTCGATGGCAGCATCCGCACGGCAACATCGACAAAGCAGCGCGATCTTGAGCCGAAAGACCCAATCGTGTTTCAACTCAAGGTGCATGAACTTGGCCGCGATGAGGACGGTGACGCAGTGACGACCTGCACGATTACAGAAGCCAGCGAAGACGATATCGCAGACGCAAACCAGAAGCGGCCATCGGGATCAAACCAGAAGACAGTGGTTGCAGCGTTCAAGCAACTGCGTGGCGATGGCGTCGGCGGTGAGAACCCGACAGGCGCAGGATGGCCTGAGAGCGGCAAGTTCTGGTGCATAGATGAAGACCGTTTGAAAGAGTTTGCGCGGGGCAAAATGACCGCCGTGAACCCGTCAGGCGCGGTCATATCAGCGATGAAGGCATTGATGGCGAGCGGCTATATGGTGCAAAATGAGGGCAAAATATGGATCGCAGCGAAGGAAGGGCGGGTCGTATGATATACGATTGGATACGATTTTGCGTATCGTTTGTTATCAATGGCTTACAGGGACGTTTCGTATATTTCGTATGTAATCGTATCCAAAATCGTATGCTCGGACCCAATATACGAAATATACGATTTACCTTTAGGTTAAATCGTATATGTAGATCAGCGGAAAACCTAATGGCTAAAAAACAGGAAGGGACAATGGCATTGGTGGCCCGTATTATCTCGGCGTTGACCTCGGCAAGATTATTGTGCATTGTGTGGGTGCGGGGAGGTTCTGACAACCTCAACCCGCCATCACAAAGCAAATTGGAGTTTGCATCATGACAACTAGAACTTTACCAACGCCGACCGAGCTGCGCAAGCTGTTGTCGTATAATCCGGCAACGGGCGAATTTATTTGGCGGCATCGGCCTGACGGGGCTAATACGTTCAATGCGCGATACGCTGGCAAGCCCGCTTTTACATCCGACGATGGCAACGGTTACAGGACTGGCGGCGTTAACGGGCGAAAGTATCAAGCTCACCGCGTTGCGTATGCGATCCACTGGGGGCATTGGCCACTCAACCAAATTGACCACATCAACGGGCGGCGAGATGACAACCGCATTGAAAATCTGCGAGACGTGACGTGCGGCGAGAACCTCCGCAACGCCCGTTTGTCGAAAAACAACCGTAGCGGATTTGTTGGCGTCAGTTGGCACGGGCTATCACAAAAATGGCAGGCTTATATTTGGGCGGCCGGAAAAGGTAAAAATCTAGGACACTTCACCAACATCGACGACGCCGTGGAAGCGCGGCGGCTGGCGGCGGTGAAATACGGATACCACGCGAACCACGGCAAGCGCAGGCTTGAGGCTGCGACGTAAGATGGCAAAGGCGACAAAATCAGCACCCATGTCGGCAACTGAGGCAAAGAAGAAAGCAATGGCCAATCGCGGCACGTTTGATGCCAGCGGCACGCCGCTCGGTCGGCCCTATCACCACCTCACGTTGGCCGCTGTCAAACCGTATGTGAAAGCGTCAGCCGACAGTTGCGCAATCTGGGGCGACACGCTGACCGCCTGCGTGCCGCCAGCGTTCAGCCTGCGCTATGCCGAATTGAAGGCAGAGTTGACCGAGGCGATGGCCGCTGACGAATATCAGAAGGCCGCAGGGATCGCAGCGTCGCTGGTGAAGGCGCTGGCCGTCATGAACACCACAGCGCGTGCTGCGGGTCACATGCCGCCCGCCATCGACGGCTTGCTGGTCGAATGGGGCGATAAAGTTTACTGCATACTCGCCAGCGGCGATATAGGGGCCGTCAGGCGCGATCATGGGTCATGGACGGTTTACCACGCGTCAGACGTGGCCGCGCTACTCAGCGGGCGTGCCAGCGGCCTCATGGAGGCAGTGGTAAATGCATTCCCCAACGCAAAGATCACGCACGTCGGCCCGATGATTGAGGACGCGATTGACCTGTGAGCAAACATTGGTTAGCATCTGGGCAGGCACAGTCCTCCCGACGCCTGCCTCTCCCAACTTGGCCTGCCTTCGGGCGGGCCATTTTTTAAGGACGTGGAATGATTGTTGATTTGCAGAACGCTGATGTCGAGAACGCGAGGGCGCTGGCTCTTTTCTTCATGCAGGATGTAAACGACATGATTGAGGGCGGCGAAACCACAGACGACATTCTGGTTGCGCTGTCACAGGTTATGTCGCTGACAATGGACATTCGCAACGCCGCGCAGGCGATGCTGAATTGATGAATATAAAGCAAATGGCTGACGGCTAGATGCATTAGTGATATGGTGTGGTGAGCTTTTCCATCGGGGGTGAGCTTTTCCATCGGGGCGGTCAAAATGACATTAAAGTTCAGCATTAAGTCAGATGACGCCTCCATGCGCAAAAAGCTGGATGATTTGGCTCGCAGGCAATTGCCGTTTGCCGCCGCTGTTGCCGTCACTAAAACTGCGGTTAAGGTCCGTGACACAAGCATCACTCAAGAATACAGCCGCACGTTTGAGGTTCGCAATAAGGGTTTTATCAAGAGCGTTCACCGTGTTTACGGTGCAAGCGCAAGTTATGCCAAGCGCAACGGTATCGCTATTGCATCAATCCAGCCTGTAGATGATCCTCCGCCTATGGGAACAACGGCAAACGCTGGGCGCGGGCAGGGGACAAAGCGGACCCGCGCTGGCACTCAATTTATGAAGCGGCATTCAAGGGGCGGCATAAAGCTGCCATCCCGTTCAAAGATTGCTGTCCCGATCAAGGGTTCTGGCATTACCCGTAGGGCAGGCGGTCCAAAGGCGGGCAAGGTAAACGCTGCCTATTTGCCGAGAGCGCTACTTCAGAAAGATGGCAAGTATTTTCGTGGTGTAAGTAAGCGGACGGGCAAGAGCTTTATCGGCAAGGTGGTCGGCGGTAAGCGCAACCGCAAGGTCAAGGTCATGTACTCACTGGAAACCAGTGTGCAAATCAAAAAGACCTACAACCCAGTGCCTGCGGCTCGGCGCGGTGTTGCGTCTCACTTCCCCAGAATATTCCGTGGCGCATTCATAACAGCACTAAGGACCGCTAAACTTAGGTGAGCTTTTCCATCGGAGGGGTGAGCTTTTCCATCGGAGGGGTGAGCTTTTCCATCGGAGGGGTGAGCTTTTCCATCGGAGGGGTGAGCTTTTCCATCGGAGGGGTGAGCTTTTCCATCGGAGGGGTCTAATTCCGATATAAACGGCAAATGCTGCGGTGCAGAATAGCAAATGCTGCGGCGCGGCGTGCGTAAGTGCCTGATTTTGTTGGGTTTTATCGGGTTGCGCGTTTTTACCTGATGCCAGCCTGATGCCCGCCTGATGCCCGCCTGATGCCAGCCTGATGCCAGCCAGCCTGATGCCAGCCTGATGCCAGCCAGCCAGCCAGCCAGCCTAATGCCAGCCTGATGCCCGCCTGATGCCAGCCTGATGCCAGCCTGATGCCAGCCTGATGCCAGCCTGATGCCAGCCTGATGCCAGCCAGCCAGCCTGATGCCAGCCTGATGCCAGCCAGCCAATTAGCGCTTGCTTATATCAATTACATATATATAAGGGGGGTAGGGCCGCGATTTTGTGGCGTAATATGGGATAAAAGTCATGACAAACCGTAAAAGAAACAAAGCCCGCGTTGAAATACTTAAATTGATTGCTGTTTTATTGCTGGCGGTTCCAGTTTTCGCCGCCAGCGTCTCAATCGCCTATATGGTGGGGACAACACTATGAAAAACGCAATCAAACATTTAGCAACGGGCGCAATCTTGGGCGCAATCTTAGGCGCGGCATTGTTTGCGGGGATCTTGTTATGAAAACGACAAAAGCCCGCCGCGCGTATAAATGCCACGCTTGCAAGGGCGATATCGCAAAAGGCGATTCATACGGCAAAAAAACTATCAGACTAGGGTCAAGCCGCGGTGATACCGTTGAAAATATTGGCGGCGTGGCTAGTATCATATCGCACGGGTTATCCGTTGCGGTAAAACATTGCGCAAAATGCGCCGAATCTAATAAGGGTAAATAAAATGAACGACTACCAACTAACTGAATATTGCAACGGTATCGCTGGCGATATTGCCCGCGACGCCCGCGACTTTGAACAGGCAACCGATTGGGCGCATGAATCCGCTGATGGTTCAGAATATGTCATTTATACATATAAGGCGCACAAACTTTGCCTTGAATGCAACGTAGACGCTGGCGAAGAATTTGTTTTGGATATCGGCGAGCCCGACGGCGGTTGGACTTATGACGGACTCGCCAGCTCAATTGCTTATGGTGAAATCAGCAGCCGCATTCATGCCGCCCTTTGGCAAGTGTTTGAAGCGCGAGATGGGGGGGCGGCGTTATGATTACGGAAACAAAACACGGCGCTTATTCCATTGCGGTAACGAGCGACGGAAAGGGGCTGGCCGCTATTGTTAAGGGCGGTAAAATTGGCCCGCTATTTCTTTGTAAAATGGACGCCTATGACTGGGCGGAGGACACCGAATTAGGCGATTGCGTACCGCTTGGATATGACGTCAAACCGTTGCGCGGCGATGCCGCCCGCCTTGCACTTGCGGTTATTGCGTATGAGCGCAAGGGGGGCGCGCTATGAAAAACTACATCACCGAATACGCGGGCGGCTTTCTTTTCATAACGTGCGAAGCAACGGGTCTGGAGTACGCAACGGGATTGCGCAACGCGCGCGGCCAATGCATCACGCGCGGCCAATTTGCAAGCGGCGTCAAATCGCACGGTTTTGACCGCGCTTGCAAGGCTTTTATCAAGTTGGGGGTGAAAACATGACCCTTGCGGATATGACTTGCCGAAAATGTGACGTAAAAAACCCTTGGATCTATTTTGCCCCTGTCGCGGTCGCGCCTAACCCCGCCACTTGTGTCTGCTTTGATTGCGCGCAAGGGCGACGATGGCTGGATATTGATGGCAATTTGCGCGACGGCGTTGCCTTATGACGCCGTCGCCCGCCGTTAATATCGCTGCTTTTATTGCTTTGTTGATTGTCACTATAATCATATAGAGCAATCAAAGCCCGCCCGTTTTAAACTATAGGCCGCCCGCGCAAACTATTGCGCGGGCGGCTTGCGTTTTGACCTGATGCCAGCCTGATGCCAGCCTGATGCCAGCCTGATGTCAGCCTGATGCCAGCCTGATGCCAGCCTGATGCGAGCCTGATGCCAGCCTGATGCCCGCCTGATGCCAGCCTGATGCCCGCCTGATGCCAGCCTGATGCCAGCCTGATGCGAGCCTGATGCCAGCCTGATGCCAGCCTGATGCGAGCCTGATGCCAGCCTGATGCCAGCCTGATGCCAGCCTGATGCGAGCCTGATGCCAGCCTGATGCGAGCCTGATGCCAGCCTGATGCGAGCCTGATGCCAGCCTGATGCC
>Ga0307997_10000942_pt1 | contig 13459 bp, 8 predicted proteins | sample Davwhametageno36_FD_203165 | JGI IMG/M metagenome (GOLD analysis project Ga0307997, IMG submission 203165) | Marine microbial communities from Davis Island wharf, Antarctic Ocean - #36 | ecosystem: Environmental > Aquatic > Marine > Unclassified | place: Antarctic Ocean: Davis Island wharf... | reverse complement strand
CTGGGGCATCAGATATTGCCGCGATTGGTATTACCAACCAACGAGAAACGACTATTGTCTGGGAACGATCTACCGGAAAACCAATCTATAATGCGATTGTCTGGCAAGACAGGCGGACTGCTTCGCTCTGCGAATATCTTAAAAAAGAGGGTGTCGAAGCCCTAATTAGCGCTAAGACAGGCTTACTATTAGATCCCTATTTTTCGGCGACCAAGGTTGCGTGGCTTTTGGATAATGTTGCCAATGCGAGAGAAAAGGCAAACCGCGGAGAGCTCGCGTTTGGCACAGTAGACAGTTGGATACTTTGGAACTTAACTAACGGTAAGGTGCACGCCACTGACGCCACTAACGCATCACGTACCATGCTTTACAATATTCACTCAGGTGATTGGGATGATGAGCTTTTGGCACTGTTTAATGTGCCTCGCTCAATGCTTCCAGAGGTCAAGAATAGTGCTGATGATTTCGGCACTACAACCCTGTTTGGGTACCCCCTGAAGATTTATGGTATAGCAGGTGATCAACAAGCCGCGGCTATAGGGCAGGCGTGCTTTGACGTCGGCATGATGAAATCCACTTACGGGACAGGCTGTTTCGCTCTACTCAACACCGGTGAAAATGCTGTTGTTTCTAATAACCGCTTGCTCACCACTATTGCTTACCAATTAGATGGAAAAGTCACCTATGCCTTGGAGGGGTCGATATTTATTGCCGGTGCTGCGGTTCAGTGGCTCAGAGATGGTCTTGGCATTATCGAATCGGCTGAGCAAAGTGGTGCCCTGGCATCACAAGCAGATCCTAATGAGCAGGTTTACATGGTTCCTGCGTTTACAGGCCTTGGCGCACCATGGTGGGATGCAGACGCACGAGGCGCGATTTTTGGCTTGACCCGGAACACCGGCCCGGCAGAAATTGCCAAAGCCGCACTCGAGTCTGTCTGTTACCAAACTCTAGATCTGCTCACAGCCATGCACGCGGACTGGACTCAACCACAAAAAACCGTGTTGCGCGTGGACGGCGGCATGGTTGCTAGTGACTGGACTATGCAGTGTTTAGCCGATATTTTAGAGTCACCGGTAGAACGCCCCAGTATCATTGAGACGACCGCTATGGGAGCCGCTTGGCTTGCTGGGTCTAAAACAGGACTATGGCCAGATCAACAAGAATTTGCGCGCGCCTGGAAATGTCAGCAACGCTTTGAACCGACGATGGAGAAACCGCTCCGCGACATGAAAGTGGCCAACTGGAATAAAGCGATCTCTCGGCTAACCGCTGCGCCGCAAAAGGTATAACCCCACTAAAAGACATAGCACTATAGGTGCAATAACCGCGAAAACTACAGGAAACCCAAAGACTATACTGAATGGTCCAAGCAGATCCTGAAGGATTTTAAAGCCTATACCGACTAGCACTCCGGTAAAAATACGGAAGCCCATGGTAGCGTCTCGAAGAGGGCCAAAAACGAAAGAAATAGCAATTAGTACGAGCCCTAAAACTACCAGCGGTTGGAGCACCTTACGCCAGTAAGCAAGCTCATAAATAGCAGTGTCTGCTTTTTGCTGACGTAAAAAGTCAATGTGGCTATCCAGTATCCTGATCGGCAATGATGCCGCAGGCAGTATGTTAACAGTTAGTATTTGTGGCGATAGCCCGGAATCCCAATGGCGGGTAATCTGCTTTTCTGTCACCGTTTTATTGTCATCAAATCGAGTGATAGAGACATTTTCTTCGACCCAAAACTGTTCGCTAGCGTTGTAGGTAGCTCTGCTCGAAAAACTTGCCTGTTGTAAATTTTGTGCATCATCAAATTGATAGCGAGTAACGCCGTAGAGAACTCCCCCTGGAAACACTGCGTTGAAGTGCATAAACTCACGTTCTTCACGAATCCATAGACCGGCAGCTGAATCTTGGGTTGAAGTGCCTTTGCGCAAGTATTCACGAGTTCCCTCAGCGCGTTGGTCTAGATAAGGCGAGAAATACTCCCCGATGGCAGCGCTGAGAATGATAAACACAAGTACTGGCTTCATTACAAAATACACAATACGTACCAAAGAGACTCCTGACGCGCGCATCACGGTCACTTCACTGTTACCTGCTAGCAGCCCTAGACCGTAAAGGCAGCCGATCAACGAAGAAAGGGGGATATATTCGTAAACCGTCGAAGGCAATTTTGTAAATACGTAGATCAGCGCATCTAGGAAATAATAATCTCTTTGTATTGCTCGTGTTTGATCAATAATTTCGGCAACTACATCAAGCCCTACAATGACGCTAAGGGCCACAAGCACCGAACTAAAGACTGTGCTGCCAATATGGCGAGATAGGCGACGCATTATGAGGATTTACCCCAACGACCAATAAGCGTATTTTTGAACTTTCGTAACCGTTCAGAGCCAGCCAAAGCCAAGCCAAACATCAGAAATCCTAGATGTACTGGCAGTAATGTCACATCGGATGAAATGCCACCGGACTCAATACTCCCGCGAACAGCATTCAGAGAGAGAAGATAGGCGAAGTAAAGTATTATTGCCGGCAGCAGTCTGGCAAATCGTCCCTGACGAGGGTTAGTTCTGCTCAGAGGAACTGCCAATATCACAATTATCAGGAGCATCAAGGGCGTCGACAACCGCCATTGCAAAGTCGCCTTGAGCTGTGGTTTCTCAGCTTCCCAAAGTTCAGCCGTGGGTATAGCGTCGGTTTCAGGGTCCTCGGCAACCCGTTTGGGTGGGCTTAATTTTGAACCGTACTGTTCAAAAGAGGTAATCTGATAATCGTTGTTACCGGGAATGCCCTCAATACGATAACCCTGATCGAGAACAAAAAATCTTTCGGTCCCGTCTATGGAGCGTTGCTGGCGGCCCTTCTTCGCAAAAATCACCACTGTTCGACTGTCAAAATCCTCTGCAGAGCCTGCGGTAACTGCCAAAAAAACGTCCTCTAACTCTCTATCATCATTGATACTTTCAGCATAGGTGACGCCCTTATCACCACTCAACTTATAGAATCGTTTAGGGCTGACCTTATCCAACTCGGTCATTTCTTTTTGAACTTTTAAAATAGTCTCTGCTTTGGCTGCACCCGCGGGGGATACGGATAGACTCAACCATCCAACTAAAAGCGCGAGAACTACTGCCACCACCAATGTATAGCCAACCAAATTAGCTTCAGAGACGCCGCATGATTTGAGCACACTCATTTCATTTTCAACATGCAATCGCCCGAAGGACAGTAAAATAGCCAAGAAAAAAGCGAGAGGAATAGTCAACTCAAGGAAGCCTGGAATACGATAACCGATGACCGCAAATATAACGCCTGCATCCATATTTCCAGCTAAAGCGCTAGACAGGTATTTAACAAACCGCCCACTGATGAGCACTAACAAAAGCACAACGCAGATTGCGAAAGTCGTCGACAAAATTTCGCGAGTTAAATAACGGAAAATAATCACAGTATTAGACTTATAGCCCTTGGGTGTAGTTAAACAAACTGTTATCGTTAGCGCCTATTATGTTACATCAAATCTGCAATCATATGGAGCTCACATGGAGTTTAATGCATCCTCAGTACAACTATTAAAGATTAACGCTGATTCTCTAGTTTTGCCAACGGGCTCACAATTAGAAAATGTCGCTAAAGAAATTGATGAGGCGCTCGACGGCGCCATCACATCTCTCATCGAGTCTGGAGATTTTAGTGGCAAAGCTTCTGAGTCCTGCGTGTTGCTCAACCTCAATACTCCCTTTCAACGAATTATTTTGGTAGGAACAGACGGCGCATCCAATCCTCAAAAAATGATTAAAGCTATTGAAGCCGGTGCCTCTGCAGTGTTTAAAACTCCTGCTGTGAGTGCTGTCTGGGCGATTGAAGGTTTGGCCGAAGACCATGACTGGCAGGCTAACATAGTTGCCCGCAGCACAATGACTGCTGCCTATCAGTATTCTGGCACGGGTAAAAACCCTGAGCCAAAAAAGCTCAAGACCGTCACTTACTGGTGCGCCAACAAGAGTGATGCAAACACAGCTAATCAGGGCCTTAACTACGGCGGTGCGATTGGAAATGGTATGAATGCCGCTCGCCAGCTCGGCAATCTTCCAGCGAACATTTGCACACCGAACTATCTTGCAGAACAGGCCAGTCGACTCGCTGAAGGGCAAGTCAACCTCACTACCAGCATTTTGAATGAATCCGAGATGGAAAAACTCAAAATGGGTTCTCTACTGTCGGTCAGCACCGGTTCAGTGGAACCGGGAAATCTGATCGTAATGAATTACAAGGGAGCAGACAGCAGCGTAAAACCAATCGTTTTAGTTGGCAAGGCAGTGACCTTTGATACTGGTGGCATCAGCCTAAAACCGGGCCGCGGAATGGACGAGATGAAATTCGACATGTGCGGCGGAGCTTCTGTCTTTGGGGTTATGAATGCACTGCTAGAAACTAAGCTACCTGTCAATGTTATAGGTATTGTTCCAGCTGTGGAAAACATGCCCGCGGGCAATGCCACGAAACCCGGCGATGTGGTGACAAGCATGTCTGGTCAAACCATAGAAGTACTCAATACTGATGCCGAAGGACGTCTGATCCTGTGTGATGCATTGACCTATGCAGGCCGCTTCGACCCTGACACAGTCATTGATATTGCCACCTTAACCGGGGCAGTTATCGGTGCGCTGGGAAAATTTACTTCAGGCCTTTTGTCTAACGATGATGAACTTGCTGATCAACTTTTAATTAGCGGCACAAAAAGCGGTGACCGCGCTTGGCGATTACCTCTGTGGGAAGAATATGACAAGCAAATAAAAAGTAACTTTGCTGATATGGCTAATATTGGTGGCGAGGCCGGCACTATTACAGCTGCTTGCTTCCTTGCTCGTTTTACTAAGTCCTACAAATGGGCGCACTTAGACATCGCAGGCACAGCCTGGGTATCTGGACCACAAAAAGGTGCCACGGGCAGACCAGTACCCATGCTAATGGAGTATATTCGCAGTAAGACGGTCAGCGAATGAGTTTTACATCTCTCAAACATCGGCAGCCTAAACGTTGACTAATGTGTCTTTTTACAAGCTAGCTGGCGACCAGGTGATGGGTTTTGCATTAGTCGGGCAACTAGTACAAAAAGCATTGGCTCAGGGGCAACAGGTGCTCTGCCTTATGCCTGACAGTGAATCTGTTAAGGCCTTGGACAGTCACCTGTGGGAGTTTCAATCTTCTTCTTTTTTGCCCCATGGTCGCGGGACTGACAATGCACCCATAGCGGTTAGTTGCGATCCAGATCCAGGCGATCATCACCAAATTTTAATTAATCTTCAACCCGATATTCCAACCTGGTTCAGTCGCTTTGACCGGGTCATTGAGATTATTTATCAAAATGAGAAATATGAGCAATCTAAAAGAGATAATTTTCTTTTTTATAAACAGCGCGGCTATGCGCTCAGCTATCATGACCTGTCTGAAAAATTTAAAGGCTGATTGGTTGATTGAATCATTACTCTCAAAAGTTAACTACAAATAGACGGCAAAGCTAGCGACAAAACGCGGCAACCTCTATAATCGGAAACCGTTAAATCAACTCACTTCAAAGATACCTTTGGGATATAAATTTCAATAATGGACAAAACATTCCAACCAAATGACATAGAAACCAAATGGTATAAAACCTGGGAGCGCAATGGCTACTTTGCGCCCTCTGGCAATGGCGACCCGTACAGCATTGTGATTCCTCCGCCCAATGTGACGGGAAGCTTACATATAGGCCATGCTTTGCAACACGGCATTATGGACGCCCTCTCACGCTATGCCCGCATGCACGGCAAAAACACACTCTGGCAGGTGGGTACTGACCACGCAGGGATCGCCACACAAATGGTGGTCGAGCGAAAGTTGGCCGCCGAAAATCTGCCTGGTCGTGAGGAGCTCGGTCGCGAGTCTTTTGTTAAAGAAATATGGAAATGGAAAGAACAGTCGGGCGACACAATTACTGAACAAATGCGCCGCTTGGGTAACTCAGTTGACTGGGATACTGAGCGGTTCACTATGGACGATGGCTTTTATGCCGCGGTGCAAGAAGTCTTTATCCGTTTATACGACTCCGGACTAATTTACAGAGGAAAAAGATTAGTCAACTGGGATCCCAAACTACACACCGCCATCTCTGATCTCGAAGTTGAAAATCGAGAGGTCAAAGGCAAAATGTGGCATCTTCGTTACCCTTTGGCTGCTGGACAGAAAACAGCCGATGGAAAAGATTATATTGTGGTCGCAACCACTCGACCGGAAACAATGCTTGGTGATACAGGCATTGCAGTGAACCCCAATGACCCGCGTTATCAGGATTTGATTGGCAGCTCAGTCAACTTGCCGCTGGTGGCACGATCGGTACCTATATTTGCCGATGACTATGCCAATATGGAGAAAGGCAGTGGCTGCGTAAAGATTACGCCGGCCCACGACTTTAATGATTACGATGTTGGTCAGCGACACTCTTTACCGATGATCAATATGCTAACCACCAATGGCGATATTCGTGAGTATCCAGAGTGCGTTAATAGCGATGGCAGCGACAATAACGAGCTCGGGGCGACGATTCCAGAAAAATATCAAGGTATGGAAAGGTTTGCTGCAAGACGAGAAATTATTGCTGACTTTGAGGCCCTCGGACTGCTCGAGTCTATCGAAGAAAATGACATGACTGTGCCCTACGGTGATCGCGGCGGTGTTGTCATAGAACCTATGCTGACTAATCAATGGTACGTGGATGCAAAAAAACTGGCTGTCCCAGCCATTGAAGCCGTTGAAGACGGACGTATAAACTTTGTACCCAAGCAATATGAAAATATGTATTTTTCATGGATGCGCAACATACAAGACTGGTGCATATCCCGACAACTTTGGTGGGGACACCGTATTCCAGCATGGTATGACGAGGCTGGTAAAGCTTATGTCGGTGGCAGTGAGCAAGCCGTTCGTCATAAGTACAAACTGGGCGACATAAAATTAAGCCAAGATGAGGATGTTTTAGATACATGGTTTTCCTCAGCGTTATGGACTTTTGCTACCCAGGGCTGGCCTGACAATACCGATAGATTGAAAACATTCCACCCTACTGACGTTTTAGTCACCGGCTTCGATATTATTTTCTTCTGGGTAGCCAGAATGGTCATGATGACAATGGAGCTGGTCAAAAATGACGATGGCAGTCCGCAGATACCATTCAAAACCGTCTACGTTACTGGCCTGATTCGCGATGAGCAAGGCCAAAAAATGTCGAAATCCAAAGGTAACGTTTTAGATCCTCTCGACATGATAGATGGTATTGATATTGAGAGTTTAGTGGCAAAACGTACCGGCAATATGATGCAGCCAAAACAGGCAGACAAAATTGCTAGCCGTACGCGCAAACAATTCCCCGAAGGGATTGAAGCCCATGGCTCCGATGCCTTGCGATTTACCCTTTGTGCTCTGACTTCCACAGGTCGAGACATTAACTGGGATATGAAAAGGCTCGAAGGCTACCGCAACTTCTGCAACAAAATATGGAACGCATCACGCTATGTCCTAATGAATGCTGAGGGCAAAGACTGTGCGCAAGAGGGTACTAATTACACCCTAAGCTTGGCTGATCGCTGGATTATATCTAGACTTCAGCAGGCGCAGACAGATGTTAGTTCAGCGATTGAAAATTACCGTTTCGATCTAGCTACCCAAGCACTATATGACTTTATCTGGAACGAATACTGTGACTGGTATCTAGAACTCTCTAAACCTGTTTTATGGGACGAAAAAGGCGACGAATCACTAAAGACAGGTACCCGCAGAACACTCGTTAGAGTGCTAGAGGCGACACTGCGGCTTGCCCATCCATTACTACCCTTTATAACCGAAGAAATATGGCAAAACCTTGCGCCGTTCGCCGGTATCACTATTGATTCAAAAAGCACGATTATGCTACAACCCTATCCTGTCGCAGATAATCAGGCCATTGATAAGAATGCATTATTAGATATCGAGTGGCTTAAAAAAGTTATCATTGGTGTTCGAAATATACGTGGAGAAATGAATATATCACCAGCCACGTCGTTAAATGTATTTTTTACTCGCGGTGATGGTAATGATCAGCGACGCATTGAAGAAAATCGTCAATTTCTCAGCAAGCTAGCTAACTTGGAATCAATCACCTGGCTAGACAACCCCTCTGAAGCGCCTATGAGTGCAACTGCTCTTGCCGGAGAGCTTGAAATACTGGTTCCTATGGCGGGGTTGATTGACATCAACGCAGAACTAGCACGCCTAGATAGAGAAATTGATAAAATTTCTTTGGAAGCAAAAAAGCTCTCAGGAAAATTGAGTAATGAAAAATTCGTCGGCAACGCACCTGCAGAGGTAGTTGCCAAAGAACGTCAAAAACTCGCTGACTTTGAGAGTTCCCTAAGCCAACTCAACCAAAAACGTAACTCAATTGCAGAGATGGCGTAGGGTTAAGTGGCGAATAATCTCAACCCGCAGCAAAAGGCTGCCCTGAAATATATCGATGGCCCCCTGCTGGTACTCGCTGGTGCCGGTAGTGGTAAAACGAGTGTTATTACGCAAAAAATTGCCTACTTAGTAGAGCAATGTGACATCCCTGCTCGAAATATCGCAGCGGTAACCTTCACCAACAAAGCCGCTAGAGAGATGAAAGCGCGGGTATCTAAGTTGATGCCCAAAGATAAGTCTCGTGGCCTCACAGTGTCTACCTTTCATAACCTCGGTTTAAATATTATTCGAACCGAAATCAAAACCCTGGGCTTCAAGCCCGGGTTTTCTATTTTAGATCAGGAGGATTGTCGCAAACTCTTAAAAGAATTAATGGTTCGTCACAGCGAACTTGATGACAAGCTTCTAGATCAGGTGCAAAGCACTATTTCGAATTGGAAGAATTCATTACTTGAACCGGGCCAAGCTACTGGCGCCGCGGATAGCACCGGCGAACAGGGAATTGCAATTCTCTATGAGCGTTATCAGAGAGCACTCAAAGCCTATAACGCTGTAGACTTTGACGATCTAATAATGACGCCAGTAATGTTGTTTAAGCAGCATCCAGAAATACTTAACAAATGGCAGCGAAGAATACGTTATCTGTTAGTCGATGAATATCAAGATACCAACCTCGCACAATATGAGTTGGTAAGAACCCTAGTCAATGAGAAACAAGCACTCACCGTAGTTGGCGATGACGATCAGTCAATTTACGCATGGCGTGGTGCTAGGCCGGAAAATTTGATGCAGTTACAGACTGACTTCCCGGGCCTAGAGATTATAAAACTGGAACAAAACTATCGTTCAACTGGCCGTATTCTTCGCGCTGCGAACACCTTGATTGACAACAACCCTCACTTGATCAGTAAGCAGCTTTGGAGTGAGCTAGGGCCTGGTGATCCACTACGTTTGATCAGCGCAGAAAATGAAGAGGATGAGTGTGAGCGGGTGGTTAACGAAATCATCGACATGCGGCTCAAACGACGCTGTAAGTACAGTGACTTTGCCATTCTATACCGCGGTAACTATCAGGCTAAATTGGTTGAAATCAAACTCCAGTCGCAGAGTATTCCCTACGAAATCACTGGTGGGCAATCGTTTTATGCGAAAACCGAGATTAAAGATGTCATGGCCTATCTACGGCTACTCATCAACCCGGACGATGATAATGCGCTACTGCGCATTATCAATACCCCCCGTCGTCAAGTGGGGCCAACAACCTTAGAAAAACTCGGTAATTATGCCAATCAGCGCGGGCTGTCACTCTATAGTGCCATTGATGAAGTTGGACTAAGCGCAAGCATGCCAGATAATAACTTACAGCGACTTAGACGGTTTAAACACTGGATCGAGCAAGTGAGTAAAAATGTTTACTCTGGCAGTCCTATCGCGGCAATCAATGAGATGCTTAGCGATGCCGACTACCTCGGCTGGTTGCATCAAAACGCCAGCAGTGACCATGTGGCGCAAAAACGTTGGGATAATGTGAATTTTTTACTCGCACAACTAACCCAAGTACTAAAAACTGATTCTTCTGATAGTGAAAATGATAAGGGTGATAGCGCCATTGAAAATGCCATCGCCAAATTGATACTGCGTGATATTCTAGATCGCGAAGAGCAAGAGTCTGCCGATGACAAGGTACAGCTATTGACCCTTCATGCCGCCAAAGGTTTAGAATTCCCGCATGTGTTTATGATTGGTATGGAAGAAGATATATTACCACATAGAAACAGTGTAGAAGGCGGTCAAATCGAAGAGGAACGTCGCCTCGCCTACGTAGGAATAACCCGCGCTCAACGCACCTTAACTATGACCTGCGCACGCCAGCGCACTCAGTTTGGCGAGAAGTCTGCCACCACGCCCAGTCGCTTTGTCGATGAACTGCCTGAAGATGACCTAATAAGAATCGGTGGCAATGTAGAAGTCGATGTAGAGCAGAATCAAGTTAAAGGAAAGGAATCTTTAGCCGCGCTTAAATCATTATTTGGCTAATCTAACTAAATGCCGTTGTTGACTCGCATTCGCAACTCTTTACCCGGCTTGAAATAAGGTACATATTTGCCACGTAAATCAACGGCGTCGCCGGTTTTAGGGTTGCGTCCGACTCGGGCTGCACGATAATGTAATGAGAAACTACCGAAGCCCCTAATCTCAACACGCTGGTTATCAGACAGTGTCAAAGCCATGCGTTCAAGAATCATCCTAACCGCTAGCTCCACATCTCGAGGTGGAAGCTGATCTTGACTAGATGAAATTTTTTCAATGAGTTCAGATTTGGTCATACGGGCTCTTATTTGAAAAGGAAAGTTTTTATTAGTTATTGATTTTATTGAAGTTTTGAAAAAATTCAAGTAAAACCTAAACGAATTTGAGTATTAAAAAAAAAAGGGTGGCAAAGCCACCCTTTTTTATCTTCTTTTGCCGCTTACTTGTCCATCTGCGCTTTAATCAGATCACCAATGGTGGTCGGAGCTGCTGCAGTAGATTCTTCTTCAGTAGAACGATGCGCTTTAACCGCAGCCTTTTCTTCAGAAACATCCTTCGCTTTAATCGACAAATTAATCACACGATTCTTACGATCAACATTAATGACCTTAGCTTCGACTTCAGCACCTACAGTCAGTTCTTGACGAGCATCTTCAACTTTTTCGCGAGATAGCTCAGAACCCTTCAGAATCGCTTCAATTCCTTCAGCCAGAGTAATGACTGCTCCCTTAGCATCGACTTCTTTGACAGTACCGGTAACAATTGTACCCTTGTCATTTTGATCAACATAGTTGCTAAACGGATCGTCCGAAAGCTGCTTGATTCCGAGGGAGATACGCTCTCTCTCTGCATCAATACTTAGAACAACTGTCTCAACTTCATCGCCTTTCTTAAAGTTACGAACGGCTTCTTCACCGGTTTCGTCCCAAGAAATATCAGACAAGTGAACCAGACCATCTATGCCGCCATCAAGGCCGATAAAGATACCGAAGTCAGTGATAGATTTGATGTTACCTGAGACTTTGTCACCCTTAGTCTTGGTTCCAGCAAAGTCATCCCATGGGTTAGTGAAGCACTGCTTGATGCCCAATGAGATGCGACGACGCTCTTCATCAATATCCAGAACCATAACTTCAACTTCTTGCCCAAGATCGACAATCTTTGATGGATGAACATTCTTGTTAGTCCAATCCATTTCGGAAACGTGGACCAAACCTTCAACACCGTCTTCAAGCTCAGCAAAACAACCGTAGTCAGTTAGGTTAGTGATGGTCGCTTTAACACGAGCGCCTTCTGGGTAACGTCCTTTGATGTCGCCCCAAGGATCTTCGCCCATTTGCTTCATGCCCAATGAAACGCGATTGCGTTCGCGATCAAACTTAAGAACCTTAACATCGATTTCATCACCAACATTAATCATTTCAGAAGGATGCTTGATACGCTTCCAAGACATATCAGTGATATGCAGAAGACCATCAATACCGCCAAGATCAACGAAGGCACCGTAATCAGTAAGATTCTTAATGACGCCCTTCAAGGATGCGCCTTCTTCAAGATTAGCCAGCAACTCATCACGCTCGGCAGAGTTTGCACTCTCCATAACAGCACGACGACTTACCACAACGTTATTTCGCTTAGCATCAAGCTTAATAACTTTAAATTCTAAATCGATATTCTCTAAATGAGTGATTTCACGCAGTGGGCGAACATCTACCAGTGAACCCGGCAGGAATGCACGTAGACCACGAACATCGACAGTAAAGCCACCTTTGACTTTTCCGCTGATAACACCAATAACGACTTCATCCGCTTTGTGAGCTGCTTCAAGTTCAATCCAGGATTCAGCACGACGGGCTTTTTCACGAGACAATTTGGTTGCACCAAAGCCATCTTCAACAGCTTCAAGAGCGACCTGTACCTCGTCACCAATGGCGACTTCTAGTTCGCCCTTGTCATTATAAAATTGATCTAACGATATGACGCCTTCAGACTTCAATCCAGCGTGGACTGTTACCCAGTCTTTATCGATATCGATTACAACGCCGGTAATAATAGCGCCAGGATTCATCTCAACAGTTTTGAGACTCTCTTCAAATAGTTCTTGGAAATTTTCCATGATGGGAAGTACCTAAGGTATGACAGAGAACAAACCACATTAGATAGCGATTATCTCTTTTTTCCGCAATGCCAGTTTCTGCGGGTCAGTTACAATTAAGGCTTACAGCAGAGTGGAGCTGGCGACTGCTGGGCTGCCCGATAAATTACATGTCTACAATAAACGCTTAAAATCAATTATGTGAAGTACCGTCTCCAATACCTCTTTAGCGCTCATATCCGAAGTGTCTATCTCTATGGCGTCCTCAGCGGCTACCAAAGGTGACACTTCTCTATTCATATCTCGCTCATCCCTTGCAGCAACTTGCTCCGCAAGGGCGCGCAGACTAACATCTTCGCCCTTTTCGATCAACTCTTTATGGCGCCGTTTAGCGCGCTCCTCGATACTCGCTGTAAGGTAGATTTTGAGATCGGCTGCAGGAAACACTTCTGTACCCATGTCTCGCCCGTCCGCAACCAGTCCATCACCTCGAGCGAAGAGTCTTTGTCGCTTCAGCAAGGCATTCCTCACCTCAGTGTAGGCCGCTATTTTCGATGCTAGAGCGCCGGTATCTTCAGTGCGCAGATCCCTAGTGACATTCTCCCCTTCTAGCAAAATTTGGAAGTCGCCTTGTGCTGATGTTTTGAATATGACATCCATATACTCCGCAATCAAAGATAGCTCAGCCTTATTAGACGTGTCGACTTTACGCCGCATAGCCGCAATACTTAAAACGCGATATAAGGCGCCGCTATCCAAATAATGGAATGACAGTTTTTCAGCCAATAACCGACTAACCGTGCCCTTACCTGAGCCACTGGGTCCATCAATAGTAATGATTTTAGTCATGGTCAGTCTCAA
>Ga0307997_10000938_pt1 | contig 13486 bp, 7 predicted proteins | sample Davwhametageno36_FD_203165 | JGI IMG/M metagenome (GOLD analysis project Ga0307997, IMG submission 203165) | Marine microbial communities from Davis Island wharf, Antarctic Ocean - #36 | ecosystem: Environmental > Aquatic > Marine > Unclassified | place: Antarctic Ocean: Davis Island wharf... | reverse complement strand
ACCTTCGACCGTCTTCGTGCAACTTGGATAAGCGTGGAATCTCGTAGTTTACTCGTGACACGCCACGACCCGTCAACGTTCCCAAAAATTGGTAGTAAGAATGCTACCAATTTTTGGAACTGCTCGAGAGCCTAGAAAAAATTTTTTGGCCTGAAATCTAATTTTTTTTGGTGTTTTATTCTTATTGCCTACAGCCCATATCCACACCATGTCCATTTTGTTTGTGATGCAACACCCTACCCTTTGAACCTCCAGCGACACTGAATTCAAACAACGAAAAAACTTCCAAAACCCTCCTTTACCATGCAAACTTGGAAACGCTTTGTATTTTGGAAAGACGAGCTGGTGACTCAACCTGACAGCGAGCCGACCCCATCCTCCACTACCACCACCACACGTCCATTCGACTCCCCCGATCTTCCTGCAGCAGAAACTCAAAAAAAGAGTGCTGCAGCTCGTCGTGAGCTGTCCAAGGCTCGAAAGAAGGAAGCACACAAAGGTATTCAAGCACTGCAGATTACCTGCGGTGTTGGTGGTGTTGGATTTTTAGTTTTTGGTGGGGCGGACGGACGTTTGACTGTTGCTGATTCACAGTTCCGTTTGCTGAGCACGCGCGCCTACACCAAGCGCGTGACTCATTTGAGTGCGATTCCTCAGCATGGTATCGTCGTCTCCATTGGGGACGGGAGAGATCCACGTCCCTATAGTGAGCGTCAAGTCTCTTCAAGAATTAGCAGATTAGTACGAGGGCACGACGGCAACAGTATGGGACGAGGAGAAGGAGAAGGATCTGATCGTCATCCTCACTCAACCAGCATTGACGAGGATCCAAATCCAAGAGCTATTGTTAAAATTTGGCGCGTTGTCAACACGACGGCGGGACAATCTGAAATGTCGTTTCCCATGGAGTGCATACATCAATTTCCAGTGTTTTCCGAGGCTTTTCCGGAAGAAATGATAACAGCGGCAGCCGTCATGGACAACCTGTCACAAATTGCTGTCGGTCTTGCGAACGGCGCTGTGATGGTGCTGATGGCAAGCTCACCACAGCGATCGTTTGCGCAAGATGGGCAAGATCGCCAAGAGCCCAGGCGACGCATCTTGCTCCGTCGAGATCAGAACGGAAACAGAGTCACCAACTTGGCGTACTCTTATCCCGACGGCATTTTAATGTCTCCAGGAGCAGCAGCTGCAGCAGCAGCACCAACAGCACCAACAGCACCAACAGCACCGACGACAGCAGCATCGTCCATGGGTTTCAGCCGTCGTCCATCCATGGATCGCAGTCGTGCGCAGATGACTGGTGTAGCAGGAGTGGCTGGTAGACCTCATGTTGCGTACCAGCATCTGTCCAACGTCACACTGTTCGTGACCACTGGAGTTGGTCGCGGACAGGAACAGGAGAAAAAGAAAAGCAGCAGCGAACAGCAGCAAGCACAAAAGATGCAGCAGACACAGTCACAGTCACAGTCACAGCAGCAGCAGCAACAACAACAACAACAACAACAACAACAACAACAACAATATCAACAACAGGTAGAGTCGAGAGGCCAGCTCGTCTCGTTCGCAAACATTGAGCAGGCAATTTTTGAAGAGATGCAAGTCCATCCTACGTTGCTCCACGCCGAAGGTTGCAACGAGGGTTGCTGCGGTGTCAACGACGAAGGCTTTGCTGCGATGGCGCGCGAGCAAGGTCTGTTTCTCTACTCGGCAGAAGATCCAGGTCCTTGCTGGGTTGTCGATACGCCCAAAACTTTCCTCCACTGGCATGGTAACTACGTCCTGCTAGTCACGGATCAGTCCGTCGTCCAGCGTCTGTCCATTTATGATGTTCGTAACAAAATTACGGCGTTTACTAAAAATTTTCGAACACCAAGAAAAACAGGGACGAGAGGCAGCAAAGATTATGCAGGCAGCACTGGGAGTGAGACTTCATCGTCATCCTCCAGCACACCAAGTGCTACGGATGATGCCATTTTGCTCCGGAGTGATGGTGAGGTGCGGTTTGTGCTGCATGAGTGGGGCCAGCTGTTTGTAGTGACGTCAACTCATCGCGTCTACTCTCTGTGCGAGAAAGATACGAGAACGAAAGTAGAAGAGTTGGAGCGCAAACATTTATATCATGTTGCACTTTCATTAGCCGTTAACGACATGGAGCACGATGTTGATTCCATTTTTGAAATTTGCAAAAATTATGGTGATCATCTGTATCACATTGAAAATTATGACGAGGCTGTCAAGCAGTACATTCACTGTGGTGTTCACGTCGAGCCGTCTCATGTCATTCGTAAATTTTTAGAAGCAAATCGTCTCAATAATTTAACCGAGTACTTGGAAGCTCTTCATCGTCGTAATATGCAGGCAACGACGGACCACACAACGCTGCTTCTCACATGCTACACGCAACAGAGCAACGTGGAGCGTTTGCGCGCGTTTATTGGGTACAGCGACGACATGGAGAGTGGTGGTGGTGACGGAGGAGGAGGAGAAAAAGAAGGAGGGAAAGAAGGAAGTGCCCTCTCTCAGTCGTCCGCCGCGGCGGCGAAAAAGGAGCTAACTTTTGACATTCCCACAGCAATAAGAGTCCTCCATCGTCGCAACTTTACGGACGAGGCATCTTTTTTAGCCAAAAAACATTTCAAACACGAGGATTTTATTCGCATTCAGCTGGAGAACTTGAATCCACAACGAGCAAGAGCTGCGCTGGTGTACATTTCAGGCTTGTCTTTTCTCAACTGCGAAGCAGCGTTAAAAACAAATGGCAAAACTTTGCTACAAAATCTTCCTGAAGAGACGACAGAAATTTTAAAAAGCATCTGCACGCCATCTGCACACAACACGAAGCGGTCCTCGCCAGCAGCATCGTTGTACGGCGGTAGCGACAACGGCAGTAGCAGTGAATCTAAATCGGTGCTGAGTGGTGGCAGCAAGAACAGCAGCGAGTCGTCCGTCATGCTGGTCAGTGATCCGGAGGAGTTCATTGCAACGTTCGTTGATCATCCTCTCCATTTAAAAAGATTTTTGTGGCATATCGTTGGCTCTCGCAAGAGTGAGAAGTCAGCACCACGAGGTGCTCCCTCTGTTGCTTCCAAGTTGGTGTGGAACACTCTTCTCGAGTTGTGTTTAAATTTAGATCTTGCTCTCCAAGAGCTCCGAGAGCAGCAGCTCCGACAACAACTGGAGCATCAAGCTTCAATCATTGGCATGGACAGCGTCGTTGCTTCCGCCGGTGGAGATCCATTGCTCAACGAAATTTTAGGGATGGCCAGCAGTGCTGGCAGCAGCAGCAGCAGCAGCAGCAGCAGCAGTGTTCCGTCCGCTCCTTCTTCTCCTGTTCGACGTCCGTTGGTTGCTACCACCACTGATTTGAAAGCAACCGCGGAAACGCTAGTCGAGGATGAAGTCATGAAAATACTCAAAGATCCATCCGCTAGGTACGATGGTGATCACGCTCTCGTTCTCGTGCAGCAGTATCATTTTGAACCAGGAATGATGTACTTGTACGAGAAGAAGAAAATGTATCACATGCTGGTCCAGCGTCACATGGACAGTGGCAACCACCAGGCCATTTTAATGGCGTGTCGTAAGTATGGCCAGCGCGATACAAACTTGTGGGTGCAGGTTCTGACGTATTTGACGAGCAGCTACGGTACGAGTCCAAAAAAATCGAAAAGAGGAAAGGACATCGGGAGTGGCAACAGTCCACAGCAGTGCGCTCGTCACATTCAGCAAGTTCTGCAACTTGGCTCTGCTTACTTGCCTCCGCTGCTGGTGCTGTCAATCTTGTCCAAAAATCGCTCTCTTCCCGTGTCCATTGTACATGAGTACTTGGTAAAACATTTGCGAGCAGAGCAGCAAGAAATTCGTGATGACGCTGCTGATATTGTTGAAAAGAGAGTTAGAATTGATCAGATACGTTCAAAAATGCACACTCTCGCGACATCGGCACAAGTCTTCCAACATTCGACTGATCAGCTGATACCAGATCAGCCACTGAACTTACCTGTCATTCATTTCATGTCTGGTAATTCGTACAATTTGGAAAATGTTGATATAACTGATGTTCCTCTTCAAGATGGAGTTCATAATCCGACGCGACGTGTCGATCCCAATATGGCAGAGGAGCATCATCGTTTGATGCACATGCTGACAGATTTACAACAAAAATCACAAAAGCACGAAGATTTTTATCGAGAGATGCAAGCTGCTGGTCGTGGGGAAGGATCCATTACTGGTTTTGACAAAGTATCAGAGTATTTTGGATTGGGTGTTTTTGATCAGCCAACGAATCGAAGATCCTCTACGACTACACCGTTGCGAGGCACGAGTCGTTCGAACAAGTAGGTGCTGTGTTATTTTGATCGTGAATGTTCGCGTTCTAAGTGCCTTTTGTTTTTGTTGTTTTGGTGTGCTGACGACTTTCTCTTTCTCCTCTTCCTTTAATCCTTTTTTTCTTATTTTTTGTTTGTGATCTGCTTCAGCCAAACGCCTAATTTTGATGCATTGCTGGAGTTGGATGAAGCAGGTCAGCATGGATCTCTTCTTCCTGGAACAAGATTAAACAGAAGACAAGAGAGATCGCGACAAGACAGAGCGCGCACATCTGGTGACGACGTGAATATGGAAGATATTGGATTGGGTTGAGCGAGAGAAGAATTTTAAAAAGTGATTCAGCTGTATGCACAAATCATGCGTACATGTATGTACCGAAGGTATGTGTACCGAAGGTATGTGTACCGAAGGTATGTGTACCGAAGGTATGTGTACCGAAGGTATGTGTACCGAAGGTACATACATTACATGAATGTTGTACACACCCGAAAGGTATCAATATTTTCAATTGTTTGTGTACTGGTACAGCTATATATTGAATATGTGGTGTCGGCTTCTGATCTTGGGAGCATCAATTCTTTCTTGCTCTGTTGTTGTTTTTTATGTTTTTCTTCAACTTTCTGTACACATCCTGTCACACACGATTCATGATGAACAAGTATTCTGCAGAGCAACTACTGGTACTGCTTTTGGCGCGGTCACGTCCTTGTCGAAACTCAACCTTGGAGGCTGAAACATAATTGGAGAAAATGAACACAACAACATACATACATCAAAGTCAGAACAAAAATAGTATAACAAGATGTACACAAAAAAATGGAACACAAGAATAAAGAGAAACAAAAAAAAACTCACTGCCTCCTCGTCCTCTTCGTCAAACGCTCTTTGATCGTCAAACGGATCTTCAACACATTCTGTCTCGCAGTCACCGGAACAAAATGCACGAATAGCATCTTTGCTCTGTACATCAGCCTGACATTTCAATGTTCGTCCAAGAGGGTCACTCGCGTCACGATTGACTGGCTTTGGTGCGACAGTAATGGGTGAGTGGCTCCTTTCTAAACGGAGTCTTTTAAATGCGCTTCTAGGACTCGCAACGAGTGGGCTGGTGGTGCCACCAGTAGAACCCGAAGATAACAACTGTTGCACCTCTTCGTCAATGGTGCTGTCCTCCTCCAAACATTTCTCAGACGTGATGACAGAGGTGGTCCTTGGTACAGTCAGTGGAGACAAAGGTACCTCGTCGCGCTGCTTGCTTGAGTTCGTGCTGCTGTCCTTATGTTCAACGTGCTGTTTCATTGAAATCGATGACATTGCAGCAGTCAATCGATCAATCATGTCTCTTCTTGAATTGGGCGTGCTGATTGGCGCTGGTTTGTTGAAATTAATTTTTTTCATTGTTGCACCCGAGGTAGGAGAGAAACGAACACGACCAAATTGAATCCTGTCGTTTCCTGGTGTCGCGAGTGTTTTTGATACACTGTCAATCAAAGTTCGGCCTTTCTTTGTCACTGATTCATTTCCTGATCTTCTTGTTGGACGCAGAGCAGAACCTAATCTTTTTGGTTGTCCGGAAATTCGACATTTATTTGCGATGCTGCTGTTCTGAGTAGTGTACATGCTGTTAGATTGGAGTCGTATTTTTTCACGCTCGTGGGCTAATCTCTTGGCCTGTCGACTCTGGGGTGTTGGACGGTGAGCCTTTTGAGACAGAATGCTGCGCTTGGATCTTGGTGTCGCGATGGGACGAATTCGTTTCACAACTGGAGTTGCTACCGAGGCGTGCGTCAACTGGAGAGGAGGCACAGCGACTGCGACAGAATCTGCGACACCGCTACTGGAGACAGCAGCAACCGAGGGTGCAGGAGGTGGAGGAGATGGAGAAGGAGAGGAGGCAAAGTGGACAGTTTTAGTGTGGTTGCGTTTGCGTTGGGGTGTTTTGTTAGTGGTGGTGGTGGTGGTGGACTTGGTTTTTCTTTTGCTTTTGCGAGCAGATTTGGTGGTTGTTTTGACATTGAAGGTCATTCCAGACGATGCAGCTTCACCAATGGCACGCACACGATTGCGTGACGAGGTGGCACGAGCACGTGACGATGCTGTGGGTGCAAACAAGCGACTTTCTACAGCACGCTTCTTGATAGACTTGGCAGGTCTTGCTTTGACAGTTGCTGCAGTCGTTGCCGAACTTCCGCTCGTCAAGGACGACCTGGACAATGTTACATTTTTACTATTTTCTTTGTCCTGGACAACACCTCTCGTTAATTTTGCGTTGTGCTGGCTGGTCGCACCATGCTGAGAGATCTGGGACATTTTGCTTGGGCTTTTCCCACGTTGCACACGTCTGTACTGTCTCCCTTTGAATATATGAATTTAGATCAAACGTGCCAGAAAAAAATCATTGTTTTTGAGCGCTCTCGACTTCCACACACCCAAAAAGGCAATTCGAATTTCAGGCAATCGACAAGCTGGCATGGCAGCGATGGGTTAGATCATCCAAACTTTTTTTACACGAGTGTAAACTTGTAAACTTGTGAATAATTTACACTCTTACACTCAGCTGCCAGCACACCACACATCAACCCCTCCGCAAGCAAAACATGCAACGTGGATCCTCCGCTGGTACGCTGAAAAATCCTGCAAACGAACTCATTCTCAAAGAGCTGAATAAAATGTACCGAGCACAGCTGTCGCGTGGAAGCAAATTTGCGTATGTCATCAAAAAAGCCATCGCCAGTGTCACCAAGTATCCTCTTGCCATTACTTCTGGTCGTCAGGCCATGGACTTGAAGGGTGTGGGTCCTGCACTCGCACACAACATTGAGCAGGTGTGTCAGCGTGAGGCTGGTGGTGGTGCACCGAAAGAGAACGCACAGCTCAACACTGGACAGAACAACACTTCGTCGTCGGAGACTACCAAACCAACCTACGTTCCTGGTTTTCAAACGTCGCCGTGGTTCGTTGCTGTCTCCTTTCACATGAGACGCACGACCACGAGCAGCGGAACATCCCACCAATCGTACCCATCTGTATCAGCAGCAGATCTGCACGACACCGCCGAAAGACTTGCTCGGCACATGAAGGGAAACAAAGCACGTGCCATTGGAAACTCTGTCCTCCCTTCGTTGTCCAAGAGAGGCGTCGTTGAGCTCTGCAGTAGTAGCAGTGAGGACTCTAAGAGCAGCAGCCTCTACCAATTAACAAAGCAGGGTGTAGCGCTGTTAGATTACTTGATTCGAATGCCAAAGGCATCGCTTGCGTTGGGAAATGCTCGAGTTTGTGTTGCTGCAACCTCCTCCTCCTCCTCCTCCTCCTCCTCCTCCTCCTCCTCTGCCTTTGACAGTAAGGGTGCTGTCCAACGCGCAAGCAACGTTGCTGATTTAACACTGTCCCGCGACCCCAACTCATCCTCTTCGAGCGGAGATGGTGATGCCATGTTTTCACCCGTAGCCATGGCTGCTGCCGCAGCGGCAAGATATCGACCCAAGCCTGGTACAATTGCGTATGCATTGTTGCAAACATTAGCAACCTCGGAAGAAGGCGTCCTGTCCAAAGTTCATTTGTTAGAGCGTTCCAAACACTTTACTGGTGGAGTATCCATTGATGCGGTTGGTGCGGAGGAGAAGCGCCCAGACGGGAGCTATGCACTCCAAGGTTGGTCTACCATGGTTTCTTCCAGGTGTGGATTGATTCAACGTAAATTAGTCCAGGCCAAGACCAAGCGCTCCAGCGGTTTGTCAATCAAAACTTACTTCTTGACATCCAAGGGTCACGATCTTGTACGACAACTCATTCCGCCCTTGCTGCTGGATAATGACACTGACGGAGATGCCACTCCATCCGAGTATGTGTCCATGGAAGCACTGGATTCACCCTCTTGTGATTTGAGTGGAGAAAAGGACGACGACGGCGACGAGGAGGACGAGGAGGAGGAGGAGGAAAGTGACTTAGAGGAAGAGGAGGATGTGAGTGTGATGCAACTAGATGCACCGTTCGCCCCCACCGTAGTCAAGCAACGTCAAGATTTTGTCGATCTTTCGCAACGATCTGGCACGGGAGACTCTGACAGCGACGACGAGGATGTAGAGGATGCAGTGAATAGTGACGAAAAGTGTGGCGTGGATTGTAGTGTCATCATCATTGATGATGGGGATGTTTCAAAATGCATGTCCAGTGGTAGCAGCGATGATGACGATAACGATGAAGTTGACGTTTCCAGCGACGACAGTGACGCTGAAGTGAACGCTCTGCTCAGCCAACCAACTGGACTGGAGCACTTGTCGAACCGTGCCAAACGACCATTGAAAAGGAGGAAGACTCACCAACACGTCTTGTCGCCTGTTGCGGACGAAGATTTTTCTCACGTGTTGTCTGGGAGTGATGATGGTGGTAGTAATAGTAGTGCGAACGACGAGAGCGAAGGTGTTCATGATGCAGTTGCAGATCGCAGCATTCTATGCGTTGGATTTACCAGCGATGAGGAGGAGGAGGAGGAGGAGGAGGAGGAGGAGGAGGAGGAGGACATCCGACCAGAGGACAAGCAGGAAAGTCAGGAAGAGGACCAGGAGGATCAAGACGAACAAGTAGTGCACGTGGATGCTTCCAATGTAACCAGCGAGGGCGATGATGATGACGAGTATGATATTCTCCTGCCCTTGTCCTGTCGTATCGGTCAACCTGAAAGGGGAGGAAAAGATGATCAGTCCAGCACCACCAGCAACACCACCAGCAACACCACCACCACCACTAATCACTCTGCTTCCTCCAGTCCCATTGATTTATCCATGGAAGAATTCGATGCAAGTCTTACGCCACGAATCATTTCTGCAGGTACTTCTGGCAGCAAAAAAAGATCTGCTCCTCCTTCGACCAACAACAGTATCATCAAGTCTCTCCACAAAAAGTCAAAGCCCACCGCCTCCACCGCCGTGCCCTTCGTTGCGACGCCATCAAAAGCATTGAAAAAGTCTACACCGTCACACACAATGTGGAGTGACGAAGGATGCAACTTGGGTGATGGGCAGTGGGAGGTGGTCTTGTTGCTGGATAACCGAGAGCAGAGAACTAAAAATGATCGCACATACTTTTGTGATCGTCTCCACGAGCGTGGTATTACATGTGAAGTACGAACTCTTCCGTTAGGCGACATGCTGTGGATCGTACGAAGAAAAAATCGTCAGAGTAAGGAGATCCAACATGAAGAGTGGGTGTTGCACTTCATCATTGAACGCAAGCGTGCGGATGACTTGGCATCCAGTATCATAGACGGGCGGTACTTGGAGCAAAAGTTTCGCTTGAAAAAATCTGAGCTCAAGAAAGTTGTGTACTTGGTTGAGGGTGATTTGGCGCAGCAGGATAAAATGTCAGCAAGTCATTTAAAAATGGCGATTGTCGAAACGGAAGTCACTCAAGGTTTTTACACACATCAAACGCAGCACGCAGGTGATACGGTTGAATACTTGTCTGGCATGCACTGCCAAATTATGGCTGCTGTCTTAGTGCATCCGAGTTCTCGTTGTGGCTCGTACTCTGCTCCTGTTATGCCGTTGTCAGAATTTTCTGAGCGAGCTGCGAAAGTGTCACGCTCCTCAACCGTCCAAGATATATTTGGTCGTATTCTTCGTCAACTGCCCAGATGCGGAGCGGCACAAGCGCAAGCCATTTTAAACGTTTACCCAACGATTGGACACCTTGTCAAAGCGTACGGCAAACTTGGTTCTGAGGCAGAAAAAATTGCACTGTTGGCAGACATTAAACCAATTGGGAGGTCGCGTCTTGGCAACTCTCTTTCCAGCACGGCGTACTATTTTTTTCGAGGAAGAACGTATTAGTATTAAAGCAGAAAAGGGTACAAGAAAATGGTACATATACAGAGTGGAGGTATCTCCATGTACACATGGTCATCTCGAGTAGTGTATATTTTTAGATGTTTTTTGCACGCTGAACACCAGGGTCACCAAGTGTTCTTGGTCACCAAACATTATTTGTATTTGTATTTTTTATTCTTCAATTTTTTCACACCGGCTTTTCCAGCTCCACACCAAAGAGCCACACTCATCTCAAAACACAACTCAGGAGATTGACTGCTGCGTGTGATGCCAATTGCATGTGTGTCGCTCGCTCGCTCCATCGCTTGTTCAATCTCACTCCACTGCGCCTATGTCCTTTGCCGGTGTGTCTTCTAAACTCTCGTTCTGTGGCAATGGGCTTACCTTCGTCCTTCCGCTCCAGAAGGTGGTGGAGGATTTTTCGGAAGATTCCAATCACCTTGAAGAGGTGGTGGTGTATAATAATATGGTGAGGACACAGGTAAATTGGCACCCATACCAGGCTGCGTCATGCCCATTCCGTAGGAGTCGCGTGGTGTCTGATACGGCATGTACGGCGACCCGCCACCGCGTGGTTGTGATGAGAAGCCTCTTCCACGCCACCATGGTTGTGATGACGGATTTTTATAGGATGGTCCACCCCAAAAATGTGATGTCGTCCCGAATCCACCTCTTGGCATGCCACCGTAACCAAATTGCTGGCGTGGAGCAACTTTGGAGCTGTACCCTTGCATGAAAGGATCCGCACCAACAGGTGGAGGTGGTGTCCACCAGCTGTCGTCAAATTCATCTGGTCCATAGTACATGTGTGCTCTTCCTTTCCCTCTTCCTCTTCCTTTCGCGTAACCAATTCCCATCGACTTGGCACCTGCTGATGCCATTGCTCCAACAAATCCCTCCTGTTTTCCTCTCAGCCCAGCACCGGACGCTTGTGACGATGCAGCAAGAAGAACTACCACTGTCCATGTTGGCGACATTGTGTTGTGCGTGTGCGTGTGTTGTGTGTGTGGTGTGGTAGTTGGAGTTGGTGTGGATGATGAACGAGAGAAGGTGAAATTCTTATTCTAAATTCCTTTTCCCTTCCTTCGATCGGTTTTTGGAGTCCCATAATTCGAATCATTTTTACTTATTTTTAGTGCAAAAAATTTGAAGAATGAACGTCGATCCTTGCAGTATTGTATTTTTATAAATTTTATTCTCCCTTCCTATGGTGCTCTCCCGACAACCCGTTGTGCTGCTGCTGCTGCTGCTGCTGCTGCTAATCTCTCGTCTCCACACAACGTCCACAGCAGCGCCCACTCCTCTCACCACTGCACCACCTGAAAGTGCTTACTTTTCCTGCACGACAACTCGCCTCCTAAAGTCGACGAGAGCAGACGATCAGCAGCAGCAACAACAAATAGAAGACCAAGCGATCACTGCCTGCATTGTGTCCGTCCAATTTTATCGAGACGTGCACGTTGTCAGAGACGCCGCCAGCAGCACCACCACCACCTCCTCCTCCTCCTCCGTTCTCTTTGATGCTGACATTTATCCTGACGTCGTCGACACGACATACGGATTGACACAGGTGACTTGCAACGTGAGTGACAACAGCACACTTGTTTTCTCTACCGACCACAAAGTTCCACCTGGGACATCACCACTCCCGACCGGCATGCTTTTTCCCCTGATAGAAATTGAGCAGCACTCCGTGTCCTGGTTGGCAGCCTCGATTGCGCTTGAAAGTTTCTCCGCCAGTCGTGCTGCCATTCGTGCCACCACCAAAGAATCCTCCATCGACTCTTCCGCTGCATCGACATACGAGGCAGTATACCTGCATCCGAATCACGCGCAAGACAGGACGCACGCTGAGCGCAACCACCCGTCGCGTTCCACAGACATCATGTCGCTAGTGAAAGCCAACGCTTGTCAGATAAAATTTCTTAGCAAAGCTCAGCAAACATGGATTCCCAAGGGATCTCTCGTTTCCTTTGTTGATGACGGAGATGTACTCGGAGGAAAGAAAAGAACGGCACCCATCGTGGGATCTATCGCAGTGCAGTACTGGGATGTGGAGAACAGCGCGTTCTCTTCATTGCCAGCTTCTACTCCAAGCAGTTGGCCCAGGCGAACGTTAGTGGGATCGTCGTCCGCAAGTGCCGTCGCGCAGGCATTTGCTGCCGTTGCACCCCCCCTGGTGTCGTCAAGAAAGGAAAGGAGGAAGAGAAGGAGGAGCGGAGCAAAGTCTTCGTCGTCGTCGTCGACGAAAGCTGGAGACTGTGTACCACTCCCACCAGGTCTTGCCGAGTATGCAAATGGTGCAGTTTTTCTGGAGACAATGTCCAAGTCGACGTCGAAAGTGCATGGTATTGCAGAAGATTTGCCCGATTTAATCAAGATGCCGGTCAGTGACATTTTGAAACCAATTACGAAATTAATGGGAGGATTTTTAGGTGAAACGCTCGTGGAGCCGTTCAAAGAGCAAATGGGTCAGTTGACGTCGGCAGGAATGACGTCACAAATTGTGGAGGGCTTGTCGTCGGCAATGATCAACAGCTTGAGCAAGGGAATTCCAGCCACAACGTTGGAGACGATTCCATGTGAGTCCATGGAAGAGTTTTGCTTTTTTTTTGGTTTTGCGTCATTTTGTTGAATTCCGACGTTTTCTGAATGAGTTTGCTTGCTTACTTTTTTTTTCTTGATTGTTTTTCTTTTTTTCTTACGTTTCTTGATTTTTATTTTTTTTTTTTTATAACATCTTTTGATTCATTTTGAACGACAGTCGTCGTGACGGAGGGTCTGGCAGAGAGTTTAATGGTGTACATCACGGATCAAGTAACGAACGAGCTTGTAGAGCCACTGTCGTCAAAACTTGCCGTGTCGCTCGGCGCAACGATTCCAAAAAAAGTTGACGCTGATACGCCAAGAAAATTGGCGAGTCATGTGACTAAGAGTTTGATTCACAGTTTGACTCGCTCAGTATCGCACGCGGTCGTGCCGTCATTAGTACACACGCTCACGCACTCACCTCTGCAAGACTACTACTGTTACTACTGCTTTCACCACAAAACGTACTGTCAGTACTGCCAGTATTCGCCCTCGCAGCTGTACTACGCACTCTATTATACTGGGTTCTACTCAACGTATTACGGTGATTACTACTCGGACACGTGATCGACGTGATGCGGCTTAAAAAGCTGCAGAGATTATCCCGCTTTTGCTTCTCCCTTTTCTCCTATTGCTCGTCTCTTTTCTCGTCTGGTTGTTTCTACAAGCTACTCGTCTGTTGGTGTCTATGTTGGTTTTATGTGATGGATGCTGTGATGGGTATGATGGGTGTGGTGGGT
>Ga0307997_10000937_pt1 | contig 13489 bp, 12 predicted proteins | sample Davwhametageno36_FD_203165 | JGI IMG/M metagenome (GOLD analysis project Ga0307997, IMG submission 203165) | Marine microbial communities from Davis Island wharf, Antarctic Ocean - #36 | ecosystem: Environmental > Aquatic > Marine > Unclassified | place: Antarctic Ocean: Davis Island wharf... | reverse complement strand
AAGTTATGTGAGGTATCATCTGAGCCTCAGTATGTCCATTCACAAAAAGGGTTTTAAAATTATTAAACAAATCCTCTTCTTCTTCCACAAAGTTAAGATGCCCAGCCTCTTGTATTGGGATGATGTTATCTCTTAAGAAAGAAGCTTTCTCTCTATTATTTGGTTCTGTCGCCCATTGCCAATGCTGTTTATTGCTCCAATATTTTGCATTTTTGAACGTCATTTCAAAATTTGTTCTGTCTTTATTCCACTTTACACTACCACCACAATGATCAAAATGCAAATGAGTTAAAAATACATCCGTAACATCATCAGCTGAAAAACCATGTTTAGCTAATGAAGAGTGTAAGTTTACATCTCCATGTAAATAATAATGTTTAAGGAATTTATCATCTTGCTTATCTCCTATACCATTGTCTATTAAAATTAAACGATTTCCGTCTTCAATCAATAAAGAGCGCATAGCCCAAGGGCATAAATTATTATCATCAGTTGGATTAGTACGACTCCAAAGCACTTTTGGGACAACACCAAACATTGCGCCTCCATCTAATTTGAAATATCCTGTATCTATTGTGTACAATTGCATGTTAGTAAATTTTTAGTGCTACAAAATTAAGAATTTGATTTATTTTTACTTTTATATTAAAGAAAATTTACAAAAAAGATGAAGATACATTTAATTGCAATTGGAGGAAGTGCTATGCACAACATGGCTTTAGCCTTGCACCAAAAAGGATTTGAAGTAACAGGAAGTGATGACGCAATTTTTAGCCCAAGTAAGGAAAGGTTAGCAAAATACAGCTTGCTCCCTAACGAAATGGGCTGGTTTGCTAATAAAATTACTACTGATTTAGATGCAATAATTTTAGGTATGCATGCGAGAGAGGACAATCCTGAACTCGCTAAAGCAAAAGAGTTAAACATTCCAGTTTATTCTTATCCTGAATATATTTACCAGCAAAGTAAACATAAAAAACGGGTAGTAATTGGTGGTAGCCATGGGAAAACCTCAATTACTGCTATGATATTACATGTGCTACAAAAATTAAATATCGATTGTGACTATATGGTTGGCGCACAGCTAGAAGGTTTTGATACCATGGTGAAATTAACACATGAAGCTCCAATAATTATCCTTGAAGGTGATGAGTATTTAAGTTCCCCTATTGATAGACGTCCTAAATTTCATTTATACCAACCGCATATTGCAGTGCTTAGTGGTATTGCTTGGGATCATATTAATGTATTTCCAACTTTTGATATGTATGTTGACCAATTCAGAATATTTAAGAATATGGTTAAGGACACGCTTATCTATTGCTCAGAAGATGAAGAATTAAATAAACTAGCAAATGAGGAAGCTAACTGTCAGCTTATACCCTACACTACACCAATTAATAATATACTTAATGGTATAACTACAGTTGCTAATACTGAACTCATCATCTTTGGAAACCATAATTTACAAAACCTAAATGCAGCCAAATTAGTCTGTAATGAATTAGGAGTTACTGATACCGATTTCTTTTCACAAATAGCTAATTTCAAGGGAGCATCAATGCGTTTGGAACTCATTAAGAAAACAGCTAGCTCTGCCATATTCAAGGATTTCGCACACTCTCCATCAAAGCTAAAAGCAACTTCATCAGCTATGAAAAAACAATTTTCAAAAAGAAAATTAGTCGCTTGTATGGAACTACATACTTTCAGTAGTTTGAATGAAGAATTCCTAAAAGAATACAAGGGAAGTATGGATAAACCAGATATGGCTATTGTTTATTTTAGTCCTAGCGCTATAGCTCATAAAAAATTAGAACCTATTACCCCGGAACAAGTACTTGCTGCTTTTGGTCGTAAAGACTTATTGGTTTTTACAGATTCAGAAAAATTAGAGATATACTTGAATAACTTAAACTGGGGAAATACGAACTTACTCATGATGAGTTCAGGTACTTTTATGGGAATGAATTTGGAAAATTTAATTGATTAAAATTGAATACCTAAAATTTTAATTTTTCATTTATTGCAGGGTAAAGAATATTATGTAATATTGTGTAATCATTTATAAATTAGACTTATGAAGAATAAAGACAGCAGAAGGCAATTTTTGAGAAATACATCATTAGCAGCATTATCTTTAGGTATCCTTCCTTCTATTGCAAAAACTACAGAACCGCTAAAACCTAATTCTTCTATTTTATGCAATGAATCAACAGAAGATGCTTACGGGCAAGGGCCTTTTTATACGGCTAACGCTCCTTTTATCCAAAATGACATGTTGGCTAATAGCAATGAAGTTGGCACACGACTTATATTAAGTGGTCAAGTGTTTAATCTTGCATGTTCTGAAGTAATACCAAATACCGAAATTGATATATGGCATGCAAATGATGCTGGAGGATACGATAACTCTGGATATAATCTCAGAGGAAAGGCTACTTCAAACTCTCAAGGTTTTTATGTCTTTGAAACCATTAAGCCTGGATTATACATAAATGGATCAACTTACAGACCCTCACATTTTCACTTTAAAATTACACCTCCTAATTTTCCTACATTAATTACTCAACTCTATTTTGCTGGAGACCCTCATATATCTACTGATGCTGCGGCTTCATTAACAAGTGGCACATTTGATGCTAGTAATCGAATTATACCACTTACAGCTAATGCAAATGGGGTTATGGAAGGGACTTGGGATATTGTAATTAATGGAGATGGCATTCCACTTGGCGCCAATAATATCCATTTGGATAAGGGAATCATTTATAGTGTAAGTCCAAATCCCTTTAGCGATAGAGTAGCAATAAAATATGGTGTTTTTCAAAAGACCAAAGTAAGTGTATTCGTTTATAATATTGAAGGCAAGATAGTAGCACAATTGGAGAAAAAAAAATTAAGCCCTCAAAAATATGAAGTAATATGGGAGCCCGATAGTAATTTACCAAATGGGCATTATTTTATTACTTTAAAAATTAATGATTTACAAGTACATTACATGAATGTAATTAGACAATAGTAAATATTTTTCTAAAAATCATCCGGGAAATAACTATATAAGACAAACAATACGGTTAAATAAAGAATAAAAGCCCCTACTAATGTTAAAAAACCTTTCCATGCAGATTTAAGCATTGTTTTATTGTTGTAAGCATAAGCAATAATTACCCCAAAAATAAGTAGAAACACACCCATTAGATATCCAACTGTTTTATATAATCCCTCATTAGGGTCAGGCATTACTTCAGCAACAGGAAATGCTGAAAATATTAAGTTAGAAATGCAAAGCAAAACAATAAGAGAGAAAATTCTTTTCATGTTGTAAAGATAATAAAAAAGCCATCCAGAAATGGATGGCTTAAAAGTAATATTTAATTGGGATTATCTTGATGTTTTAACTGATAAAATACTAATCAAATCAATATCCATATCCCACAACCTCCTAAAGTCAACAACATTAAAATGCCATTTGTTTTATCTCCCATCATTAATCTATGAAAAGCCAAAACCACTTAAAATTAGAAAAAACGAAATTCACTAATGATTAGCTCAGATAATTTTAAAAAAATTAAGATTAATAGTTAAACTCCAAGAGATGCTGCTAGAGATGCTAGAAATAATAGTGCTAATAAAACTATTACCACCTGTATAATACCCAATACTAAACCTGTTATAGCCATACCTCTACCACTGCGTTTCATACCTATAGCTCCAAACACAATAGCTAGAGGACCCAGAAGGAAGGGAAGAAAGAAAAAACCTAGAATACCACAACATAAAGCAGCTATACTAAAACCAGAACCTCCTCCATTAACTAAAGTAAAATTTGGTAATTTAAAATTATCAACAAATGTATTTTCCTCTGCTGATTGTTTAGTAGCTTGTTCTGCCTCTTGACTAGTAACAGGAAAAGAAGCATAAGAAACCGCATTCAAAGAGAACAAGGCAACTAGTAAAAGTACAATTTTTTTCATTTTTTATTTTTTAATTATTATTACAACAAAAATATTATATTTAGTTCAAATAATATAAATTTTCTTTTATAATTTTGTAACATGAGATATATCATACTAATAATATTATTACTTGCTAATAGTTTTACCTACAGTCAAAATACTTTCAGTTATTTAGGAACACTTATTTTAAGCAATAACACACCCATAAGTTTTAGTTTAGAACTACAAGAGAACAATGGAATTGTAAATGGTTATTCCACAACCAATATAAATAGTCCTGACGAAACCAAAAGTGAAATAAGTGGTTTGTATTTTAAAAAGGATAAATCCTTTCAACTCCAAGAAACTCAAATTCTACAAACAAAGTCGGAAGCTGCACTGAATACTTTCTGCTATATAAATATGAATTTAAACATTACAGGCAAGTTTGGAGCAAAACGCATAGAGGGTACATTTACAGGTAACTTTTTAGATAGTATTAAGTGTGCTAGCGGAAAAATAGTGATGATGGAAAGAACCAAGTTGGAAAATAAAATTGAAAAAATAAAAAAGAAAGTAGAGAAAAAGTACAATGAAAAATACCTAGACACTTCATTAGTTAAAAGAACACAAATATTAAAAGATGGGGATGACTTTACCATAAACTGGGAAGGTAAAAAACTCAGGCTCTTCATTTGGGATACCAATATGGAAGATGGTGATAAAATTCAGCTCACTATAAATGGGAATATCATCCTTGATAATTTTGAAACAACTAATAAACGCAAAAAAATTAAATACAAATTAGTAGATGGAGAAAACATTATTGAAATTAAGGCTACTAATTTAGGAACTTCACCACCCAATACTAGCCGCATACAACTAGTCGATAACAAAACTAAATATCCAATAATTACTCAATTAGAATTAGGAAAAACAGCTGTCATTAAAATTATAAAATAAATAATCCCAGAACTTACGTTCTAGGATTATTATTTATTGTGAACTCGGAGGGACTCGAACCCCCAACCTCCAGAGCCGTAATCTAGTGCACTATCCAATTATGCTACGAGTCCTAATAAAGTTGCAAATATAATTTATTAGCCCTTAGCACAAATATTTTTACTGTAAAATATTAAAGAATCTCAACATTTAAACCATACAGAGCCAAATCCTCTCTTAATGGCTCTAAATCAGCATTTTCACCCATTACAATTTCGCAACTTCCCTTGTAATGAGTAAGTAATGCACATTGCTCTGCTTGTATTATTTCATGGTCGCAAATTGCTGTTAAGCAATCTACAACATAGTCAAAGGAATTAAAATCATCATTTATTAAAAATAACGATTTAACCTTAATCTTACTTGTGCCCTCTTTTGAAGTAGAATCTTGTGATTTTTTCATAGTTAGTTATTTTTACCAAATTTAACTTTTGTTTCCTCCCCCCTTAGCAACCTTTCAATATTTTTTTGATGAGTTATTAACGATAAGATGGGTACAAAGAACGCAAATAAATTTAAGGATACATTAGTTGAGCCTAAAATTAAAATAACAAGAATAGGAAAAGCTATAGAAGCTAAAATTGAACCCAAGGAAACATATTTTGAAGTAACAAAAACAATAACAAATACCAAAATAGAGTATAATGCTGCTTCTGTATGTAAACCGGTCAATAAACCTAGTAAAGTAGCAATTCCTTTTCCTCCTCTAAAACCTGTATAAATAGGAAACAAATGACCAATAACTGCTGCAATACCAAAAGCCAATTGAATTTCAAAAATAGCCTCAGCTGATTGAGGAATATTTGTTAAACATGAAATGTAATTTACACTAAGCCATCCTTTAAAAGTATCCATTATCAAAACAGGAACACCAGCCTTTTTTCCCAATACCCTAAAAGTATTTGTAGCCCCAGCATTACCAGAACCAAACTCGCGCACATCAATTTTATAGAATGTTTTTCCTACCCAAACTGCTGAAGGAAAAGCACCTGTTAAGTAAGCTAGAAGGATGAATAAAAGAGTTTCAGTTGTCAACATAAATGGGCTGCAAGATAGTGATTAATACTTTTTCTTAACTGATTTTAAAAACTTCTCAGTAACATCTTCAGGTGCAGACATATATCGGTAAGGAGTAGCACCTTTTTTAGGTTCAGCCTTACGCTTAGCATCAGTAATTTCACGAATTGCGATATTAAATTCCTCATTAGTTGACCAAGAACGCATCACCCCATTCTTGTATTGAAAGTAATATTCATCATAGAATTCTGTTTGCAAGTAAATTGTTAAAATATCAGAATTCCTACCTTTCTCAACAATAATATAACCATCTAACAAACCATTAAGCTGACTCTCATTAATGTTGCCAAGCCATAATTCACCCTTAGCAACATATGCTTTATTTACATTATCCCATTTAAATTTAGCCTTAGTAAAGGACAGAGTATGATTCATTTCTTTTGGAAAGTCAACAAATTCATCTTTTAACTCCAAGTCAAGCATAAGCATATCTCCTTTTTCATCCCCAACAATTCTTCCTAAGTTATTTGCATAAGCCTCATCATACTCAAACAATCCATCACCAGGAGCTGAATAAATATCTTTTGCCATAACTTGCATTGCTTTTTCCGAGAAAAAGAAATCCAACATAAAGAACCCTTCAAACTCCTTTTTATTATTTTTAATATCATCTGAAAGCATCCCAACACTTGTTACATCAACTTGACCAAAATCTAGATTTAAATCAACTATACCTTCTCCTGTTGTCTTGCAAGTTCTATCATAAAGCGTAAAGTAGTTTGACAAAGTATCAGGACCACCAATAACATAAGCAAATCGTTTTTTATCATAGGCCAAAGTATAAGATGCTTTTAACAAATCTGCATCTATTATTCTGTCCTTTCTACTTAAGAATGTAGAATATATATCCGTAGAATCCAAGCTCATAACTAAGCCTGTGGAAATTAAACCCTTCTCATCATTATATAGTTTTTCGTCTAAAGTGAATACAATATTTTGAGGGTCAATTTCCGAACGGAATTTCACCCACTCCTTATCTAATAATTCACAAGAATGATTTGCCATAAAATAACCATCAAAAATTAAGTTTCTTCTATCAGCAAATAAATCCAGACTTCCTTTAAAATCGAACTTACTATCAATATGAAAAGGCTTATCTGTTTCAACATCACTTCTAGCCATAGTAACAGAGTCTTCTCCAACTCTTATTTCTTTAAAGAAAATTTGTTGTTTCTGATTCATAGCATCTGTATAGGTATAATCCCCACTTGCCGTGTACTTATGAGCAGAAATAATATCAACAGATGCATTCGTGAAAGTATGATATTCTGTTAAATCATCAGCCAAAACTCTTGCTCCATAAAGAGTTTGAATAATAGCTTTCTTTTTAACGGTTACTATTCCTGAATCAGGATAAATTATAGCATCAGCTACCGCAATATCCTCTACTCCATTAGCATGAATTATATAATCCTTCAAACTATAATTAGCAGTAGTAGCTATAAAGCCTAAGGAATCCTGATGCGGATGAACAGATATAAATTCTGATCCCTTAGAAGAAGCTACTTCATCACCCAAAGTTAACAGTTCTTCATCCATTTCCCATTTTAACTTATCAATATAACAGATGTATTGATTGGCTGGTAATTCAACATAAGAACCAGCTCCATTGGAATGAAAAACACCTTCACGCATTTTCATGTCAATATGTGTACGGAGATTGTTTGCTTTAAAAGCAATAGCCCCACCACTTTCATATACATTCAAACTAGCAGCATCCGACCCAAACCAAGAGGCATTATAAGTAAATAAATTGGAACTTACCTCTGCTTTATCTAGTGTCATAATACCATTACCAGTAACGCCAGTAGGTTGCATTAACAAGTTTCCATTAAAGCTTGCTTGTCCATTATAAAAATCAAATTCATCTTTTCTTTTATCAATCTCTAATCTATCTTTATAAGGCATAAAATGAGCATAGGTTTCTGTATTACTAACCTGAGGGAATTCAATACCAGAAACAACCTCATTTATAGCAAAAGTTTGCGTGTAAAGATTGGTAGAATCAGGAAAGAAAAAAATTTCCTCAGCTGAAGCCTTAGATGTTAAATATTCAAAATCACCACTTCCTTTTAGTCCTTTATGGCTCAAATGGATATCATTATAGTATTTCCCCTTTCCACCATAAATATCGAAACCATTATTAGGCGTTTTTCTTGTAAATCCAAGTGAGTAATCCTCTTGCAAACGCAAAGTATCTTCAAAAGTAGGGAAAATTCCAGCTGATTCAAAAGTACCCGAAAAAGCTAAACCCTTACCAGTATAGTTATCTAAACTATCAATTTCAAAAGGCTGTAAATGGAAGGAAAAACGATCTCTATCATATACACCATCATTAATAGCTTTCCTATCATAATACGCATAGGAATCTTCAAACGAACTAAAGATAGGGAATCCTGGAAAACTATCTTTTCGTAACCCCGATTTATTAGTTGGGTCATCAATTCTTAAATCACCAGTAACTGCCTCAATTACAGTTTTAACTTTCGTTAATAACTCATTACCATACATGTCCTTTTGAATTGGCAAAACAGGAACTGAAAGCTGTACAGAATCAATCTCATTTAAGTCTACTTTAAACTCATCATAATGAAAGAAGAAATTTTTACCAAACAAATTCAAACGACCTCTACCAGCATAAATCTGACCATTGAAAATAAAATCTCTATTCTTCTTAATCACCAACAAACCATCAGTAGGATACAAATAAACATCTCTTGCTTTACTTAATTGAATATCATGAATTCCAAGTATATTTAAATCCTTAGTTTTAATATTTAAAGCTGCATTAACCAAGTATTTATCAGAAGTATTATACTCTCCTGTCTTAATAATTGAATTAAAAGCAATTACATCATAATCACCTAAACCAGAAGCAGCTTTGATATAAGTAAACAACTTAGGCAAAACAGTAATCCTTTTTTCTCCATAATCATAAAAGATAAAACCATCATTAGCCAACTGAATCAAATAATGCTGAATTTGCAAGGAAGGAAAACGAGAAAACTTAGCGAAATCTTCAACAAAGAATTTTTTTTCTTGCTTAGCTACAACATAATTATTCACCAAGAATATGGGGTGAATTGCATCTATCCCCTGCATTGATTCATATTTTTCTTGCAAATACCTGTCTACGGACTCCAATTCAACACGAGATTCTGCTGTGCCAGGCAAAGAACCCAATGTAATGATATCTTTATCAATATTCCATTCCAAGAGTTCAAAATCCATGGTTACATTATGATAAGTATTCAACATAGGGGCTCCTGAAGCACCATTAACATCTCTGTATAATTGCAGTTTCCGTTCACTATTAATATACTTAAATTGTAAATTAGAATGGTAAATTGAATCTGCATCAAAAAATATTTTTATTCCTGCTTCTTTTGAAATGATTCTATCTTTGCCCAAACTAAAACGATTAGCATTTGCAACAAAAACAGGCAAACCATTTCTTTTAAAAATAATTCTAGCCTGTGCATAATCTCCACCATCAGCAATAAATTCTTTTCCTTGCATTTTATAACCTCCTTTATAATCTACATTTGGAAAGATTTCTTTTAGTTCTACATTCTTACTGTATGAAGTGAATTTAGGAAATTTTTCAGCTTGCCTAGCTGATGCTAACTTATTAACAACCTGTCCAACAATAGGTAATGGAAAAATATATTTATTATAAAAAACTACTGAATCAGCAAGCAATTGACTTTTACGAGTATCAATATTATAATTAGCAATATTTGCGTAAACAGAATCAATTGCCAAACCATGACTTTCCCAATTAATTACCCCTCCATTTCCCTCCCATTTATTAGAAATAAAATAGTATTTACCTTTTGTTTCTTCAATAGTGTAAGAACCTCCATCAGCACTACAACTTAAATTAAAATTAGAATTAAATAGAATAATAGGCTCGATCATTTCAAACTCAAAACTATAATCATCAGTATCCACCAACCAAGCAGCAGCCTTGCTTTTTCGCAAAATATTTTCTCTCACCAAATCATCCGTAAAAGCACAGAATAACATTAATTTTTTAGTAGTTGTATTGTCAACTATCTCATCAATAACCCCTAACCATTCAGGCAACATGCTCTCCCCTTTCACATGATTATTTACATTCATTAAAGCAGATAAAACCTTAGAGAAATGAGGATTAGAACGCATACGCTTATCCAACATTTTATTAGAGATAAGAATAATTTTCTCTTGTTCTTCTTCTGTAAATTCTAATGAATTTTTTGAAAAATATTTATATACAGCCTTCAAATCTGAATTATCTGAAGCTGTCATAAACTCATTTAATTCAAAAAGATAAATAGGGAAATCTTTTGAAAATTCTTTAAGCTTCCCTTTTTTTTGAGCGGAAGTTGAAAAAGAAAAAACGAGCGTTAATACAAAAAGTATTAAGCCTTTTTTAAATGTAGCATTTGCCATTTGTTTTTATGTTTTGAAACAACTAATTCTAATCCTAGTTGTTCTGATTTTTCTAAAATTAACGGAATGTCCTCTTTTAAGAATCCACTAAATATAATTTCGGACTTTGTATTCATAGCTTTTACATAAGTTGCAATATCTTGCAAAATAATGTTTCTATTGATGTTTGCTAAAATGATATCAAATATAGCATCTCCTATTGCATCCGCATCTCCATGAATAAAACTAATAGTTGAAATTGCATTAATTTCTGCATTCTCTACTGCATTTTCGTACGCCCACTCATCAAAATCAATACCGATAAGTGAAGTCGCACCAAGTTTGGCCGCTAAAATTGCCAAAACTCCAGTTCCACTTCCCATATCTAAAACTGATTTATCAGTAAATTCAATTCCAAACATTTCATTCATCACTAAGGAAGTAGTTTCATGATGCCCTGTTCCAAAAGACATTTTGGGTGTAATAATAATTTCGTGCTTTATATCAGTAAAAGCAGCATGAAAATGAGCCCGAATTACACATTTATCATTAATATGCACAGGCTCAAAATTATTCTCCCACTTTTTATTCCAGTTTTCTTGTTTAACTTTAGTAATCGTAAAAGAAAGCTCACATAATTTTTCAACTTCATTTATAATTTCTTTTACTGCACTTTCGTCTAACAAATGCGTTTGCACATAAGCCTTTACCCCAGTTTCATCTTCACAATAGGATTCAAACTCAATCTCATTGAGCCTAGCCACCAAAATATCAGCAAAAGGAACAACAGGCTTTAACCTAATATCTATTTCAGTATATTCCATTAAAATGATTGTGTTATAGCAATAAAATCATCAGAATTTAAGGATGCACCACCAATTAAACCTCCATCAATATCTTGGCTGGCGAATAATTCTTTTGCATTACTTGGTTTGCACGAACCACCATATAATATTGATGTGCTTAAAGCAACTTCAAGTCCGTATTGGTCAACTAATATATTTCTGATGAATGCATGAATTTCTTGCGCTTGATCAGTACTTGCTGTAACCCCAGTACCAATTGCCCAGATAGGTTCGTAAGCAATAACAATATTTTTAAATTCTTCAGATGAAAGGTGAAACAAACTCTCAGAAATTTGAGTATTAATCCAATCAAAATGCACACCACTTTCTCTTTGTACTAAACTTTCACCACAACAGAAAATAACTTTTAAATTATTAGTAAACGCTTGTCCTACTTTAGTTTTTAAAAGCTCATTTGATTCCTTGAAATTAGCTCTTCTTTCTGAATGTCCTAAAACAACATATCTAGCATTACAAGATGCTATCATATTAGCAGAAATTTCTCCGGTAAAAGCCCCTTTTTCATTAGAACTACAATCCTGAGCTGCAGCTGCTACTTTAGAAGTATTAGCACACATTTTCGCTACTTTATGCAAATACACAAAAGAGGGAGCAAATACAACATGAGTATTATTATCCGTAGGCAATTTAGCTAAAACATCTTCTACCAAAGCAATACCTTCTGTTCTATTCAAATTCATTTTCCAGTTTCCTGCAACTATATTTTTTCTCATATTAACTTATTCTTATTCGGGGGTCGAGCCACCCATATATTAAATCGACTATTATATTTATGATTACAAAAACTGAAGCAATAAACAGAACTGAACCCATAACAACTGGCAAGTCCATTTTATTTAGAGCATCAACTATTTCTTTTCCTATTCCGTTCCAAGCGAAAATGTATTCAACAAAAACTGCACCTGCCAAAAGAGATGCAAACCATCCCGAAACTGCCGTTACTACAGGATTCAAAGCATTGCGTAAAGCATGTTTAAAAATTACGGTAAATTTATTCAATCCTTTTGCTGTTGCTGTACGTACATAATCCATTGAAAGCACTTCTAACAAAGAATTCCTACACAACTGAATGATAACCGACAAAGGACGAATACCTAAAGTAATTGCGGGTAAAATCAAGTTTTTTAGTTGCAGGAAAGAACCTCTTCCATAATCATCTACTTCATACAAGCTACCCGTCATATTTAGCCCAGTAAAGTTATGAAGCACAAAACCAAAAAACCAAGCAATAATTATAGAAGCAAAAAAGGAAGGCAAGGACATGCCTAGTACTGAGATAAATAAAATAAATTTATCAATAAAAGTATCTTTACATAAAGCAGAAAATACTCCCAAAATTAAACCTAAAAACAAGGCAATTCCAATAGAAGAAAGGGCTAAAAAAAAAGTATTTTTAAAAGTATTGCCTATTATTGAGGTAACGGGCGTTCCTATTCTCACAAAAGATTCCCTAAGGTAAGGAATTTTAAAAACTAAGTTGTAATCAGCAATAGAAAACAATTGTGTAAATCGATATTTTCCACTCGTTAAAGAAGTAAAAGCAGTAACGCTATTATGATGGATTGAAATGGGCAAAACATCATTAAGGTACAAAGCATATTGCTCGTTAAGAGAACGGTCAAAAGCATATTTCTGCTTGATAATAGCTAACTGATTAGCATCCTCACGCTTGTCCAACATCATACGAGCAGGGTCGCCAGGCAATACATTAAACAAAAAGAAAACTAGCGTGAGTACTCCCCATAAAACCAGGATACCGTATGTTATTTTTTTTGTAATGTAAGCAAGCACAATTTTATTTATCTAACAGTAATTGTAGTTCATCAGCATGATATTCATTATACCCAGTACCATCAAATAATCTTATTTGTTTTGCTCCTTTATAAAGTATCACAATAGGGTTATCATAATCAGGGAAAGTAATCTCCATATAACTATCTACTTCATCAGTATCATAATTTGCAAATGGCATTACTTGGTAAGGATATTGATTGCCTACATATTCAAAAAAGTTAGGAATATTTTCTTGTTCAGTATCTGAAAACACTATATGAACAGGCGGAAAATTATCAGATAAGTTAGATAATGAATCTAAACTTCTTGCAGCATGTTGGCAATGTTCACATCCTGCATCAAAATAACATAGAATTTTATAATCTTCTGAATTCTTAAAGTTTTCATCTTCAACAA
>Ga0307997_10000931_pt1 | contig 13521 bp, 5 predicted proteins | sample Davwhametageno36_FD_203165 | JGI IMG/M metagenome (GOLD analysis project Ga0307997, IMG submission 203165) | Marine microbial communities from Davis Island wharf, Antarctic Ocean - #36 | ecosystem: Environmental > Aquatic > Marine > Unclassified | place: Antarctic Ocean: Davis Island wharf... | reverse complement strand
ATCTACGAAGAGAAGTCGTGAAATGGCGACGTGAGACGAAAAAATAAAGAGCGAAGATATGGCTAGCAACGAACACGGGCACCGTGAATGTGCGCTGCATTTTAATTTATATAAATAATAATAAAAAAAACAACAAGTCAAAAGATCTTTTTTTGTTTAAATTAAGTATTCTTGTTATTTATTTTATTGTACAGCAGATATTTTGTTAAATTGATGCGTGGTATATAAGCTATCGTACACATATATGATGCTTCTCCACAGCAAGACACCACCACTTGGTTACACTGCCTCCGTCACGTTAGTGGCAGCAGCTCCTCCTCCTCCTTCTCCTCCTGTTTCACTCTCAATTAATCCACCACCACCACCAGTCGCCTCACCCTCCTCCTCACCACCAGTCGCGTCACCCTCTTGGTTTCCAACCGCTCCTACCAATCGATGCAACGGCGTTGGAACTTTCAACTGTCGATTTGGTTCCAAAACTACGTCCTCAGGTTCCTCCACAAACTTGATTCCCTTTTCTCGCTGCTCCTTTGTCCACTTGCTGGCAAATGATGCCTCTATGTTTTCAATCATATTCTTCGGCTGCTGTGCACGTGCAGCAACATCCGCATCTTGTGGTGCCATTAAGTAATCCATGTTACCACGTCCATACTTGTTGTGACGTAATCTTAACATTTCATCCTTGTTCCCGTACCACTCCATGCTACTCCTCTGACTTGTCTTTGAGATTGGACCCGGTCCAAACGTGTACGCAGACGTACTGTGCTCAGGACGCAGTGACAGTGGTGCTTTTGGTAATATATGTTGCCTTTGACGATCGTATACTAAACCTATCAAAGGTACACCTGTAAATTGACGCATTGTTCGACAAAATTTTAATGTTGTCTCCAGCTCCATCCCTCTTCTTGCTTCTAAAAAGATATTGGATGCAAATCCACACGCAGTGTTAGCATCGACGTGGAATGGTTTGCCCACAAGAATCGCACGACTCCTTGCACTCTCTGCCTCTGCCTTGCAGAAAGTTAAAGCCCACGCGCTTACTAAACCCCAGAGTGACTTTTTTTTATTCTTTTTCTTTCTTGTCAATTCGACGTGTCGGGCGTATGCCATTACATCAAATGCACAGCCTCCATAAGTGTCAGCGTTGTCAGACATCTCCTCGGTAGTGACGCCTTCTTTTCCACCAGTAGCAGCGGACACAATATTATCGTTGTCCATGCTGCCATTCTCCTCGTTGTCAAGTCTCTCCTCCTGCTGCTTGGCTGTAGCTTTTGCCACTTCGATCGCGGCGGCAGCGGCGGCGGCCGAGGCACTCTTTTTTACTGAGGACTCGACAAGCGCGTCTGCCTCGTTGCACTTGATCGTTGTTGCACGAATGACTAGAGTTTGTGTCTTCAGCTGATCCTTGGCTGTTGCGCATCGCAACGAGTTTCGACCGTGTGCTGCTGCCTGCTCCTCCTGCATGTTACTCGTCTGTCTCTTTATGGACAGCGATCTTTCTCTTGCCTGCTTGAGGGTGCTGATCTTCGCTGAGCAGTCGGAGGATGCCTTCTCCTCCTCCTCCTCTGCTCTTGTCTGCTCCAATACTTCACTCTCCTCACAAGCACGAAGACGTCGATTTGTTGACGACAGTAAGGAACGAATGTTGTCGAGCGTTGGATGTAAAGCATCTGAACCAGCTGGATAATTAGGATTACTCTTTGCCTGTCGCTCCAGTTCATTTAATTTTTGTAGCTGCACGTTGACACTTCTCGCACATTTTACTAATTTTTTTCTTGCTAACATTTTTAATTTTCCAGTCGTCAGCTTCTTCTCCTTCTTTGCTTCGTCACACTCATTGCTCGCACTGACACGTGCCATGTCCAGTGCACTGACCTCCTCGGTATGAATTCGCAGCTGCTTGGCAACGTCCTCCAGTTTCTTTTCCGAGTCTGAAGCAGCTGAGCAGAACGTTCCCATGTCAATCTCTTTCTCTCCTCTTTTTCCTACCAATTCGACCAATGATGCACGACAAGCATCGGCCGCCTCCTTGTTTGCATCCGCATCCTCCTCTGCTTTGGACTCACGATCCTTTGCGGCAAACTCCATGGCCTCCGCTTTTTTCAATGCCTCTGCCGCCTCTTTCCTCTCTCGCTCCAGTTGTTTCGACTCCTCTACCAGGCGATCCAGTTTGTCCTGCTCCTCCTCAGATGGCACCACGATGGAGTCAATCTTTGGTTCCAACTGTTTTGACGCCGTGGTGGCGTTGTCGGAGTGCTCGGATTGGTGGCTCGGCGAGGTACTGGGGGTACCGGGAGGTGTGGCGGCGGTGCACTCACCAATTCCAATGCAAACATGGTACAAGTGTGTCAAATCACGGTGCGCTCTTCCGTTGGGATCTAGTGCTTTCCAGAAGGAAGGATTAAATAAGTAGTCGTCCTCCAATGGTGGCGTAGTCTCCTCTCCCTCTGGCGTAGGTGGCATAATTGACGTATCTTCACAGGTGACATTAATTAAATCTTTGCGAACAATCCACGTTCGATCCAGTCGAGCCACGCACCAACCATGCAGCGAATCTTGAAATGTCTCGCGCGTAATGGCAGGTGCCTCGCCTTCCGTTTCTGCTCTCCATTTGTTCACTGAGCTCATTAAATTTGATGCACATCGATCACATTTGGTTTCTGGATCGTGTGCGCGTTTATTTTTTTTATGCGTGGACTTGCTGTGCTTGGTGGTAGTAGTAGTAGTAGTGGACACTTTGGGTTTGGACACGGAGACGACGGAAACTTCCGGAAAGTCTGAGCGGAGACTCATAGTCAGATCTGCACGGAATACATCTGGACTCTCCATCATTGTGACGACTCTTTTTTTCTCCTCCACTTTGTTCAAAAAGACGTGAAAGGAAACAAACACATTTTTATTACCACTGTCATTTTCATTATTTTCATCGTCGTCGCTCTCCTCCTTCTCCACCTTCACCACCTTCGCCACCTGCAGGAGACGACGACGACGACGAAGCAGTAGCAAGGATGATTTGTTCGTTGGTGATGGTGCAGATGGTGCAGATGGTGCAGATGGTGCAGCGTGCGCCACGGCCACAACTTCCACGTGCCGCTCACCTAAAGAGAGAGTAGCTGCAATACCAGCAGCAACCTGCTGCTTGTTACTCTCTACCCTCTCGAGCGTGAGACCAAAAAGAATCATATCATGAGTAACGACAAACTTAGTAGACGACGCGGGAGTAGAGGACGAATCGATGGATGACTCGATGGACGAGGACAACGCACAGTCAGAGGTAGCCATGCAGTAAGCGTGGAGAGTCGCGTTGTGACCTTCTGCCGTTGGTAGTCTGCTGACAACAGCATTGTCATTGGTGCTTTCTCTTTTTTGTTCCAATTGTGATGCTAAACTTTCTTTCAAATCATTTTCTAAATTTTTTTGAAATGCGTTACAAATTTTTTCAATATTATTTTCACTTCTTAACGAATGATCAGGTCCAGTAATGGCCAGTCGTACTTCACAGAACGACTGCATGTAATCAGGGAGACGTGTCTCAGCAAATCCATGCTCAACAGCCGACTCCATCACGGACAGCACGCGTGTCCTGCATGGTGAGCATCGATCACCACCTGCTACAATTCCAGCTAATAATTGTTTGACTCTTTCGTCCTCTTTCAAACTTTCATGAAGACGTGATTGGAGTCGTTGATTATTTGGATCATTTTTTAATGCCTTGCGAATGGATGCCAAACGGTTAGACTTTGCAACGGCGCGATCGAGTTGCGCTGTGAGTTGTGCTCTCAGCTGAGAGGACAGAGAAGGAAGAGAGAAGGAAGAGAGAAGGAGATAGAACAGTAAAGAAAGACGAAATGTAAAAAAAATGTCAGGATGGTGGTGGGAAGAGGGGGAGAGGGGAGAGGAGCGGGGAGGAGATGAGTGTACGTTGGAAGACGGAATAATTTTGTTCTTGTTTCTTTTCTTTTCTTCTCTTGTTTTTTTCTTCTTTTTTTTTTACTCACCATGTTGAGCTCTGCGAGCTGTGCCTCGAGCCTGGCTCGCTTAACTACTTTTGTCTCACGCTCAATCTCGCTGGTAATTCGACTGGCCTTCAAACTCAATGATCCCAATGAAGCACGAAGACGTCCATGTTGAACGACAGAATGTAATTCAATACCGACATCATAAATTTTTTTCTCCAACTCAATAGTCTCAGTTGTTTCCAATTGGTTATTGGACGACTGCAAGTACAAAAGTCGACCACTCGCTTCGCACGAAGTCAAATTGAGCTGCACAATGTTCATCTCTAGTTCCAGCCTTTCAATTTGATCGCGCTCCTTTGCATGTGGTTTTGACTTTTCAATTAAAATTGCAGCGTTCACTTCTAAATTTTTTTTTCTTTTCATTAATACAAGATATCTTTTCGACATCATTCCACATTCGTTCATGATATGATATTGCATCTTTGCTCTTTCAATTTTAGATTCCACTTGGTCCACGTACCACTGCGGTGGTGACTGCGGTGCACCAACGATCTCCTTTGCGTCGGACACGGATGATCTTGTGATGTTAGAATCAAACATGACACGTTGGAACGCTGCATCTAGTGTCGACTGATACATTTCCGTTTTAACAATTTTTAAAACTCTCGATACCTCTTTAGAATTTGAAAAACGAATGACGACGTTTGTTTCGTGATCAATCCAGCTCTCCTCCTCCACTGGCTCAGCAGATACCTCTAGCAAAACTGCTGGTGCTGGAGTCACTGGTGGAGTCGCTGGTGGAGTTGCTGGTGGAGTCACAACAGAAGTGTTGTTGGAACTCTCCTGCTCCTTCTCCTCCTCCTCCTCCTCCTCCACCACCCAGTACTCACTCAGACCAAACTTGCACATTTTTTCTCTCGTGCAAGGACGTATAACAATCGGACCAACTGTGACGACGTCCTCGTGCACGTTGTAAAGAGACAGAGCAACAACGTTTGACAAAAGATCAAGTGTGGTTGGAGTAGCACCCTCCTCACTCCCTGCAAAGTCTGCAGAATCAATTGGCTGCCTGGATGTGAACGACAACTTCATTTGTACGGAAGAGGGAGAGATTTTTTTGTTCGCAAGAAGTTCTTTGACGTTGTCCAATCTCATTTTATACAAATGAACTTTTTTACTTACTCGTTCCACCTCGTCTCTTGCTTGGCGAAGAAGACGAATGCGATCTGCTTGCATGGCATACGAGGGAAGTGAGCGACCACCGTCCGTCCGCAGCTTCGTGCCGTCTCCCAGTGATCCACATCTCAAATCATGCTCGTACTTTCCACCTTTTCTGCAATCTAGATTTAAATCTTCCTCCGAACTTTTTAAAAGGAGAGGATAAGGTGGTGGAGTTTGTAACTTCTCCTCTTGATGTCTCATCTCATCCGTAGCCAGACGCATGGCCGAACTGAAGCGACCCTCGACCGCCTCACGCACCAAATGACAGTATCGGAGAGCATCCGGACGACTTGCAAATCGACTTCGCCATGCACCACTGCAGCATGCCTTTTTCTCAGTGCAACACTTTGGTTCGTAAAGTTGCTTAAGACGAGAACACAAAGAACGAACCATATTCATTTTGTGTTGATTATCTTTGGAGATTTGCACAATGGAACTTTTACGCGTCACCAAAAGCGTGCTGCCATTGGTTGTTGGTTCTAAAGGCACTACTCCTGCTGTGGGTCCTGTGGGTCCTGTGGGTCCTGTGGGTGCTGCTGCTGCGAGTGAGGTTGCAGCACTCCATACATCGTCCAATGGATTTGCTTGTCCGCTGCTCAGCAGGCCGGTTGTTTTAGGATGAAGAGTTGTACCAAGGGCAGTGGCAATGTCTTCCTCACAGTATTCATTCATGAAGGAGGGAAGCTCCGCAATTCGAATATTGGACTCGCGTGCTTGGAGATGTGCTTGGAGGACACCCTCGACACAGTGTCCAATTCCTGGAAATGCTCCAGCTGGATTGAGAAAAGTAAATTGTTTTTTTTTCGATCGAAGGATCGTTTTCGTTCTCGTCCCAGAACGAAGACGTGAGATGGACGACACGGCAAAAATTTCTGTGGGAAAGCATGCTAACATGATGAGAGCTGTGAGGGTTATCGTCAGCACGAGTGGCATGGGTTGTGCTGTCATGCTTGTACTTCTAGTGAGTTTTATGTCGTTCAAAATGGAATTTGAGGATGGAGGATAAGGAGAATTATAGAAAATCGCCTTCCAGCCATGGTTCCTCATTATTTTATTTTGAGGCTAAAGTATGTAAAAACGCTAGTCACTACCATTCAGTACGTGGAAATTGAAGTAGGACCAAAAAAAAAAGTATTATTATTTTTTGACCATATTCTTCTTTTTAATCGACGCGGTCACTCTACAGAGCACTTTCATTTGAGAGTGATTCAACAGCAGAGGAAAGAATAAGAGCAATGCCAAAAAGAAAGAGAAAGAAGGAGGACGGATTGAAGGATGACGTCAAGTATAAATAGTGTGACGATTTCCAAAAACGAGAAACTGCAATGGTGGAGGAGTAACGAGAGCCACGTGAACGCGGTACAAAAATAACAAAATATTATTTCCATTTATAAAGAGTTTCAGATGCTGTCAGAAAAATTTCAGTATGTAAATCGAAATACTATAATGCATAGTAACTCTCCACAATTTCATACGCCATCGTCAGCGCTGCAACAACTCGTCGGCCAAATCTTGCAACACTTGGACTACGTGTACCTCGGCTTCATCACGGGACAACGACGATGATGATGCATCAGACCCCCCATTGCCAACATGCTTCACTCCTCCCTCCTCCCCCACCACTTCCAGCAGCAAGCACGGAATTGACACGACCACAACACTCTCACTATCTGTTGCTGACGTGGCGTGACAACTGTCGTAGTTACCAAGAAGAAACATGACGTTGGACCATTGAGGAGAACCAAACTGTAAATTCTCATACTGAGTAATCAACAGACCACGAAGCATCTCTGCCGTTCCCAGCACATCGTCCTGATCTGTGACGTTCTCCGAGACCGTCATCCGATGACTTTCAAAGGCACGATTCACAACAGATCGTTGCAAAGCAAGCAGCTCAGATTGTTTCTTCTCCTTGCTGTCCACGTTTTCTTTGTCTTTTTCTGCTGCTGTTTTTTCTTTTTCTCTTTCTTTTTCTTTTTCTTCTTCGTCCTCTCTGTACTCGACGTCCACAATCTCGGCATCTAAATATTTTTTGGTCAGCTCCAGCGCTTGCGATCTCGCCCACGCGGCGTCACGCCCAACGTCACGTGCAGCGACGTCGTGCGTGGAGTGAGCCAGTCGGGAGCGGCGTGGTGCACGTCGAGCATGCTGCTGGTGGGACAATGTCATTACCTGCAGATCGTTGGGGACTTCCATTTCTGACCCTGACAGAAGATCAACAGCGCATTGAGAAGCTAGAGACAACCACTTGCTTTCCTTTCCAGAGGAAATGGGAGAAGAAGTTGATTCTCGCAAGCTCGAGGGAATCGTAACGACCACGTTCACAAGCTTGGGAGTTACACCACCAAAAGAAAATATGTACTTTGGCTCGCAGCTGCCTTTCAGGAGAACACGGTCGATACCTGATGTGCTCGAGCTCCTTGCTTCCACCATGTCTAGAAATCCATTCAACTGTTTTAACGAATTCTCATTTAACGCTCTTGTTTTTTCAGTGTTGAGTCCATGAAATTTGTCTGGGTGAATGGCGCTAATGAACGGTCGGAGCAGCTCTCGTACGCGTCGAACATTCTGTGTTGTTGGTCTGTTGAAGCTAGACGTGGTCTGCGTGGTAAATGTCCTGGCCAGCACGCGACAAAGACTTTGACTGCTCGACTTCATTTTTTTTAATTTTTTTCTTCTTCTTCTTCTTTCCTTCTACTTCTTGGCTCGCACATCGTACGCTCCAGGCACTGCGCTGGAGACAGTATCGACCATCCATCGCAGGGGTGCTGGTGTTGCGCCAGCCACGCCCTCGTCTCGTGTGTGCATGTAGTCGTTCACGTGCAAATAATAACCAAGAGACAGCGCACCCAAGATTAACGAACTGACAACTGCGTTGCGAATTGGTGAGTCATCAATTTCTAGCGACTCTCTCAGAGGCATGGGTGGCTTGTCCTTAGTTCGTCGTGTCGTTGTGTGGAGGAGGCGTCGAGAGAGGAGGCGTCGAGACAGCATATGTGCTATGTGTACACTATAGTAATGTAATGATGTTCTGGGGGAAGATAATGCTTAAAAATTTGGTCAAGTGAAATTTAGGTTATGCGGACAAATAGAGGCGTTTCAAGGGGTTTCGCCAGCAACAACAAAAGCAAAAAAAAGAACAACATGTCCGCTCTCGACATGATGCCTGATCCAGGAGAGGAGCCAACAGCACCAGCTCGCTTTGTCGCAATACACACGTACACATCTGCAGAAGATGGTGATCTCAGCTTTACTAAAGATGATATTCTTGTTGTCACCGAGTCTGAGGGAGATTGGTGGATGGGTTCACTCGAGTCGGAAGGACTCACAGGTACGATAGGTAGCTTCCCAGCCAGCTATGTCCAGGCTGCATCAGAAGCAGGAGCATCCTCTCTGCCGCATGATCCAACTGCAGAGACCATGCTGATAGCTGTGCATGACTTTCACAGCACCGAAGAGGGTGATTTGACATTTAACAAAGGTGACAAGCTTGTGGGCGTTGAGCTCGAGGGAGACTGGTGGACAGGCAAAAACCCTGAAACGGGAGCAACCGGTTCATTTCCCAGTAACTACGTCGCTACTGATGATGCTGCGCATGATGCTGCACATGCTGCTGCGATAGCTAGTGCTGCTAACGCAGTGGAGACGAGGCTCGTCGCGCTACATGACTTTCAATCAACTGAGGCGGGTGATTTGAGCTTTAAAAAAGATGACGTGTTGTGGGGCATAACGTTAGAAGATTCATGGTGGCAAGGACGCAACGATGCCGGTGAGATGGGAAGTTTCCCCTCCAACTACACAAAGGCAGCCCCAGCGAAAACAGCACCAGTATCAGTATCAGTATCAGAGAGTGATCCGAGTAATGCTGGAGACAAAAAGGAGGAAGAGAAAGCAGCACTACGCATTCAAAGCATCCAGCGCGGTAAGAAAGCGCGTGCCGACGTGTCTGAAAAAAAACAAGCGAACGCAAAGGAGAAGGAACAGCAGGAAAAGGCTGCGCTAAAAATTGAGTCTACGTACCGTGGTAACGAGGCCAGGAAACAAGTGAAAAAGAAACGAGCGGAAACAATAGAGAAAGACAAGCAGGAAAAGGCTGCACTGAAAATTGAATCCACGTACCGTGGTAACAAAGCGAGGAAGCAAGTGCAGGAGAAGCGACAGTCATCCAGTAAACAAGAAGAAGATAAACAAGAAGAAGATAAACAAGAAGAAGAAGAACAAGAAGAAGAAGCAAAGCTCGAGAAAAAAGCTGACAGCAGCAACAACACAAGCGATGCCAGCGACGGTGGAGATAGCACGAGTGATGGAGGTGGTGCTGAGAGATCCGATGGTGGTGCCAGTGCTGAAGACGCTCTTGTGCTGTTGCCAACAAAAGAACCAATGACGGTCGCACAAATCACGAGCATGTTTAATAGTTGGGACACGGACGGTGACGAAGTACTGACAATGCTGGAGTTCACAACAGCAATGAAAGATCCAAAAATTGCTGGAGAGATGCCTGCTCTCCAACTAGCTCGCATTATGCGTGAAATAGAAAAGGCAGAGGAAGATGATCAAAATATTGAATGGCAGTACTGGGATATTAATGAGTTTGTTGCTGTCCTGCAAACACCAATGAGTGATGGGAAAAAAAAATCAAAAAAAAAATCATCGAAAAAATTAGAAAGAAGATGGGCCTCGAAAGTTGCAAACGAGGAGCAGGCAGATGGTACTATTAGAAAAAAACATGTGAAAGGCAGTGTTGCGCTCTGTAAAGATGAATTCATAGAAAGGTACCACGGCACAAAGGAGTGGGACAGCGCCAAAGTACGAATTTTACCCTCGCAAGCAAAGAGGGAGAGAGAAAAGCTGCAGAAAAAAGCAAAAAAGGATACTAATCACGACATGCTCTCCGTCGACGAATTGGAACAAATAAGAATTCGTTTACGTCAAAGATGCACTACACACAATGGTGTAGATGTTGGACAAATATTAAAAAGAAGAAGATGGCCTGTTGATCGATCAAAAGAAGATGAAGATGGACATCCTCTCAGAGTAAAGGTGGACTATGAAACTCTGAAAGATGCATGTCAAGCAGCTATGAAAAGTCGACTTGGCACCGACAAGCAGTTTGCCGGATTTTGGGTGTACCTTCAAACCGAGGAGAAGGATAAATGTACCTACGAAGAGTTTACTCGTTTTGTAGTATATAAACCAAGAAGAAAAGTTGCGCGAAAGAAAAGTGTTGCCATAGGAAATAATGAGGCCATTGCAAATTTCAGCAAAGGTTTTCGTCCAGACAGCAATGAAAAGTCCACGGCGTTTGTTGGTAAAGAAACAATTGGAAAATTAAATCCAGTTCTCGTCGCTTTTCGTGAAATGTTAGTCGAATCAAGTTGGAAGGAGGAACTGCTGCGCGACCATTTTCGTGTGTTTGATGTCGATGGTGATGGTTCAATTACACGGGAAGAATTTCGAATTGGATTTGACTCCCTTTCAATACCACATGAACAAAGAGACTTACAATTAATTATTGATATCCTTGATAAAAATCATGATGGAGTCATTGACTACGAAGAGTTTACCACACAAATTTTTGAAGATCCGGAACAACTGCTGGCTGAGTTAGCTGCAAAAAAAGCAGCAGAAAAAGAAGCAGCGATACAAGCAGAGGCGGCAAAAAAATTAGAGTCAAACGTTGCAACGAGTGCCAAGCCAGTGCCAGTATCGGACGAAAACTTAATGTCCATTGATGATTTAGAACAAATTCGAATTCGACTCCGTCAAAAATGCACGACGTTTCGTGGCATCGAAGTCAACGAAGCATTTCCACATCGTCACTGGCCAGGAAAGGGTGACGAAGGTTTAGTTTCTTATTCAGAGATGAGAACTCACATGCAGAATATCTTTCCAAAGCGTTTGGGTGGTGTTGATAACGACTGGTCGTATCCAAGTTTTTGGGAGTACTTGGCAACGGAGGCTGAGAATGGATGCAGCAAAGATGAGTTTACTAGATTTGTATCGTTCATTGCCGAAGCAAAAAATGGTAAGAGAGTCATGAGACGTAAAAGTGTTGCAACGGGTCACGCAGCAGTTTCTCATAATTTTTCTGATGGATTTCGACCTGATACAAACAGTTCAGAAAAAGTGTCAAAAGCAAATGCAAAGAAGACCGACGACAGTCGTGAGAAAAGAAGTCGAATTCAAGAGGCAAAAGACTCATGGGAGACGGCAGAAAATCCAGTAAATAAAGGATTACTGACACCTGCTGAAAAGGAAAAAAATGCACCGAGTCTTTTAGAAAGAATTGAAGAGGAGCAACAAAAAGGAAACAAAGGAGAAGACAAAAAAGGAACACCACCTTCAAGTCCATCAAATTCAGGGAAAAGGAAGAACAGTAGAAAAGACTTATCTGAACCACGCAAATTTGTACCAAACGGTCAAAGTCTAGTAGCAAACATGAAAGCTGCTTCATTTTCAAAAAAATTAATTCGAAAAAGAGAAGAAGGTGTGAAGTTTGCTCGTAAGATTGGTGACAACAAGCTTGACGACGACGAAGTGAAAATGATCAAAAAAAAAATTATGGCTGCCTCTTATAAAAAGGGTGGTGCTGATTTAGACAAATTATTTAATGAGTGGGACAAAGATCAAAGTAAGACTTTGGATTACGGTGAGCTTGCACAAGCTGTTGCTCGGCTGCTTCCAAAAAATTCAATGCTCAGTCGTATAGAAATGCAACAGCTGTGTAAAAAATTTGATAGTGATGGAGATGGAAATATTAGCGTCGAAGAATTTAAAGCATTTTTAAAAATTGAGTACACTTCAAAAAGAAAAAAGAGAGGCGAATTCGAGGAGAAGGAATTTAAAAGTCAAGCATCACAGCTTAACTCTGTTTTTTCTAAAAGTAATAATGGTAAAGAAAAGAAAGAGAAGAAAGTGGAAATAGTGAAGAGGCCAAAGATGAAGAAAGCGCAGTGGCGCACCATGAAAAATGTTAATGAAGAGGAAAAAGGTGATGGCAACCGCCGGGATCGTGGTGAAAGTTTTGGCAGTGGTGGTGATGACGTTGGTGGTGGTGGTGGTGGTGGTGGTGGTGTCGATGGTGGTGTCGATGGTGGTGATACTGATGATGTTGTCTTCCCTGGTGATGGTGATGGTGGCAGGAAGAGCAAAGATGGAACAGATGGTAGCATTCCTTCAGGGAGTGAGGACGAGTGGGAGGGTGGTGATTACGATGCACAAGGACGTAAAAGTCCAAGAGTTCTCGTGAAAAGAAAAAGAAAAATTTCAACAACGAAAGAATTAGAAAACGCTTTGAAAGCCATTCCAAAACCAAGACAAAAAGACTTTCGTACGACATCACAAAATTCCACCTTGTATCTGGGTGACGAGAAAACAGTAAAAACTGGTGATTGGTTTGCTGATTCTGATTCAGAGGATGAAATGATGCTCGTAGAGGGAATGGGTGAATTGCAAGCACCAAGATTTACAGAACCAAATATTACTGCCATCGTAAGAAATCGAAGAAATAATATGGAGACGACGGTGATGAAACAGTACACGACATCATGGGATGAACCTGGCATGCCACAAACAATTAATGGGACTGCAACTGATTCAAACATGGAGAGAAAAACACGAGCTTCTGGAAAGTTCAAAGTACCAACGGGACGTGCTCGAGAGGATAAATCTGAATGGTTTGATGAATCAGAGGAGGGTGCTAAACACATGCTAGACACTGGAAACGGTGGTGATATTGATGTGACATTGTATCGACGTCAATGGGACGATCGACAACCTGGTGATGGATCAGAAGCTAATCCTTGGAGAGTTGCAGTAAAAACTGAGTGGACTGGAGAAATTGCTGCACCCAGCTGGCCAACACAAAATGGTACATGGGTATATGTTCCAAATCCACCTAAAAAGTATGCACTTTCACATCATCAGTTGTCACTGAACAGAGCTTTTAAAAGAGGTGTGAAAACTGGAGAAGGAGAGAAGGGTGAATCACCACGTCAAAGAAAATTGAAGAAAAAAAATGTTATTGAAATTGAGCATCAAAAATCTACAGTGTCGTACCACGCCATGCAAAGGTTGAACATGCAGAATGCTCATGGTGAGAGTCAGCCATGGAATACTAGGCAAGAAATATCAGTCCCTGAACGACCACCAACGCATAATCCAGAATGGGAAAGAAGACTTCAAGGGGAACCTGTTAGAGGGACTTTGGGGAACTTGCCAATTTTGTCGGAAACGATGTAGATAATAGAAAAGAAGATTGAAACTTGAAAAATGTAATTGTAATGTATAATATTATTTAATTCTTGTGATTCATATGACTAGGTGTACCTTGGTCGTATTC
>Ga0307997_10000929_pt1 | contig 13524 bp, 9 predicted proteins | sample Davwhametageno36_FD_203165 | JGI IMG/M metagenome (GOLD analysis project Ga0307997, IMG submission 203165) | Marine microbial communities from Davis Island wharf, Antarctic Ocean - #36 | ecosystem: Environmental > Aquatic > Marine > Unclassified | place: Antarctic Ocean: Davis Island wharf... | reverse complement strand
GGTTCGCCAAATCCTATGACCTGTACCTCGTCACCAATTCCAAGAGCAGCGAAATCAGTTGCAGGGACGGCGTTTGCAGCGACCCAACTGCACCATTCGTTGTTTGTAAAGGCAAGAGCCATGGGCTTCGGGCGAGAGTATAAAAAAATCTAAATTTTTAATTTTTCAATTCAAAAAATTTATTCATATTTATTTAAAAATATGTATTTCATCGCAGAGATCCCTGTAATGTACACATGTAAATAATTTCTGAGTTAATATAATTTTCTAATGTTGTAGGTCGTCCTACACTACACCCCATCTTTGCCTTTGCAGTATTTACCAACTGTCTTGCGAAAGTATAGACACGGTACTGTGCAGTCAGTTAAATACTCACCTTTTGAACATAACTTTTCCACTTGAATTGGACTCACTAGACATGCCGGTACGGTACATCTTCTTTTGTTCAATTGTGAATAAAATTTACTCCCCCCATTGTTGCCGTGTGTAGACACAAAATAACACGATGTTGGCAACATTGGATTGTCTATGGCATAGTTTTCACGAGTTATGTCAGTAAGGATAAGCGTGTGTAACCTTGAAAATGTCTGGCGATTTAACCAAGTTGGAATAGTAGTGAGATTGTTTCCTTGAAGTTGAAGGTTTTCTAATGCACTCATCCCTTTCAAACCAAGTGGCACTGATGTTAACGAGCAGTTTAACAAATCTACTCTTTTGAAACTGTGTGCTGAAGTGTTCCAAAAAAAACTTGGTAGATTTTTCACCAATGTTGGCATGCCAGACAGTCTGATATCTGTTAGTGACGTCTGTGTCATATGTTGCAAAAACTTTGGATACTTTGTCATCTTGTTGTTATTAAGGTTTAATACCCCAATGTGCTGAAGTGTTCCAATGGAGCTGGGAAAACCGTTGTCACCAATGTTATTTTCACCAAGTTTGAGTTCCACCAACTGTCTGAGTTGACTGATTTCTCCACGTAAATGAGTAATTTTATTATCATCCAAATCAAGGAATCTAATATTTGGTATCTTTGCAAAAAAAGTTGGGTCTTTTGGAAAAGGAGATGTGTAAAATGAAGCACTTCCAACACAACAGCGATCTAGATGTAGCCTCGTGAGTTTCGGCATCCGAGGCAAACTATTTTCTAAATCATTGAATTTGTTCAGCCCTAAATACAACTCTACAAGAAAGTCGGCTACAGGTGAAAGATCTGGAACTCGATACAGATTAGTTTGTTCAACTCTCAAAGTAAGTAAACGATTATTGTTCCTTCCAAATGCTTTTAAACTGAAAGGAAGTCCACCACCTTTGCCATGCCAGCCAACCTGGTATGTGATGGATAAAATCTGGGATGACATGAGATTTCCAATTGCCTCAACCAACCTCCCACAACTTTCTTCCATTCCTTGTTCGATACTTTCCATTATTATAGAGTTTAATGGATTCATTGCAAGCAGTAAAACGGAGGATTCGTTATTACGTCTGAACAGCTCGCGAAGTATTTTGTTTGACTCCACTATTTCCAGTCTGTTGTGAGACAAATCAATTTGTTGAAGACTATTCAGACTCAGAAGTTCGTCGTTGTACTCAGAAGATTCCAAATCAGAGTTCATAAAATTGTTGAAGGAAAGATTTAAAAATGTCAGACTGTTACTCATTGCATTCAAAAATTGCGGCGTCATTCCAATTCGATTAATTCCAAGATGACTTAAATCCAAACGTTTTGATACAGGGGTGTTGTCAATATGAACCTCAACAATACTTTTCTTTCGGAGAACACCCAATGGCAAATTGGCTGACTTGGTGTTGGATAAATCTAATACTTGTAAATTTGTCAGATTTTCCAAAGACATGGGAACGTTTGAGTAGTCTGGACAGTTACTAAAGTTGATGGATGTCAGCAACTCCATTTTACGATAAACACTTGGATTTTCAGGGATGTAGACAATATTTTTGCCACCACAATCAAACTTGGTGATATTTTCAACCGCACATGAAGTTTGAAATAGTCCATCACGATACCACAATTTTGGACTGAGACAACCAACAGCATCACCAAAGTCATGTGCACATATTTCGAACTGAATAACATAGGAGTGGACACTATGAAAGATCAACAGAGCACCAAATAAACCCCACACAAATATTCCAATGTAAAAAAAATGAAAACATCTTGTGGGATTGGTATGTCTTGAAAAAGCTGACATTATGGCATCTTTTTTCTCTGGATTCTTTTGCCGTGTCAAGACATACATATCACCAAGGTCCAAAAGAGTTAACGTTGCTGGTAACAAAATGGATGCATGGCTAGATACGACGGAAAAAAAATCATCAGAATAAGCACTTCCTCGGTACACAACATTGCCAACAAACAGAGTGCGATCAATGACCAACTCAATTAACAGCATCACAACAGTGGCAAGAGCTTTGTGTTTTGTAGAGTTTAGAATCACTAACAAGCAAATTGGAACTAAAACCATGTTGACTCCTTGCACAACCAAAATGAATACCACAACAAAAGCTGACGTAGTTCCTAACGTCGACACAAGACCAGTCATTTGAACAAAAATTTCTACAAGTTCCAGCAGGACAAATTTGGGAATATACAGCGGACTCGCTGGATCTGAAATGTACCACTTGGCTTGATTCATTTTTTCAATGCATCCAATGTCATCTTTGGTACTACCATTTCCCTTCGTTTTGATGATCTGCTCCCATTCTGATGTTGTTTCCGTCGTCAAAAAATATCCCAGAGAGAATCGAAAACAAATCAAGACAGCAACAAAGTAGACGATAACAATCACGTCAAGAAGTGTTGATGAGCATGTTTCAGTTTCATCACTGCTGCACACTTTTATGCCTCCAACCAGCAACAACACAGCGTTCACAAAACCGACGATGAAAAAGAAAACTCTCTGCTGACTCAGACGAAACCTCCATTGCTCTGTTTTGCGTGACGACGCAATGGTGACGATGCCAGATGCTACGAAAAAAATCCCACCAACAAGTAAACCATAAAGATTAAACGGCTCAGTGTTTTGAATTTTCTCGGGACTCCAGTCCACATCGCACGGCCGAACTTTACTGGAGTTTGTCAAGTTACACACGCCTGACCACGTTTTGCAAGACTCGAGTATTTCTGAACCTTTGTTAGTTGTGAAAAGGAGCATGTCGAGTTCAGTGGGTGTCAGGACATTGTCTTTTATATTAGTGAGGATGTCTTTACCGTTGAAGAGTTTCCGCAGATCATTCGCTCCACCTGGACATTTGCTCGTAGCACATGCGAGCAGTGCTGCAAACTCACCCATGCATCGATCCTGTGGCTCACATGTATCAAGTGAGCATTTTGGTAAAGTTGCAGAACAAATGAAAGCTCCCACTTGATCTAAACATCCGTCCGATCCATATTGAAATAAAGGATTTGTATAGCTTAATCCGAGGGCGGGACCAGCGATAGAAAGAATGCTCAATGAACGTGTTTGGTCAGAAATGAGTGTGGCCATAAATCTCATTCTCTCAACTCTTCCAGAGTTGATGCCAACTCCGTGCACAATGGTATCACTGGCCGTGTCGCTTCCCTTCGTCTTACTATCAACAAGGAAAGTCACATAGTCGGGCGAAAGCGTGAAATAAGGATTTTCTTGAGCATCCCATTGACAAGTCTCACGGAATGACTCCTCTTTCACATCATTCAGTTTCAACAGCGATTCCTTTTCCAAAAGTGCCAACGACGTGCACATTTTAGTAGTTGTGTTTCCCATGAGCCGGCGACCAACACGCTGCTCCGACTCGACAGATACGACAGACACTTCGTTCATCAAAAGAAGACTCGATCCTAACAAAAATCCTGATACAAGTAATGAAATACCAATCGGATGAGAGGTCAGTGGATGTCCAACAACGGTGCTGCTAAATTCACAGCTGAGTCCAATAATACCAAGAAAAAGGATCCCGAGGAGTGGAGATGCAGATATGAAAGAGGTAGACTGAATTGAAAAGTGTGTGGTGGCCAATGCAATCCCGATTAAAAGTGCGGAGACGGTCGTTGATAATACGAGAAACCAGAGGATGATCGTTTTGGCTTGCATATTGATGGTGCGATCAGTGGTGGTGATGGTGACAGCAGTGGCAGCAGTGGCAGCAGTGGCAGCAGTGGCAGCAGTGGCAGCAGTGGCAGCAGTGGCAGCAGTGGCAGCAGTGGCAGTGGAAACAGCAGAAGAATCAGGATAATTAATGTGAGTAGCGCCAGCATCCTCGTCCGTGGTGTGAGAGGCAGGTCGGTACAGCATTGCTTTTGATCCACCTGCCAACTCCCAAGGAAGCTCAATCTCTTCAAGACCATCGTTTCGTACTTTGATTAATTTGCCATGTCCAAACGGACTGCACGGGGTCAGTTCCGTCATTTCAATACATATTGATGATGCGTTGAGTTCAAGATCCATGCTGGTCATTATGGCTCGGGAGGATAGGAGGGAGCAGAGCGATCAACACATCTATCCGTTACATTTAAAATTAAATGGTGGCCCCATTTAATTTTCAGGTCAAAGACATAACTATCCACTTGTGTTGACCATGATCTCAAATATTCTTACTCTTGTCTCCGTTCTTGCAATGGCTTCTGCCAACGCACCGATTTACTGCGGCAACAGCACAGACCAAGTTGCCTTAGTAACCCTTACCAGCCGAGCTAGCAACGCAGCAAAGATTGACTTTTGTTCCAAGGGATCGACGAATATCAAGTGCTCAAGTTGTGGAGCAGAAGTCTACGATGAAATGGTGACGGTTGGTATTGGTGCCGATGTAGGCTTCCTCTTGTTTGCCGAGGAGTGGGTACATCACCCAAGAACTGAGGGGCTGTACCCCAACGCTTCCGGTGGTTGGCCACGCAACTACACTCTGCCAAAGTTTCCAACCGGACCGCAGCCGCCCGATCCTTCCAAAAATCACCACACCGACGGTTGCCACTCGGACAGTGACTGCAAGAGTTTCTTTGGTCACGACAAGCCGTACTGCTGGTGCAAGGATTCTTGCTTAGACAATAGTGGGCAATATGGAGGCAACTGCACAGCAAAGCCTCCGAGTAATGGGTGCGATCACGCGACAGTCACAGGTGTGATGAGGTGCGCTGAAGATGTTGGCATGCGAAACTCAATTTGTGGTGTACAGCGTCACAAGGATGGAACGGTAACATGTGACGGCTCCATTTGCATGATGTGCACGCACGCCTGCGACGATGGGCGTATGCCAGGGTTTGACTGTGCGGACATGTTATACCTGAGTGTTTCGTGCAATGCGCCAAACCCGACGCTTCGAGTGAGTAAGCAAGTGAGCTGTTGAAATTATACATGTAATTTAAAAATTTATTTTTAATATATAATAAAAAAAAAATATTAAAATGCATTCTCTCCACATCGTTTTCATTGAACAGGGCAAAACACAGAAGACTACAGAAGAGTGTGTCAAGAAACAAAGAATCGCAAAGAAAGAAAGCGGTCGGCAACAAGTAGTTAGTATTGTACATGTAAAATGTAAAACAAATAATTTAATGAATGTTCTTGTATATCCAAGAGGTGTTTGACATTATCACTAGACATGTACTAGATTTTTTTTTAATTTTTATTTTTATTTTTATACTGGTAGTTATTTATTTTAGTGTTCTGTGTTATATTTTTTATAGTAAATGCATGTTTTCAGCAATAGTTTTGTCGTGTATCATCAACATATTTATACATTTTGCAGCAGAGAAAAAAAAAAAATAATATACTGCGCTGCTGCTGCTGCTTGTCAATTTTTCAAAGATGAATGATAATATAATTATCACACATCACACCACTGTGTTTCTCTTTTTTTTTCTTTCCGCTAGTTGCACACTTTTTTTTTTTTTATTATTATTCAAACTGCTGTCATCACGACTTCCATTTTTTTTGTTTCTTCGTACAACACCCTCGTCCTCCTCCCCACCACGTAAAGAGAAAAGGCGACCACCCAACACTACATCCTTCAACAGCAGCGGAGAACTTACCATCGTAGCAACACCTACTAATCCAATCATTGAACCAGCATTCACTTGATATGGGAAATGACTTCCATCAACGACACGACTACTCGCAACAAGTGCAGCACCAATAACACCACTAAATCCAATAAACATACGAATAATTAAATTAGGCATCATACCAATCTTACGACCACACTCACCTGTTGGAGCAGGCACATAGAGCTCCTCGTCCGTCATTTCTACATGGAGTGAGTCACTGCGCTTACCCTCGGTTTGGTTGGTGGTGGTGGTAGAATTTTCTTCCGCTGCGCTTTCTTCATCGCAACCGCAACCACAACTGCCACAAAAAAGATGTACAAATCCCTCAAGCATCCACTCCACTCGACAAAGAAGAAGACAACATCCAAACATGCCACAAAAAGCTACAGAGGAATGGCCACTAGGATATCCTTGGAATAGTGTTGGATCTAAACGTGAGCAACTTCTTAATTGCTCAAGTGTTCCGTCATATTGTGTCATATTATAAATTTTCTCTTTCGCAAGAAGTTGATAACACATGGCTAAAGTTTTTGGACGCATTTGATGATTAAAATACTTGAGCGTCACAGTCACGAGGTAGTCAAGTAAATTTACCAACACGTATACACCAACACCCCAACCACGAAATGGTATGTCCTTTGTTAAACTTGTTACTTTTGAACCACGTAACGACGACCGTAAAGATAAGTCTCTCTTCGCAGCACCAGCAACACAAAGAAATAAAACTACGACTGAAATAGAGAAGACGGCCCATCCTGTAGAGGATGGAATAATTTCTTTTGGTACTTCTTCAATGGACCAAAATCTTTCATCTTTAGTAGAGACACCACGTGTTGGATAACTTTGTAAAGTTTTTTTTTGTGAGTTGAGAACTAATAATATAATACCAAAGAACGAGCACGAGGAAAATATTAAACACCACTGCCTTGCATGTCCATGTGGGCAAGTTCGTGTTTGTGAGTCAGGTGTGTTCACAGGAACGCAGAAGGCCCTGCCGATGCAACTCATGTGTGATTTTTATACTTTTGTTTGGTGGCGGCAAGTGGACGGGAAGGGGGAGATGGTTGTTGCAACAACAACTGTGGTTTTGTGGTTGAAGATGTGGATGCTCTAATTTTGAGCTTGAGCTTGAGCTGAATCCGAGCTAAAAAAGCTTCTCTTCGCAAAGGTGAAAACCAGGAAAAGGTTATAATATATCCAGATATAAGTTTTGATGAAACATCTGCTTTAAAAAATACCAGGTTTGTCCTACAGTGTAGAAACTGTACGAAATAAAAAATACCTGCTGCTGCTGCACCTGCACCTGCACCCAACAGTACCCGCCGCGACATGCTCCGGTTTCGGTTGCACTCCCTCGTTGTTATCCTCCTCCTCCTCCTCCCTCCAACCATCACTTCCTCGTACTCGTGTGACGACTCGGTTAACTTTATTCACAGCGTGACATATAACCAGATCAGCCTGACCGACGGCTGCTCGTCCGGTTCGCCTCCAGTCTGCAACAGCAACCCTGTCTACGTTCCAGAGTGCGTTTGCTTTCTCTTGTTTTTTCTTCTCTTATGTTATGACTATATTTTCTAATTATTGGCGCTGACTCTTTCCCTCTCTCTTTCTCTTTTCTCTTTCCTCTTTTCCCTTTTCAGGTATGCCACTACCACGTCCAACGGCATCCAGGGCAGCACGGCAGACGGTGCCGTCGCCTACTGCCAGTCGCGGTGCGACTCGCCTATCCTTTTCCACCAGTTCTCCAGGTTGGGTGATCCAAACTCGGCGTGCTCCATTTGCACGGGTTTTTTTTTTCAACGACACACGAATGGGCATGAGATCTGTGGATTTTACACTCTCGATTTAAACGACAAGACCCTTGACAAAGTTGGACATGGACATTCTCCCGGATCTCGTATCTGCACCAAGACCAAGTTGTCCATCAACACGACCACCACGTTGACTGACGCGACGTCTGCGGTGCACCAAGTGCTCGAGCGCACCACTGGCTTTCGATCGTGCGGAGCAAACAATGTTGTGATTGGTCCGATCATCGACAACGACAACGACGTCGACGTCGACAACGACAACGATAATGACGTCGACGACAACACTAGTGAAGGTCAGGAGACGCTGCCCGAGCGCAGGCTGACATTTCGGTACGACGTCGCTGACGGTCCAGACGGGCTCGACGAGAAGCAGATGGGAGAGCGTTTTCTCGTTGCGTTGTCACCAGCGGATGACACTTTTGGTGGAAGAAGAAGTAGAAGAAGAAGATTGGAATCTCCCATGGGTGGATGTGTCCGGACGTTGGGAAGCTGTTTGTCACACGTGTGTGCGTCGGGATGGACGTACTTGGCTCAACCCAAGGTGTACTGCGACGGCGGGACATGCCGTGAGGACGAGTGCTGCCGATGTACAGCTTCCGGTGGATGTACGTCGAGGGAGGTCACAACTTTTGAGGGGCGCTGCGCGTCGGCCGCGACAGACGCAGACAAGACGACCACAACTACATATGAGCCGTGTAAGAATAAGTCAGATGGTGATGGGTGTCAACTGTGTGATCCGCAGGATACTGATTGTTCAGAAATATCTGTGGTTAAACAGTGTCAGTCTGGCACCTGCACGATGGTGGAGACGATGACTACATATGAGCCGTGTAAGAATAAGTCAGATGGTGATGGGTGTCAACTGTGTGATCCGCAGGATACTGATTGTTCAGAAATATCTGTGGTTAAACAGTGTCAGTCTGGTACCTGCACGACAAAGACAACGGAGACGACGGAGACGACGAAGAAGACGAAGAAGACGGAGAAGACAGAGAAGACAGAGAAGACAGAGAAGACGGAGAAGACAGAGAAGACAGAGAAGACAGAGAAGACAGAGAAGACGGAGAACAACAACGTCAACATCATGGACACGACTCCAACAAACTCGACTACCACGAACAACAGCAGCACGATGGAGCAGGCGGCCATTGTGACAGACACGGAATTGGGATTGGGTGTCGGCGATCGCTCAAAAGCACCGTGGTGGTGGTGTGGTGTCGTCGCAACGGTAGTGTGGTGCCATCTTTAGTACTTTAGTATTTTGTAATGTACAGCTATCGATAGCTGGACTAGATATATTAAAAGAGTCCTTTGTCTGAAAATAAAATATTTTAGAAATATTATTGTGTATCGAAAAAAAAATCTTTTAAAACATATTTGGATATGTGAATATGGGCGCGGCGTTCTCCACATTGCGCCGTGTGACGGACACAGTCTTTGGAATTCCGGAGCCGTCGACCGTGCGTCGCTATGGCCTGCTTCTCCTCGTTTTCTTGTCAGTACCAAAGTACACATGGGACTACTATCGTTTTCGTCAGCTTCAACAAACGTCACGAACTGCACGAGACGATCCAAACACTCCGAAAGATCCTGTGAAGACTGTTCTCTTCAACACGTGTACAAAGAGCATGGAGCAATTGAATGACGCCTGGAAGTTGGTGTTGGTGCCGTACTGCAAACATGCAACGACGATTCGTGAACAGATTGAACAATATTTTTCCGTTGTTGATGGCAAGCTGTCCAGGTTGCAACCTTCGACCTACGTCGGAGAGGCATCGTCTGAAAAAGATGAAGAAGAAGACAGCAGCACTGCTGCTGTCGCTGCGTACTTGCAATTCTTGCAGGCTGCAAAGGACGAAATTCCAGATGACGATCTATTGAAAAAATGGTCTGAAACTTTGGATGCGTCTTGCAAAAAACCGTTGACGAAAATGTTGGACTTGGAGGTGGAAGATTGTGAGGCGGAAGAAGAATTGCGTGAGTTAACCAGAGCGTTGCAATATTTAACTTCCATGTTTCAAGATTTGTTGCTCAAAACTCGTTCAGATGTTGCAATGAAACTCTTCTCGGACGCACTGCAGCTGCAGCAGCACGACCAAGAAAGTGGCACTACATGGCCGCCTTCCAGTGCCACGATTCGGGAGCTCATGATCCCAGAGGAAGATCAATCGATTTTGACTCTCGATGATAAGAAAGAGCGTCAGGATTCGCTTATGGATCTAGTCAATCGAAAGAGAGCAAAACTGTTACAATTACAAAATGATTGTCAAGGAAGAGATGGCGTCAATCGTGAGAACGGTTACTTTTATAGGTATCGCATTGATCCAAAAATATTGCGCGCTGCAATGGAGGAGCAGGACATTGCGAGTTCGACGACAGCATGCATTTTGCAACATCATCAAAATTTGTGGATTGGTCTCCAGGAAGCAAACTCCCACAATTTTTACGGGCAGGAAAAAAATCGTACTGCGAGAGAGCGTCAAAACGAAAAAGTTGTCCCACATCATGCGGAGCATCATTTTCTCCGTACAATGAATATCGAGCTGGCCATTCAGATCACTCGGACGACCACTGACATTGATAAAAAAATGGGAGGCATCAAAAAGCAACGGATTATGAAATTAATTAAATTTTGTTGGAGTACTCTGCTGGGTTCTTGGCATCTGCGTGCGTTAAAAGGAATTGGTTGGATTTTGACTGCTTTTACCCAGACATTTAAGAAAGCTGAAAGATTCTTCCGATATAATCTTTTCTTAAAGTCTGTGACTGCTTTCGTCAATGTAGCACGTGCTATGGCAGAAAAAAAAACATCACTTTCTGTTGCTGTCACGGGAACAACAAGTTTCTTTGATGTGTGTTTCTCGATTGTTGTGTTGAGAGGTCTGAATACATTGCTGGATGACATCAGAAATACAGTGGACGATTTCTCAACTGAATCCATTAGAAATAAGTTGAGAGAGAAATTGACACATCACATTCTCAGTCAAGATTTAGACGACATTACTGACTCAGTGAATGGACAGGTGAATGCTCGAAAGGCTGTAATCCTTCTTGGCACGGTGCAAAATAACAGTATGTTCCGTTCGAGCATTGGAGGGGTGCTTTCGATACCGGATGACGTTATTGAAAAAATAACAGGACTCCTGGCCAGCATCAATTTGCTGTGGAGACAAAGTCCACGCTTGACCGTCATTATGATTTGTTCCGTGTTAATCGTCGAGCGTGCAAACGAACTTATCCAGCAACTCCAGTGGTGGTGCACACGTCAAAGTGGCTTTGATAAAAAAATCTTTGAGGGCTACGAATCGAGTCAAGATATCAAGACTTCAATTAGAAACTTTGAAGATATGCGCATTGCAGGAAAGGAACATGTGATCATTCAAAATGACGGAGCAGTGGTGACGAGAGAAAAAATGCAACGCACACGTGCCACACTGATTCCTCATATGTTTCGACCGTTTCGTAATTTTTTGAATGAGGTTCCAAGATTTTTTGGTGCATACGCTGGTGGATTGCTGGCAGCAAGAAACAACGGCATCTCGCCTTCAAACCTTGTTGGATTTGCGGGTACCGTAAAAGATATGCTGGCGACCTTTGATGAATTTTGGTTGGACATGAAATTTCTCTACAACATGGAGGACCATCGGTTGACGAAAGGATTAGAAATTGTTGAAATGTTTGAGTCAAAACCAAAGTGTGGGATTGACGGTGGATGGAAACCACCCGCACCAGAACAAAATGAAAGTGAAAGTGAAAGTAAAAGTGCTGGTGCTGGTGTCGCCAACAGAGAGGGAACATCGTTGGATGATTTTACGTTGGAAATGCTTGGACCCAAGAAGCATCGTCTCGAAGGTAATATTTCATTCAAAAATGTCACTTTCAAGTACAAGGGCAAGCAAAAGAACATGTTGAAAGGTGTCAGTTTTGATATTCCTGCTGGATCGTTTGTTGGAATTTGTGGAGAGAGTGGTGCCGGAAAAAGTACAATATTTAAATTGTTGTTGCGTCTGCACGAAGTGCGAAGTGGAGTGATTGAAATGGACGGCAAGCCACTGCAATACTATAATCCAGTTTTTCTTCGATCTCAAATTGGATTGGCAAAACAAAATCCAACAATTTTTAAGCGGGTGAGCATTCGAGGTAAGTACTAGATCTAGTATCAAACATGTGTGGTTTTTGTTGTTGAATTTTACATTCGTAGTCTCACTGTGATATATTCTTCCTTTTTTGTTTTCTTCTAGACAATGTGCTCTATGGTCAAAAGCATCTCATAATGAAAATGGGTGGACCATTGGCCGCCGACAAATTTATTAAGAGGGCACTCACGAAGGCTTCGATCTGGGAAAAATTTCAAAACAAGGATAAATTTCCACTAGGTGTTGACGCCACGTGTACCAATCTAAGTGGTGGAGAACAGCAACGCATCGGCATTGCCAGAGCTGTGCTTCTGACGTCACCAATTCTCTTGTGTGACGAGCTTACTTCGGGTCTCGACCCAGTGACAGCGGATGCGGTAATCAAAAACATCGTAGCGAATCGACCGCCTGGACAGACTATTCTTTCGGTAGCTCATAAATTGAGCACGATTAAAGATGCGGATCAGATCATTCTTGTCTGCGAGGATGGAACTGTTGAAACTGGATCATTCCTAGAGTTGTCTCACACTTCGGCAAAATTCGCAATGATGCGACAAGCACAAGAGCTTGGTTATTACAAGGAAGATAATGAAGCAGCATCAAAGGAAACAAAAAAAGAAGCAGAAAAAGAGATGCAAGTGAGTGAGGGAAGAGGACGTTTCTACGAGGTCGTTACTCGTGTGATTGACGACTTGCGTGCGGCTCAAAAGACGGACGACAAGACAAGCACAAATTTTTTCAACAAGTTGGTCATCCTGCGAGATCAAATTTCTACGGTGGACGAATTGCCTGCTCGAATGGCACGGGCGCTTGAGACAGCGTGTGATGCTGCACTCCGACATCAAGGTGCTTCTGACGTGTATTCGTGGCAACCGTACGGAGTGGAGACGGAGGATGCAATGTCGAAAGAATCAGTAGAGTTGATGAAGCGAGAGGCTGTGAAAATGGCAAAATTGGCGCGACTGAAATCGGTTTCCAAAAGCAAACCGAAAAATAAAAAGCAATCGCTGAAAGCAGCGACGACGTGTTAGTTGTTGAAGAAAATAGTACTAACAATAAGATCATATATAAATTATAAAATGAAAATTCCTTATTTTTAATTTCTGTCGTGTGATTGAGGAGGATGCAATTTCGATTCTTTTACAGTCTGACTGTACAGTGTGCCATCCATGTATTTAATAATTTTCCACAGTTACTGGATGATTCTGTCATTCCACCGTACACTGGTTCCTCCTCACTGGCCTCGCCACTCTCCAAGAAGTTAGCGATGTTGGTTGCCAGCTCCTTTTTTAGTCGCAGTATCTCTGGCGAGATTTGCTCACTCTTCTTGGTCGTTTCGAGAAGCAGAGTGTTGACACTTTTATGAAACCGATCGAAGGGAGAGAGGGAGAAGTAGGGAGGAGAGAAGTAGGGAGGAAAGAGATGACGATTGTGAACCTTTAGCATTGTGTGCATATACGCTGTATGTGGAAAGAAAGAGGAGGAGGAGTGGAGTGAGACGAGAGAGGTGCATCAAAGATATTTTTAAATACCAGCTATT
>Ga0307997_10000928_pt1 | contig 13534 bp, 8 predicted proteins | sample Davwhametageno36_FD_203165 | JGI IMG/M metagenome (GOLD analysis project Ga0307997, IMG submission 203165) | Marine microbial communities from Davis Island wharf, Antarctic Ocean - #36 | ecosystem: Environmental > Aquatic > Marine > Unclassified | place: Antarctic Ocean: Davis Island wharf... | reverse complement strand
TTTGGACTGATCTACAATAAGTATGTTGCCATTTGATAGGTAAAAAGCAGACCAGTATTGTGCCATACCCGAGAGACCTAGGTTAGCCCAAGTTTGATTAACACGGCGGCGAGCATACAGACCTTCTTCGAAAGAGTGGAAGGCATCGTAGTACGGAAGATTGGTAACATCGAACTGATTAAACAACTGCACTTGATGGTTAGTTGATGTAAGAGTTGTTGAGACAGACGAACTGTTCTGGGAGGCTATTCCTGTGGAGCCGTCGCTGTAATTAAATTTGAACTCTATTACCGTTGCCTTACTATTATTACTTCTATACGCCGATAGATAGTGATTTACTGCACCGCCAAGTCGATGCTCTGATGGGGCGAGCCAAGCACTACTGGTAGCGCTATTACCCGCAGGGTAATAGGTGCTGTCTTGGTTGTGAGTAGAGGCCTGTGATCCGTTTGAACCTGTGATCGCTACATAGTGATACCCATACACATGGGCTTGGCCGTTCATGGGTATGTTTCCGTGGTAGCTATATCTTCCTGTCCATTCGTCTGACGTTTTGGACATGGTCGAATAGTCAGAAGTGTTGTTTGAGTTGTTGTGCGTCTGAATAACATGCTCTAGCACAACATTACCTGTGGTTTGGTCAGCAGACAGAAGAACAAAACTATGCTCCATTCCTCCACTCGAACTTCCTTGCCTAGTCATACAGTTTACGCCAGCATAGGCTTTAGTTGCAGTATCCATACCCCTAATACGTACTGCCTGTGCGTAGTTATTTAAATCTGTGACGGTTAACCAGTTTCCTTTGTCATTAAGGTTAAAACCTTGCCTATTCAGCGCAACCGTACCTGTATAAGTGGCTTCACCGCCGCCGCCAGAGGATGCTAGAGCATAGGCCTTTCCGCCCATTCCTGAGTGATTTCCGCAATAGTAATAAGTCGCGACAGAATCTTGTTCTACGACTAGTTCAACATATGCTCCAGAAGAGCCAGCCGTACCTACTACTGTAACTCCACCAGTAATTGCTGTACCGCTGGCGTGTGTGCCGTCCTCTGTAATAGAAAACTGTAGCGGATGGGTGGCGTTAGAAGAATCAGATTGATCAAAGCGATACTTAACACTTGGCGTTAGGTTCAACGCTTGCTGAGAAGTGCCGTCCATAACTAATTTTCCACCCACTATGGTAACTAGTATAGTCGGGCGCACTCCCGCCAGCGCAGTGTTAAGATTAGTGGAAGTTGCATATGAACCACCAGCCGCCTGTACTGCCGCGACCTGAGTGTTACCCTCGGCAGTTACAAGGCCAACTTGTGTACCACCTTCGGCGGTTACTGCGGCTACCTTGGTGTCTCCTTCGGCAATAATCTCACTGACAGTAGCAGTGACGTTTAAGGCCTCTAGGGTTTTACCCAAAAATACGAGGTCTTTAGGGTCTGTTGTCGATGCGGCTAATGACTGAGCTTTAGAGTCAATCGCCGCGATTAATGTATTGAAGTTACTGTTTTGAACGGCCATTAGCCTATACTCCTAATTGTAGTAAAATTTCGTCTTCGAGATCTGTTATTTTTTGACCGTGTATGATGTCACTCTGGGCTTTGCTGTAATGACTTGCTGTTACAAAGTTGCCGTACCCGACTAAGGATAGAGTATCCCCGCCTGTTGAGGGTGCGGAGAGAGTCAGAGAGGTTCCAGTCGTTGCTGTAAATTGTGTTGGGAGTAGTCGGGTGCCGTTTTTGTATACATCCAAGAATCCCGGATCGTATGTTGCTGGAAATACCGTGGTAGATCCTGTGTACGTCCCTGCATCTGTATTTTGGGAAGTTCCAACGACAAACTCGTATCTGTTAGAAGTTCCATTGACCGATGAGTTGACGTTGATAAAGCCACTAGCGGTAAGTACTTTAAGCAGGCTGTTGGTTGTATCATACCACAAATCTCCGATGCCTACATCAGAACCTGTTGGCTCACCTGAGCTTACATAATAGGTATCAAAGAAGTTCGCTACAGCCGCGTTAGCCGCAGAAGCTAGGCCTGCGTAGTGCTTTGCTGAGTACTCTCCAGATCCACCTGTTACAGGGTTTCCTGTCTGTACGGCCCAGTTCTGTGCAAGCACTGCTGATGCCGCGGCATTGGTTTCTGAAGTCGAGGCCTGTGCCGCCTTGAGTGCGGCATTCTCACCTGATGTTAGGATGCCATCAACGTAGGTTTTTGTAGTTGCGTCAGTACCCGCTACAGGTGTCCCAAGGCCAGTTATCTTATTGTTGCTTAACGCCAAGGCTCCCGTCAGAGTACCACCCGCCAAAGGTAGCTTTGTATCTGCGTAAGCCTTAGTAACTGCGTCAGTGTTGGCTGTAGGCGTAGCCAGAGCAGTTATTTTATGTGCGCCCATGTCGAGAACACCCGACATCGTACCGCCAGCTAGTGGCAACTTAGTTCCCAAAGCAGTGGTCATCGTACTTGCAAACGAGGAGTCATCCCCTAATGAAGCCGCAAGCTCATTTAGCGTGTTTAAGGTTGCTGGGGCGGCATCTACTAAGTTAGCGACTGAGGTGTCTACGTATACTTTTGTAGCCGCGTCTAAATCGTTAACTGGCGTGGCTAGATTGGTAATAGTGGCCGTGGTTCCTGCATCCATATCCAACGTGCCTGAGATAGCCACGTTTGCGAAGTTGCTGGTTCCAGTGCTCGTTACATTCCCAAGGACTGGGCCTGTATGAGTTCCTGCGCTGTTGCCTGTTAAATTTCCTGTGACATTGCCACTCAAAGCCCCTGCAAAATTAACCGAGGCAGTAATGACTGTACCCGTTATTGCGGTAGGCGTTACGCCGCCAATTACAGTGTTATTTAAAGTTCCCCCAGTAATGATTAGGGAAGAGCCTAGGTTGACCGACCCAGTAGTCGTAAGGTTATGTATTGTGGCAAGACCATCAACGCCGATGTTGGCAGTAGTGCTGATGTTATCAGCAAAGATCGTGTCGATACGGCCTATGCCGTCTACAAAAAGATCCTTAAACTGATGAGAACCAGAACCTAGATCGACAGAGTTTGTTACCTTAGGCGTAATTATGTTGCTTGGGGGTATGATTAGTAACTCAGCCCAGTCAGCCGAAGAGCCGATATTGGAGCGGCAAATAAAGACGCGATCTGTAAGAGTATTTAACCAAAGAGATCCGATTGCATAGCCGTCAGTGGTATCGTTTGATGTCTGAGGGTCTACTGTAGCCGTAGTGTTGTTTCTACCGCCCACACCACCGTGCATAGCAGGTAGATAGCCTGACACAGAAGTTGTAAGTGGAATTTTAGAGCCATCATTGGCTGTGCCAGTGTGTGTATGCCCTGTTGTGCCGTGAAACGCATCAGATAGAGCATTAAACTCTGCATTTAATGGGGGTGCGGTAATATTCGCACCATTGATGATGTCCGCAAACGATTGTCTAGTATATCCTGCCATTTATAGTCTTCCCGCAATAGAAAACTCAAAGACGATGCCTTGAATGCTGTATGGTTCTGAATCCCCGAAGGTCACAAACGTGGCCTGTGCCGACTGCCCCGAGCCCTGTATGTCTGTGGTCATTATCGGTTTATCTGTTCCTCCATACGAAACAGCCGCACCGCTGTAAGTTATGTTAAGTCCTTTGTAGACAACGGGAGAGCCCGCGGCCGTTTGTGCATACGAATTAGGCTTGGCCGTTGATGGGTCATTCCAGTCGTAGTTAATCGCCATATTCATTGTGTATGGGCCTTCGGCTCTTACGAAGGTATTGACCTTACGCATTACTTTGCGAACTTCAGTCTCCCCAAAATCAAAAAATGGAGTGGCGTATATCGCTAGAATCTTTGCCCCATCAAACGAAGTATCTTTATTCTCCTGACGATAGACTTTTCCGTTGTAGTCTCCGTGAAGAACGAGCTCGATATTGCTGATATATGCGCTCACTGCACAGCTAGCTCTAATCCCTACAAGCTCGCCAAATTCCCACCCTAGCCTCTGGTCAGCAGACCTAAGTCCGCCAATTATCCCAAAGCTGTCTACTTGATCCGACACTGTTGGAGGATCAATGAAGTAGCGGACTTGGCTCTTAGATCTAACCACAACCCCACACAAAGAATCCAAGTCATAAAGACTAGGAAGTTCACGCAGAAGTTGTTGAATAGGCTTGGAAATCGTCTCTAGTTCAATGTCACCAATTCTGGACGTACCTGCAACTGGTCGTAATCCGTCAGGGGCCAAGAACATCAAATCTCCGCCTATTTCTAGGACAGAGTCTCGGGCCATACAGCCCACATTGTTTGTAACTTGCTCGACAGCAAAATCACCACTAGCACTAACAACTATCTTTTTGATTGAGTTTTCGCCGAAAACAAACAAGTCGTCTCGGAAAGCCTTAAACGCAACAATATCAAATCCTACTATGACCTGACCGCCACCGACCTGACTACCACCCGAGGAGGCAGACACCCAATCATATGGGTTGTTGGCCGAAGCATGGGCTATCTTAGCTTCTTCTGTGGGATCTCCACTGAAAAACAAATGACCTTTAAAAACATCTACAATAGAAGGGTAGTCTAGGCAGTTGGAACCACCGCCCGAGGCCGCTGTACCAGATCCTGTACTTTTAACCGCATCCCAGTACTGACCGTCATAGATAAGCGCATAATTAGCGCCGTCTACATAGCATATTGCGTTACCGCCACCGAAATTAAACTTAGCATCCCTGACTTTCTTAATTTGGTTTATTTGCCCAATCACAGAAGCCCGACGATGCACTTGTCCCGAGCTAGATGTCAGTACTAGCTTAGTCCACCCAGACGGATCATCTCGGTAGAAGGAGTATTCATTAACGTCTATTGTTACGACATCCCCATCACTGGCAGGGGTTAGAAGAGTAAACTCTGATCCGCCTGCGCCGCCTAGGGCCACCGTGAAGTGGATAAGTACGTATTTACGCACCCCGTTAATGTAGAGCCAGCAATTGTGGGCCACGGGTATATCTAAAGTTCGTCCAGTTGAGTCATACCCGACAAAGACAGTCTGCCCCGCGGTGGCGACAAAAGTGAAGGGCTTAACCTTTCTAGTCGCATACAACTCGTTAATGTTGGTTGTATCATTCTTAAAAAAGGACAGAGACATGATTGCCCCATCCCCATCCGTAGCGCCTACCACTGGGTGGTTGGCTTTATACGGAGCGTATCCTTCTATGCGGCGATACCCGCCAAAAAGAGAAGGCTCAAAGTTAACTAAACGGACGGCACTTCCCGGGCTGTTTTCAGCTAAATCGAGGTGGTTTTCATTAGAGTTAAGTCCACCTCCGCAGATAACTTTATAACTCTCAATAGCATCTGCCATCTAGAAGTACGCCCTCACGACACGCAGAGTTCGGGTATCGGTGACCGTCTCGTATTGATTGATAAGAATGCCTTGCATTTCTTTAATACCTTGCTGAAATAGCTGTAAGGATATGCTGGCCGCCTCATTATTGTTTCTAAACATGTGCATCTGATACAAAGCACCCTCGATAAGAATATGATCGAAGCTGTCAGGAATTCTTGTTGCGTCCGTACCCGCAGACAATGCTGTGTGGTTTAGGAAATATCGGTACTGGATCGCGTAGGCTTGGTTCGGTGACGGCGTAACTATGTAGCCGTTTCCGTGCCCTTGAGCTACGCTAATTGGCGCACTCAACCCTGCGGGGGCATTGTCGTCTCTATCTTTACCCTGTGAATAATAAGTATCTCTTGAAATCACAGAAAGCATTTTATGGCTGACGCCTAAAGATGCGCTTTGTTGTAGCTGGAAGCTATTCCAATCTACTACTTTGAAGTACTGCGGCCATGAATACTCTTCCTGACCTATAGATAGTTGTTGGGTGTGCTCTGCCGAATTGAAAGGCCACTCGTATTCTGCGGCATTGATTTTTGCTATAGAATTTTTAATAGCGTCCTTAGCTAACGCCTGAACACCGCGGCAATCTACAAAGGACACCTCATCTACTTCTACTTCGTTGAGGCGTCGTAAAAGCTGATTGGTTAAGTTTCTAAATGTAGAAGCCATTAGGGTTCCTCAATATAAAAGGTACGGGGGCCTCTAAACAAGAAGCCCCCATAGTCTTAGGCTACGTTGTAGTTCGCAGTCATGATTGCCTCAGGCCTCAGAATCTTTCGGCCATAAAGTTGCATTCCACGAACGATGTCTCCAAACGAAGCAGTGTCACGATAGCTCTCAGTCTTATTGAGTTGCTGTGCGGTTGCGATTGCTGACCTGTGACCAGCAATTACAGTTCCGAAATTAGTCTCAGAACCCGTGCTCAAAACAGTGCCTGCGCCTGTGCCGAGGTAAGGAAGGTTGTTTGACTTGTAGACTTTAAAGCCTCGGATCAAACCCTCACCTACGCGACCATTACGAAGCTCTTCGCCACCACCGAAATCGGCTGAAACGAATTTGCTATTCTCATCCATGAGCATTTCGTAAAATACTGGGTCGGCTACAAACCAACGATCCGCAGTATCAACATTAGCTTCGTCCATCTTACGAGCCATTCGGTTAAGAATTGCTAAAGGAGAAGTAATGCCGCCAGCACCACCGCCAGCCGCAACTGGGATAGAAGTAACTTCGCCAGCAACACCCAAATCAGATCCACCAAAATCGAGGATTGACATGGAGTTTGCCGCTAACAACTCATCATTGCCCGCGGCGGCGTTTGACTTAGTGCCGTTAGCCGCTGTACGACGAATCCATACATTGGAGTTGTTGAGTTCCCAACCAGACGCATAACCTAGCACTTCTTGGTCAAAGGTATCGCGTAGCTTGTATGCCGCACGATCTGTGGCCAAATCCATGAAATTAACGTGTGAATGGGCACTTTCAATATCGTCCATCTTGAACATGAAGTAGTTCGCTTGGTCGATGGTTAGAGAGAAATCTGCATCAGAAAGATCCTGTGCCGCTACCGCAGTACCACGCGCATACGTGCTTACTGTGATCTCAGGCTCTTTGATAATCTTCACACTATCTCCAAAAGAAGAAATCTCTCCCAGATAATCGGTGTTGGAAATATCTTCTACAACTGAAGATTTGCGAAACGCAGTTTGTACTTTTTTGCTGTAAATAACCGGGCTGAAGTTACCGTTACTAAGGTTGTTATGACCCGAAGCTGTTGAAAAAGCCATGATGGCCTCCTTGTTAAGTTTAGTTGAAAATCCACAGCCGCCAAATGGCGAGTTGCGGAGGTTTTGACACCAAACAGAACGAACTAGAGGTTCTAAGGGCTGAACACTTATTGGGTAACTAACGCCTAACTAACATCAAACTAAGCCACTAGGGCTTTGCTCTCAGTTAGCCGCTATAAGGGCCAACAGGACAGGTAATTTAGACTGTTCTTCTGAAATTGTAAGTTGCAAAGGTAGGCGATACCGCGGCTTTGCTAAAAGCTTACTGCTTTTAAGTTGTAGTTGGGTTTGTTATAACACATTAACTACGGCTATAACAAGAGCTAACGTGCCGCCCCAGTTATATCGTAAGAGAAAGTTCCCTCTCTTATAGACTTTAAAATAGCATCCTCGTTACGCTCATACTCAGCAACCGACATTTTATCTACGGAGCTCTCTGTAAATCGCGTAGTACGGGGGGATGGGGCGGTATTAGTAGTTCTCCCTACTGACTGAGCCGCACCTTCCTTAGATGCCTTGCGTTGCGTCCTGATGCCTCGATCTTGCTTATATAGATCTATAGCTCTTGAAGCGGCGGCGGCATCTGAGTTGTTCTTGTATAGGGCTTCGCTAATCATAGCAGGCTGTGTCTGTACCCACTCATGGAAGGACTCATCCTGCCTAATCTGATCAAAGTCTGGGTGAACTTGCCTTAGTTGCTTCTCTGCTTCTTCTCTCTGAAGCTTGTTCTCAATATTAGAAACGCGGTCGGCCTGTCTATCAGACTGCTTCTGCATACCCTCAGTAACCCGACGCTGGGCGATGGTATCGATAATTTTAGCTACGTCGGGGTATTTCTTAGCCCAGTCTGCTACCTCTGCATCCGTCTTTGGGAACTTGATCTGCTTCTGAGTAGCTTTAGCTAGCTGTCCCTGTAGCTCGGATAACTCTACATCTTTCTGAGACATCTGGGTTTGCATATGTCTCCGCAAATCCCCGTACCTCTTTTTAAATGAGGAATCGTCACCTGTCGGGGCTGACTCATCGCTTCCAACAGCCTCGGTGGTCTCCCGTGTTAGTACGTCTTCTGAATCTAATGTTTCACGATATTGGCCTTGATATTTAGCCATGTATTTCTCCTAGGGGGGGCCTCAAAGTAGTTTGGCAAAATTGCCAAAGGTTTGCGGGTAGCCCGTTCCGCGCAATATCTAGGGGGCGTTATTTATGATAAACATAATAAACCCCGTAATAAGCACTGGTATGAGGATACAAGCTCCTACAAGTGCCGTCATTTCTAGTCGCTCTGTTTTCTCTTTAGCTAGCCTGACCTGCTGGGTTTTGCGGTCTTTGCGGATCTTACTCCGTAGCGCCACCAACTCCCCCCAAGCAGACAAACCCCGAGAATAAATAACAATCTCTCTAAGCTGACCCTCAATATCCTCGGCCTGCTTTTTTCTTATAAAGGTGTCTAACGCCTCCTCATTAACGGAGGTTCCAAGCAGGGACGGCTTATTTTTCTTTGCCGTGTGAGAGCCCTTAGCTTCGTCTATTCCATCAAACAGTTTAGCAAGAGGTTTTACTAAATTAACAATATCCTGACCAGCAGATATTCCCGCCTTAACAGCAGAAAATGCCGCCACAATTGATATCGGTTCCATTCCACATGCGCCCCCCAGCGTACTGTTTTTCTATTACTTTTGTATCGAAGCAAATATAACTTTTGGCTTGTAGGACATGTCTTTAGCCTGCTTCTCTTTCGTCGTTTCCTCTCCGTCCATGGTCTCAGTACTTGTCTCCACCATAGCCTCGTCTACATCTACGTCTTCATCTTCTAAGTACTCGTCGTGGGTAGCCCCCTCCATCTCTGTACCGTCAGGCATAGTGTGGGTTTCTTCTTCTTCCTCGTCGGGGTTGTACGACTGGATCTGTCCCGCGAAAGCCATGTCCATAAGGCCCAGCTTGGCTTCGTCCCTAAGAGATTCAAAAAACTTCAAGCCGTGGTAATTTAATACGTCTGCGGGAACGACATACTCACCCTCGCTTAGTAGGGCTGGGATATCATCCCGCACATTCTTAGCGGTAGAGCCTGCTGGAATTGGGTTACCCGAGACGGGGTCTGAGCCAACAGTCACGCCCATGCCACAGCCGCCCATCAAGCCCATGGAGTCCGAACAGGAAGCGCCATCCATACTGCCACAAGTTTCACACGGCATACCGCCATGATAAAGCTCCACGGCATCCTCATCCTCTTGCTCAGTTGCGGCTTCTTCGACTTGGGCCACTGCGCGGGAATCTTCTGACTCTGGTGAATCATATTTTTTGTTTTGCATCATCACACCTGTGTTTAATTGGGTAGTTTACCGAGAAGCCTCTATGGCCTGCTCTCTTAGAGTCCGCATTCGGCGGAGCTCTGTAATTTCTCCTTGCATTGAAATAACCTTGGAGTGCTCCGTGGCTGTTTCGAGATAACCCCGTATCGTTTCAATCCTCATATCTACGTAGATTTGTAGAAGAGGATATCTGTCAGGGTCATTTACTAAGGGAAGGAGAGCCTTGGCTGTTTTAGTATCCATAAGCTACCTAGACGTTCTGTTCTGGGGGCGGGGTTGGAACCGCACCATCTGGCCCGTTAGTGTTGCCCGCAGTACCGGGAGGCGGTGCGTTGCCCGGTGCAATTGTACCTCCACCGTTACCAGTAGGATCTTGAGGAGCCATCTGCGGGGCTGGTGGTTCTTGGGGCATCATGGAGGCAATATCTGCCATCATTTTAGCCTGTATAGCCGCTTCTCTAGGGTCATTGAGAATTTTATTCTCGTCCAGATCCATACTAGCGGCCATCTCACGTAGGATATAATCGTACTTGATAAATGGAGCCATCATTGGATTTGCCGTCTGGTTCATAAAGGACAGCAGGCGCTGGCTACGGACTTCGTTACGCATCAGGGACTCTGTTCCACGCGCCACAACATTTAGAGCCCCCTTAGACATCTCTTTGTCGAAGTTAAATTGCATGTTAAATGCAAACAGAGCTTTTCCTACAGGGGTAAGTAAGTAGTCATCTATATTCCTAACCACCGCTTTGATGTTTTGGCTAGCCGCAGATAGAAGCATAGACATGCCGCTGGCAGTTCGTCCCACACCTTGGACACCTGTCATGCCATGAGCATACGAAGGCATTCCCGTACTCTCATCCGACAACTGGCGAGCCTTATCGAACATCATCAAACATTCGTTTGTGACGTTGGGGAACTTGGTTCCAAACACGGCTTGGCCGGGAGCCCCCGCCTGCCTCCGAAACACCTTGCCGGGGTGGATAGATAGGTTCTGGCCCGGTACTAGGTTAGTCTCATCAATCTCGATCAAAAGGTTTGAGGATAGCGCGGCATTGTCCACCGCCATACGCATGAAGCCATTCATAATTTCTTGGGTGTCTTCCATGTTCTCAGCAAGACCTACGCCAAAGAAACTGTATGGATTCACCTCATACGGCACAGCCGAGTATGGGATTCTGGAGGGGCTGAAAGGATTAAGAACTAAGCGAAGTATCTGGCCATTGCACACCCAAGCATTGACTTGGATCTGGTCTCGGTCTGCATACTCGTCAGGTATCTCAATCTCCGACTCTTCGGCGAGTTCGGAATCTAGAATACCCCAGTACTCAAGGACTTTATATCGGTTCGTTCCTGAGCTACCTGAATCATCCTCAAGGGCACTTTCCCAGTACTCTTTGTCGTAGTCCTCACCAATCTCGATTGCCAATTCAATGGATTCTTCTCGGAAATGGGGACGCTTTTTTAAAGACCGCAACTGGGTTCTGTTCATGCGATGGCGTTGGACAGTATACTCCGCCTCCGACATAGAACGTGCGTCTGGATCTGGGTAAAAATCCCAGATACTGACAGACTCTACTTTTGGTACTACCTTGAACTCGGGCTCGTATTCACCTTCTTCAGTCCAGTGGGGGTACTCCTTATCAAATGCAAAGGGGCCCTTTAATATTCCAGTACCAAACAGAGACATCTCGAATGCCACACTACGTAGATGTTTACTGGCCTCGCACTCTTCTAGCTGGTCGTGGATCTGACGCTCCATTAACTGGGCAGACTCTTTTACGGGCTCATACGTCTGTGAAGTAGGAGAGACGCCGACGCCTTCTTGGAGCTCATCCTTAATTCTATCAAGCTCGCTCCGTAGCGGGCCTACGCGGTCGATTAATTCACGCCTAGTAGTGTTGGCCTGCCCCTTAGGCTGGGGTACTATTTCAGGGTTCGAACCCGCTTCAAAATGTACAGCATCCACCGCACCTACGGCACTGTTCAATGGCTCTACGCCAACAGGAAACTTTCCTCCTGCGAACAAAACATCAACAATCTGATTGTAGGATGCCAACACCTTAGTTTTAGTAATCTTAATAAAGGCTTTGCTTTTCTCGGTTTCAGTGAATTGAACCTCTGGGCCATATAGGCCTCGATAGTTTCGGTATGACCGTAGCCAGCGTTCCTCATCGTGAAGGCGGGCATCACTAGCAGTATTGAACCTAGAGTTCACCCATGCAACTACTCCCGACATCTCAGCATTTTCTTGCTCAACATCCCCCCCTTCTTCTAGGTGGGCGGGTGACCGAATATCCATCTCGATGTCTTCAGTAGAAATTGGTGGTTTATCCATTAAGGCCATAGTTTAATATCCAAAATTTGAACTGGCGGGTTGCCATTGGTTGTCTGTTGTCTTCCACTCATCAAACATGGAGACTGAGCGAGGTCTGGACTGAATGCCGTACCGTAGTGAATCGTATGTGTGGTCTGACGCATATCTAACGTCGATGTCGTCACCACCCTTGGGGTCATTCGGTATCGTTGGTAGATCTGTGATTATCTGGCGGCAGGTATCAAAAAACATAACTCCAGATGTCTCGGTCGCCTCGTCATACTTTAACAATTGGTGAAGCCTGTTTTTTCCCGCGACACGCGATCCTGCGGATCTGTCGCTGGGCCTCCAACGTACACCCATATTGATCATTTCTTCTGCAATACTGGGGCCTAGCTGTCCTCGTTGGTGCCAACAGCTACTGTCTAAAATTCCGTAGACTATGCTCTCTCCTCTCTCCGCTTCTTGGACGGCCGCACCCAAATCTTTTGCTGTGTGCTTGGTCAAGTATAACTCGCGGTACACGATCAATGTCTCAAAGTTAGGATCAATGGCGTACCAATGAACCGCCGAGTAACTCGAATACCCGTAGTCACAGGATCTAAATCGTGTCCATTCCCTCGGTATGTCAAAAGGCTCAATTACATGGTGAGACAGCTTAAACTCTGGAAATGCCGCGCCGTCTGCGACGGCCCAATCACCTTCTAGTAACTGCCTCCTCTGCATCTCAGGCAAAGAGAGCAGGTTAGTTTCGTAGTCACCCTCCGCATACAGATACGGATTGTCTTTTAGGGTAGCAGGAATGAACCTGCGCTGGAACAATGCCTTGCCTGCTTTCGCATGACCCTCAGGGTATCTGAGAACCTCCCCTGTTTCTGGGTCTATGGCGTCAAAAGACTTGCCTGCGGGAGAAGGGTCTATAAAGGCCTTCTTGACCCACTGATGACCTCTTCCACCGGGGTTAGTAGTCGCCCGCATGAACAGAGGTAGGGTTGGGTCTACAGATCTTAATCGACTCCTCATATAGTTCCACGCGAACGGGCTGGCATACTGAGTCAACTCATCGAACGCTATGTAGCTAAATGCTAAACCTTGGTAACGAAGAACGTCTTCGTCCCTTTCCAAATAGGTAACCCAGAGCCTCGCCCCGCTAGGGAATGTCCACTGGGACTTTTTCTCTTGCCACTTCGCACCCGGATAGGCCTTGGGGTACAGTTCCTGACTTTTAAAAATTAATTCTCGTAGCTCGTCATTTGTTCTACGCAGTATAAGACCGTTGAAGTTGGGGTTAGCAAAGTAGCGCATGGGGTCTGCAAGTAGGCCGTAGCTCTTGCCGCCACCTGCCGCACCACCATATAAAACCTCTCTCTCTGATGCCGCCAAGAATTCTGTTTGCGGCCCTTTGTTCGGTCTAAAAACAACCTCTCTGGGATCGTCCTTGAGAGTTGCCTCAAAATCTAATGTGTCCGAAAAGCTAGGCGTTGAGGTAGGCGCTACCCCTTCGGGGCTTACTGCGTCTTCAACTTTAAGTTTTCTTATCTTCTTCTTAGTGACCGTAAGACTACGCTTGGCTCCCGCCTCTTTTCTCTTTAGTGCGGCAAGCTCTCGTTCTTCTGCTGTTTTTGGAGCTCGCTTTCGTTTATCCTTTTTAAGCTCGCTAATGCGCGGATTTTTGTCACCTCGACAGCGTTTCCAAATATTTGCAATACCTTGATGACTAATCGAAGCGCCGCTCTTTTCAGTG